>ENA-OUQG01000045-OUQG01000045.1-human-gut-metagenome-genome-assembly--contig:-NODE-45-length-92134-cov-4.780612_pt1 | contig 92134 bp, 74 predicted proteins | sample MGYA00237943_ERZ548823 | MGnify/ENA primary metagenome ERZ548823 (study PRJEB26490, sample SAMN05194731) | human gut metagenome | biome: terrestrial biome; feature: human-associated habitat; material... | reverse complement strand
GTGTAGGATTCATGTCGTATGCCGGCGACAGAGTCCATCCTTTTGCAGTCAAAAGAAAACCATGATTGCGGAAATGGTCATCGCTGTTACCTATGCAGATATTGAAAGCCACACGACGGAAGAGTTCCTGTAGGTTTCGCTCTACATCGGTACAATTCTGAATAATGAAGTCGACTATATCCAGATAACCATGCCCGGTAGTTGCATTGTCACCATCACTCAACCCCAACAAGGTCATTGCGGACGCAAAATGAATACGTTTGCTATCGTTTGTTCTATCGAAACGTTGTGACAGCAATGTATGATATTTTTCTCCAGTTGCCAGCACTTTGGTTTTTGATGCGTTTATACCTGCTTTTGTGGCAAGCAAATGACTGAAATGTTCCCAAAGTCCAACATCATAGTCATCCTTACGTGAAGGAAACTTGGCTACATAAAGAGTTTTATCCGTATCTATCACATTGGCTTTAGGTCTCGCACCGCCCAATGATGTTCCTGGTTGCACAAGTTGTGCAATCCATTTCCTATCGGGGAGCATATTGTTTTCTTCGCTCTTCTCAATCTCAGCACTGGCTACAATCAACTCCCGAATATCTGTCAGAGGTGGAATTTTCAACGATTCACTTACATTTATAAATTCACTATCTGGGGTTTCCTTAAAACGGAATCCGCCCATTCGAGAGAAATCATCAATACCAGTCAAGAAATCGAAGGATGACAATCTCCGTACTTGTCGTTTTTCTTCCGCAGCTGCAATTTGCTCACGACGCAACAACAAAGTACGTCCCCAACGATCTGGCAAAGCATCAGAAAAACATCCGAATATATCCTTGTCCGGTTGTGTATATTGTTGTCCTGGGTAATTATTCAGGTCGTCACTCAAAAACAGATCGCTGTGCTGCCTTAACCATTCATTATTGAACGTAAAACTATAGCTGTCCGCACCACGAAGAGACTCAAAGCCTAATTCGCCAATGAGTTCCACTTCTTTGAGCCAATCGAAATCGGCATATACATACAACTTTTTCATAGATTATTCTTTCTTGGATGCACGTTCTCTTGTTTTCAAACTCAAATCTTGCAAAGCTTTTCCCATTTTATCTTCTTTGGCAAGCAATAAAATATCATCGTCAAGTTGCAATGCGTACAAAACACGTAGATAGATCCCTATTGCAACAGTAGGAATCCCTTTTTCTATTCGAGACACAGTAAGAGGTGAACAGGTGGCACGTTCAGCAACCTGAGCCACACTCAGATTCCGACGCAAGCGAGCCAACTTAATCTGCTCACCTACAATTTGCATCTTCTGCTCCAATTTTCGGGGAAGTTTGGTTCCCATTGTATTCTTTGCCATTACTACATCAATTTAAGGTGCAAAGCGACTATGTCGATGACTTCACCACAACAACCTATCATATAATATACAAAGGTAATACTTTTTATTTATTTAATGATGTATTACACATAAAAAAATGCACGTCTTGGCATAATTAACCATATACATAATCTATTTTGAGCAAAAACTTCCAAAAACTAAATGCTATAATCTTGTTTGTAAGCACCATATACACCTATCAACAAACAATATGTTATTCGTTACAAACAATGCAAATTGCTCATCATACACTCATCATATCAAAGAACTATTATCAAAGTCTTTTCATTTGTTTTCTTGTACCGGAAAAACACATTATCTTTGTAAAAGTCCAGCGAAGAATAAAGAGCAAAAATCAGACTTTCCTATCATTTAAACTCCAAACTATTGGTAGTCAATCAGTCTAATATGCTACGTTGGGACGTGAAAATACAGCAATTGCGACAATTCTTTTGAAATAGAAATAACGAAAAATCGATTGATATGGACAACAAATTCACATGGACTCCTCTATACAAGGAATTAGCTAAGGCTCTTCTTCGATATAAAGAAAACCGTACGGCTCTTGTAGAATGGATATATGAAGACCTTAGCAAAGTGACAAATGCTAACGGGCAATCGCTTGTTACATATCTAAAACAAAAAGATGGATCCAGGATTACCGACATAGATCCGTTTTCTGTATTCGCTATATTCAACAGAAATACAAGTTGGGGCAATCGAACGGAACTGCTAAATCATTTCAAGAAAAAGTTCGGGTTGGCTTCAGATATTCCTACTGATTTCAACGGTATACCTACAGTTGATGCGAGGCGTTCATTTTTCTTCTCATGGAAATCAGATAACAACAAAGTCATACATGATCTGTGGCATCTGTTTGAGGACGTTATTTCAGATCACGACATTTCAGAGGCTTTTGGTCAAGTTCTTAAAAATGGAATGCCGAAATACAGTTTAACGATGTGCTTGTTCTGGGTTTATCCAGAAAAGTACCTCGCCCTCGATTCCAAAAACAGATCATACTTGAACTCTTTTGGTTTTCCTAATGAGTTTTCGAAGTTCAATTATCATGATTATTCTGACCTGCTGACGCAGGTGCAGAAGAAGATAAACATTGGCGATATACCTTGTTCTTCTTTCTTGGATATTTCCTTCCGCGCATGGACGGAGGCCGCCTCGACCAATTACATACCTAAATTGAAATATAAAGAATACATTGACCTTCTTAAGGAAGCGCATAACTTAGTCCTTACTGGCGCTCCTGGTACTGGTAAGACACACATGGCTCAGGCTATAGCAGAAGAGATGGGCGCCGTAACTAAATTTGTGCAGTTCCATCCTTCGTATGATTATACGGACTTCGTAGAAGGGTTGCGTCCGATCGAGAAATGCGACGGTCAGATGGGATTTGAGCGCAAAGATGGGGTCTTCAAGGAGTTTTGTCGAGAAGCTATCAAGAACTTGATTGACTCAGAAAAGAGCATTGAGAGTTTGACTAAAGAAATGTCGTGGCAGGAAAAACTTGACCGTTTTGTGGAAGATTCCATAGAAGAAGGGACTAAATTCAAAACGGTAAATGGAAGCGAGTTCATCATTTCTGAGATAAAGAGTCACTCTATTGTAATTCATAATGAGCAGAATGAGAAGACAACACAGGTAGCTGTAAATGCAGATGAAATACTAGAGTTACTTACTAATGAAGTCCCTTTGAATATCGTTAGAGATATTCGGAATTATTTCAACCGCAAGTTCGGGACGCAACCTGACTCTTACGCTTTTGTCATTACTAAAGCCATTCGGGCTATAAAACAGAAAATGCCTGTGGTGGAAGCGAATAAGATTGACAGAAAGCCCTTTGTGTTTATCATTGACGAAATCAATCGCGGCGAGGCATCGAAAATTTTCGGAGAATTATTCTATGCAATAGATCCTGGTTATAGAGGAAAGAAAGATTATCTAGTGCAGACCCAGTACCAGAATCTTGTACCTGAGACAGATACGTTCGCCAAGGGATTCTATGTGCCGGAGAATGTTTATATACTCGCAACGATGAACGATATTGACCGTTCTGTGGAAAGTATGGATTTCGCCATGCGCAGACGATTTGCTTGGAAAGAAGTAACCCCGACTGACACGGAAGATATGCTTGACACCCTATCATGCGCCAAGGAGGCCAAGGCTACCATGAACAGATTGAACAATGCGATTGCGGAGACTGACGGACTTGGTTCTGCATATATGATTGGTCCGTCCTATTTCCTGAAACTCGGCGAAAACGGAGGTGATTTCTTCAAGTTGTGGAAAATGAATATCGAACCTTTGTTGAAGGAATATCTACGTGGATTCCGCAAAGCCAACGAGATTCTCGACAGATTCAACAAGTCATACTTCAACACAAAGGAAGAAACCGCAACGGACCAAGTAGAATTGATAGATGAGGATTAATCTGACAGACAACAACATCAGGCAACCTGATGCCGTAACGTTCCAGAGGAAGGACGTGGCAGCATTGTTCCCAATCGCAGACAAAACGATTGCGGAATTGTGCAAGGAGAATGAGAATCTCCTTATTTTCCCGTACAGTATCGAAACGTCGTGCGACAAGATTTGTGACTCACCAGTCATGAGCATCCTGAACACCGGTGATCCCGATAAGGTGCAAATCACAACTGGCAATGTGATGGGCTTCATTGGCATTGACAATCTGCAGATAAAGATAAAATCGCGATTCGACAAGGGACGTGATGACTTTTTCCTTCACTATATGCTTCAAAAGGTATTGTCTCTTAACCTTTTCGACCTCAAGCATAACGACGAACAGGAGGATATATTTGATTTCATTATGTTTATGTTCCCCTATCTACTAAAAGCTGCCATGAACCAAGGAGTATATAGGGAATATAAAAACTTTAAGCATAATGATTCAAATCTTAAAGGGACTATCGATATCAGCCGACATATTGCCAGGAACGTACCATTCGTGGGAAATATCGCTTACTCTACACGAGAGTATAGCCATGACAATAATATGTCCGAGCTGATACGACATACCATTGAATTTATGAAAACCAAACGGTATGGACAGTTAGTCCTGAATATTGACCGGGAAACTATCGAGAACGTTAAGATTATTGTCGAGCATACACCTTCATACAATAAGAATGAACGGAGCAGTATTATCAGCAAGAATCTCCGGGCAAAGGTTCACCCATACTATACTGAGTATCGCCCGCTCCAGACGCTCTGCCTCCAGATTCTCAGAATGGAAGAGGTTAAATATGGTGAAAGCAGCGACGAAATCTGCGGAATCTTATTTGATGGAGCGTGGCTTTGGGAAGAATATGTCAACACAATCTTGAGTAATCAGGGTTTCAGACACCCCGAGAATAAGTTGCATAAGGGCGGAATCTACCTGTTCGACGACCATAGTGGCATTCGCTATCCTGACTTTTACAAGGATGATATGGTGCTTGATGCCAAATATAAGCGGCTTGGCAGTTATGACAAGGTCTCAAAGTTGGATCGTAATGATGTCCATCAGGTCATGGCATATATGACGACACTTAAAGTGAATCGAGGTGGCTTCGTCGCACCATTAGAGCAGAAAGAGTCGAAAGTGCCCACCTCTCATCTTAATGGGAGCGCGGCTACCCTATCAATTTTCGGCATCGAAATATGCAAGTCTGCCACTTCCTATGCGGAATTCTGCGAGAAGATGGGTGAAATGGAGGCAGAATTTGTGGACTCTTTGAAACAGTTCTGAGTGGATAAATGATAATTTACGTGCAAGCCGAGCACAGAGCCAAACTAAGTTTGAACTATGTCGAGGCGCAGCCGTAAATGCGGACTAACGTCCGCATTTACCGTGGCTTGACCGTTCATCAAAAGGGGCAGAAGCTCGTCTCGTTGCTTAGTCAATTCTATCATTTCGCAACGGTTTTCTATGATTTTTGCCAATATAGAGTCAAACTTGTTCCTAAAATCAGCATTTGGACTAACCAATATAAATAACTCCTTCAAATCTTTGTCTGAAAGGTGTCCAACAGTAGAACCTTTTGATCTCAACTCTTTTGCCTTTATATATGGTGCAATATCATATTTTGCTTGCATAATAGAAACTGTCGACTTGGATTTTGTCCTTAACCTTACACTCCGTTGATTCAGATAAGAAACATTGTCATTCCAATAATTCATGTGAAAGTTGCCGTCCATTCCTATCACTAAATCTTGCTTCTGTAATTTATACTTTTCGTCAACTTCCTCTTCAGAATATGCAGAAACACTATTCTCCAATATATCACGAATACGTACAATAGGAATATTTGTTGGCTCTTCTGTGAATAATTCCGTAGAGAAAGGAAAGCCGTATTGAACGGATAATTCGTCAAATATATTGGCAACATTCCATTCCTCTGGTATCTCACATTTCAGTTTCTCATTCCACACCATAGCTCCGCCACTCGACTTGTACGGTTTGCCATCCTCATTAGGAAAGTCAAACTGCACAAACCAATAGTCGTAGAGTTGCTTCGCCATCGCCTCTAAATTATCATTTATCTCTCTAACCGAAAAAATCACTATAATTGTCTCAAAAAAGATGAAAGAAAGATTCATGAAATCCATATTGGAACAAGCTAAAACATGCTTTGATACGATTCAGTGCGAAAACCTTAAAGAGTTATTAATCAATAATCTAAATGGTCTGGACATAATCACTTCTGTCACATCTGAAGAATCCACTCGAAAAGCAAATTCTGAACTTCTTTCCTCTTTCATCTCAGCAAAGAAAATAGAAGGAGGTTCAGCTAAAACACTTACATACTATGAGAACACGATAGTAAAGATGTTCAGCACGATAAAGAAACCAGTTGCCGCAATGTCAACTAACGACATACGTACTTATCTTGCTGAATATCAAGAAGAACGTCACCTTAGCAAAGTCACCGTTGACAACATCCGGCGAATCTTTTCCAGCTTCTTCTCCTGGCTCGAAGACGAAGACCTCATACTCAAAAGTCCAGTACGCAGAATCCACAAAGTACGCACGGACACGTTGGTGAAAGAGACAATAACTGATGAGCAGCTCGAACAACTACGCGACAACTGCACTGAAATCCGTGACCTTGCACTCATTGACCTGCTCGCCTCCACCGGAATGCGAGTCGGAGAACTCGTCAGAATGAACCGCAACGATCTGAATTTCCACGAACGCCAATGCATAGTCTTCGGAAAAGGCAACAAAGAGCGTGAAGTCTATTTCAATGCCAGAGCCAAAATCCATCTACAGCAGTACCTTGACACCCGAGCTGACACAAACCCAGCACTTTTCGTCTCACTATCCAAGCCCAACAACAGATTGACAATCAGCGGAGTTGAAGTCCGACTCCGAACAATCGGCAAGAGCATTGGAATGGACAAGATACATCCTCACAAATTCCGTCGTACTCTCGCCACTATGGCCATCGATAAAGGAATGCCGATAGAACAAGTCCAATGCATTCTCGGTCATGTCAAAATCGACACCACCCTACACTATGCTAAAGTAAATCAGGTCAATGTAAAAATGTCCCATCGGAAGTACATCGGATAACTGTCAAGTTCATAAAATTCACTAACTTTGTAATGAGGCCATACGTATGGTTTCAAGCAGAAGTAGTTGATATGGATCGAGAAGTACAATTCCTCCTGTATAATATGCCGGAAGACAGCGGCAAAGTGCAGGTCGTCATAAAAGATGAAACAATATGGTGCACCCAAAAAGCTATGGCTCAGCTGTTTGGGGTCGGTGTTCCTGCTGTCAGCAAACACCTTAAGAACATATTTGAAGAGGGGGAACTTTCACCTGAAATGACTATTTCCAAAATGGAAACAGTCATAAACAGAGGCAAACGAGGAGAAGTCAACGAGTTTATCGATTTTTACAATCTGGATGCTATCATAGCCGTTGGTTACCGTGTTTCTTCTCTTAAAGCCACTCGTTTCCGTCAATGGGCAACAACGATTCTCAATGAATATATCCGCAAAGGCTTCGCAATGGATGATGAGCGCCTGAAGCAAGGCACCGCAATGTTCGGGAAAGACTACTTTCGTGAATTGCTCGAAAGAGTACGCTCCATCCGCGCAAGTGAGCGTCGTATCTGGCAGCAGATTACGGACATCTACGCTGAGTGCAGCATTGACTATGACCGCAACTCTCAGACAACTCGAGATTTCTACGCAATGATCCAAAACCGCTTCCACTACGCCATCACTGGTCAGACGGCGGCAGAAATCATCTATACCAAAGCCGACCATACAAAAGAACATATGGGACTGACGACTTGGAAGAACTCTCCGGACGGACGAGTCTTAAAATCAGATGTAAGCATTGCAAAGAATTACCTTCAAGAAAAGGAAATCCGACAATTGGAGCGCACTGTGGCAGGCTATTTCGACTATATTGAAGACCTCATCGAGCGCGAGAATACATTCAATATGGAGCAGTTCGCTGCCAGCATCAATGAATTCCTGACATTCCGCCGCTATCAGATTCTTCCTGACAAAGGCAAAATTTCTGCGGCTCTAGCGAAGAAAAAGGCCGAAGATGAATATGCGTTGTTTGATCCAACGCAACAGATTGATTCAGATTTCGATAAGGAAGTCAGGAAAATGCTTAAAGATGGAGAATAAAGTATGGAACTGAAGAAATATAAATTGGGAGATATTGCCGAGATACTGATTAGCAACATTGATAAGAAATCAAAAGACGGAGAGCATTCCGTAAGGCTTTGTAATTTCGTTGATGTTTATCATAATTGGGCCATAACTAGCAATCTATCTCAAAGTTTTATGGCTGCCACCGCTAGTGTTAACAATATAAAAAGATTTTCATTGAAAAAAGGTTATGTCGCATTCACCAAGGATAGCGAAACAAGAGATGATATTGGCATACCTGCATACATAGCCGATGATTTAGACAATACCGTTCTTGGCTATCATTGCGCATTAGTTAAGCCCAACACCGACATATTATCAGGCAAATACTTAAATGCATTCTTGCATTCTGATTACATAAAGAAGTACTTCGAATTAAATGCCACGGGTAGTGGTATGAGATATACCTTATCTACAGAAACATTGAACAACATTCCAATATTGGCGCCTTCTTTAGAAATGCAAGAATTCATTGGCAATATCTTCTCTGACATTGATAGGAAGATTTGCCTCAACCGTCAGATAAATGATAATTTACGTGCAAGCCGAGCGCAGAGCCAAACGCAGTTTGAGCTATACCGATGCTTGACCGTTCATTAAAAGGGGCAACAACTCGTCTCGTTGCTTAGTTAAATCTGCAATTTGAATATCATTTTGAATATAACTCGCCACTATTGGTTTAATCTGTCTGTTGAACTTCTCCAACACATCCAACTTAGGTAACACAGCGATATTCTTACATAAGTCAACAGGACTAAGATTTGCTTGTGCAGCACCTTTTGCCAAATTATTGCTCAATGTCTGATACTCTTCTGATGATAACAACAAATAGGCATAGTCAATATATTCATCATTACATGCCAATAATCCAACTCGTTGATTAAGAAGCAAATCTTTTTCTGTTACGATACACAGACGCCCACAATTACCTGTCAATGATATTAGTCTATCATTGACAGACAAAGAGCACCATTCTTTCATACCGTGTGGTATCTCATTAACATAGTCACAGCTTGATGTATCCAAATGATGGTCTTGTACATTTTTAATTGTTACAACCTTGAACTTTCCTTTTGAAATATACGTTTCTGATTTGAAAGCAAAACCAGACTTAATTTCTAACCATTTGTTCAGTTCATAACAATGCCATCCTTGCGGTATCTCACGCTTCAATTTTTCGTTATAAACCATAGCTCCGCCACTTGATTTATACGGCTTGCCCTCCTCGTTAGGGAAGTCAAACTGTACAAACCAATAGTCGTAGAGTTGCTTTGCCATCGCCTCTAAATTATCATTTATCCGTTTATTAAGCTGAATCTTTTCATCCAAAGAGGCCAATAATCGTCCGATTGCTTTTTGATCATCAAGGTCAGGAATCCATACAGTGCAGTCTTTTATCTTATCCGGTGACGTATGACGGATTTTCGTCTGTTGAGCGGCTGCACTTAACTGATCACGGACAAGCCTGGACGGAATCAGATAATAACAAAATGTAGGATCAATTTTGCCCACTTTACACTTAATAAGTGCGATATCCTGACTCTGGATATATTTTCCGCTTTCAGGAATACGGGCGGTAGTCCCCAGAAGACCTATCGCCTGTTCTGTTAGAGGTGTGATAATGTCACCCTTTTCAAGGAGGAACTCCGCCTTGAACGCTCCGGCATAAAACAGATTATCCTTCGATGTATTCTCTTTGAAGCAGTTATTACGATAATCAAAATTTCCGCAAGTCAAGCGAATATACTCACCCTTTGTCGAGTAATAATCCCCGCTTAGACCCGCGCCACGAGCCACATCCACCAGTTCACCAAGTTTATATTTTTGTAGCATATTTGCAAATCAAATAATTCTTTTTACCTTTGTCATTGGATTTTCAAAGCAAGGAGAGGCAAGCTCCAAGCTGATAGAATAACAGGGTTTGAATTTAATATTCTGCCCTGTTTTTTAGTATAACGGGCGAAGTAATCTTTCACTAAGCCGCTTTCAGCTTCCAATCTTGCTATCAAACATTTTGTTAAATGAAAATCCAAATTACTATCAGCTTGGAAAAGCGCCTTGATGATGATCACAAGGAAGCTTTTCATAAACAAGTACTTGTCCGCGGCCACTTTAGGGTGATCAGAGGCAAGAAAGTTTATGTAATGGCCCACTACCGCAAAAAGTAGGTGAGTATTAGCTTCATCTCGCCCGTTAGAGAGTCGCCGCTCGTAAGATTGGCGACTCTCTTTTTTCTCATTCATTGAATTTAAGACTATCCAGCTGTTTCATTATCTCCGCTTCCAAACGGTGACTTTCTTCAAACTGCGCTGTAAGCTCAGCTTTGTAACCGGCCATTCTCTTGTTGAATTCCTCCTCGGTAATATCCACATAGTCAATCTTGATATCGAAGTACTGCCCAGCGGAAAGGGAATAACCTTTCTCCTTAATCTCGTCATAGGTCACAGCAACAGAGAAATCATCAACGCTCTCCTTGTTCTGAAACACCTTCACAATCTTATCCACCTCGAAATCCCTCAAGCGTCGTTTCTGATTACTGCCTTCCTTGTACTCTTCTCCAAGCTTGCTTGCATCGATTAGAATGACCTTGTCAGAACTTGCACCTTTATCGAAAAAGAGTACCGAAACATTCGTTCCAGTAGTAGCGAAGACATTAGACGGCATCGACACGCAGCCATAGACAATCCTTTCGTTCACAATCTTCTCCAGAATCCTTTTCTCCACCCCGCTCTTGGAAGTAATAAATCCTGTAGGAATGACAATCGCTCCTTTACCCGTTGATTTAAGAGAATTGATGACATGCTGGATGAAACAGGTATAGATGGCCATCTTCGGCTTTGCCGGATCTATCTTGGATACTGCATTAGGAACTCCGGCCCAGAACCTGACTCCGTCAGATGCCAAGGTATCCCTATATTCTGGAAAATCAAGTTTGAACGGAGGATTAGACACGATAAAATCAAACTTCTTCAACGTACCGTCAGGATTTCTGTGCGATGGTTCAAGGAGGGTGTTTCCCTGCACAACATTGGGGAGCGAAGCCGCGAAGTTGTTAAGAATCAAGTTAAGACGTAGCATCTCACTGGATTTTTCGGAAATGTCCTGGCTATAGATTGTACAGCGATCTTCCCCAATCTGGTGAGCAAGAGCCATAAGCAATGTTCCCGTTCCAGCTGACGGATCGTAGCAAGTCACTCCCCTCAGGTCTGCATTGTCCCCCACAAGAAGCCTTGCCATTACTTGAGCGATAGCTCTCGGAGTATAATACTCAGCGTATTTTCCGCCTCCCGCATTGTTGAAGCCCTTGAGAAGGTGCTCGAACACTCTTGAGAAGAAATCATATTTTTCGGTAAAGACATCTTCGAAATTGAACGAAGCCACTTTGCGCATCAGCGACTTTGCAAACTCGTCTCGTTTCTGAGTGTCAGTCACATAGGATGTAACCGCCGAAAAAATGTTCACACGGCTCTTTCCAGACGTGGAAACCGAGAACGTGTCAGAATTAATCTTTGCGATGTCGATAAGCGTCGCATCTAAAAGGGTAGAAAAATCGCCCTTACCTGTGGCGTTGTAGAGATGGGCAAGGGTGTGCTCAGGCTTCAGTCTCGGCACCGAAGAAGGAAGATAGCTGAACAGGTCTTCCACCTCCTCGTCTGTAAATGTGTCATATTCGGCATCCCATTTTTCCGCTCTCCTCAACCGCTCTCCATAGACCTTGTCCTTCTTGGCTTCATAACCGAACTTGTCATTGAAAAATTTATAAAGGAAGATTTCTATGACAATTTTATATTCACTTCCTGTTCCAGCAAGACCGAACTCTGCCGTTGTACTCTTGAGTGAATCAATCAAGGCTACCGTTGACTCTGTAATGTTTATATCGCTCATTTATAGATAGTTTCTCTGTTGAAAATATTCTGCTGTAATAAGATTGTTGATGAATTTGCGGTCAGAAAGCGTGGCCGGTATGCCCATATCAACCAACTTGGAGCCGATAATAGCAAGCACATCCCTTTTGAAGGCATCCTCATTGTCGACAATATGGGAATTAAGGTATATCATATTGTCTATCTGCGACTTCATTTGTGACAAATTCTCTGCGATTTCGTATTCTCCGGAAGAGATTATAGGCTTCTCCCTCTTCGCATTCTCTTCTTCAATTCTCTTGTGGATGCGCACAAAACGCTCGTCTCCCCTATACTTCTTCTTCAGAAGATTATTGCGCCGGTTGATTTCACGGATTTTTGCCATCACGGTATCCATATACTCGATGCTTTCCTTCGCCTCCGCCGTGTTTTGTGGTACGAAGCCCTTCTTACGGAAGTATTCGCGGAACTGGTCGGCAAGAATCACATACTTGTCCTCTCCCTTGTCAAAATTAGCCTCAAATTCAGCCTGCACCTTGTCGCAACGTTCACGGATGTCATTCACGACTATTCTCATTTCCTCTGGGACACCTTTCTTGAACTCAAAATCAAGTTCGGAGAGAGCTATGTTGATAATGCCAGAAACATCAGCCATATGCTCGGTGTTTTCCATCAGATTGATGCGTTCGATACGGTGACTTACCTCCGAAATCAGAGTTGGAATGCCGACTACCGCCAGTTTTTCAATCTTTGACTTAAGGTCCTCGCCACCGAATGCCCTGACCTGATTGATTATAGCCTTCGCTTCATTAAGAGTGGAACGGAGTGCATAGAGAGTGTCCTTGCTGCTGATTTCGTCAAGTTCCTTGCGGAAATCCTCCGGATTCTCACAGGTGAAGTTGAAAAGGATGTTCTTTATCTCCTTCATCTTGGAGATAACAGCCTCTTTGTCCTCGATAATCACATTACCTACTGGTGCATCGACTGGGACATCCGCCGTATCCACAGTGCGGTTCAACTCCCTTAGATAACGGTCGTTGGTTGTCTCAAAATTTTCCTTTATATCGACAAAATCAACCACGTAGCCATATTTGAAGTCCTTGTATGGACGATTGACCCTTGTAAGCGCCTGCAACAAGTCGTGTCCGTCAAGGCTCCTGCCGAGATAGAGCTTTTTGAGCCTCGGCGCATCGAAACCTGTAAGAAGCATCTGGTTGACAATCAGCACATCTACTGACATCTGCTTCTTGAACCCTTCGATATAGGCCTTTCTCTCAAGTTTGTCGCCTTCGTCGTGCAGTATAAGAGAAGCACTGAGAGGCTTCTTGGGAGAACCATATGAAATCATCGGGTCTTCGAGCATCATCAGTTTTTCTTCCTGCTTCTTCTCGACATACAGAGACCGTGATAATCTCTCCTGCCACAGACGATACATTTCTCTTGCCTGTGGGTTTGTCCTGCAAACTATCATCGCTCCGATGCTTTCATCATCCTGTTCCTCTCGAAAACGGCGGAAGTCGGTGATTATGTAGTCAAGAAGAGCATTAAGATAACTATCGTGCTCAAGAATCTTGTTCTTGTCAATGTCGCTCTTCTTGATTTCCACACCTCCGGCCAACTTATCCAATATGCTTTTTATCTTTTCCTTATAGACCGTTTCTATAGGCTCGCGCATCAACTTCAGGGTATATCCGTCAGAGATTGATTTGTCGTAGTAATATGTGTCAATGTAACTACCGAAAACGCGCCAAGACTCTCTTTCTTCCTTAAGAAGAGGCGTTCCTGTTAGAGCTATCTTTACGGCATCCTTATCAGCTTCAAGCAGGTTTGCAAGGAAACTCCCCTCAGGATTGTAGCCCCTATGCGCTTCGTCTATAAAGAACACCCTTTGAAGAGATGTGCTGTAACTGTTGTCCAACTGGATCTTCTCAGAGTCTTCCTTGAATTTCTGTATGTTGACGACCATTATCTCAGGCTTGCCCACGCTGTTCTCCACAGGGTCGATACTTCTGAAATCTTTCATCAGTTCATTCCTGCTGTTCGCAGTTCTTACAATCAGTCCTCTAGATGCAAACTCATCGCTTGCCTGTTCCATAAGAGCGATGCGATCAACGATGAAATAGAATTTCACGGCAGTCTGCCTCTGAGCATAAAAATCCGTAAGGCTTCGCACGGAATAGTATGCGAGTGCGGTCTTACCACTCCCTTGAGTATGCCAGATGATACCGCTTTTGACTCCAGCGGCTAATTTTCTCCTGATGGCCAAAGATGCGAACAGTTGCTGATAACGCATCACGTGCTTTTCCAAAGAAACCTTCTTGCTGCCGTCGTCTTCTTCCGTCGTCTTGTTCACGTAGGCAAAACCATATCGGAGGAGAAACAGGAAACGCTCCTTGCTCAACATCGATGTCAGAATTCTGTTGGTAGGAGTAGATGGTTCTTTATTAGTCTGATAGTCAGGAAGATTTTTAATAACTACGCAGTTGCGATGCTTGAGAACCCTTTTCTCAAGTTCCTCTGAGACCTCTTCATAAGGATAAGAAGAGACAAAGTTTTTGTCTGCCTCGCGAAAGACATTGAAGAACGCCTTATTCTCTGAGATGCAGCAATAAAAAGCCCCTTGAATCGGAACACGGTTGTCGTTATCATATTCTTGATTATTGGAGAAAATCATCAACTGCGTGATGTTGATAAAGCGCCTGAATGCCTTGTTGGACATTCTCTTGTTGATTCTGTCTCTTTCAGCGAGAATTCCATCGTGATTATTCGGTTTCTTGACTTCAATGAAGGCAAGCGGAAGCCCATTCACAAAACAAGTTATGTCTGGACGGAAACTGTCGCCGGTGTCAGAATTCTCACAGGTAAATTCCGTGGTAACGTGCCACTCGTTATTGTCAGCATTCTCGAAATCGACAAGTTTAAGACCACTGTTGGCAGAGAGTAGAGTATGGTATAGAACTCTTTGCCCAGATCATCATTCCGAAGCATTCCGACTATCTTGTCAAGCATCTGATGGCTTCCAGTCTCATCCAATTCGGGATTCAATCGCCTGAGTGAGCGAAGAAATATGCCGGTCAGAATGTTTGTGTCAGGATTATAATCTGAAATGTCATCGAGATAGGTATATCCCAGACGACATAAGTGCAATGCCGCCGGCACTTGCACGCGAGTGTTTTCCGTAAAGCTGTTCATTTCCTATCATCAATCTTGCCAATTCACAAATTTAGCAAATTTTACCGACATTGAAGACAATCACTTCTGGTACCTCAAGATAATTATGGAGTATTAACGGAAATGATCGTTGTCATCACATTACTGCGTTTCTGGCGTAACAGATAGATAATAAGTCCATTGTAAATTATTACTTTGTGATAAAGACGGTCATTTGATGTAATAGTCACCGGCCCCTTGCTGGTTGCCAATCTGACAAGTAAACTAGACAAACAATCTTCTTAATCGACAAAATTACCCTAAAAAGCACCTCTTATCCGACAAAATTGCTTATTGTTGTTTATTGGAAAAATTTCAATGAGGTTATTATTGTAACAGCTTCGACTATCCACCCGTTACTAATCACTATAAAACGCAGAACTATCACATATTATGTTATCCGCCATTCCAACACTCCCCTGCTGCTGAACAATTTAATCGACATCTACACTGTGAAAAGATGTTCACCAATAAAACTATCAGCACAACTTAGTCCTACACAGAGGTTTGTAAAGAATATCAGTTAAACCGCCTCAAAAGTGTCAACCAAACTCAGAAAGTGGACTTTTATCATCTTGACGCGGTAATTGCCGTCAGACGGGCTACGGCGATCAGGGCGAAGGTCATGGCTTCCGAGACGGGGAGGGCTAGCCAGATGCCGGGCGTTCCAGCCAGATGGGGCATGAGGATAAAGGACGGCACAAGAAAGACAAGGCCGCGGGCCAATGAATATGTCGTCGCCGGCAGCACTCTCTCGACACTCTGGAAATAGCCGATTATCGTGACATTGACGATGTAGAACACAAATCCGGTCGCCATCAGCGGTATGCCGGCGGAAGCGATGCGGTAGGCGCCAGCGTCGCTGTCAAGGAAGAGCGCGGCGACATATTTCACCCCGAAAGCCAGCGCCAACGACAAGAGGACACCGGCGCCGCTCGCCGTGGCCAAAGCGACCTTGCGGGCCTCCACCACCCTGCCCCTCTTGCCGGCACCATGGTTGTAGCTGATTATCGGCTGTGCGGACTGAGAGATGGCATTGCCTGTCATGAATATGAAAGGCATTATGTAGCAGGCAATTGAAAATGCGGCCACACCATCCTCGCCTAAATATTTCATGAATATGAAGTTGCCTGTGAACATCAGGACCGCTATGCTGCATTCGCCGAGAAATGCCGAAAAACCTAGACGGAACTGGTAGCCGATGTTTCTCGCGAACAGGCAAAGACTCTTTAGCGACCACTTCAGCCTGTACAGCCTCATTGACTTGGACAGGAAAAGAATATAGAAGATCACCATGCCGCCACCGAACCATAAGCCTATGAACGTGGCGAATGCGACGCCCTCCAGACCTTTGTTCAGGACGAATAGGAACACATAGTCGAGTATGATGTTGAGTATGGCTGGAATGGACGAGGTGAGCATCGCATAGGTCGGGGATCCGTCGAGACGGATGATAAGGAGTCCGACTGACTGGAGGAACATGGCGCAGAAGGCCAACGACAGCCATCGTTGATAATCAAGAACATACGGAAGCAGTCTATCCGAAGATCCGAGCAGGCGGGCGGATTGGGTGCTGAAAGCCCCGACAAGTATGGTGATGATCAAGGCCAATGTCACCCCGAAGATCAATGTCTGGGTCATGTTGATTCTCGCGGCCTTGACATTGTCCTGGGACAGGTGAATCGACGACACGACCGAACATCCTATGCCAAGCATCATTCCGATGGCCGTCATCAGGAGCCAGAAAGGCGAGAATATGTTCACTGCCGCCAGCGCGTCGCTTCCTACCCCATGTCCGATGAAAACACCGTCTATGACTGTCATGACGGACATGCACAGCATGCCGAGAAGTGTCGGCATGAGCATCTTGCCGAATAGCTTCGGAATGTTGTCCGAGCCGAAATCTATCGCGTCCCTTCGCATATCTCAGTTCAAAAAAGGATGCGAAGTTACAAATAATGAGGGTATATTCCGCATGTTCCCCAAGCAATATTCCTCAATCTCATCAAGTTTTTCATAACTTTACGCCCTGAATGGTCATAAAGGACTCCCTTCTGGCGGCACAGACCGTGAAAGGAATCCGGATGAAATTAACTAAACAATTGTAAAACAATGAGATTGGTAATCCAGAGAGTGTCGCGCGCAAACGTGGTCGTTGAAGGCAAGACGGTGTCGGAGATCGGAAACGGCCTTCTGGTCCTTGTCGGCGTGGAGAACGGCGACACGGAAGAGGACATGCGCTGGCTTGTGGGCAAGACAGTGGGAATGAGGATATTCGATGATGAGAATGGGGTGATGAACCGGAGCGTCGCCGACATCGGCGGCGAGATTCTGGCCGTGTCGCAATTCACCCTGACGGCCTCGACCAGGAAGGGAAACCGTCCTTCCTACATACGCGCCGCAGGACACGACCTGGCCGTCCCGCTCTATGAGAAGTACTGCGAGGAGGTCTCGGCGGCGCTGGGCAAGCACGTCGGCAAGGGAATATTCGGAGCCGAGATGCAAGTCTCCCTCGTCAACGACGGTCCAGTGACGATTGTCATTGACTCACGGATCAGGGAATAGGCAAAGGCCTTTGCTGACTTCTATGCCATCGCCGACAATCATCAAAGTCACGTACATCATAGCGCGGAGGCCTTGAGCAGTCCGGCGATTCTGGGGATAATGGTGACGTCCGCCGGGAGCCAGTCAACGGAATCAAGCCTGTCGGCAGAGAGCCATTTGGCAACATAAATAATGAAATAAGCTGAAAAGTGTTGAATACGTTTGGAAAGTCGCTTGGAAAAATGTAGCTTTGCAGCGAAAAGTCGCTTGAAAAAGTGTAACATGCTCAAACGTAAGATTGAAACCGTCCTTCAGGACTGGAAAAAGAACCCTTCAAGGAAGCCCCTCGTCATCAAAGGTGTCCGTCAATGTGGGAAGACTTTCTCCGTGCTGCGTTTTGCCGAGGAGAACTATGCGCACAACGTCTATATTGACTTCTATGAGATGGAGGAAGCCAAGGCCGCTTTCCGTGGCTCCAAGAAAGTGGATGACATTGTGATGTATCTCACCGCCATGATTCCGGGTGCCACGTTTGTTCCCGGAGAGACCTGCCTTATCCTTGACGAACTGCAGGAGTGCCCGGAGGCGCGCACCGCCTTGAAGTTCTTCAAGACTGACGGTCGGTACGATGTCATCTGCACCGGCTCCTTGCTGGGTGTCAGCGGCTACGGAACCAAGAAAAAGAAGAAAGACCAGAAGAAGGGCACGTCAGTCCCGGTGGGTTACGAGACCATCGTGGACATGAACCCGCTGGACTTTGAGGAATTCCTGTGGGCAAACGGCATCACGCCGGAGATCATCGACTTTCTCCACGAGTGCCTGAAGAAGGAAGTCCCCGTCCCCGAGGCCATCCACAACCGGATGAATGACCTCTTCCTGCAGTACATCGTCGTTGGCGGTATGCCTGAGGCTGTGGGTACCTTCCTGCAGAACCACGACATCGGCCAAGTCCTGCAGGTCCAGCGCAACATTGTGGACGAGTACAAGGACGATATGGTTAAGTATGCCGCCGATGCGGACAAACCCAAGATCCGCGAATGCTTCGAATCCATCCCCCGCCAGCTGGCCAAGGAGAACAAGAAGTTCCAGTATGCGACCATCCGCAAGGGAGCCCGCTCATCGGAGTATCTGGGGAGCCTTCAGTGGATAGAGGACGCCGGCATCATCTCCAGATGCTACAATCTCACTCAGACTGAGCTGCCACTGGACGGCAATGCGGAAGACGATGTCTTCAAGGTTTATATGCGGGACTCCGGCCTGTTCCTCTCCATGCTAGAGCAAGGCACACAGTCTGATGTCCTGCAGGGAAACCTTCTCGGTTACAAGGGTTCCATCTTTGAGAACATCATCGCAGACGTTTTCTCCAAGATGGGCCGGGACCTGTACTACTATCACAAGGAGTCCGGGTTGGAGGTCGATTTCCTGATGCGCTACAAGGGACAGATTACCCTCGTCGAGGTCAAGTCCACCACGGGCAACATCAAGAGCACAAAAACCATCTTGAAGAATAAAAACGTCTATCACGTGAACAGCGCCATCAAGCTGGGCAGGTACAATGTCGGACGCGATGGCGAGACGCTTACCCTGCCGTTATATATGGCATTCCTGCTCACGGCGTATTGATCAGGTCTGCACAATAGCAAAAAAAGCAGATAATAAACCGTCTTTGGTTCATCCAAACCAAAGACGGTTTATTATTTCTCTGATATTAAGCTTATTACCAATCACGATGCTTGCCAAAAGCAGACTTGTGATTGTCGCTTATGCCTTCGTGAAGTTGAGGGCAATCTCGAACTCGGTTGTGGCATTCCAAAGAGTCGCCAGATCAGAAGGCTTCTCAAGACCAAGGAATCCCATAACCCCCTTTATTTTCCGGGCGGTTTCATTTTCCGCCTGAACCAACTGCTCAAGAAGGACATCAATTTTAGGAAGTGCCGGAAGAAGAGCTTTTACGATCGGGTCGCAAAGGGCCTTGTCCACGTAGATTCTCAGACTGTCACCATCCAGTGAATATTTCAGCTCGACTCCTCTCTGAAGAATCTTCTGAAGTTCCGCATTAAGAGCGTCTACATCCACTCCAAATTCCTTGAGTTGTGCCAGAATCTCCATGATTGAGGAGAGATCTATTCCGGAAGCATCCGATCTGACGGTCTCCGAGTCCGCGGCTTCAATGATAGCGGCAACATTAGGAACAACAAAGAGTGAGTTTCCTGTAGCATACCAGAATGCGAGGTTGGATTTAGGTGACTCCAGCCAATCAGTATGATTTTTTGGTTTGTAATAGTAGTATCCATCTGATGATGGAGGGAAGAATAAGGAAAATGCTCCCGCCAGACTATCATCTTCTCCCAAATCGGGCCAGTAACGGGCCATGATATTGCCTGTCTCGTCAAATGTGACCTGATCGAACACCTCTGTCAGAACACAGTTCCCGAAGTGATTGAGATAGGGAACACGAGATAAAAGCGTTTCACCTAACCCATCAGATATTTTCCATTTGAACTGTATCGGAGAGAGATCATTTGGATCCATACACTTATCTTCAATGTATCTGCTCTTGCGGACAATGTTCCAGCTTCCGATCAATGGAGCCGAATCCCCTTGAACCTGAGTCGCGACAGTCACTTTGACCGCACCGTCAAGAGTGATGGATCCATCAACATTGAAAGCATAACAAGGATTTTCATCCGTACTGCGCAGAGTGGCAGCAATTGATGGCGGAGTTGACACGATGGTCGTACCCTTGAACGCGAAAGAATCATCTGACTTCTTAAGAAGATCCACACTCACCTTCACGTCATTGTAACCTGGCACGACTCCCGTCAATGTAAGAGTGGCTGCATCATCGCTGTCCGCCACCAACTGAACATTTCCATAGTTACAAGGAATATCATTGACCGAGATTGTGGCTTTTCCGCTTTCCACAGAGATCTGCACGACAGGCAGTTGTTTCCAAGTGTCGTTGTCCTTCTGGCAGGCTGTCATGGCAAAGATGGAGACCAGAATGGCCATCATGCCCAAGAGTCTAGTTTTCATATTCATCAGTTTTAAAATATATCCAATTACAAATAACCATCCTTTAGCTAAAAGATCAATATGGCAAGCCTCAAAAACGTCGCGATTGCGAGACGGTTCCGCACACTATCAAGCTTGGCTTTTGTCATCCTCCTTAGGAAGGACAATGGTGCGAATCATGATCACAAGCGGCCACATAAGAACCGACAGGAACGAGATGGCCGATGTCACAAAACCCATAAGATTCTTCCAATATGATGATGATCCGATGGTCTTAGGAACAATCTCGGAGAACACCAGCACAAGCAGCGTTGTCATAGCCGAGATGATTCCGAACCAAGTGCTTCCGAACAGAATAGTAGCCTGTCGGCCCACCCCGCGGCGCCCAAGGTGTTGGCGATGGTGTTCAAAGAAAGAATCGCAGCCAGAGGCCTGTCCGGATCCGATTTGAATTTAAGGAACTTCTCCGCCGGCTTGTACCCCTGCTCCTTCCTCATTGTGATGTAAGAGATCGGTGTCGACATCAACACCGACTCCAGAAGCGAGCAAAGGAACGACACTCCCAGCGTCCCCAGCATATAAACTATAAGCAGAGCCATATAGGTTTTCAGTTAATTCGTACAAATATAGCACAATTTTCAACTTTCCTACCAAAATGCTGACAGATGTTGTGATCCTGCCAGAAGTTGTCGGTTGTCTTTGGCCAATAGGTGCCGTCGTTCAAAGTGTAACGGGTTGTCTCGTAGGTCTTCGGATCCATAGAGAGTCGATTCACCATATTGCCCGGTGGTCTCTATCATTTCCCCGTCCAGGAAGAAAAGCCCCTGCGTGAACGAAGTCTCATCGTGAATATATTCCTTGACAACCTGAACCTTGTACTGACGGACCTTGGCATCGGCGCAAGAGGAGGAGAACTGCGCCAGCAAGGCCAACGTCGTTCCTATGAATATATTAACGAATCTCTTCATTGCATTCATCATGTTCAATCCCAGTCACTTCGTGACAGCCCCTGAAGGGCAGGAGGAAAGGACTCCCCAACCCCCTTCGGTCGCTTCGCTCCGAGTTTCCATTCTTCTCTTCGAGGTCACTTTCATATTAACTTTACTTTTTCTTCTCCCTATAGGCCATCGCCGACAATCATCAAAGTCACGTACATCATAGCGCGGAGGCCTTGAGCAGTCCGGCGATTCTGGGGATAAGGGTGACATCCGCCGGGAGCCAGTCAACGGAATCAAGCCTGTCGGCAGAGAGCCATTTGGCAGCCTCATGCTCTACCAGGTGGAGGTTTCCGGATTGTATTGAACAGGCGAAGCACTTCATGGAAAGATGAAAATCAGGGTAGTCATATTCAATTGTGTCAATTAGTTCCCTAACTAGAACATCGGTTTCAAGTTCCTCCCGGATCTCACGGCGGAGCGCATCTTCCGGTGTCTCCCCCGGCTCGATCTTACCGCCCGGAAACTCCCAACCGTCCTTAAAGTCCCCATGCCCCCGCTGGGTCACGAACACCTTGCCATCCTTGAATATGACAGCTGCCACAACTTCTATTGTCTTCATCTCCTGATTCATTGCATGAAATTATCGACTACAAAGTTAATCTTGACATCTCATTTCTTCCTCGCAAGCTCAAAGACCTTAGGGGAAAGGTGGCAGTAGCCGCCGGGAGTCTTGTCGAGATAGTCCTGGTGGTACTCTTCGGCCTTGTAGAAGCAACTGAGCGGTTCGATCTCGACCGCCGACGGCCTTCCGGCCTGCCGCTCAAAGGAGCCGATCACCTCCTTGATCTCGCCGAGATCGTTCTCATCCTCGAAATAGACACCTGTGCGGTACCTTGTGCCTTCATCCCCGCCCTGCCGGTTGACGCTGAACGGATCGATGATGTTCATGAATAGTCCGACCAGGCGCTTCAAGGAGACTTTTTCCGGATCATATCTCACGTGGACACATTCGGCATGGCCTGTCTGGTCAGTGTACACCCGCTTGTAGGTCGGATCCGCTTCCCAGCCGTTGGCGAATCCCACCTCGGTGGACACCACGCCGTCAACGAGTTTGAAAAATTTCTGCGCTCCCCAGAAGCAGCCGGCGGCGAACCAGATGTCCCTTTCGCCGCCATAGAGCATCGAGGCGATCTGTTCAAGATATTGTTTGTCCACCTCGTCGAAAGTGTCCGGTTCCCGGCTGTCAATGTCAAGTACCGCCACGATCCGGCCACGTTTCCGGCAAGGAACGACAATCTCGCTCCGGCTTTCGCTTGAACAGGCGATGTGGCCCGGAAACCGCTCGACATCAGGTACAATGACCGTGCGTCCCTCGCTCCAGGAAGTGCCGCACACTCCCCTGCCAAGTCTGATCCTCGTGCAGGCGACCGGCCCCTGGAACGGTCCGAGCACCAGTTCCTCCGCCGATGCGACACGGTAGAATCCCGTCCACCAAAAGCCTAACCCACCGTGAAGCAGCGCGGCGATGTTCGACATTCTGGCGATCTCGTCCGTCTCGCCTGAAAGGACAGACTGTATCCGCGGAATCAGCGCGGCATATTCATCAACCTTTGACATATTCCTTATTTTGCAGGCAAAGATAGTAATCATTACACTAACAGGTAAGGAATTGATGAAAATAATGTATTTTTGAGGAAAATATTGACAACATGAAGATAGTCTGGAATATTCTTACAACGATGGCTGCGGTGGCGGCCATCACTTGCTGCGGGCAGAGCGGCTGGAGCGCAGCCGAGAAGGAACTAATCAGTTGCGACGGAGCTACAATGAGGGTGCTGACGGTCTATGATGCCGCCGATTCCCTGGTGCTGAGGAAAGAATGCGGGACAATCAGCGAGAAAGAATTAAAAAGCCATGAATATCAATCCCTTGCTGACAAGATGGTGGCAACCGTGACCTCGCCGGAGGAGGACGGTGTCGGCATCGCCGGACCACAGGTGGGAATATCCCGCCGCATCGTCGCGGTACAGCGTTTCGACAAGGCCGGAGAGCCGTTCGAGGTCTATCCTAACATCAGGATCACCGCCCGCCGGGGCGAAAGGGAACCCGGTCCCGAAGGATGTCTCAGCATTCCGGGAAGGCGCGGCGAAGTGGCCCGTTACCGTGACATCGACATCACCTACACGTCCCTCAGGTCCTTACGCGACACAACCGAAAGCATCCGCGGATTCACCGCCGTCATCTTCCAGCACGAGTGCGACCACCTCGACGGCATCCTCTACACCGACTACCTTGACGGCGGGATTCAGTAATATTCTAAGAATATCCATAGACCATTTTTTTTCGTCAAATTGTCAGTCAGGATGAATTTGCCTGATTTTTGAGGATATCGCTTCTTCGGAAAATTCTTAAAAAGAAAGCGATTATGAAATTTGTCGAATATCCTGAAGAAAAGAAGACGGAGCCTGGAAAGGATCCTGAAGGAAACGTTCAAGGCGGAAGGATGCCGAACGGGAATATGTTCTGGACGATCATACTGATGTTCGCCTTTCTTGTGCTGATCAACACCTTCCTGTTTCCGGGCGGAAAAGGCAACAGCGTCGTGGAGACCGACTATGGCTCATTCATCTCGGACGTGGACAGCGGACGCGTCTACGATGTCGTGATCGACGGAGACAAGGTTATGTACTCCAAGAACGCTCCCCTGTCCTATCAGGAAAGACTGAAAGGTCAGAGAGACACCACCTACATCACCGGAGCGATCTCCGACCCTGATTTCGTGAGCAGGCTCTCCTCCGCGAAAAGTCCCGGCAAAGGCGGCAAGATCCGCTTCGTGAAAAAACTTGACAAGGAAAGGTCTCCCCTCCTGGATTTCATCCTCTGGTGGATTCTTCCCGGCATGTTGATGTACTGGGTGTTCAGTTCCGCCATCAAGAGGATCGGCGGCATGGCTAAAGGCGGCTCCGGGATGGGCAACTTCATGCAGTTCGGACAAAGTGGCGCGAAAGTCTATGCCGAGAATGACATTAAGACACGATTCTCGGATGTCGCAGGACAAGACGAGGCCAAGGACGGTCTGATGGAGGTTGTGGATTTCCTGCACAATCCGGACAAATACAATGAAGTCGGGGCGCATCTGCCAAAAGGCGTGCTGCTGGTCGGGCCTCCAGGCACAGGCAAGACGCTGATAGCCAGAGCTGTGGCTGGCGAGGCCGGGGTACCTTTCTTCTCGATGTCAGGTTCTGAGTTTGTGCAGATGTTCGTCGGGATGGGTGCCGCGAAAGTCAGGGATCTGTTCAGCCAGGCACAGGCCAAGGCTCCGTGCATCGTGTTCATCGACGAGATCGATGCTATCGGCAAGAGCCGTGAGAACAACATCAGCGGCAATGACGAGCGCGAGCAGACTCTCAACCAATTACTTACCGAGATGGACGGCTTCGACGGCAACAAAGGGGTGATCATCCTCGCCGCCACCAACAGGCCAGACAGCCTTGACAAGGCGCTTTTGCGCCCTGGCCGTTTCGACCGCCGCGTACAGATGGAACTGCCTGACCTGCAAGGAAGAAAGGCCATCCTCCAGGTGCACCTGAAAGACATCCGGCACGAGGACATCGACCTTGACCTGATCGGTCGCGCGACCGCAGGATCATCCGGAGCCGAACTCGCCAACATAGTCAACGAGGCCGCCTTGCGCGCCGTGCGTCTTGGCAAGAAGGCCGCGACAACCGAGGATCTTGAGGAAAGCGTCGAGGTGGTGATGGCCGGCGAGCAGAGAAAGAACGCTGTGATCTCGGCTGAGGAAAAGAGGATCATTGCCTATCACGAGATAGGTCATGCGATGGTCGCCGCCGCGCAGAACAATTCCGCTCCGGTCCAGAAGATCACGATCATTCCGAGGACTTCCGGAGCCCTTGGCTACACAATGCAGGTAGATGAAGGCGAGAAGTTTCTCTACAGCAAGGACTATCTGCTGAATCGACTCGCCACCTTGACCGGAGGGCGTGTGGCCGAGGAGGTGATCTGCCACACGTGCACGACCGGTGCCTCGAACGACATAGAGAAGGCCACGCAGATGGCGCGCTCAATGATCACGACCTACGGTATGAGCGACAAGTACGGCATGATGGCTCTTGAGACACAAGGCAACTCCTATCTTGGCGGGTCATCCCGGCTCGCCTGTTCGGACGAGACGGCCGCTGACATCGACACCGAAGTCCGCGAGATGATTGCCGAGGCCAAGAAAAAGGCCACGGAGATCATCGGATCCCACTTGGACAAGATGCACAAGTGCGCCGAGTATCTTCTTGAAAAAGAGACCATCACAGGTGAGGAGTTCATGAAGATCTTCAACTCCTGACGATCTTTGCGCGGTTCCCGGAATAATCAGGTAGCTGGCTCCGGTGGGTTTATTCCTTGATGTACAGACCCTCGCGTGAGAGTTGCTTGTCAAGGTTTGCCACACCAAGAGCGACGATAGCGGTTACCGTGGCCGTATGCTCTTGGTACTCAGGAATATTCTGTTGTAGAGATCACGCTCGGTATGCCAGATCTCATCGTAGCTGAGATCATAGCCCTTGATGTCATCGGTCATGAAGCCTATTGTCGGCACCCCTTCCACTGCAAAAACCGAGGCGTCTGTTCCACCGTACTCTGTAGGACGCTTCCGAGGTTCGCGGAGCTTTATCTCGAGCGGGTAACCTGGACGGATCTGCTTGATCGGAGCGCAGATCTTTACAAAGTCATCGTACATCGCCTGCGGAACGTAGATGCCTACCGGTGGTTCCGAACCGCCGTCGCGGTTGAACATGTTCGAAATCCTGCCCAATCTCTCAGGATGACTCTTGACCCAGGCCTGCGCTCCTTTGGTGCCCAAGGTGTAGGACGGGGTCACGAAATGCAGGTGCATGCTGTTTTCTCCCAGCATGCGACCGAACCAAGGGCCGCGGTTAAAACCGACCGGGAGGGTTCCTGCCTCCTCAAGATCAACATCCAAACCCCAACTCTTGTACTCGCGGACCATCCATTCAGCCGCGTTCTCGAATGCATCCGAACCTAGCACACGACCACCGAATCGGTTGGTCAGGATGTCGATTTGATGCATCACACGGTTGTCCGTCTTTCCAATCTCGATAATTCGCTTCACAACGGCATCCTGAGCCGCAGCAAGAACACCGCTTGCCAAACAGGCGAGAGCCACACAAATCGAAAGAACTTTTCTCATAAAAATTAACCCTTTAAAGATAAGTAAGATGAATATTTATCAGGCACATTCATCCCTTTTATTAATTATGCTATGTAAACTTAATGCTTTTGGGGCATAATTCAAAATATTTGAGTGCTATTGCCATCGACACATCTGGCGATAACCTCTGCCATTCTTTGACCCCAAATGTTCCAGTTGAGCTTTTGCCGGTACAACAGCCTGGAGGTCACGGACATGGCTCTAGTTCTCCGGACTCAAGGCTTTGCTTTATCTTTCGGCCAAAGTCCTCGCCCGAGGAGCCGAATGGAAGCAAATGACCATTCTCTCCCTCGCAGATGTAGTCTGCGACTCCTCCTGTCAGATGGGAAAAGACCGGGAGGCCATTGGCGCTGCTTTCGCAGAACGCGATAGCGGAACACTCGGCGAGAGTCGGGAGAAGCATGCAATGGCAGAGGCGCGTCAGGTCAACAAGCCTTTTATACTCTTCGGGAATATTCTTGTTCAGGAAACCGACATAATCCACAAACGATAGTTTTCGGATTGCAGGATCGAGATTTCTCACCCCGACGATGTGAAGCGTGGACGGGATTCCGTTCTCATTCAGCCAACGGCAGATGTCCACTGCGATCCGGCCTCCCTTGCGCACCCAATCCACTCCTAAAAACAGGAGATCCAGGTGACCGTTGTACCTGAATGTCCTCGGCACTATGTCTTTTTCGTCGATGTTGGCGCCGAATTCTATCACGTGAATCTTCGAAGGATCCTTATGGTAGTCCGCAACCACGGATTCCGCAGCCCAACGGGATGAGACAACAACCTCGCTTGCCAGATCAATCGCATTGCGTTCTATCATATTTCCCTGTCTCACCGTCCGTTTAGACAAATTATGAAAATAATAATCCACCATGATCGCGAATGTGGCGTCTGAAAGATAGATCAGCGGCTTGTCAGTCCTAAGCCTGAATATGCACTCACTCGCCATCGGAGCGAACAGAACATCGCACGAATCGATGATTGTCCTGTCTAAAGTGCCGGAAAGCAACGACGCTCCTATCTTCGTGTGCGACGGTTTTGTCTGTTTACGTGAAAACTTGTTTAGTAAATTGACCGCTTTAGTGTACATCCTTAGCGCTAATGTCTTCTTTGCAGGCACCCAAACCACATTGAAACCGACTGCGCGAAGAGCCTCCGCCATCTTGTACGGAGTCCCGCTCATTGCCTTGCGATCAAACGGATCGGACCACTGGATTAGCCCTAAGTTGATTACTCTGTTTGTTTTATTCATAAGCAATTAAGGTTATAACTTTTTTGTTAGTACGATAAACATTATTGTTTTAATAACTAACTTTCAGTACATCATACTATAACCTACAGGAAACGGCCAGTCAAGCTGTCCTTCGACTCCCGGATCTGGTCCGGGCTGCCGGTGGCGACAATCCGCCCGCCTTCGGAACCACCGCCCGGCCCCATGTCAATGATATAGTCGGCGTTTCGGATGACATCCAGGTCATGCTCGATGACTATGACCGTGGCACCATGGTCAATCAGGCTTTGGAACACCTTCAGAAGCGTCTGGACATCGGACGGATGAAGGCCGATCGTCGGCTCGTCGAAGACGAATACGGAGTCACTCTGTCCCCTGCCCATCTCGCTGGCAAGCTTCAGGCGCTGGGCCTCACCGCCGGATAGGCTCGGGGTCTCCTCGCCCAAGGTCAGATAGCCGAGTCCGAGATCACGGAGAACCCGCAGGCGCTGGCTGATCAGCCTGAGATCAGAACAGGCATCTAGAGCCGAGCCGACATCCATTCCCATCAGTTCCGGAAGGGAATGGAACTCTCCGGAAGCGTTTTCCCTTCGTATGCTCCCGGCGGCTCTTGAATATCTTGAGCCTCGGCAATCCGGACAAGCGATGTCCACATCCGGCAGGAACTGCACGTCGAGGCTGATCACTCCTGTGCCGTCGCAAGTCGGGCATCGCAATTTACCGGTGTTGTAGGAAAAGTCTCCGTCCTTGTAGCCATGCCTTTTCGCATCCGGAGTCTTGGCGAAGACCTTCCTGAGCTCATCGTGGACATTGGCGTAGGTCGCCACGGTCGAGCGGACGTTGATGCCGATCGGCGAAGCGTCTATGAGCTTGACCTGACGTATGCCATCGGCCTCCATCGACTTCACGTGATCCGGCAGATCACGTCCTGCTATCCTGGCCTGAAGCGCCGGGATAAGGCTTTCCAGCACCATCGTGGTCTTGCCGGAACCGGAGACCCCGGTTACGACCGTCAGCCGTCCTTTCGGGATCTCTATGGACAGAGGTCTGACAGTGTGGATGGCTGAAGTTTCCATCCTTATCTTGCCTTCAGAGAATATGTCTGAGGATTTTATCTGCTCTCTTACTTTAATTGATGAGCGACCCGACAGGTATGGGCCAATCCTTGAATATTCATTGTTTTCAATGTCGCTTAAGGTGCCTTGAGCGATGACCGTGCCGCCGTTTGACCCGGCTTCCGGCCCCATCTCGATCATCCAGTCGGACTTAGAGAGGATCTGCGTGTCGTGATCCACAAGGATGACGGAGTTGCCATCCGCTATCAGGTCATCCATCAGGCCGCATAGTCCGATAATGTTGGACGGATGAAGCCCGATGGACGGCTCGTCCAGGACATACAGCACACCGGTAGTCCGGTTCCTCACCGCGCGGGCGAGCTGCATTCTCTGCCGTTCGCCTGTCGAGAGGGTGGCCGCTGAACGATCCAGCGACAGATAACCTATTCCCAAGTCCAACAATCGTTTGGCAGTGTCGAGAAAGGATCCGCAGATGCTTTCGGCCATCGGCCGCATCTCCTCCGGAAGCGAAGCCGGAACGCCTTTGACCCATTCCACAATCCCGGTGAGAGTCATGGTGCAGGCCTCGGCAAGTGAGATACCCCTGAGTCTCGGAGCCCTTGCCGCGTCCGAGAGCCTCGTGCCGCCACAATCCGGGCAGACATCGAGCCGAAGGAACTTCTCGACACGTTTCATACCCTTCTCGTCCTTGACTTTTGACAGGGCGTTCTCGACGGTGTAAGTAGCGTTGTAGAAAGTGAAGTCCAATTCTGCGGCATCGTTGGAGTTCTTCGCCTTGTAAAGGATGTGCTTTTTCTCCGCCGGCCCATGCAGCACGATGTCTTTTTCCCTGTCGGTCAGATCCTTGAACGGAACATCCGTACGAACGCCCATCGCCCGGCAGACATCCTTCATCAGCGACCACATCAGCGTGTTCCACGGTGCGACGGCTCCCTCGTCGATCGTCAGGTTCTCGTCCGGAATCAGGGTGGACTCGTCAACAGTCCTGACAGTACCTGTGCCGTCGCATTTACGGCATGCCCCCTGGCTGTTGAATGCCAGATCCTCGGCTCCCGGCGCATAGAAATGCTCTCCGCAGACAGGACAGACAAGATCTTTTTCGGCAGCGACCCGCAAGGATGGCTCTACATAATGCCCGTTCGGGCAACGGTGACAGGCCAGTCTTGAAAACATAAGCCTAAGGCTGTTAAGTAGTTCCGTGCCGGTACCGAAAGTGCTGCGTATGCCTGGGACGCCCGGCCTCTGATGCAGTGCGAGCGCCGCCGGCACGTAAAGAACCTCATCCACATCGGCCTTGGTAGCCTGCGTCATCCTCCTTCTGGTGTAAGTGGAAAGCGATTCAAGGTAGCGCCTTGACCCTTCGGAATACAGCACTCCAAGCGCAAGCGATGACTTCCCTGATCCGGAGACACCGGCGATCCCGACAATCCTCCCCAAAGGGACATCCACATCGACATTCCTCAGGTTGTGGACCCTCGCCCCCCGCACCAAAATCCTATCAGGTTGATTCCTATTCATGATTCAAGAATATATTGGCGATTTCTTCAAAAGAATCCGCGCGGATGATGTTCGGATGGCCAAACTCTTCAACAACCTCGTGCCGCCACATTGTGTGGAAAGGAATATGCACGCCGTAGCCACCGATCTCGATGACCGGCTGGATGTCTGATTTGAATGAGTTCCCGACCATCGCCATGTCTTCGGGACGGATGCCTTCGCTTTGACAAAGGTCAAGATATTCCTTTGCACTTTTGTTGGAGACCACTTCGGCCCTGTCGAAAAAGTGTCGGAGGCCGGAGCGCCGGAGTTTGTTCTGTTGGTCGAGCATGTCGCCTTTGGTGAGAAGAAGTAGCCGGTACCGTCCGCTGTCTTTCAATGCCTTAAGAGTTTTTCCCACACCAGGAAGCGGTTCCGCAGGCAGACTAAGCAGGGATTTCGCCGCCGATAGTATCCGTGAAAGATTCTCGCCCGGAATCTTGCCGTGCGACACCGCAAGCGCTGTCTCCATCATCGAGATGCAGACCGCTTTGGCACCGTAGCCCAGGACCGGCATGTTAGCCGACTCCGTCGCGAACAACGTCTCCGACAGCTCCTCCGCCGTCCCATATTCCCTAAGCTCCTCCACGAACACCCTCTCCGCCCCGTCGAAATACGACTGGTTGTCCCAAAGCGTGTCGTCCGCGTCGAAGACTATCACCTTCACATCCTTAATCATAGTACCAGAATTTCCGGTCTCAAAAATAGCTAAAAGAATCGAAATCACCACGGGCCGGGAGCCGTAATGACACTCTCGCCTATTCTTCAAACTCTATGGTCTCTATCCGGAGCCGGAAAGTACCGGAGGGGGCGTTGACATCCACGATGTCGCCGACCTTGCCTCCCATCAAGGCCATTCCTATCGGAGACTTGCAGGAAATCTTTCCGCCTTCCAGATTCATTTCGTGAGGGCTGACTATGGTGTAGGTCATTCTGGTGTTCGTGGCAAGGTTCGTAAACTCCACCTTGCTGAGCAGCGAGATCTGGTCTTTCGGCAGGTTCCTGGGATCGATGATCCTTGAATATTGCAGGACTTTCTGCAGGAAGCGGATTCTGCTGATGGCTTTCGCCTGCGCCCTTCTGGCAGCGCGGTACTCGGCGTTCTCGCTCAGGTCGCCCTGCGCCCGTGCCTCAGCCAGAGCATCCTTTATCCGGGGATATTCAACATCAGTGAGATTATTCAGTTCCGCGACAATCTGGTCGTATCGTTCCTTTGACAGGTATTCCATAAAGTGAGCATTTCATTTTGTCAAGACAAAGATAGCCATTCCTTGACAAAACTGGTTACAAATCGGCATGGCGATCATCCAAGCACTACATCCAGAACCATCATCAGGACGAATCCCACAGCGAAACCGACGGTACCGATGTTGGAGTGCTGTCCTTCGGAAGTCTCGGGAATAAGTTCTTCCACAACCACATAGATCATCGCGCCGGCGGCGAATGCAAGGAAATACGGCAGGATCGGAGTCATCAATGAGGCGAGCAGGATGACCAGCAAGGCACCGACCGGCTCCACGATTCCGCTCAGGCCGCCGATGAGGAAGGATCTCCAGCGTGAGTTCCCGGCGGCGCGCATCGGCATCGAGATGATGGCACCCTCCGGAACGTTCTGGACCGCTATTCCGATCGCGGTCGCCATCGCTGCTGCCGGAGCGATCGCCATCCCGTCGCTTATCGCTCCCGCGACCAGCACTCCAACCGCCATTCCTTCAGGAATATTATGTATTGTCACCGCCAAGGCCAGCATGGCTGTCTTCGAGATCTTCGACTTCGGGCCTTCCGGCTTGTCCTCACCGATGTGAAGATGCGGGGTGAGATAATCAATGGCAAGAAGGAAGAATATTCCGGCCAGAAAACCGACTGAAGCCGGGAGGACGGATGTCCAGCCCTCAGAGACAGTCATCTCCATCGAAGGGATCAGCAAGGACCAGACTGAGGCCGCCACCATCACTCCCGACGCGAAGCCCAGCAGGGCCTTCTGCAGCAGCGCCGGCATCTCCCTCTTCATAAAGAACACAAACGCCGACCCGATGACCGTTCCGGCGAAAGGAATCAGCAGTGTAGCTATGATCGCACTCTCCATATTCATTGATTCTTAATATTCCGCGTCATATTCCCTATGACAGGCTATCCGCCTTGCCGGATGATGCCGCGCGCTCATATTCATCAAGGGCGGCGGACATCAGCTCGCGGCCTTTGGCGGCTATCTCCTCGCCTTTGGCGTAGTCAGGTATGGCTCCGTAGGTGTCGAAATTCATGTTCACGACGACATCGGGCCTGTAGAGTTGGATGGCCTGCCGCGCGATGGTGTGGTTCATCAGCGAGAAGGTTCTTGTCAGGATCGAGTAGTAGTTGTCGCTTGTCGGGATACGTTCGGCATGAGCCTCGTCCTCAATCCGCTTGGTCTTCTGTCCTATCATCCTTATCCCCTTGTACGCCCTATGCGCCTCATCACCCAGCATCCGCACGCGGTCGATGAGCGGAACGCCCTTCCTCATGGCCAGGTCGCCGATCGCGTCCAATTCCCCGGACTTGAACTCCGTGTCCTCCTCACGCACTTCCTCCAGTTCCTTGAGGTAGTTTGCAATCCGCTCGGAATCAATCTGGTTCACGTCAAACGCCACCAGAATGTCGTGTCCGTTGCGGACTGCCTGACTGAGCGGCATCGTGTTGACGATGCCTCCGTCGATCAGCGTATGGTAGCCGTATTTGACAGGACGGAACAATGACGGAATGGAGATGGAGGCCCTGATCGCGTCAAACAGCCGGCCCTTGCTGAACACAACCTCCTCGCCTGTATAGAGATCTGTGGCCACGGCACGGTAAGGAATCCGGAGATCCTCGATGTTGACCTCGGGAACAACCCTCTTTATCGCCTCGATCACCTTCTCACCCTTTACCAGGTAGCTTTTGCTGATCGACACGTCCAGAAGCGAGATTAATTTGGTGTTGTCCAGATTGAACAGCCATTCCTTGAACCCGTCCAGACCGCCGGCGGCATAGACCCCACCGACCAGTGAGCCGATAGAGCACCCTGCCACAGAAGTGATGTTGTACCCTCTGCTTTCCAGTTCCTCAATGGCTCCGATGTAGGCAAAGCCCCTTGGGCCGCCGCTCGAAAGCACCAATGCGACATCCTTATCCATTGCAACTAATATTTACAGCCTAAAGATAGGGATTTTTTTCTTCAATTCAGAGCCACACACTAAAAAAGCACCCGAGCGCTTGAAGGCGGCTCAGGTGCGGATTATCAAGGTTGTTCTACCTTATTAAAAGGGGGCTTAGAACCTCAGGGTCAGGCGCGCGATGGCTGTGGTGCCGGCCTCCGGGATGAAGCCGAGCTGGTAGTAGCGGTTGGAGTCCGGATGACCATCAGCGTCGCTGATGGCGGAATACACCCAACCTGAGGCGGCCACGTGGGCGTTGAATATGTTGTTGACATCAAGGCCGACGGTGATCTCCCTGAGGAAGCCACGGAGTCTGATCGGATAGTTGAAGCTGACTCCCGACAGTGAATATGCAGGGAGGGAGCGATCCTTGTTCTGCGTGTTGTCAAGGTACTGGCGGCTCACGAAGGAAGTGTGCCAGATCGCCTGGACACCCTTGACCTTGAACACGGCGAATCCGTTGACGATGGCTGACGGGGAGAACGCCAGCGTAGAGTTGTCGTGGTGGATTTTCCTTATGCCGGTCTCCTTGTTGCCCCAATCTTCCACAACCTCGTCAAAGTCCTTGATCTTGTTGGAGCTGAGGGCGGCATTGGCCTCAAGAGTCAGCCACTTGGCGGCGTCTACAGCAGCCGTAAGCTCGATACCGGCACGGTAAGAGTCCTTTATGTTGGTGGTCAGGTTCTCGCCGATGTCGCTTTGCATTCCGGTCTGGACAAACTGGTCCACATAGTCCATGAAATAGAGGTTGGCGCCGGCACGGAAGACCGAGCCTGAATACTGGTAGCCTAACTCATAGTCATTGACGTGCTCCGCCTTAGGGAACGGATAATTGTAGTTGTCCGTGAAATTGTTGCGCTCCGGCTCACGGTTGCTCATGGCAAGGGAAGCGTAGGCCCTATGGTTGCCGGCCTTATAGCTGACACCTACCTTCGGATTGAAGAAATTGTAGGTCTCGTTGATGTCCAGACGCTGATTCTTGTAGGTACCGTCCTTCTGCTTGACGAATTTGTCGTTGATGCCGTCCGTAGTGTAGCGAACGTGCCTGTACTGGAGGTCAGCAAAGACGGTGAAATGCTCGCCAAACTGCCTGGAGGCCTTGACAAACGCGCTGTAGTCATCCTTTCTGGCGTCGGAATCATAATAGGTGTAGCGCCCGTTGTCGAAATCCGTGTCGTTCAAGCCGGCAAGTCCAGGATAATTTTTGACAACATCCGGATTGGAGACATAGGTGAGGTAGCCGAAATGGTTGCCCCAGAACATCTGGCCGGAAAGACCTCCGATCACATCCCATCCATTGCCGTCGTAGGTGATGTTATAGACAACACCAGCGGCGTTCTGCGACAGGCCTTTCTGACGGACGAAATCGGATCTTACAGGTTTCCCGTTGGATTTCACCATGTCGAAACCGAACTTGGAGACCTTGCTGTCCGGTTTGAACTCGTCGTAGTAGCCGTAGCCATAGGTGTAGTGGAGCGACAGGGTTGTCTTCAGGTTCTCGTTAATGTTCCAGGCCGCGGAAAGAATGTTGTGATCCTGCCAGAAGTTGTCGGTTGTCTTTGGCCAATAGGAGCCGTCGTTCAAAGTGTAACGGGTTGTCTCGTAGGTCTTCGGATCCATAGACTCATAAAGCGAGTTGAATTTCCCCAGACCTTCGCGGTACATGTCGGCGTATGTCTTGATGCCGGTATTCTTGCCGTAGGTGCCGTCCATGATGGAAAGATCATCGGTGCCTGCGGTCACGCCGTTCCAAGCCTGGCCGGTGTGCTCATAGTTGCCGATGTTACGGTAGCGGATGATGAAGTCCCTTCCGATCCAGTTCAGCCCTGCGTACCAGGAGCCGGATTTTCCGGCGGTACCGTGGATGTAGCCGTCAGTACCGGTCGTGTGGAAGGCGGCGTCCGCCACAAAATGATTGCCGAGCAGCCCCGTGGACATCGAGAAACCGGTGTTGTAGGTGTTGTAGCTGCCGTAGGAGGCGTTCAGTTCCACGAACGGGTCGTAGGACGGAGCCTTGGTGCGAAGGGCGACAGAACCGCCGAACGCGCCGTCACCGTTGGTAGAGGAACCCACACCACGCTGGATCTGAACACTTTCCATAAGTGCGGAATAGCTGTTCATGTTAGCCCAGAAGACACACTGATCCTCAGGAGAGTTGAGCGGCACACCGTCCACGGTGACATTGATTCTGGAATCCCCGGCTCCCCTGATACGTAGGTAAGACGTGCCGATTCCGAGACCGTTTCCGCTCCAGGACAACACGCCGGGAGTTGTGGAAAGAAGGAAAGGAAGTTCCTTTCCCGTCCCGGAAAAGTCCTGCAGGGCCTTACGGCCTACGTTAGCCACCGCATAGGGGGCGTTCTTCTGTGCGCGGACACCGCTTACAATGGCCTCGGTAAGAACCTCTGCCTTGGTTGTGTCCGCCTGGCTCTTGGCGTCAAGAGCCAGAGGAGTCATTGCGGCCAACGCCGCTGATACAAATAAAAAACCTCGCATAATGTTTTGAATATTAATGCAAGGGGTAGCCGATAACGGCAATTTGAGACATCGCTTCCCTTCGGCGGCATTATCCGCATCAGGTTCATTGGGTATGTTCTCAACCGGGCGACACGCCCAGTACCCCCGCTTGTTATAGTATTTCTTATTTTTTCTCTACCAGACGCACCTCATAGAGCCGCTTCCAGCACTTGCCGGTCAGATAGATCCTGCCGTCCTTCGGGTTGTAGGCGATTCCGTTCAGCACATCCGTGTCAGCGTCACGCAAAGACTTAGGCAAAAGTCCGCTGCAATCGACCGTCCCCTCGACATTACCGTCGGCAGGGTTGATGATCACTATCATGTCTGTCATGTAGACATTGGCCCAAATCTTCCCGTCAATCCACTCAAGTTCGTTCAGCATCTGCACCGGCCGTCCGTTCATCTTGACAGTCAGCACCTTCTGCTGTTTGAACTGTTCATCCATAAAATACAACCGGGCCGAGCCGTCGGATGCGATCAAGCTCTTCCCGTCGGTCGTCAGCCCCCACCCCTCACGCGGATAACTCCATGTCGATTTGTAGGCGAGAGTCTTTGCGTCATAGACAAATGCGACCTTATTCAACCAAGTGAGTATGAATATGTTCCCATTCAACTCAACGGAGCCTTCAAGAAAATACTTCTTGTCGAAATCCAGCCTTTTGACAGCCTTGCCGGTGGCCAGGTCAACCTTGCGGAAGGTGGACTCGCCATACTGCCCGGTGGATTCGTACATCACCCCGTCCAGGAAGAATAGCCCCTGCGTGAAAGAAGTCTTGTCGTGGACATATTCCTTGACAACCTGGACCTTGTACCGGCGCACCCTCGCGTCGGCACAGGAAGCGGAGAGCAGCGCCACTGTCACCAGCGCCGCATTTATGAATATATTCACGAATCTTCTCATTGCTCTTACTTTCTCTTCTCCCTGTAAGCCATAGCCGCCTCCACGAACTTCACGAAGATCGGCTGCGGCTTCTCAGGAGTACTCTTCAGCTCGGGATGGAACTGGACACCGATGAAGAACGGATGAGTCGGAATCTCCACGATCTCAACCAGTCCAGTGTCCGGATTCCGGCCCGTCGCCTTGAGTCCGGCTGCCTCCATCCTTTCAAGGTAGGCGTTGTTGAACTCATAGCGGTGACGATGCCTTTCGGAGATCATCCCGCTCCCGTAGATCCTGTAAGCCAGCGAGTTCTCGTCCAGCTTGCAGTCGTAGGCCCCAAGCCGCATCGTCCCGCCCTTGATCGTGGTGCTTTTCTGCTCCTCCATCAAGTCAATCACAGGATTGGCGGCGTTCGGATTGACCTCGGCGGAGACAGCGTCCTCGATGCCAAGCACGTCCCTGGCGAACTCCACCACACACATCTGCATGCCAAGGCATATTCCAAAGAACGGCACGTTGTGCTCACGGGCGTATTTTATTGCAAGAACCTTGCCTTCCAGCCCCCTCTCGCCGAATCCAGGCGCGACAAGGATTCCGTCCATTTTCCCGATCATTTCCTCCAGGTTTGAGCTGTCAAGCCGCTCGCTCTGGACCGTGTGGACATTCACCCTGCACTCGTTGGCCGCTCCAGCGTGGACGAAGGACTCCAGGATGGACTTGTAGGCGTCCTGCAACTCGACATATTTCCCGACAAGGGCTATATCCACCTGATGCTTAGGATTATAGAGCTTGTCAAGGAAGGCCTTGAGGCTTGTGAAGTCCGGTTCCGGAGCGGTGATGCCGAAATGATCCAGCACCATCTCGTCAAGACGCTCGTCCTCCATGTTCAGAGGCACCTGATAGATCGAGGGAGCGTCGATCGACTGGATCACATGCCCTGGCTTGACGTTGCAGAAAAGGGCTACCTTCCGCCTGATCTCCGGCGTCAGTTCCATCTCCGTGCGGCATACGATGATGTCCGGGTGCACCCCGGCCTGCTGGAGAAGCTGCACCGAATGCTGCGTAGGCTTGGTCTTCAGCTCCTTGGCCGCGCGAAGGTAAGGCACCAGGGTCAGATGGATGCTGATGAGATCCTCGTCCGGAAGCTCCCATTGCAGCTGACGTATAGCCTCCACGAACGGCTGCGACTCCATGTCGCCGACCGTGCCGCCGACCTCGGTGACGATCACATCGTAGTTGCCGGTCTTCCCCAGAAGCAGCATCCTGCGCTTGATCTCGTCGGTGATGTGAGGCACAATCTGTACTGTCTTCCCAAGATAGGCTCCCTCTCTCTCCTTGTTGATGACCGTCCAGTAGATCTTGCCGGTGGTCACGTTGTTGGCCTTGGACATGTGCACGCCCAGAAACCTCTCATAGTGACCCAGGTCAAGATCGGTCTCTGCACCATCATCCGTCACGTAGCACTCCCCGTGCTCGTAAGGATTCAACGTGCCGGGATCGATGTTGATGTAGGGATCGAATTTCTGGATGGGGACCCTGAGTCCCCTGGCCTGAAGAAGCTTGGCCAAAGATGCCGCGATGATGCCCTTTCCGAGGGAAGACGCCACACCTCCAGTAACGAAAACATACTTTGTACTCATCTTTTACGTTCTTTACTGGACTACAAATTTAAGTCAAAAAAAGCGATTACAGAAAAATATTAGAGTTTTTTCGTACTTTTGTAAGATAAAAGGTGGGACGATCTGCCGCGCTGCGGGGCTTCGGCTCCGGGTGAGGAAAGTCCGGACAGGACAGGGCACCCTACTGAGGAAAGCTCAGATGGGAGTAATCTTATGACAGACGTAACAGAAAACAACCGCCTGGAGACAGGTAAGGGTGAAAACGTGAGGTAAGGGCTCACGATGGATGCCGGCGACGTCATCCAGGTACGATGTCAGGGCCTGCAAGACCAAATATACTGGCAGACGAGGGCTGCCCGCCCGATGCCAGGGGGTAGGTTGCGTAGATAAATGGCAGATTCAAAAACAGAAACCGGCTTACGGTCCCGCCTTTTTTATCTTGAATTGGCCTTTGCGGTCGCCTCGAAGTCAAGGGCTTCCGCAATAATCAGAATAGGGTTCTTCACCTTGTGGGCAGTGGACATCTCGATCTGCCACTTGCAGGTCTCACACTCGCTGCACACGAAGTCCGGCGCAAGGGCGTTGATCTGCTCGAAGACCGGACGGCCGATTTCCTGCGAGTACCTGTAGTTCTCCTTTTTGAAGCCGTAGGTGCCGGCGATTCCGCAGCAGCCGCTGTCAAGAACAGTGAATGTCACCCCGGGGATGGATCCGATCAGTTCCTTAGTGAATATGCTCCATCCGAGCTTCTCCACGTGACAAGGAATATGATAGGCGATCCTCGCGCGGTAATCATCCTTGAAAACCAATCTTATCCTGCCCTCGTCCAAAAGTTCGAACAGGAACTTCTCCACAAGGGTAATGCTGTCGCGGACAGCGGAATTGTCAACGGAAAGCACGTCAGGATATTCATCCCTCATCGTGAAGACGCATGTCGAGGAGGTGGCGACGATCGGCAGACCAGCCGCGACCGCCTTCTCAAAGACAGCCACGTTGTGTCTGGCATGCCTCGTGGCTCCGCCCCACATGCCATTGGAGATCATCGCGACACCGCAGCATCTCTCGTCCAGAAGCCGGACTCCGTAGCCCACGGCGTTCATCACCTTGACGAAGGCCTGTCCGACTTCCGGCTGCTGGAACTCCGTCGAACAGCCGTGGAAGAAAGCGACCTGCTTAGAATAGGCGTCCTGGGCCTCCTGCGCCTCCTTCTTGAACCATGACTCGAAGCCATGAGCCTTGTACTGAGGGAAAGTCCTGTGGCTGTCGATCCCCAAAGCCGCGTCCATCACAGCCTTCACCGGCTTGGACGACACCATGTAGTTGACAACCGGGGCGAACGGTCTTGCCATCCTGCCCATGAAGTCAGTGCTGGCGAGCATACGGTCGCGGAGACCCGGGATGGCGTTGCTGTAGCGGCGGCGGGCGGAATGGATAAGGTCGGCGATCTTCACACCGGAAGGACAGGCGACCTCGCAGCGTTTGCAGTTCATGCAGTACTTCAGGTTCTCATCGAAGAAAAACTTGTTCTTCAAACGAAGTCTCTCCCCGTCAGGTCCCGCCTGCTTAGGTCCCGGGTACAAAGGATTGACAGCCACAACCGGACAATAGGCGGTGCAGATTGTACACTTTATGCACTGTTCGAAATTATTGAAACTTATGTTCTTTTCCTGCATAGTCGTAAATCAATCAATTACTTACCAAGAATACTATCCGCCGCGCTGAATGCCGTGAGGATCGCCACGCCGGCTCCGCTGCCCTCCGCCAGAGGATTGCAGCCTCCGACCTCTGCTCCAATCACATAGAGATTGGACACAACCTCGCCTCCGCGGAGAGGATGGAAATCCTTGTCGGTCTTCACACCGAATCCCGTGAAATTCTGTCTTGTGAAGAAATTCTCATCGTACCAGTTCCTTCTTTCCGAAGGACAATCGACATCCAGGCCGAAGACAGGCTCGGTCACCTTGCCAGGGGACGCAAGCAGACCCTTGCCGAACAGATTGCCGCTCGCAAGAACGAAATCCTCGGCCTCGATCCGGATCCTGCCAAGATTGGCCGTGCGTACGCCAAGAACCTTGCCGCCGTCGAAGGACGGATCCAAAGCCTCGTCGCCCATCAGGAAAGTGCCTCCCGCCGCCTCAAACGCCTTTTTCAGTAGAATCTGCGTACGTATTCCCGGCACAGACGGAGGAGTCGTCCCAAGGAAAAGAACCTTGGCCGGTATCATCTCCCTGAGCCAACGGGTGACGACCTGATCCCTAAGCCCGAAAACTTCCGGAAGGATCACAAGATCCTCGCCTTGAAGGAGTTCCTGCACCTTATGTCCCAACGATTTCCAGTTCTCCTCCACGCTCATAACGCGGGCGATGTTGACGGATCTCATCTCGGCAGGACTCTTCCTCAGACGCTCTACCTCATCAAGTTTGACAGACTCGATGCGGCAGACAGTGCCTCTTTTCCCAAGTCCCTCGGCTATGAAGCGTGTGTTGAAATCCAAAAATCCGGAAAAATTGACAATCAATGCGTTCTCCCCTATCTTCTCGTCCTTGGACGCGAAAAGGGTCACATCGTCCATAGCGATCCAGGCAGGTTTCGCGGTTCCCAAAGGGGTGATGCGGTAGCCGTTGCGGACGACCGCCGCCGTTTCAGCAGGCTCAGCGACCTGAGCGACCGGATGAAGCCCTACACCGCATTCGGAGAAAAACGCGGGAACCGAGGAGACATATTCAGTGATCCTCGACTTCCCTATCTTTGAATATGGATGCTCGGAAGGAAGCGCTTCCATTGCGGATAAAGGCTCCGTAACATCCGTTCCGTCAGGAAGTTTACCCAGAAGACCGAAAGCGCCGGATGAAAAATGGAGGGCGTTCTGCCCGGCGGACACCATAAGACATTTCCTGCCGGCTTTCTGCAACTTGATGCCACAGACGAGCGAAGACAGGCCACCGCCTATTAAAACCACGTCAAATCTCATAATCTCTTCCTCCTATATTTCCTCTCCAAGTCCCATTACTTCTGAATATACCCACTGGGTGTAAGCGCATTCGCGCAAGGTCTCGCCCCATGCGACAGGGTACATGCCCTTCCATCTCTCGTTCATGAAGTCCTTCAGATCCCGGCGGGCCTTCTCCGTGCATTTGCTTGCCTTGGCCAGACGGCCGGCTGCCCTGCACGCGCAAAGCTCACCCTGACATGTTCCCATACCGAAACGTGTACGGCGCCTGAGATCCACAAGATTGTTGACCTCAAGATTCTCTATCGCGGAATCCACCTCGGAGACGGAGACTTCCTCACATTCGCAGACAAGGCTCCCCTTTACGTCACCGTCAAAGTCAAGATTGGCGGCCTGTGTGCCGAAACGCCCGACGGAGGCTTTCTGTACCATGGTCGGAACCTCCCAGATCTTTTTCGCGATCTCCTCGATGCCTCCCGGCTCGGATCCCTGAAGAGGTGTCACGGCGGTGACGCATGAGGCGGACACGCCAAGCTTCTTGCAGACAGCGTCCGCCGCCATCTCGCCCATCAGCCTGTAGGTCATAAGCTTGCCTCCAGTGATGCTGATGAAGCCCTTGATGCCGTCACGGCTCTCATGGTCAAGGCAGACGATGCCACGGCTGATGCTTCGTCCGCTCGGGTCATTGTCGGCGGAGACCAGAGGACGCACTCCGGCGTAGGCCCTGAGGATTCTCGTGTCAGCAAGGCAAGGGGCGAGTTTGGCTCCCTCCGTCAAAAGCAGGTCCACCTCGTCCGGCGTGACGCGGAGATGGTCGCATTCCTCGTAAGGAACTTTCGTGGAAGTGGTTCCGATGACACAGACCGTGTCTCCCGGGACGAGAATGTCGGCGTTGGCCGGCTTACGGCAACGATTGATGACAACATTGTTGACCCTGTGGGCAAAAATAAGCAAGGCTCCCTTAGCCGGAAACATGCTGATGTTCGCTCCGGCCATCTGCGCGATGTGATGTCCCCAGATTCCTCCGGCGTTGACAGTCACGGGAGCGTAGTAGTCCGTCACGATCCCGGTGTGATGGTCAAGAACCTTGACCCCTTTGACAGTGTCCTGCTCCTTGATGATCTCGACCACTTCTGAATAGACAAGCACCTTGGCTCCGTGCACCTTCGCGTCGAACATGTTCGATGCGCACAGGCGGAACGGATCCACGGAACCGTCAGGAACCTTCACGGCTCCGATAAGCGACGGGTTGACGGAAGGCTCCATTCTTCTGGCCTCCTCAGGATCAATCACCTCCGCCTTGATCCCGGCGGTGAGACAAGCCTTCACAAAGGTGTCCTGATAGGCCAGATCATCTTCCGGAAGCGTGATGAACAGTCCGGAAGTGTCATCCACGCAGTGACGGGCTATCTTCTTGAGGATCATGTTCTCCTTGATGCACTCCGTGGCGGACTCCTGGTCAGTGACGGCATAGCGCGCGCCGCTGTGGAGAAGTCCGTGGTTCCTTCCCGTCGCGCCTGTGGCAATGTCGAAGCGCTCGATCAGCAGAACCCTAAGCCCTCTCAGGGCGCAGTCCCTTGCCGTTCCCGCACCGGTGATGCCACCGCCGACGATTATGACGTCATATTCATTCATGGTTACTGATTTATTGTCCTGTGTATTGATTGATCTTCTGTCTCAAAGTGTTCGATAGGCTCACCGGCTTGTAGCTGTCCGAACGGTCCAGCCATTCGAGCGCCAATGCCGGCTGACCGCTCAGGAAGCACCCCAACGCGATGTTATAGGCCGCGCACGCCTTTTTCTCCAGGTTCCTGCTGCCGAGAAGAGTCATCCATTGGCCGATCGCATCCTTCCACTTGTAGGCATAGGCATATTCAGCGCCCTTGTCCCACGCCGCCTCGGCGGCATCGTAGTAGATCACATGGAAATCCTCCGACTTCCAAGTGGACATGAAGGTTCCGGCTGCGGTGTATCCCGCCTTTTCGGCTCCCGGGGCGATGTTGCTCCAGACAGAGGAGGAAATCTCGTCCCTGGAGGCCTTGCCGTCGGAATAGACCTCCGCCGTGAAGCTGCGCCCGCCGGCAAAACCGAAGACCCTGTCCTCCTTGTTCATGGAGTCGTAGACGAATATCGTCGTTGTGAACGGTACGGTCGCGATCGAGACATAGGATGAGTCCGGGGCGACATGTCGTCCCGTAACCTTGATAGGATCCTTGACTGACGGGATTCCGAGCTCCGGGGTGCCTATGACGAAGACTACATCCTTCCCGGTCTCCAGTACAAGGCTTACGAGAGAGTCCTTTGACGAATAGTCTCCGTGCGCCGTGAACAGCTCGATTTCCCTTTCTCCTCCGAAATACTCTTCCTCAAGCCTGCTGGCGAAACCTCCCGCGGCAGATGCGTTGAAGAGGGTGTCGCGAGGGTTACCGTCTGTCAGATAGACCACAGCCATCGATTTCCCCGCGAGACTCAGTCCGGATTTCGAAGGCCCTCGCATCTCAGACCTCACGACAAAAGCCTGAGGAGCGCAGGAGGCCAACGCCATGAGCGCGGCCAAGATCAACAAAGTCCTTTTCATAATTCAATGTTTTTAGACAGGCACGGCGATGAGGTCGTACTCATCCGCACCCGTGATTCTCACATCAATGAAAGACCCGCACAGTTCCTCCGGGGTCTTTCCACCGAAGTCATGGCCGTCGTACCTCACGACAATCTCGCCATCCACCTCGGGACTCTCGTACTGGCTTCTGCACACCAGCACGCCATCGGCGTAGTCATCCACCATGACACGCTCGGTCTTACCGACTCTTGACTCATTGAAAGCAAGAGAAATACCGCTTTGCACCCGCATCAGTTCAGCAAGTCTGCGCGCCTTCTCTTTCCTTGGCACGGAGTCACGGTAGTTCTCCGCTCCGAAAGTACCTTCCTCTTCGGAATATTCAAAAGCGCCCAAACGCTCGAAGCCGGCTTCCCTGACAAAGTCCAGAAGCTCGGCGAACTCTTTCCTGCCTTCACCGGGATGCCCCACTATCATGGTCGTACGCAAGACCACGCCCGGAACCTCTTCCCGAAGCCTTCTGACAAGGGTACGTGTCCATTCGCCGTCCACGTGGCGGCGCATCTTGTCCAGTACCTTGTCCGACACGTGCTGGAGCGGAATGTCAAGGTACTTGCAAACCTTCGGATTCTCTGCCATCTCGACAAGGACATCCTCCGGGAAGTCAGCCGGATAGGAATAGTGTATCCTTATCCATTCGATTCCGGACACAGCAGACAGCCTGCGAATAAGCTCAGCAAGGGCACGGCGCCTGTACAGGTCAAGCCCGTAGTAGGTGGTGTCCTGAGCGATCAGTATAAGCTCCTTGACTCCTTCCCTGGCAAGCGACTCGGCCTCGGCCACTATGGCTTCCATCGGCACGGACCTGTGAGCGCCCCTTATGGACGGGATCGCGCAGTAGGAGCATCGCCGGTCACAGCCTTCCGAGATTTTCAGATAGGCATAGGCATGGTGGTCAGTCCGCAGCCTCGAAGGATTCCTCACAGGAACGCATCCCAAGGCCTTGACCACAGGATCCAGATCCCTCGCACCGAACCAGTAGTCCACTTCCGGAATCAGATCCGGCATCTGGGACATGTACCTCTGGGAAAGACATCCGAAGACAATTATCCTGCCGACCTCGCCGGCCTTCTTGCGGGCCGCGGCGGCAAGGATGGCCTGGATGGATTCCTCCTTGGCGTCTCCGATGAATCCGCAGGTGTTGATCAGAAGCACATCGACGGGACGGCTCTCCTCCTCAGGCAGGATCTCCCATGACCCTTTCACCTGAGAAAGAAGATGTTCCGTGTCAACCGTGTTCTTGGAACAGCCTAATGTTATGACCTGTAGCGATTTCACAATTATTCAGACTTTTCCTCGCCCTCAGCCTCACCAGCAGACGCCCCGGCTTCCTCCGGAGTGACGAAATCGAAGGAGGCGTAATCCTTGATCTCCTTGTACCAGTCCACCACCTTCTTCATGTGGGACACATAGAAGCGATCCGCGTCGTAATCCGGAACCGCCTTCTCGAAAAGCGCCTTAAGATCCTTAGGATCAGCCTTTGAGAGTGGCGCGTCGGCATCGCCGAGAACCTCGTGCATCTTCTGGAAGACCTCCTGAAGCTTCATCTCGCCTTCAGTGGTGTAAATCGAGATGTCGGCAAGGGTCGTTATGCGGCTCTTGGCGTCGGCGATTGTCCTTTTCTTGTCCGAGAGAGCCTCGATGACAACACCGTTACGCGCCTGGGCGACATACTCGAACAGGCCATGCTGGCCTGAGATCGAAAGAATTCTTGAAAGATCTGTCTTCATATTCATAATACTTAAATAATTATCAATCAAATCTTGAGTCCCGAGAAAACTTTTTCCGTCTCGGACCTCAATTGCTCCAAAGAGCCATCGTTGCGGATGAACGCGTCCACCTTGGAAAGATCAAAGCGCTGGACGGCTATCCTCTGGATGATCCTCTCGGGCGGAACACCATCCCGCCCGCAGGCCCTCTTCAACCTTAATGCCAATGGTGCGTCAACCATTACCACCCTGTCCACAACGGACAGAAACTCCGGCTTGTCAAGGATGATGGCGGACTCCATCACACAGAACGGCTCCTTGCCGAAAAACACATCCGAGGCTCCGCTTCCTTCGAACCGGGAGCTCTGCATCGCGTTCCATCTCTTGAAATCCGCCAGTACGGCGGGATGGACAATGCTCTCAAGTGTCCTAAGTCTCTCTGGCGAGGAAAAGGCCAACGACGAGAGCCGTGCCTTGTCCAACGAGCCGTCAGCCTGTCTTATTCCACAACCGAAGGCTTCCTCGATAGCGTCCAGCAAGGAGTCATCCTTGGCGTAAAGCCCCTTGGCAGCCGAGTCGGAGTCGTAGACAGGAACACCACGGCTGGAAAGAATGGCACAGACAGCGGACTTTCCGCTGCCTATCCCTCCTGTGACAGCTACGGTCCTCATTGCCTCCCCTCCTCCACACAATCGAAGATCTCCGGTGTCACGGTACATTCTATCACACCTTCAGGAATGCGGGAGGCGTGAGGGATGCACTTTCCGCCTTTGGAGTTGACGAAATCTGCATAATCAATGTAGAACTGGACACCTTCGGTAGGATCCTTTGACAGGGGAAAAGAGCATTTGAACACCACTTTGGCGGTGGACGGATAGATAGAGAGTTTCCTGCCAGCCGGAAGATTCCTCACTCCGACAGACACCTCGGTGCTGACCTCGACATACCGGGTCACGTCCAAGGAATAGTTCACCTCTGTCTCGGACATCCTCACGCCGTTGACAGGCTCGATCTTCACCACACCGTGAGCGCTGGCCTTCAGGTTCGAAAGCTCTATCGTACGGGTGAAGACCCGGTCGATGTGCTCAAGATGGAAAGGCTCACCGTAGACCGTGATGGAATCCGGCTGGAGACGTATCTGGCCCGTTGCCATGTACTGCGGCTTGAAACTCAACACCTGCACAGCCTGTACGGGAACCCTTTTGTTGTTCTCGAACGGGAAACGGAACTGCACGGACTCCGAGAGGAAGGACTCCAGACGTACGCCGTCACCGAAGATCGCGGTCACATAGTCGCTGAGTTCGGCGGCGGTGATGTAGAACTGTTCCCCTTCCTTGTGATGCAGATCCTTGCTGTCGAACCGGATGGTCAACGCCTTGCGCTTCCCCTGCTGACGGATCCTAAGCAACGAGAACCCGGAAGTCCTGCACCTTGCGGCTATCATGCACGAATTGGAGGAGATGTTGGAATGCCCCTCAATGTTGCATTGAGCCACCACCGGCACGCTGACCGTGTCGGAATAGTTCAGGGAAAGATTGTGGATCAGCCAGATGCTGAACGCAAGCAAGAGAGACATCAGAAACACTGAGATGTCTCTCCCGTCAACATGCAGCCTGCCGAACAGCTTATGAAGGCGATCTTTCCACATCCTTGACCGAACCGCCTGACAGTTACTGCTGAGGAGCGTCCTGGGTGAAGTCCCTTACGAGGGAATTCTTGTCAACCCTGAGCTTTACATCGCCGTCAACCTTGATGAGGACAGACCTGTCCTTGATCTCGTCGACGGTACCATAGATGCCACCGGCAGTGACAACCTTGTCTCCCCTTTTGAGAGAGTTGCGGAACTTCTCAAGTTCCTTCTGCTGCTTCCGCTGCGGACGGATCATGAAAAGCCACATGATCACGAACATGGCGATGATCATGATCCAAAACGCGCCGCCACCGGCACCCTGCTGCTGAGGAGCACCGGCTGGTGCGGCCTGAAGCAATGTGAATGTAAGAATATTCATATTCAAAAAATCAATTGATGTAACAAATTTAAGCAAAATTTTCGGTCTTTACTATATCCCCCTCCTCAATCTGCTTCTTGATGAGACGGTCCAGGAGGCCGTTGACAAAGGAACGGCTCTTCGGAGTGCTGTAGTACTTCGAGATCTCGACATATTCATTGATCGTCACCCGCAAAGGCATCGCAGGGAACGCCTTGGCCTCCGAGAGACCCATCAGGATAAGGACCATGTCGGTCGTGAACAGCCTGTCCTTCTCCCATTGGGATGTGCTTTCCGCGACCAGATGGGAATATTTCCCGAAACAGGCGTAGGCGGTGCGGACAAGCTTGTAGATGAAGGCCTTGTCGCTCTCGACATCCTTGTCGCGGAACATCTCGCTGCGGTAGAGCGGCGGCAGGGACCACCGGTCCCCCCTGGCCAGCGACTTCAAGGTGTCGCAGCAGACCGTCAATGAATATGCCAGGTCGTCACACCATAGGATGGACTGGTCCTCAAGGATCCTGTCAAGTTCATCATTGTCAACGAACTCCTCTTCGAATATTCTCACAAACAGCCTGACATCCTCCTCCAGAGACGATTCCGGGACGGACATATATTCCTTGAAATACTCCTTCGAGCAGATCGAGTCGTAGACATTCCTGATCAGCGCGTCGTACGGCTCCCACGAAAGCTTGCGGCGGGAGACGATCTTGCGGAAGTCAGGATCCTGCTCCAGAAGCGGGGAGACGGCATTGCGGACGAACTTCATGTTCGGATTCCTCTCCTCCTCGGACGGATTGAACTTGTTTCTCGCGTTCTCTATTCTTGTCCGCGCCTCTGCCGTGAGGTACGGAATGATGTCAAGCATAAATAGATACAATGATCTCGTGGCCTCACACGACTCTTCCAGGAGCGCCTCCGCCTCCGAGATGGTCATCGAAGGATTCTCCGCGTAGCTGTAGAGCACTTTGAAAGCCTTTATTCGCAGAATACGTCTGTTAAGCATAATTCCAATCAAAATTTTATGCAAAGATAACACACAATTTCAGATTTTTCTTAAATTTGTGCGGATAACAAAAACATTCAGCGCAAGATGTACAAAGATGATTACGAGCGGCCGAACTACGCTGACCGCAACTCAGAGGACGTTTACTCCAAACCAGTAAGGGCCGGTAAAAGGACCTATTTCTTTGATGTCAAGACCACAAAGGGCAATAACGACTACTATCTGACCATCACTGAGAGCAAGCGCAGGCAGGAGGTTGACGGAAGTTTCTCCTTTGACAAGCACAAGATTTTCCTTTACAAGGAAGACTTCGACAAATTCCAGGAAGGGCTTTCCGAGGTCTTGGCCTACATGAAGGAGAATCTTCTTCCCGATGTTCCGGAACACAGCTACGACACCACCTCCGCCCAGCCTCATGCTGAGTCGCCACAAGCGTCTGACACACCTTTCAGCGATGTCAGATTCGAGGAACTGTAGGCCGCACGGATGAGAAGCCGGGGTGTACATCACCATCATAAATGTCCTCTAAAATAACATAGAGGACATTTTTTTTGTTTTTTAGATCCAGAAAAATTAACTTTGTGACATTAACAAACACAAACTTTAACATAATGTCATAAAACACATAAACACACTGAAATCATGAGCAAAGAAATGTCTAGACGCTCGTTCCTCAAGACAGGGACAGCGGTGGCAGCCGGAATTGCAGTTGCCCCGAACATCATCATCGCCGGCGAGAAGACCCCAAAGAAGGAGAAGAAAAAGAAGGTCGCCGCCAACGACAAGCTGAATATCCTTGGAGTCGGTATCGGAGGACGTGGCGCGGCTGACCTCGCCGAAATGGAGACCGAGAACATCATCGGCCTTTGCGACGTGGACTGGAAGTACGCCGATCACGTTTTCAACAAATACCCGCAGGCCAAGAAGTACAATGACTACCGCGTGATGTTCGACGAGATGCTGGACAAGGCTGACGCCGTCATGGTGGCGACAGCCGACCACACACACGCCATCATCGCCGCCCAGGCCATGGCCGCCGGAAAGCACGTCTACGTCGAGAAACCGCTGACCCTGACCGTCTACGAGGCAAGGCTTCTGACCAAACTCGCCGCCAAGTACCGTGTCGCCACTCAGATGGGTAACCAGGGAGCCTCGATGCCAGGCACAAGAAAGGCCATCGAGTGGCTTTGGAACGGAGAGATCGGAGAGGTTAAGAGAGTTGACTGCTTCACAGACCGTCCTATCTGGCCTCAGGGACTTGAGAAGCCGACAGCGGTGGAGCCTATACCATCAACCCTGAACTGGGACGCCTTCATCGGCCCGGCTCCGATGCGTGAGTACAACTCCATCTACACTCCTTGGAACTTCCGCGGCTGGTGGGATTTCGGCACCGGAGCAATGGGCGACATGGCCTGCCACATCATGCACGTGCCGTTCAAGGGACTCAAGCTCGGCTATCCTACAAGGGTGGAGGCCAGCTCGACCAACGTCCTGACCGACTGCTGCCCAAGCGCCGAGATGATCCACCTCACGTTCCCTGCCAGGGAGAACATGTCCAAGCTCGCCATGCCGGAGGTTGACATCCGCTGGTACGACGGCGGCTTTAAGCCGGAAAGACCGGAGGGACTTCCTGCGGGATTCAACCTTAACATCAACGGCGGTTGCAGCGTCTTCTATGGAACAAAGGACATCATGGTCGTAGGATGCTACGGAACAGACCCTATTCTTGTTTCCGGAAGAAAGCCTGAGGTTCCTCACGTTCTGCGCGAGGTCACCCTCTCTCACCAGCAGGACTGGATCCGCGCCTGCAAGGAGGACGCGGATGTCAGAATCCCTTCAGCCTCAGACTTCAGCGAGGCCGGACCGTTCGTGGAGATGGTTGACCTTGGAGTGGCTGCTGTAAGACTCCAGGCCCTCAACCAGGTTCTTGACTGGGACGGACAGAAGATGGAGTTCACCAACATCCCTGCCGACGCCACCATCAGGATTCTTGAGAAGGACGGATTCTCCATCAAGGACGGCCATCCTACATTCCAGAACAAATACACCGATCCTGTGAACGCCCGCCAGTTCGCCGCCAACCTGATCAAGCGTCAGTACCGCGCCGGCTACGAGCTTCCTGAGATGCCAGAATAGTTTAATGACTCTAAAATAGTAAGAATAATGAAAAAGTTTTTGATGTTCACTGCATGCGCTGCAATGTTGTTCTCGCTTTCATCATGCAAGAACGGCAGCAAGAAGGCTGCCGAAGGTACTGCCGAAGCCAATGCACCGGAGTACACAGTCGTTGAGAAAGAGCAGGTTGACCTCGCTCAGTTCCCACAGGACGCCGACGGTTACTATGTGATTTTCGACGGCACATCCACGAACGGATGGCGCGGCTACGGCAAGGACGCGCTTCCTTCAAGATGGTCAATCGAGGACGGATGCCTCAAATTCTCCGGCACAGGTACCGGTGAAGGCCAGACCGGCGAGGGTGGAGACGTGATCTTCGCCCACAAGTTCCGTAACTTCGAGCTTGAGCTCGAATGGAAGGTCTCCAAAGGCGGCAATTCCGGCATCTTCTACCTTGCCCAGGAGGTTACCACCAAGAACGAGGACGGCACGGAGCGCTACGAGCCTATCTACATCTCAGCTCCTGAGTATCAGGTTCTTGACAACGCCAACCATCCGGATGCCAAGCTGGGTGTGGACGGCAACCGCCAGTCGGCTTCCCTCTACGACATGATCCCTGCAAAGCCACAGAACCAGAATCCATTCGGCGAGTGGAACAAGGCCAGGATCATGGTCTACAAAGGAACCGTAGTACACGGACAGAACGACGCAAATGTCGTTGAGTATCACCTCTGGACCCAGCAGTGGACTGACATGCTCCAGGCTTCCAAGTTCTCACAGGAGAAGTGGCCTCTCGCCTTTGAGCTGCTCAACAACTGCGGCGGAGAGAATCACGAAGGCTACATCGGTTTCCAGGATCACGGCGACGACGTCTGGTTCCGCAACGTCCGCGTAAAGGTTCTTGACTAATGAGAAAGATCACCCTTATTTTGGCTTCACTGCTTGCTCTCGGCGCTGTCTCATGCACCGGAGGCAAGCAGGATGAGAAGCCGGTCGCCAAAGAGATCGGCATCCAGCTTTACAGCATCAGGGACGTGATCGGAAACCCTGAGGCATACGCCCGTAACCACGAGGAGGCATTCAAGGCTCTTGCCCAGATGGGCTACACTTCCGTGGAGGCGGCCTGCTACTCTGACGGCAAACTCTACGGCGTGGATCCTGAGCAGTACAAGGCCGACCTTGAGGCGGCAGGACTGAAATCCCTTTCAACACACATCGGCAGGAACCTCAGTGACGAGGAGCTGGCAAGCGGTGACTTCACCGAGTCGATGAAGTGGTGGGAGCAGGCCATCGCGGCCCACAAGGCAGCGGGATGCAAGTATGTCGTTTGCCCTTCATTCGCTGTTCCTCAGACACTTGTCGGGCTCAAGACCTACTGTGACTACTTCAACGCCATCGGCGCGAAGTGCAAGGAGAACGGCATGCTTTTCGGCTACCACAACCACTCCCATGAGTTCAACAAGGTTGAGGACAAGGTCATCTACGACTTCATGCTTGAGAACACCAACCCTGAATCTGTCTTCTTCGAGATGGACGTTTACTGGGCTGTCATGGGTCACGCCGCACCTGTCGAGTATTTCAAGAAATATCCTGGCAGGTTCACCATGCTCCACATCAAGGATTACAGGGAGCTGGGCGAAAGCGGAATGGTTGGCTTCGACGCCATATTCAACAATGCCGGTCTGGCGGGGATGAAAGACTTCATCGTTGAGATAGAGGCATTTACGAAAGGTGACTGGAAGGAGAGCATGAAGGCCTGCGCCGACTATCTCCTGAAATCCGACTTCGTCAAGGCGACCTACGAGGAGTAACCGAACATTTACATAAGCACATCGGATCGAACGGCTGGAAGATGATTCCCGCCGTTCTTTTTTTAGGATTACGAAGGAATACTTTTCATCAATATTTACGGATTTTTATTATATTTGAAAAATTTAGGGAATTTATTAACTATTCACATAGTTTCAGATTATGGATGATATTCTACTCAAGAATATAACTTTGGACGACCGACAGGTCGACATCACGATAGCTGACGGCCTGATCGCAACCATCAGACCGCATTCTGACGGCCTCTCGGAACCGGCGTCAGGAGTCGAGGCCATGGACTGTACCGGAAAGGTGGCCGTTCCGGGATTCATCAACATGCACACCCATGCCGCCATGTCCCTTATGAGGGGTGTGGGCGAGGACATGGTCCTGCAGGACTGGCTCGGACACATCTGGGCCATCGAGTCCAAGCTCGACGCGCCGTTCATCTACTGGGGTACGAAAGTGGCCGCGCTTGAGATGATCAAGACAGGCACCACCACTTGCAACGACCATTACTGGTTCTCCCCTACGGCAAGGATCGCGGCGGCGGAGATGGGAATAAGAAGCGCCGTGTCATACCTGTTCCTAAACCATAACGACAAGGAGGAGGCTCAGAGAGAGAAGGAACAGTGTCTGGAGATGTACGAGACCGTGCCGGATTGGGACGCGCGTTCCATCTTCACCATCGGCATCCATGCCATCTACTCCGTCAGCGAGGAGCTTATCCTTTGGGCCACGGAATTTGCCCGCAGGCACAACCTGAAGATCCACATCCACGTGGCCGAATCGGAACGGGAGGATCTTGAATGCAAGGCCGCCCACGGAGGACTCTCCCCTGTCGAGTACCTTGACGCACTCGGTGTCCTCGGCCCGGATGTTATCGCGGCGCACACGCTCTGGCTTTCCGAACATGACATAGAGCTGCTTGGAAGGCACCACGTGAACTGTGTGCACAACATCAATTCGAACACAAAACTGTCGTCCGGCTACAAGTTCAAGTGGAAGGAATTGACCGAGGCAGGGGCGAATGTCTGCCTTGGAACCGACGGATGCGCCTCGTCCAACAACCTGGACATGCTGGAGGCGATGAAGACCACGGCCCTGTTCCAGAAAGCCTGGAGGAAGGATCCTTCTGCGCTCCCGCTGAAGACGCTTATGGAGATGGCCACTGTCAACGGCGCGAAGGCACTTGGACTGAAGACCGGAACCATCAAGGAAGGCTACGAGGCTGACATCCAGATCGTAGACACAGACAACACCTTCTTCCTGTCCCCCGGCCCGTTTCTCGCCAACTTCATCTACTCAGCCCACAGCGACTGCGTAAGCTCCTTGATAGCAGGAGGAAAATTCTTGATGCGCGACCGGATGGTGCCGGATGAGAAGGCCATCCTGAAGGGAGCGCGCGGTGTCCTTGACGAAATAGACTACAAACAATAACCAAAGCCCGCCGGGAAAGCCCGGAGGCGTAAAAATTTAACAATATGGATCCAAGAGCAGAAAGAATCTACGGAGCCGCTGAATATCTCAGACAGCAGCTTGGCGATCTCAGACCGGAGATCGGCATAGTGCTTGGCAGCGGCCTAGGAAAACTTGCGGACAGCATTGCAGAACCGCTTACAATACCTTACAAGACAATCCCGGGATTCCCGGTCTCCACGGCGATAGGCCACAAAGGCAATTTCATCGTCGGCAAGCTCGGAGGCAAGACCGTGATCGCCATGCAAGGGCGCATACACTACTACGAGGGCTACCCGATGGAACTTGTCACGCTTCCTATCCGTGTGATGAAGGTCATCGGCATCAAGTACCTGTTCGTGTCCAACGCCGCCGGAGGAGTCAACTACAACTTCAAAGTGGGTGACCTGATGATCATCACCGACCACATCAACCAGCTGCCTAATCCGCTGATCGGGCCAAACATGGAGGATTTCGGGCCAAGATTCCCTGACATGACCAGACCTTACGACCTGAGACTCATCGCAAAAGCCGAGGAGATCGCCGGACAGATGGGCATCAAGCTCCACAAGGGTGTCTACTACGGAGGAACCGGTCCTACCTACGAGACGCCAGCCGAGTACAAGTACATCCGCACCATCGGAGCTGACGCTACCGGCATGTCCACGGTTCCGGAAGTCATCGTGGCAAGGCATTCAGACATTCCGGTGTTCGGGGTGTCGGTGATCACAAACGAGGCGCACGACGACTACGCTCCTGACTATGTGAACGACGGAGACGATGTAGTGAAGGCCGCGGACGCTGCGGCTGACAGGATGTGCGCGCTGTTCACCAGAATGATCGAATCGTTGTAAGAGTCCTGACATATTCATTGATAATGAGATACATTTTCATTCTTTACTTTGTTTTCGCCGTGTTCATCATCGGCTTCGGAAGCGCTCTGCTAATTGGAGGCACTCCCATTTCGTGGAAGATCGTCTGCATCCTGCTGATCGGCGTGTATTTCCTTTACCGCGGGATAGCCACCTGCGTGAACGAGAAGCGTCGCCGCGAACGTGAGAACACCGACAACGGGAATGATCCTGCTAACGCATAATATTGAATAACATGGATTTAGGACTTTTCAGAGTCGCCGCGGCCGTGCCAAGAGTGAAGGTCGCGGATGTTGAGTATAATGCCGAGTCGATCTGCCGGCTGACAGCCGAGGCGGAAAAGGAAGAGGCGTCACTGGTCGTGTTCCCCGAGCTTTCCATTACGGGTTACACCTGCCTTGACCTTTTCGGACAGAATCTCCTGCTGACCAAATCGGAAGAGGCCGTCGGCAAGATCGTGGGCTTCACAAGAGGCAAGCACATCACCGTTGTGGTCGGCGCACCTGTGCGTTTCCGAGGAAGGCTCTACAACTGCGCCATCGTGCTGAGGAACGGAGGGATCAAGGGAATAGTGCCTAAGATCTACCTTCCGACCTACGCCGAGTTCGACGAGGGACGCTGGTTCGCCTCCGGATCGGATTTCCTCGGCCCGGACAACTCGGCCACGGGAAGGTTCATCGATGACGGCAAGGCTTACTGCAGAGACGGTTTCGACTCGATCATCAAATACTGCGGGCAGAGATGCAACATCTCGCCAAACCTCCTGTTCACTGTCGGGCCGGCCACGTTCGGAATCGAGATCTGCGAGGATTTCTGGACTCCTATTCCACCGTCCTCATTCCTCGCACCTTCCGGCGCACAGGTGATTGTCAACATCTCCGCATCCAACGAGGTAATGACCAAGCATCAGCAGCGTAAGGAGCTGATCTCCAACCAGTCCGGACGCACGGTGTCAGGCTACATCTATTGTTCCGCCGGCTATGGTGAATCATCGATGGACACGGTCTACGGAGGCTCGTCGATCATCTGCGAGAACGGACACATCCTCTCGGAGAACGAAAGATTCCAGCTTCACGACACGATGATCTTCGCCGATCTGGACATCGAAAAGCTCAACGTCCTCAGGCAGAAGAAGAATTCCTTCAGAGGAATGACGCCTGACGGGACATCGGCGTGTGAATATTCAGGATTATATTCATGCTTCGACCTTGGTCCGGCGGCGCCGACAGACTTCACCAAGAAATTCTACCGCTACGTGGAGCCTCATCCGTTCCTCCCTGAGGGAGATCCCGCCGAGATCGCCGAGAGATCCAAGGAGATTCTCCAGATCCAGACGACCGGGCTTATCTCGCGCCTGGAACACATCAACTGCAGGAAAGCGATTCTGGGAATATCCGGGGGACTCGACAGCACCCTGGCGCTTCTGGTGACCGTCATGGCGTTCGACAAGCTTGGAATCCCGAGAAAGAACATCATCGGCATCACCATGCCCGGCCTTGGCACAACCAACCGCACAAGATCCAACGCCGTGGATCTGATGGAGGTTCTTGGCGTGACGACCCGTGAGATTTCCGTGGTGGCCGCAGTGGAACAGCATTTCAAGGACATCGGCCACGATCCGAATGTGATGGACTCCACCTACGAGAACGCGCAGGCCAGGGAAAGGACACAGATCCTTATGGACACCGCCAATCAGGAGAACGGCATCGTGGTCGGCACGGGAGACCTTTCCGAGCTGGCTCTCGGGTGGTGCACCTACAACGGCGACCACATGTCGATGTACTCTGTGAACGCCTCGGTACCTAAGACATTGATCAAGTACCTTGTCCGCTGGGCGGCGACCAATGTGTTCAGGGACAAGCCAGGCAATGCTGGCCGTAGTGCCTCCGAGATCCTGATCGACATCGCCGACACTCCGATCAGTCCTGAACTCATGCCGGCTGACGAGACCGGACAGATCAGGCAGAAAACGGAGGATCTGATCGGTCCTTACGTGCTTCACGACTTCTTCATCTACAACTTCATCCGCTACGGCTACTCCCCGTCCAAGATATTCTATCTGGCCTGCAGGGCATTCGGAGGGGCTGAGAACGGAAACGTCGAGAAAAACGCCGGGGACAACCATCCGGACATCATTTTCGACAAAGCAACGATCCTGTTGTGGCTCAAGAAGTTCTACTGGAGGTTCTTCAGCCAGCAGTTCAAGCGTTCATGCATGCCTGACGGTCCTAAGATCAGCCTCGTGAGCTTTTCTCCTCGTGGAGACTGGCGGATGCCGTCCGACGCGCAGGTGAACCTTTGGATCTCCGAGCTGGAAAGGATCACGGTCTAGTCCAACTCAATGGTCACGTGCCTGCCAATGCGGAAAAAGCATCCGGCAGGCACGTTTGTGTTTAATGGTCCCTGACAGTCAGCCTACAGGGGGAAGACGGTGGCCAGCAACTTCTCGATGACCTGCGGGAAATGCTCCATCTCAAGGACGTGTTCCTTGGCGGCGATGTCGTCCGGAGTGTCATCCGGAGAGATCGGTGTGCGGAACTGTGCGATGATCTCACCGCCGTCCACCTTGCCGCTGACCCAATGGACAGTCATTCCGGTCTCCGCCTCGCCGGAAGCCTTGACCGCCTCATGGACATGATGGCCATACATCCCCATGCCGCCGAACTTTGGCAGAAGGGCGGGATGAAGGTTTATCATCCTGTGGTCATATTCACGGATCAGAAAATCAGGAATGACCAGCAGGAAGCCGGCAAGGACGATGAAGTCGATTGAATATTCCCTCATCAGCGGCAGAAGCACCTCCTCGCGGTTCAGATCCGCCTTCGGAAGCACCCTCGTAGGCACGCCGAGCCTCTCCGCCTTTTCCAGCGCCGGGATTCCCGGCTTGTTGGCAATGACAAGAGCCACATGCACCCTGTCGGAACCGCTGAAGTACCTAATGATGTTCTCACAATTTGTGCCGCCGCCGGACACGAAAACAGCCAACTCTATCATATTCTTAATCAATTATTTCTCTGAAGAGGGAACCTGGCGGATGTTGATGTCGCGCTGAGGGAACGGTATCTGGATGCCGGCCTCGTTCAAGGCGTTGTAGATCCGTTCGTTGGCAGCAGCCGTGTAGCCGACACGCTGGTCCACAAGAACATATTGCTTGACAACCAGATCGACGCTGCTGTCGCCGAAACCGCCCAGCACCACCTGCACGCCGTACTTCTCGTCAATCACCGGGCGACCGAACTTGTCAGGCTTGCACAATGGAGCCAAGGCCCTGAGTATCACATTTCTCGTTCGCTCGACATCCGTTCCGTAGGCGACACCGACAGGTAGTCCGAGGAACTCGTAGGAGTGGTTGCGGGTCAGGTTCTTGAAGTTCTTGGCGAACAGCGAGCTGTTCGGTATCGCCATGACGCTGCCGTCGGTAGCCTCGATCTGCGTGCTTTGGTAAGAGATGTTCTCGACTTTGCCTCGGACTCCGTCACACTCAATGTAGTCCCCTACCCGAAGCCGTCCGGACATCAGCTGCACACCATAGAAGAAGTTGTTGAGAATGTCCTTCATGGCGAAACCGAGACCGGCGGCGAGACCGGCGGTGATCACCGACAGGGACTTCGTAGGGATGTTAAGCAAGGAGACCGTCACGATGAAATAGGTACCCCAGACCAGAATGCCGATCACGTTGTTGGCCAGAGTGAGGTTCAAGTCGCTCTCCCTGATGATCGTGGATCCGGTCTGATTCAATGTCTTCCTCAGTTTGTAAATCCTGTAAAGCGCTCTCGCGACATAGCAGACGTACTTGAAGGCATAGAACAGACCAACCGCCAGAACTATCTTGGACACAGACAGATGCAGGTACTCGTAGTTAAAGAACGGATAGAAGAACATGTCCATGCAGATCTCCGTGAGGTCAAACACCTCGGAAGCCAGGTAAAGACAGAATGGTATCGAAAGAAGGTACAGAAGAGGAATGCAGAACATCTCGACCAGATCGTACAGCCACGTGACAAGGATGAAGGAGCCTTTGTCCTTTCCCACATCGTTCCGGTGCTTGATCCGGTAGGCGCGCACCAGCACATCGACTCTTCTGCGCCGGTATTTTCTCAAAAGATCATCGCACGCCACAATCAGCTGAAGCACAGTAAGCTGGAAGATCCACCAGATGTAGACCTGTAGTCCCAGCAGGCTGTAGCCGGCGATGGCGATGACGAATGTGATGACGGTGACCACAAACGAGGCTATGGCGTAGGTGTTGTCGCTCTTCGGAACCCTCGGCCCGTTGCGGTGGATGGAGGCCCACTGCCAAAAGCCGAAGACAACCAGCAGCGGCGGGAACACCAGCGCGATCAGGCTGTTGGGTATGAATATGATCCTGAACGTGATGACCAGCAGTCCCATCAGCATTATAGGGGTGTAGATCCGCATGCCGTAGTTGATCTGCTGGCTGCCGTGGCGTATGAGGAGGGACGCAAGCACCGCTATCAGAAGCAGGGCGAACTCGATCAGAAGCCCGGACGCCATCGTGAAGAAATGCGACGCTGATGAGAGATTCCTCGCCACGCCGATGACTATCACGAACAGGATCGCGGCTCCGAGCATGAATATGGCGGCCTCCCTCTTAAGGAACCATTCCGTCCTGAAGAATCTCACGCGGCGCATCAGCATCTTGACAATCAGCATGCTAAGAAGAGTCGCTATGGCAAGGTAGATCAGCACCATGAAAGAGAAACCGATGACAATCGGCCCACGCCACTCACTTCTGACATCAGTGAAATACACCCGGCCATATTTGTCATTGAAATCTTTCACCGCCCTTTGGGAATATGACTTAAGGTTTGTCAGGATCGTCCAGTAATCGTCCTGCCCTTCAATGAATATCTTCTTCTGGACCTGCTTGTAACGTCCCTGGGCATAGTCGTAGGCTTCCTTGAGGCGCTTGTTGGTCGTCTCGTAATACTCATTGTCCTCTATCATGTGGTCACGGATGTCCGTAAACATCTTCAAGAGCATTGTCGAATAGTACAGGCAGCTGTCCCTTGCGACCTGTGAGAGACTGTCAAGAGTGAAAGAGTCATGGACATGACTGTCATCCTTGGCGAACAAGCCGAAATGACTGTGTCCGGAATGCGCCGCGTCATCCGAGTGAGTCTGCGAATAGGAATCATTCGGCAGGAGCCGGCTCCGGAGCGTGGCAGCAAGGGAGTCCAGCAACGAAGGCCCCAGACTGTCAGGGAGTTCCACCAACTCGGGAGGAAGCACCTTCAGCGCCATCACCAGCCTGTCGTAACGGTCTATCTCGACATCAAGATAGGAGATGATGTTGTCGTACGGCATCCGGCTCTGCGTGAAGTTATGGTACTGGTCGGTAACCTGCTGCAAGGCATAGGTCAGGTCAAACGTAAAGTCCTGCTTCTGAGAGTAAAGCATCAGCGACAGCTCATTGCAGCTCTGGATCAGCTGCACCAGTTCCTCGTGCTGCCTGTCATCCTGCGACTCGAACGTCATCTGGTTGCGCTCCATCTCAAGATAGGCCTTGCAAAGCTCATAGCGCAGCACCTGGAGCGTCTGTGTCAGGTTCTTCTCATTGAACACCGCCCATGACGGAACAGAAAACATCAGAAGCGCGGCGACCGAGAAAACTATTCTCTTGAATATTCCCATCGTCATAACTATTTCTTTGGTTTATCTTTCACTCAATGTATCGATCAGTTGTCTGTAATGACGGAAGGTGGAGTCCAGCGCCGGCATATTCTCAGGTCTAATCGGCTCGGAAGGCGGGGAGTCCAGTTTCAGCGGATTGACCGGCGAACCGTTCTTCCAGACACGGAAGTCCAGATGAGGGCCGGTTGACATCCCTGTCGATCCTACATAGCCGATGACATCGCCCTGCCGCACCCTTGCCCCGGACCTGATCCCGGAGCCATAGCGGGAAAGGTGCATGTAGCTCGTGGTGTAGACAGAGTTGTGTCTGACCTTGACGGTGTTGCCTCCGCCGTTCGTCCATCCGGCGCTGATCACCGTGCCGTCACCGATCGTCATCACCGGAGTGCCGACCGGAGCCGCATAATCCACCGCCGTGTGGGGTCTGACACGTCCCGTGACAGGGTGCTTCCTGTTGTAGGAGAAGCCGGAACTGATCCTGGTGAACTTGAGCGGAGCCTTCAGAAACTCCTTCCTGAGACTCTCCCCTTTCTCATTCCAGTAAAGATTCCCGCCGTCTCCCTGGTCGAACATGATGGCCGGAATCAGTTTTCCGTCGCGGATAAACTCAGCGTAATAGATTGTGTCAACGGCTATTATCTCATCATCGCATGTTCTCTGCTCGTAAAGTACCCGGAAGCGATCACCGGGCTGCAGACCGAAAAAGTCCACAGACCAGGCATAGATGTCGGAAAGCGGCACTATCAGCTGAGGCGACCTCCCCGCTGCCAGCATGTCATTCCAAAGAGAGGTCCTGATGGTCACGTCAGCATACTCCCTGGTGCTCTCGACCGGCTTGGACCATCTCCAGACCTCAAACGGTTCCGTGGTCCGGAATATTACCCGGTCGATCTTGTTGCTTTCGTAGACAACGTACTTCAGGGACGGACCGATGCTGCTTCCTGTCCCGCTGGTGTCGAACTGGCAATAGGCCTGGACCTTGTTGCCAGCGCGCATCTTACGGACATCAAAGACCGTGTCGCACGCCTGCGCCATCCTCAAGGCGTCGCTCATTGAAAGACCGAGGCGGTTCATCAGTCCTGTAAATGTCTCGCCATTCCTCACAACATCCTCGGAAAGATCCAACGAGTCCGGCCAGAAGCCCAGGGGTGGAAGCGTATCCTTCACATCCTCAACCACTTCCCCTTCATCAACCGGAGCCTTTCCCTTGCATCCGGGTAAAAGCAGGGCATAGGTCAGGGGCAAAAAAACAAAAAGATTATAAAGAATTTTTCTTTGCATGACCACAAATTTAAGAAAAACCACCCTTAAAGCCACTGTCAATCGGATAAAATTCGCCAATTTTGCACCCGCGAAACTATGCGGCTTCTATGCAATAATCGCTTTTTACCGCATTTAGTAAGCGTTAAATATTCTTTTAAGGATTACTAAAGATGAATAGTGACTTTATAGATAAAGTATGAGATACCATAACCATCTGATCAAAACCGTAATCGCCTGCGCGGCGGCACTTGCCATAGGTGCCGCGAGCGGTCTGAACGCACAGACCCCAAGAGCCAGGGTCACGGTGAGCGGCCACATCACCGACAAGGCCTCGGGAGAGACTTTGATCGGAGCCGGGGTCATCACGGACGGCGCGGGAGCCGCCACCAACACCTACGGCTTCTACACATTGACGATCCCTCAAGGGAAAGGAATCAGCCTGAAGTACTCCTACGTGGGCTACGACGATGTCACCCTCACGCTTGACCTGCTCCGGGACACTACGGTCAATGTCGCGCTGAAGGCGAACAGCGAGCTGAAGGAGGCGGTCGTCTCGGCGCAGAGGGAATCCGGAATCATGGCCACGAAGATGAGTGCGATCGAGATTCCTATGAATATGATCAAGAACACCCCGGTGCTCTTCGGCGAGGCCGATGTCCTGAAGACAATCCAGCTGATGCCGGGAGTGCAGAGCGGAGCCGAGGGCTTTTCGGGAATATATGTGCGCGGCGGCGGGCCGGACGAGAACCTGCTTCTTCTGGACGGGATATCTCTCTACAATGCCGAGCATATGCTGGGTCTCTTCTCAATCTTCCAGCCGGAGGCCGTGAAGAAAGTGACGCTTTACAAGGGCTCGTTCCCGGCCCGTTACGGAGGCAGGACATCCAGCATCATCGACGTGAGAACCAACGACGGCAACCTTCATGAGACGCACGGAACGGTAGGTGTCGGTGTCCTGTGCGACAAGTTCCACCTCGAAGGGCCGATCGCCAAAGGCAGGACGGCATATTCCATCAGCGCCAGAGGGATGCACACCTTTCTTTTCGACGGCATCCTCAGGGCGGCGAAAGTCCCGGCCAACTACTACTTCTTTGACATGAACGGTAAGCTGACCCACCGGTTCAGCGACAGGGACAGGCTGTTCCTGAACGCCTATTATGGCCGTGACATCTTCCACTTCATGGAGGAGGATGAATATGAGATCACCGGCGGAAGCAATGAATACCGCAAGTACGACGACAAGACCCACATACGCTGGGGCAATCTGCTCACATCAGCGAGGTGGAACCACGTCTTCAACGGCAGGCTGTTCTCCAACGCCACCGTGGCCTTCACCGACTACAGGATGAGGATGGGCTACACGACCAGCGAGAAAAGCCAGGACACTAAATACTTCTACAAGTACAAGTTCGACTACGGCTCCGGCATCAGGGACCTCACCGCCAAGATCGACTTCGACTACACCCCTGCTCCGAGGCACATCATCAAGTTCGGTGGTGAATATGTCAACCATGCCTACATTCCGGAGACCTACACGACCGTTGAGAAGGAAAACGACAAAGGGCAGATGGTCACTGACACGACATATACTAACAAAAAGGAGAAAAACCGCCTCGGACACGAGATGTCCTTCTACATCGAGGATGACTTCACGGTCGGCGGATGGCTGACCCTCAATCCCGGCGTACATCTGGCGATGTTCCTGACAAGCGGCAGGACCTACTGGTCACCTGAGCCGAGAATGTCCGCCAAGGTGGATTTCGGCAAAGGAGTCAGCGTCAAGGCTGCATATTCAAGGATGGCGCAGTACGTCCACCTTCTCTCCTCGGCTCAGATCACCCTGCCGATCGACCTCTGGGTGCCTATCACCAGGAACATCAAGCCTGTGACGGCGGATCAATACTCATTGGGGTTGTACTACAACGGCCTGCCGGGTTGGGAGTTTTCCGTAGAGGGCTACTGGAAGGACATGCACAATGTGCTTGAGTACAAGGACGGAGTCTCCTTCATGGCAAGCTCGCAGTCCTGGGAGGACAATGTCGTGATGGGCGACGGACGGGCGTACGGCGTAGAGGTCTTCATCCAGAAAACGATTGGAAAGACAACGGGGTGGCTGGGCTACACTCTGGCCAAAAGTGACAGAGTCTTCTCCAACGGACTGATCAACAACGGAGAACGCTATCCTTACCGCTATGACAGAAGGCATAACATCTCTCTTGTCGTGAACCAGCAACTCGGGAAGAAGTGGGATCTCAGCGCGGTGTGGACTTTCGCGACCGGAGGCACCACGACAATCCCGGAAAGGGAGAGCATCGTGATGCTTCCTGACGGAACATTCACGCAGATCGACTATGCTCCGCACAGAAACAACTACAGGTTGCCGCCAAGCCACAGGCTAAACATCGGTGTCAATTACCACAAGCGGCTAAGACGTGGTGAAAGCATCTGGAACTTCGGAGTCTATAACGCCTACAACAGGTTGAATCCGAATTTTGTCTATTACAAGGCCGACACGAAAGGTGATTCCGAATCAAGCCTCTACACAAGGAAGGCGAAACTCAAGTCTGTCACAATCCTGCCTATAATCCCGTCATTCAGCTACACTTATAATTTCTAAAGAGATGAGAGGACTTATTATATGCACAGCAGCGGCCTCCGTCCTGCTCGGAGCCTGTACGAAGGACATTGATTACAACCTGAAAGACATCAAGCCACAGCTGATAGTAAACTCGCAGATGACGGTTGGCGACACATTGCACCTTGTCTATCTGGCGGTAAGCAAGAGTGACCGTGTCGAGAGAATCAAATCAGGTTCGGTCAAGTGCTATGTCAACGGTGTTCTTGTGGCTGACGGAAAACTTGACAACCGTGATGACGACTTGTTCATCAAGGAGGATCTGCACATCTACGGCCACTACTATAGAGACGAGCACCATAAAGATGTGTACACGGCAGGACCCAACGCCGCCGGCAAGACCAACCAGACCAGATACTCCTTCAAGGCCGGTTTCAAGCCAGGTGATGTAGTGAGAATCGAGGCGGAGGCCGATGACGGGGTCTACAAGGCCTATTCGGAAGTGGTCGTTCCAAAGGCGCCGGAATTCAGCATAACCGACACTCTGCGTCAAAAGGATCAATATGGGGATAACGTTTACCGGATCCGTGTCAAAGGCAAGGACATCACCGGTGAGGACAACTTCTACAGGATTCTCTCCGGGTGCTCGTGGATTGACAAAAAAATCAGGTACGCGCACAAAGACGAAGACGCAAGGACCTGGGAAGAGACAAGGGGGTATCGTTTCATCCGCCTTGACAAAGGCAACGACCCGATACTGAACGATGGGGCGCCAGTCGAGGATATTGACCTCGCCGGTGCGTCCGAGAACACATTCAGAGTGTTTTCGGACAGGCAATTCTCCGACGGGACATTCAACATAGGGTTCAGCGTGAATGCCAAAGAAATCTTCATCGGGCCGCACGGACTCCTGAATTATGACCGTTTGGAGTCAGAGAGTAACTTCAAAGTGACCATCCGTGGAATTACCAAAGACGAGTACTACTACCTGAAGGCGCTCAGCATCTACGACTATCTGGACGGAGACACAACACTGACCGAGCCCGTCTCCTTCCCGAACAATGTCGAGGGCGGAATCGGGCTCGTCAGCATAAGCACGGAAAGCGTAGCCACCATCAAGTTCAAAAGAACCTATTATGACTTACGCTACTGGCTTGATAATTAGACTTCCTTGATGATTTCCATACCTTTCCGGATGGCCTCCTCATTCTTAGGGATAAGATGATGGTGGCGCTCCGGCAGGGTCTTCCTCAAGGCGGCAAGCACACTGTCGATCTTCACGACAGGACGGATCTTCAACAGACCTCCAAGCACAATCATGTTGAACGTCTTGATGAGGTTCATCTCCGCCGCGGCGTCCATGGCGTCTATGCGATAGACCTTGATGTCCTTCCGTGTCGGCGGCTCGTTGATTCCATAGCCGTCGTAGATGATGATTCCGCCCGGCTTTACCTTAGGCTCGAACTTCTCCAGCGAAGGCTGGTTCAGAACAATCGCGATGTCGTAGCTGGAAAGAATCGGGGAGGAAACCGTATCATCGCTGACAATCACGGTCACATTGGCGGTACCGCCACGCTGCTCCGGACCATAGGCCGGCATCCAGGTGACCTCCTTTCCTTCCATCAGACCGGCATAAGCCAGAATCTTTCCCATCGAGAGGACACCCTGTCCTCCGAATCCTGCAATAATTATCTCATCTGTCATAGCCTTGTCGATTTAAAGTTCTACGCCTTTGTCCTTGAGGTCTCCAAGATGATAGAACTCGAACATATTCTCTTCCATCCACTTGTTGGCCTTCTCCGGGCTCATCTTCCAACCAGAGTTGCAGGTGGACACAACCTCGACGAGGTTGGAGCCCTTGCCCTGCATTGAATATTCAAACGCCTTTCTGATCGCCTTCTTCGTGCGGTTGATGGCAGCCACGGTGTGAACAGCCTGACGGGTCACGTAGCAGGTGCCATCAAGTGTAGCGGCGATCTCCGTGATCTTCAGCGGGTAGCCGTGAAGCGACACTTCCCTGCCGTAAGGACAGGTCGCTGTCTTCATCCCAAGAAGGGTCGTCGGAGCCATCTGCCCACCGGTCATTCCGTAGATAGCGTTGTTGATGAATATGATCGTGATGTTCTCGCCTCTGTTCAGGGCGTGAATCGTCTCGGCGGTTCCGATGCAGGCGAGGTCGCCGTCACCCTGATAGGTGAACACGAGCCTGTCCGGCCAAAGACGCTTGGTGGCGCTGGCGAGTGCCGGCGCCCTACCGTGGGCGGCCTCCTCCCAGTCAACGTCGATGTACTTGTAGGCGAACACGGCGCAGCCTACAGGAGAGATGGCGATCGTCTTGTCGGTCATGCCCATCTCCTCGATCACCTCGGAGACTATCTTGTGCACCAGTCCGTGGCTGCAACCAGGGCAGTAATGCATCGGAGTGTCATTCAGCAAGGTAGGTTTCTTATAGACAACCTGTCCTTTCTCGATTATTTCTTCTCTTGTCATTGTGTCTTCAGATTTAGAACAGACGTTTGATCGCATCCACCACCTCGTCAGGATCCGGAATGATGCCGCCCAGACGTCCGAAATGCTGAACCGGAACGCTTCCGGCCACGGCAAGGCGGATGTCTTCGACCATCTGTCCGGCGTTGATCTCAAGCGAAAGGATGCCCTTCACCTTCCCGGCGAGCTTCTGAACTTCCTTCGTAGGGAAAGGCCAGAGGGTGATCGGACGAAGGAGTCCGACCTTGATGCCTTGTGAACGGGCTATCTCGATGCTCTTCTTGGCAATACGGGCAGCGGAGCCGAAAGCCACGATGGCATATTCGGCATCCTCAAGCAGATACTCCTCGAAGCGGACTTCCTTTTCCTCGATCTCCTTGTACTTCTTCTGGATGCGGAGATTGATGACCTCCATCTCCTCGGAGCGGAGCTCAAGCGAGGTGATGATGTTCGGCTTTCTTCCGCCGACACGGCCAGTGGTGGCCCAAGGGCATTCCTTGATGATCTCCTCCTCGGTACGGCGCGGCTTGAACGGAGGAAGCACAACCTTCTCCATCATCTGGCCGATGGCACCGTCCGCAAGTATCATCGCAGGGTTGCGGTAGCGGAACGCCAGTTCAAAGGAAAGATCCACAAAGTCAGCCATTTCCTGCACAGAGGCAGGAGCCAGCACGATGAGATGATAGTCACCGTGACCGCCGCCCTTGCAGGCCTGGAAATAGTCAGCCTGGCTCGGCTGGATGGTTCCGAGTCCGGGGCCACCGCGCATGACATCCACGACAAGCGCCGGAAGCTCGGCTCCCGCCATGTAGGACAGACCTTCCTGCATCAGGCTGACGCCCGGGCTGGAGGATGAAGTCATCACCCTCTTGCCGGTGCAGGCTCCGCCATAGACCATGTTGATCGACGAAACCTCGCTCTCGGCCTGGAGAACAACCATTCCGGTGGTCTCCCAAGGCTTCTCGGCGGCCAAAGTCTCAAGGACTTCGGACTGAGGGGTGATAGGATAGCCGAAATAGCCGTCACAACCACAGCGGATCGCTGCGTGGGCAATGGCCTCATTGCCTTTCATCAAAGTGATTTCCTGATCTGCCATAGCTTAGACTGTTTTAAGACGGTAAACGGTTATACACCCGTCAGGGCAGACTGTCGCGCAGGACGCGCAGCCCGTACAGGTGTCAGCAAGAACCTCGTGGGCGAAATTGTAGCCCTTACGGTTCACTTCCTTGGTCGTAAGAGCAAGGACATCGAGCGGACAGGCGACGACGCAGAGATTGCAGCCCTTGCATCTCTCGGTGTCGACCACGGTCGCTCCTTTCATTTTAGCCATAATACCTTGTTGTTTATTGATTGTACATATCCTTGTTGTAGAAATCCAGGATCTCGTTGGCTATCGCATAGGCGTTGGCCGCCGGGCTTTCAGGATTTATCGCCATGGCCTCCAGATAGTTGTTGATCGCCATCCTCCAGTCGCCTTTCTTCCTGTGGGCGTTGCCCAAAAGATAGTAGGCGCGGTCGGACGGTTCCGGAGCGGAGGTGATATATTCATCAAGCAGACGGATCGCCTCGTCAGTCCCGCCTTCCACAAGAATCTTTTCTATTGCCTCTAATTCCATCGTCTAGTCGATGAACAGACACCAGTTGTGGGTGTCCTCGTGGACTCCCTTCTGGATGCCTACGATACGGTTGTAGAGCTTCTCGCTGACCACACCGCACTTGTCTCCCGATGGGAACCTGTAACGGCGTGACACGTCCTCGCACTCCAGGGCCGGCTTGTCGTCGATGCTGCAGATCGGAGTGATCACAACAGCTGTGCCGCAGGAGTTGACCTCATCGAACTCACTGAGTTCCTCGACCTTGATCGGGCGGATCTCAACATCCATCCCCATGTCGGCGGCCACGGTACGGAGACTCAGGTTCGTAATTGAAGGCAGAACACTTCCGGAACGAGGTGTCACATAGGTGTTGCCCTTGATGGCGAAGAAGTTGGACGAGCCGAACTCCTCGATCGTGGTCTTGGTGGCGGTGTCCAGGAACAGCAGCTCACGGTAACCCGTGCTGTGCGCGAGGTTGTAGGCATGCAGTGACTGGGCGTAGTTGCCGCCGAGCTTGTGGCAACCGGAGCCGAACGTCGCGGCGCGGTCGTAGTTCCTTGAGATCACGGCGGTACCTGGAGTCAGGCTCTTGGCTCCTGAATATGTCCCCACAGGCGAGCACATCACGGCGAACATCACATCCTTGGCGGATTGGATGCCCAACTGGGGGTTGATGCCGAAGAGCACCGGACGAAGGTAGAGCGAGGCGCCGCTCGCCTCGTAAGGTGGGAGATATTCAATGTTCTCCTTCACGCAGCGCACGCACATCTCGATGAACAACTCCTCCGACGGGTACGGCATGTCAAGATACCTGGCGCTGTCCGCCATTCTCCTGGCGTTGCGGTCAGGACGGAAAAGCCTTATCTTGCCATCTACGCCTCGGAATGCCTTAAGTCCCTCAAAGCAAGAAGGGGCGTAATGGAATATTCCCGCAAAGCAGTTGAAACAGATGTTGAAATCCTCCGTCACCACCGGTGACTCCCATTTGCCGTCGATGCAGCGGCTATAGACCAAAGCCCTGGTCTGGGTGTAGCTGAAAGACAGCTTGCTCCAATCGATATTCTTCATTACTATTAATTAAGCGGTTTAGTCTTCTATCAATCTGTCTTTGTTGTAGGTGTGGATCTTCGTCTGGCCGGAAAGGATTATGTAGCCGTTCTCCGCCAGGCTGTTGATCTCATCCTCTCCAGGGAAAACCTCCACAGGGGCGATGAAGCCGATCTTGGCCTTTATCGCATCCATCAGCATCTTGCTGTGGGCGATGCCGCCGGTCAGAAGTATCGCGTCCACCTTGCCGTCCGCCGTGGCGGCCATCGCGGCGATGTACTTGCAGATGTTCAGGACATAGGCCTTGAGGAAAACCTGGGCCAGCTCGTTGCCGTCATTGGCCATGTTCTCGACATCGAGCATGCTGTTCGTGCCGAAGTAGGCGACCGCTCCTCCCCTGCCTATGAGCTTCTTCTGGATTTCCTCCTTGGTGTATTTCCCACTGAAGCACATATCGATCAGTTCGAACGGAGGGCAGCAGCCGGCTCTTTCCGGAGTGATCGGGCCGTCACCGCCGAGGCCGTGGTTGGTGTCGATCACCTTCCCGTTCCTGTGAAGCGAGATTGTGGCTCCGCCTCCCATGTGTGCCACGATGAGGGTGACATCATTGGTCTTGTGTCCGTGCTCACGGAGGTATCTTCTCACAATAGCCCTTGAGTTGAGGGCATGGAAGAGTGTCTTTCTGGTGAACTCAGGGATACCTCCCATCCTGCACTCCGGCAGCATCTCGTCCGCCATAGGAGGGTCTGCGATATAGGCCACACACTCACCGAAGCGCGGTGTCAGATGCTTTTCCGCCCGGATCTGGTTGATCTCCTTGGCGACATCGTCCGCCAGAATGGCGCTCAGGTTGCAGGCATGGTTCCCGTCGCGGCAGCTTTTCAGGACATCACGCATGTCCTGGTTGACGCTGTAGACACCTGTGATGACAGGCACGATCAGACCGCCGCGGGCCATCACGATGTCCACGTCCTCAAGCGGAATGCCTTTAGAGGCCATGAAATCCTTGATAGCCTTGTGGCGCATGTCGGACTGATCCATTACGGAGGGATATTTGGCGACATCCTCCGCGGTGTGTTCCAGTTTCGTGTCAAACACACGGACACCGTCGGAAAAATAGCCGAGTTTCGTGGTCGTAGACCCCGTGTTGATGATAAGAATGTTCCCCTTCTGAGGGATGTCTGTTGACTTTGTCTTGTTATCCATCGGATGTAAGGCTTTATTACGGCTCCAATTTATTACATTTTTTCAACAAAACCAATTAAATCTTCATTTTTTATAACGTTTTACGCATTTATGACGAAAAATTTGATTTCAAGATGTGGTTTTCAATTAATAATTTGCAACGATGCAACTCATCAGCCATGGGCTACACCTCCAATTATTAGCGGCTTCGTTATTCATCATGAGAAAGAATAATTGTAACTTTGCGGAAAAGGAGTAAATGAGTATGGAATCTTTCAAGGAACTGGCGCGGAGGCGCAGAAGTCACAGATCCTTCACGGACGAGTGTGTCAGCGAGGAGGATGTCAGGACAATCCTTAGGGCAGCATTGATGTCACCTACGGCAAAGGGGCAGAGAAAATGGCGGTTCGTGGTCACGGACAGCAAGGATAGGATAAGCCGGCTTTCGGAAATACGCGAGGCGGGGTCACAGTTTGTCGCCGGGGCTCCGGTTGTCATCGCCGTTCTGGGCGAGCCTCGGGAGCAGGAACTGTGGATTGAGGACGGCGCCATAGCGGCTGTCTCGATGCAGTACCAGGCCGAGGATCTCGGGCTTGGCTCCTGCTGGTGCCACGTCAGGGGAAGAAACAGCAAGGAGGCTGGAGTGAGCGCCGAGGAGAAGGTGAGGGAGATTCTCGGAATCCCGGCGGAATGCTCCGTGCTGTGCCTGATCGCCGTCGGGCATCCTGCCGACGAGCGCAAGCCTCAGGATGAGGACGCTCTGAAATGGGATCGGGTAAGCTATGTTCATTGAGCCGGTAGCGCGTTTCATCTCGCCGTTCAGGACCAAGTTCGGGATCCCGAGGCAGGCAGGGTTGGTTCCTGAGCTGAAAGGCCGGATTGTGTTCGAGCCTCGGTTCCGGAGCGCTGACGCTGTGCGAGGGCTGGAAGGGTTTGAATATATCTGGCTGATTTGGGGGTTCTCAGGGAACAAGCCTCGGTCGGCTGCCAAGGCGACTTCCTCGGTCGCCGAGAGAGAGACATTCCAGGCGACCGTGAGGCCGCCGAGGCTGGGCGGGAACGAGAGGATCGGGGTCTTCGCGAGCCGCTCCCCATTCAGACCCAACGGTTTGGGGCTTTCGTCAGTCAGGCTGGAATCCATTGAATATGATGCCAAGGATCCGGACGGCAAGCCTGCCGGGCCGGTGATCAATGTTCTTGGCGCGGATCTGATGGACGGGACACCGATCTACGACATAAAGCCTTACGTCACCTACGCGGACAGCCATCCGGAGGCGGCATCCGGGTTCGTGGACGGGAAGGAGTGGAATCCGCTGAAGGTTGTGTTCGCCCCTTCGGTCACTGAGCCTTTCGAAGTAGCCGGATGGACGAAAGCCGATGTTGCCGCCCTGGAAGAGGTGTTGGCGCAAGACCCAAGGCCAAGTTACCAGAACGACCCCGACAAAGTCTACGGAATGATATTCAATGACTTGGACGTAAGGTTCAAGGTCGATAGTGATGTCCTGACCATTGTCGAAATCAAGCATCCGAAGGCCGAAGGCTGATCAACAGACACAAACAAAACGAACGAGAACAAATGAAGCAATACCCGTCACTGGAGATAGTCCCACCTCTCAAAGGGATTACAAAAGAAGAGCTCCTGAACGACATAAGACCGTTCATCGAGTTCAATCCCAAATACATAAACGTGACCTGCCACAGGGATGAAATCACTTACGAGGAGCAGCCTGACGGTTCCTACAGGAAACACATCGTCCGCCGCCGCGTCAGCGAGACCGCCGTCTGCGGAGCCATCCAGTCCGAATTCAAGGTCAACGTGGTTCCCCACCTCATCTGCGGAGGACTTACCGCCGAACAGATCGAGTTCCAGCTGCAGGACTTCAAGTTCATGGGAATATCCAATGTCCTGGCCTTGAGGGGAGATTGTCTCACGGGCGAAAAGCGCTTCTCCCCTGTCCCTGGGGGCTATGACCACGCCAACGAACTTGTGGAGGCGATACGCCGTTTCGAGAAGGAGAACGGCTGTGAGGGCTTTTTCAGAATCGGAGTCGGAGGCTATCCGGAGAAGCATTTCGAGGCCGCGAATATGGACGAGGACATCGCGAACCTCAAGCGCAAGGTCGATGCCGGAGCGGACTACATCACAACCCAGATGTTCTTCGACAACCAGGTCTTCTATAAATTCGTGGACAGATGCAGGGCGGCAGGAATCTCCGTCCCGATCATCCCCGGACTCAAGCCGATCTCAACTCCAAAGCAAGTGAGACTGCTCCCGGAATCCTTCTCAATCGACATTCCGTTCGAACTCACAAGCGAGATCTCCGCCCACGAGAACGACAGACAGGCGGTCTATCAAATAGGTCAGGAATGGGCCACCGCTCAATGCAAAGACCTTCTGGCTCACGGAGTTCCCGGTGTTCACTTCTACACGATGGGCAAGTCCGCCAACATCATCGGAATCCTGCGGGAATGTTTTTAGACAATCAATGAATATAACAACGCGATGCACGACATCAGGACCGAACTTTCCAAGCGAATCCTCATCCTAGACGGAGCGATGGGTACGATGCTTCAGCGCAAGGGCCTACAAGGCAACAGCGAATCATTCAACCTCACCAATCCTGAAACGATCGGTGAGATTCACAATGAATATGTTGAAGCGGGGGCTGATATAATCACAGCCAACTCATTCAGTGCCAACAGCATCTCACAATCTGGATATAATCTGTCAGAGAAAGCCGGGCAGATGGCCGAGGCCGCCGCGCGGATAGCCCGCAAAGCCGCCGATGAGGCTCCACGCAAGATTTGGGTGGCCGGAAGCGTCGGGCCGACAAGCAAGTCATTGTCCCTTGCCCAGAACATCAACGACCCGATTTTCCGTCCATATTCATTTGACGGGATGGCAGAGGCGTTCGAGGTTCAGATCAGAGGACTTGTAAAAGGTGGAGTGGATCTGCTGCTGTTCGAGACCTGCTTCGACGCGTTGAACACAAAGGCTGCCCTGTATGCGCTCGGACATATTCCGGAAGCCAAGGATATTCCGGTAATGATTTCTGCCTCAATGAGTGACAAGAGCGGGCGCACGCTGACAGGACAAACTATGGAAGCGTTCTACCGTTCCATCCAGCACTGCAATCCTTTGTCTTTCGGACTTAACTGCTCGCTCGGAGCGGAGGAGATGATACCGCTGATCGCCGAGGTCGCATCCTTCGCTCCCTGTGCGGTGAGCTGCTACCCTAACGCCGGGCTGCCGAACGAGATGGGTGAATATGACGAGACACCTTCCCAGATGGCGGAGTCCGTGCGGAAAATGGCGCTGGCAGGGTCTGTGAATATTGTGGGAGGATGCTGCGGCACGACTCCGGAACACATCAAGGCTGTGGCCGAGGCGGTTAAAGGAATATCTCCGAGAGCGATTCCTGAGCCGGATGATGTACTCTATGTCAGCGGCTTGGAAAGCGTGGCGGTTGACAGGAAGAATAACTTCACGAATGTCGGAGAGCGGACCAATGTGGCGGGCTCACGCAAGTTCGCGAAACTGATCGCGGCCGGGGACTACGAGACCGGGCTTCAGATCGCCGCCGGGCAGATTGAGAACGGGGCGAGCATCATCGACATCAATATGGATGACGCTATGCTGGACTCCAGGCTTGAGATGGAGAAGTTTCTGCGTTATGTCTCCAATGATCCGGCTGTGGCCAAGGCCGCTATTATGATAGATTCCTCGCATTGGGAGACGTTGGTGACAGGGCTCAAGAACGCCCAGGGGAAGTGTATCGTGAATTCCATCTCACTTAAAGAAGGAGAGGAAATATTCATTGAGAAAGCTCGGGAGATCAAGGCGTTGGGTGCGGCCATTATCGTGATAGCGTTTGACGAGGAGGGACAGGCCACGACTTACGACAGGAAGGTGGAGATCTGCCGGCGGGCATATTCATTGCTGACTTCCAAAGTCGGGGTTCGGCCTTGTGACATCATATTCGATGTGAATGTGTTGCCTGTGGGAACGGGGATTCCGGAGCATTCGAGGTACGGGATTGATTTCATTGAGGCGGTGCGGTGGATCAAGGGGAATCTGCCTGGGTGTCGGACTTCGGGAGGTATTTCAAATCTTTCGTTTTCGTTCAGGGGGAACAATGAGGTGCGTGAGGCTATGCATTCGGTGTTTCTTTACCATGCGATTTCGGCGGGGCTGGACATGGGGATTGTGAATCCCGGGATGCTGAAGGTTTATGATGAGATAGAGCCGGAGTTGCTTAGATGTGTGGAGGATGTGATTCTTGATTCGGATGACGAGGCTACCGAGAGGTTGATAGAGAAGGCAGCCAGGATTCTGGAAGAAAAGGATTCCGCTGATGGCAAATCGGGTGCCGGTGGCTGTCCGGGTGCTTCGGCAGGCTCGGCGACCGGACAAAATGGACATCCATCGGGCGCAGAGCCTGCCGAAGCGACTGTGGAGGAGAGGCTGGTCAGGGCGTTGGTCAAGGGGGATTCCTCGGGGCTGGAGAGTGACATCAAGGAGTGCCTGACCAAGTACGAGAAGCCCGTGCAGATCATTGACGGGCCGCTGATGAGCGGGATGGCTCGGGTCGGGGAACTGTTCGGGGCGGGAAAGATGTTCCTGCCTCAGGTGGTAAAGTCGGCCAAGACTATGAAGAATGCGGTGGCTCTGCTGCAACCTTACATTGAGGAGAGGGGCGGAGAGTCGGAGGTGAAAAAGCCTCGGATCGTGTTCGCTACTGTCAAGGGGGACGTGCACGACATCGGGAAGAACATCACGGAGATTGTCCTGAGCTGCAATGGGTTCGAGATCGTGGATCTTGGGGTGATGGTGCCTAAGGAGACGATTCTGGAGAAGGCGGCGGAGACCTCCGCGGACCTTATCGGGGTCAGCGGGCTGATAACGCCCTCGCTATACCAGATGGAGGAGATCTGCAAGGAGATGACGGCCAGAGGGTTGGACACTCCCCTGCTTGTGGGCGGAGCCGCTGCGTCGGCGCTCCACACAGCTGTCAGGCTGGCGCCCATTTACGGGCATGTGTTCTATGGCCAGGACGCATCCGCAAGCGCGGTGCTTGCAAACCAGCTTATCACGGACAGAGAAGGCACAGAGGCCGCGGAGCATAAAAAGCAAGAGCATCTTCGTGAACTTTATGCACAGTCTTCACAGAAAAAGGCCGTTCACAAGCCCGTCAAACCGTTCCCGGCCTTCAGTTTCATTAAGGGGGAACCATTCGGGAACATATCGGGGAAGAGGCTCGGCATAGAGGAAGTGGAGCCGTTCTTTGACTGGAATATGTTCGCTGCGATCTGGGGAATAAAAAGTGGAACAGGACACGACGAACTGAGGAAACTCCGTGCCGACGCACATAAGGAAATTGATAGACTAAAGGACGGAAACGCTTGTCGGATAACCATTTCGGCAAGGTTTGACGGATGTCATAGCGAAGGGGACGACATTGTCTCGAAGGATTTCCGGCTGCCGATGTTCCGGCAGGAAGGCGGGAGGTCACTGGCAGATTTCGTTCCGCCTAAGGAATATGGGTTCGAGTCGCCTATGGGGATGTTCGCGATTTCCGTGCGCACCGAATCACATCCATCCGGATGCGACTGTCCGGCTTGCGGCACGGAATACGGACCGATGCTTGCCAGGGCCGTGCGGCTGACTCTTGCCGAGGCGGCGTCCGAATGGCTAAGCGGGCATATTCATAAAGAATTGCCACCAGAGTTCAGCGGGGCGAAGATCATCAAGCCTGCGGCGGGGTATTCAAGTTGCCCGGACCACACGCTCAAGCGGGATATTCTTAGGTTGCTGCCTGAATCAGAGAGGCTTGGCATCACGCTGCTGGAAAGTTGCGCTATGATTCCGGACGCCAGCATCTGCGGACTCATATTCATTCATCCGGAGGCCACCTATCCTGAAATCCGCCGTGTCAGCCAGAAGGCGGTTGATGAATATGCCCGCAGGCGTGGTATGTCAGATTCCGAGAAGGCGCGCTTCCTGGGGCATCTGCTTTAGTACGCCATATTCCACATGGCATTCTGGGCCGCTCCGCTCTTGGAGGCGTCCATCTTGCCGAAGTTCCATGTGAAGGAGAGGATGATCCTGCGGCCAAGCACATTCGTGTAGGAGTTCTGCACGTAGTCATCCTGCACGTTACGCCTCAGTGACCTTGCGCTGTCGAGCAAGTCCTGAGCGGTAAGGGTGATGTTGAAAGACTTTATGTTCTTCCCGACACTGAAATTCCAGCGGACATAGTCATCATTATAACCGGAACCATAACCTCGCATGATTCTATAGGAGAAATCAGACTGGAACTCAAACTCGTGAGGCGATGTATAGGATGGACATATTCCAAAATTTGTATCCCAAACATCTGTATCCGCCTTTGAATCCAGGGAATATCTTGATTTTGAATTATTAACCCCTGACCCGAGTTGCAGAGAGAAGCGTTCGAGATTCAAGGTTACCATCATACTAATATTCGTTCTGACACTTCGTGTCAAGCTTTCCTGAAAGCCGCTCTGTCCGGAGTAGAAAAGGTTTCCGGAAGCGTCTCCCCAGAATTTGCTCATAAAGTCGGTGTAGTCAAAAGAGTCAAGGTCGATCTCAAGATTGTCGAGAGTGCCTTTGCTTTGATAACTTACAGATCTGGTGACACCAAATCCACCATTGACGGAGAGTTGCAGTTTACCGTCCTTTGACAATGGGGTGAAGAAATTAAAGTCGGAGCTGTAACTATAGGAAGGTTTCTTAGTGTTCACCGGAATCGAATATCTGACGCTGTTCTCATCAAACCAAATGGCTGACACCTGCGAATTGGATGAATAATCTCCGAACAGCCATCCATTGAACCGGGCTTTCCCCCAAGAGCCCCTGTAGGTGGTGGTCACAGATTCTTTTGTAACCGGTTTAAGGTAAATGTTTCCGGCCGTGATCCTTGTCGGATTGACAATGTTGAATGTCGGCACAATGCTGGCTGAAGAAGGTCTGGCCGTTCTGCTGGACAGTCTGAAATACACATTGTTGTTCTTGTCGGAATATCTCACGTTCACGAAAGGCGAAAGCGTTGTCTGCCACTCGTCAACCCCTGTCTTGGTGTCAAGCCCGAAAGAACGGGCGTAGTTCTCGTTCTTGTAGAGCCTTGCCTGACCACCGAACTGCACGTTGGTCTTTCCCTTGTTGTACTGAGCCAAAAGTTGCCCATTATTGGAGAAATAATAGTTGTCCGACACCGATGAGTAATAGTTATTCACGGAGCCATCGACGTTGTTGGTCGCGTCACTGGTTGACTTCCTTACACTATAGCGTGAGCTCAATGTGGCTGACAGCGCCCAGTTCTTGCCGAACGGCTCGACGTATTTGAGCGATCCGCCTATGTCACTGTAGCTGCCGTCCTTGTCGTAAGTCAGATCACGTATGTCCTCATTGCCAGAAGAGGCGAACGTTGTTTTTGAATATTCGGTTGATTTTCCGTCGTTCGCACTCAAAGTGTAGTCTATATCAAGGGTTATCGCCCGTCTGTCCTTGCCAAGCTTCTTGATCCCGACGCTCAAATCACCTCCGGTGGAGATTCCACTCTTCTTTGAGAGTGAGTTTGACACCGAACGGTTTCTCTCCTCACCTTCCATAAGTGAATGTGTGTTACCGGTGGAGTTTAAGTCATAATCATACCAAGAGAAGGATGGTTCAAAGTAAAGCGATGTCTTCTTCCTGTTTTTCTTTTTGAACTCGGCACGTACTGTGAACTTGTCCAGATTGCCGTTCTCTATCTCGTCCGAAGTGTCAAAAAGGTCTCCATCCTCCTTGAACGATGTCCGGTCTGTCCTCGAACGCTTGTCCACGTTCTCTGATGAGTAAACAACCGAAGCATCCGTGGTGAAGCCTTTTATCACATCCGAGTTCAAGTTCGTCCCCACCTGCCATCTTCTGTGCATGCCATTGTACGGCAACGACGGGACATCGCTCTCATTGCCGTCATACATGACCAGCATCCCGGATCCGGGAGCCATGAAGTTGTAGCCGTTGGCTATGGTCGTGAGCTGGTTCCTCTCGCCGTAGGCCGAGACCATAGCTGAGCCGCTGAAGAGCAGATCCTTCCTTTCCTTGAATCCGTTGTCATCCTTGCCTGAGGCTGTCGTTCCTCCCGAGATTTTGGCGTTGCCGAACCATCCGCTCTTATATTCCTCCTTCAGCTCGACATCCATCACCTTCTCCTTGTCCCCCTTGATGCCGGTGAACTCGGCGGACTCGGACTCCTTGTCGATGACCTTTACCTTGTCAACGATCCGGGCCGGAAGGTTGTCGAAAGTGGCCTTGTTGTCCCCAAGGAAAAACGTCCTGCCTCCGACCGTTATCTTGCTGACTTCCTTGCCGTTGACCTTGACGGTTCCGTCCTCGCCTACCTCCACGCCTGGCATCTTCTTCAGCAGATCCGCAAGGTTGTCGTTGGACATCACCCTGAACGAGGAGGCGTTGTAGACGAGGGTGTCCCCTTTCATCTCCATCGGAGTCCCGACCGCGGAGACAGACGCCGCCTTCAGGACCTTGTCGTCAGGCTGCATCAGGATGACCTTGGCGTCGAAGTTGCCCCGGACGAAGATCCTCCTGTAGACCGGCTTGTAGCCAAGATATTCAATGCAAAGCAGATGCTCCCCCTTGGTCACATCCTTCAATGTCGCCTTTCCCAAGGTGTCCGTCAACGCGAAACTTGTGATGACCGTGTCCTTGGGATGCCGCAGGTAGGCCGAAGCGAACGCGACCGGCTCTTTGGTGAGCGAGTCAAGAACCTGAGCCGTCACTTTGAACGATGTGCGTCCGAACATATCATCAGATATGACGATCTGCGCATCAAGCCTGGCTGTAAAAGACGCGGCGAAAAGCAAGGCGAGCGCGATGAATATTCCTTTCATCTAATTAAGCGGCAATAGAATAACCCTCTATTTATGAATATGAACGCTTATTTGACGGGGATGCTGCGTCCCGGTTCTCCGAAACTCAATTTGGCGTCGACCTCGCGTATGTCATCATCCGAGAACTTGATGGTCCATTTCGGCATCGTCATCAGTTCGAAAAGCGAGGCCTCGGTCATCGGAGCCGTGTAACGTATGCGGATGCACGGCTCCAGATCATCGTTAAGGGTGAGGTATGTTCCCAGAACCCCTTCATGGGAGGACAGATGGTTGCTGAGGAATGGCATTCCTCTCTTCACGATAGGCTTCTCGTAGTTGCGGTCAACAATCTCGTACCACCACTGGGCCGTGTCAAGATTGGTTTCACGGGCATATTCAGCGGCGAACTGGTCGAACATCATCCTTAGGTAGTCTTGAGTTGAGATCATGGTGCTTCCCTTCTCCAAACGGATGAACTTGAATCCGAGATCAATCGTCTTGACCCCGCCGCCGTGAACCGGCATCTCAAGGGTCTTCTTCTCGACAATATTCTTAAACCACGCCTCGTCCAGATCCTCGTCAGGCGCCATGTACACTTTGACGATGAGAGGGCACTCGTAGATGGACTCCAGACCGAATATCTTCTTTTCCGTGAGTCTCATCTGCATTCCGAGGTAGTTAAGGTCGAGTTTGTCGAACATCTTTTCCGTCCTGATGGTCACGCACTTGAGCGAGTCGTACTGCTCCGGCTCCAGGCTGTTGACCCTGAACTTGGAAGGGACGAAGATCAGAGCCTCGACCTTCGCGGCGTCGATGGCGTTGGCGTCATAGGTGACCACGACCGTGTGGCTTCCGACGAATGTCCTGACTCCATGGACTCCCGCCACCTTCTCCATCCTGGCCTTGAAGGCCATCGAACTGCCGAAGCACTTGACCGACTTGAGGCCTTCCATCCTGACCGTCTCCAGTTTCATTCCCGGTTCTATCCCCCACTTCTCGTCGATTGTAGGCACCTCGAACTTTCCTCCGATGATGAACGCTATGGCGACAGCCACGACAGTCAGTACCGCAGGAATATACTTGGCTGACTTGCAGCGTTTTCCATCAACCTCCTTTCTTACGCCGACACTGAGGGCGCCAAGAGGGCAGGAGGCGACACACTCGCCGCAAAGGGTGCAGTCAACAGAATTGACCTTGCCTTCAAATGACGGGACATCAATATTATAAGGACAGTTCTTCTGGCAGAGGCGGCAGTTGCCGTTGCATTTGCCGTTGTCGATAACCACGCCGAGCAGCTGCGGCTTTGGCCTTCCGCAAAGGATCTCCAGCAGGCAGCCGAGCAGACACATGGCTCCAAGCAGCCAGACCCAAGGCAACTGTAGTCCGAGAAGGTCAAGAATCCACCACACACCCACCAGCACGACCATCCACACCCAGAATTTGAGGGAGTTGCAGATCGCTCCGAGCGGGCAGATGTACTTGCACCAGAACCTGTCCACAAAAAGACCGGGGATAAGCACAAGCGCCAACGCGGCGACGGACATCCAAAGCGTGATCTCACCCTTGAATCCCGTGGCCGTGGCGTAGTACGGGTCGAAATTCTTGCAGAAGAGCTCGCTTGCGGTCAATGTCATGTAGAAGGTGATGAACAGAAGCACGTACTTCACGATCCTCAGCACCTTGTCGGCGACACTGCGCTCATTGATGTTGAAGGCGTTGAACCCGATGGCCTGCCTGAGTTTCTTCAGAAGATCCTCCACCGTTCCGACGGGACAGAGATAGCCGCAGAACAGCTTGCCGAGAAGCACGACAGCCGCCGCGAGGACAACACCCATCGCGATCTGCATGCTTGTCATCGAGCAAGGCAATGAACCGTTGGCGAAATAGGTTCCCAATGCCTCCAGGCCGCCGAAAGGGCAGTATTTTTCCGGATCCGGAGCATTCATGTCAGTGAACACGAGCGAAGCGAGTCCGCTCAAGAAGAAAACCAGCAGCGCCAGCACTCCCCACTGGAGAAGATACTTCGGCCAATTGGACTTGAAGGTAGATTTCTTTGCCATATCAATGTGTCATTTATCGTCACGGACATCGTACCTTTCGGCACTCATCTCTAATTTTGCGAATATACAATTAAAATCCTTCAAAACACACATTCCCGAAGCTAAATAATGCTTAATTATGGCAAATAAACAGAACGAACGCAAAACCGGACAATCGGGTGCGATCCTGCATCATATATTCGGGAATAATTTGGAATATCGACTTAATTTCCTACATTTGCCCGCTACATTTAATAACACTATTTTTAGATAGCTTATGTTCAAGATTCTTGAAAGAGTGATGCTGACTCCTAACATCTGCAAGATGGTGGTGTCGGCTCCAAGGATTGCCGAGGCCGCCAAACCTGGGCAGTTCCTGATTGTCCGCTCCGACGAAAAGGGCGAACGCATACCACTTACCATCAGTGACTACGACAGGGAGAACGGCACGGTGACCATCGTCACCCAGCTCATAGGAGCGTCATCGGCCGCGATCATCTCCAAGGCCGAAGGCGAGTTCTTCAGCGATGTCGTGGGACCTCTGGGCAACCCTTCCGCCTTCGTTGACAAGACGGATGAGGAGCTGAAAGGCCAAAGGTACATATTCATCGCCGGCGGTGTCGGCACCGCTCCAGTCTACCCTCAGGCTAAATGGCTGCACGAGAGAGGCATAGCGGTCGATGTCATCATCGGAGCGAAGACCAAGGATCTTCTTATCTACAAGGAAGAGCTGGCCTCCGCCTGTGACAACCTTTACCTTTGCACTGACGACGGTTCGGAAGGATTCCACGGAATGGTCACCGGCCTGCTTGAGAAACTGGTCAATGAGGGTAAGGAATATACCCAGGCAGTGTCAATCGGTCCTATGATCATGATGAAGTTCTGCACCCTGACCTGCAAGAAACTCGGCATCCCTGAGGACGTTAGCCTGAACATGCTGATGGTGGACGGCACGGGGATGTGCGGTGCATGCCGCGTGACCGTGGCCGGAAAAGTGAAGTTCGCATGCGTGGACGGTCCTGAGTTCAACGGCTACGACGTTGATTTCGACGAGGCCATGAGGCGTCTCGGACAATACAGGCCCGAGGAGACGGATGTTAAATCTAAAATGGGAATATAATGGCACAGAGAATACCAAGAGTACCGGTACGCGAGCAGGATCCGAAGGTACGCGCGCATAATTTCGAAGAGGTCTGCTACGGCTACAACCTTGAGGAAGCCACGACAGAGGCCACACGCTGTCTCCATTGCAAGAATCCCCGCTGTGTGCAGGCCTGCCCTGTCAGCGTGAAGATTCCTGAATTCATCGCCAAGGTGGCCACAGGTGACATCGCCGGAGCCGCCGCCATCATCGCCGAGGACTCCTCCCTTCCAGCCGTCTGCGGACGTGTCTGCCCGCAGGAGAGCCAGTGCGAGGGCAGCTGCATCCTCGGTGTCAAGGGTGAGCCGGTGGCCATCGGCAAACTGGAGAGGTTTGTGGCCGACTACTCTGCCACGACCGGCGCCAATCCTGTCGAGGCGCCAGCCGCTCCGACCCCTGGCCGCGCGAAGGTTGCCATCATTGGTTCCGGACCTGCAGGCCTGGCCTGCGCCTCCGACCTGGCCAAGAAAGGCTACGATGTCACGATCTTCGAAGCCCTCCACAAGGCCGGCGGTGTGTTGGAATATGGCATCCCTGAGTTCAGGCTTCCCAAGGACACCGTCCTCAAGCGCGAGATCGACGCGGTCAAGGCGCTCGGAGTCAAAATAGAGACCGATGTGATTGTCGGAAGGACGGTCACCATCGACCAGTTGATGGACAAGGAAGGCTACAAGGCCGTGTTCGTCGGCACGGGAGCCGGTCTGCCGAAATTCATGGGCATTCCTGGCGAGAATCTCAACGGGGTTTTCTCCGCCAATGAGTTCCTGACGAGAAACAACCTTATGAAGGCTTTCCGCGAGGACTATCTCACCCCGATCCACGCCGGGAAGAAGTGCTGTGTCGTCGGTGGAGGAAACGTGGCGATGGATGCCGCGAGAACAGCCCTGAGGCTTGGCGCCGACACCACCATAGTCTATCGTCGTACCGAGAACGAGCTTCCTGCAAGAAAGGAGGAGGTACATCACGCCAAGGAGGAGGGCATCGACTTCCAGATGCTTACCAACCCGGTAGAGATCCTCGGTGACGAGAAAGGCTGGGTAAGGGCGATCAAGTGCATCAGAATGGAGCTTGGCGAACCTGACGCGAGTGGCCGCCGCTCCCCTGTCCCGATCCCGGGATCCGAGTTCGAGATCCCGACCGAGACTGTGATCATGGCCTTGGGTACCGCTCCTAACCCTCTGATCGTGAATACAACCAAAGGCCTCCAGGCCACACGTCGCGGCGGACTTGAGGCTGACGCCGAAGGCCGCACCACCAGAGAAGGCATATTCGCCGGCGGTGACGCCGTGACCGGAGCCGCCACCGTAATCCTCGCCATGGGTGCGGGTCGCAAGGCTGCGGCGGCCATTGACGAATATCTCAGTTCCAAGTAACTGAGACATATTTGCCTCAGTCACTTCGTGACAGCCACTTAGGGACACAAGGTATGCCGTCAATATATTGGCCGCGGGAGGTCCTCCCCGCATAGCGGGTCCCCTCCCTCTTCGGGAGCCAAAGCCTCCCGCGGCCAATATATTGACGGCTATATCTATTCACTTTCCATATTCAGAAATATTTACTAAATTTGCCATGATTGTCCGAAAGGATTTATGATGAGGAAATTGTCCATAGTGCCGATCTTTCTGGCGATGATGATGGTGACGCTGGCGACTGTGCTGCCGCACCATCACCACGAAACCATGATCTGCATCGCGGAGGAAGTCTGCGGACTGGACGGCTGCATAGACGATGCGCACACTCATCATTCGGACGCCAACCACAACGAGGACGAGAGCCATTGCGTGGCGCACAAACCATACTTCCCGTCGGAAACACTGCATGTTGACCACCAGGACTACGACGGCGACGAAGCCAACATATCCCCAATCCTCGCCGCTCTTGCCAACCTTCTGACAATCAACCTCGAAAGCACGGTTTATGAATATGCTTCCGGGGACATCGTACCTAAAATGGCGCCGCCGCTTGTCTGCTCTTTGGCGCCTAACGCCCCACCGGTCATCGCATAATTTTACGGTTTTACGTATATTCCTTGATTTCAAGGAATTAGATAAAGTCGTAGGGTAAGTCTGTAGCACAGGATTCTGTTAAATCCTGGCTTACAGCTATTCATGCACCACAAATACTTGATAAAATATTCATAAAATGAAAAGAACAATACTATTGACAATGGCATTCTGCGCGGTTCTGGCAGGATGCGGCAACCATTCCAATCACGAAGGACATGACCACGGACATGGCGTGGAGGCTCACGAGGGGCATGATCACGGACACGATCACGACCATGAAGGGCACAGCCACGAGGGGCATGACCACGGACACGAAGGACATAATCACGAGGCGGAGGGTCACGAAGGCCACGATCACGGCAACAAGGGCCACGACGGCGAGATCGTGGTGAGCCTTGAGCGACAGAAGACATTCGGGATAACTACCGAGACCGTGACCGCCGGGGATTTCGCCGAGGTTATCCACACGAGCGGGCAGATACTGTCTGCGATGGGAGACGAGATGACAGTCGTGGCAAAGACCTCAGGCATCATCAGTTTCGGAAGACTGACCGAGGGTTCGGCTGTGGGAAAAGGCGGGCAGATCGCCACTATCTCGTCCAAGGAGCTGGGCGGCGGTGACCAGCTGGCCAAAGCCAAGGCCGCGTTCGAGGCCGCCAGGAAAGAATATGAGCGCGACCTCCAGCTCAGCAAGGACAACATCGTCAGCGAGAGCCACTTGGACCAGAGCAGACTCGCCTTCGAACAGGCCAAGGCCGAGTACGACGCCCTGTCCTCCAACACCTCCAAGGACGGGAATGTCTGCGTCACTTCCCCGATCGGCGGATACATAAAGAAACTGAGCGTGGGCCAAGGCGATTTCGTGGAGACGGGAACCCCGGTCGCCGTTGTCAGCCAGAACAGGAGGCTCAGGCTCCGCGCCGACGTGTCCGAGAAATACTACGGACTTCTTAGCGGCATCAAGGACGCCAACTTCTCGACATCCTACAGCGACGCAGCCTACAGCCTCAAAGATCTCAACGGCAGGCTCATCGGCTACGGAAAGGCTTCCGGAGGGGACTATTATATTCCAGTGACATTCGAGTTCGACAACAAGGGAGACCTTGTCGCCGGCTCCTATGTCGATGTCTACCTCAAATCCTCATCCTCCTCCAAGGCGGTCAGCGTCCCGGTCGGTGCCGTGGTCGAGGATCAGGGCATCCACTACGTCTTTGTCCAGGAGGACGAGACCTGCTTCACGAAGCGCGAGGTAAGGCTCGGACAGTCCGACGGAAAGAGAGTCCTTGTCAAGAGCGGTCTGAACGAAGGCGAGGTCATCGTCCAGACAGGCGCGATGCAGGTGAAACTGGCCTCGGTAGTCGCCGCTCCGGCAGGTCACACACACAGTCACTAGGCCTATGGAACAGCTCAGACATGAAAACGGACTGCTGAACGGAATCATACGGTTCTCGCTCAACAACCGGATGGTGGTCCTCGTGATCGCCGCGCTCTGCCTTGTGGCGGGAATATATTCAACAACGCACACCGAGGTCGATGTGTTCCCTGATCTGAACGCTCCGACGGTCGTAGTGATGACCGAGGCCGAGGGAATGGCACCCGAAGAGGTCGAAAGGCTCGTGACATTCCCGATCGAGACAGCGGTCAACGGTGCGACCAACGTGCGACGCGTGCGTTCTTCTTCAGCCACCGGTTTCTCTATCGTCAATATCGAATTCGACTGGGGGACAGACATTTACAAGGCCAGGCAGATTGTCTCCGAGAAGATTGCCATGATCGGTGATGACCTTCCGGAGAATGTCGGCAAGCCGACGCTCGGCCCGCAGGCCTCGATTCTCGGCGAACTGATGATCATAGGCCTGACCGCCGACACGACATCCATGCAGGATCTCAGGACTATCGCCGACTGGACGATCAGACCAAGGCTCCTCTCGACAGGAGGAGTGGCTCAGGTCGCGGTGATGGGCGGCGACATCAAGGAGTACCAGATCCTGATGGACCCCGGCAGGATGCGCCGCTTCGGCGTGTCGATGGACGAGGTGATCTACGCCGTCAAAGGAATGAACCAGAATGCCTCCGGCGGCACCCTTTATGAGTACGGCAATGAATATATCGTCCGCGGCCTCCTGTCCACCAATGACCTGGACGAAATGAAGAAGGCCGTGGTCAAGACATCGGAGAACGGACTGCCTATAACGCTGGACGCTGTGGCCGATGTGCGCATCGGACCGAAGACCCCTGTTCTGGGCGTAGCCTCCAACGACGGGAAACCGGCCGTGCTGCTCACGGTCACAAAACAGCCCAACACCAACACGCTGGCACTGACCGGAAGGCTCGACAACGCCTTGGACGAGCTGAAGGCCAACCTTCCTGCCGATGTCAAGGTCAACTCCCGGATATTCCGCCAGTCCCGCTTCATCGAAAGCTCGTTGGACAACGTGAAGCAGTCCTTGATCGAAGGAGCGATCTTCGTGATCATCGTGCTGTTCATATTCCTTATGAACTGGCGAACCACCGTGATTTCGCTGGTCTCCATACCGCTTTCGATTGTAGCGTCACTTCTGGCCATACGTTGGATGGGACTCACTATCAACACGATGAGCCTCGGAGGAATCGCCATCGCCATCGGCTCGCTTGTGGATGACTCGATCGTCGATGTGGAGAATGTGTTCAAGCGATTGCGGCAGAATCGTGAAAAGCCTGAGGGTGAGCGTGAAAGCATCGTGAAAGTAGTCTACGAAGCCTCAAAGGAAGTCCGTATGCCGATGCTGAACTCCACGCTGATCATCATCGCCAGCTTCCTGCCGTTGTTCTTCCTCTCCGGAATGGAGGGAAGGATGCTCAAGCCGCTGGGAATCACGTTCATAATCTCCTTGATGGCATCCACGCTTGTGGCCTTGACCGTCACTCCGGTCCTCAGCTCGTTCCTTCTCGGCAGACGCGGCGGCGACAAGACCGAAAGGGAGCCGGCCCTTGTCCGTTGGCTCAAGAAGGTCTATGGAAAAGCCCTGCACTGGTCTCTTGACCATAAGAAGACCCTACTCGGCGGAGTCGGAGCGCTGCTTGCGGCGGCCATCGTGATGTTCTTCACCCTTGGAGGAAGTTTCCTCCCGGCGTTCAACGAAGGCTCGTTCACAATCTCCGTCAGCACCATTCCGGGAATATCCCTGGAGGAGTCCGACCGGATGGGACGTACAGCCGAGGAACTTCTCCTCAGCATCCCGGAGATCAAGACCGTAGGCCGCAAGACAGGCCGCGCCGAACTGGACGAGCACGCCTTCGGCGTGAACAGCTCGGAGTTCGAGTGTCCGTTTGAACTCGGCAGGAAAACCAGGAAGCAACTGACCGAGGAAGTCAGGGAGAAGCTGTCCGTACTTCCTGGAGTGAACATTGAGATCGGCGGGCCTATCTCTCACAGAATAGATGCGATGCTCTCAGGCACAAAGGCGAACATCGCCATAAAGCTGTTCGGTTCGGATCTCAACAGGATGTACGAGATCGGACAGAAGATCAAGACCTCGATCTCAGGGGTAGAGGGCATAGCCGACATCAATGTGGAGCAACAGGTGGAAAGACCGGAGCTGAACATCACGCCTAAGCGCGAGATGCTGGCCCGCTACGGAATCACCCTTCCGGAGTTCGCCGAGGTGGTCAGGGTGATGATGGAAGGAGAGGTCGTCTCCACAGTCTACGAGGGCAACCGTTCCTTCGACCTCACGCTGAAGGTAGGTGACGACGCCCGCTCGACCATCGAGAGGATCTCCGACCTTACCATCGACACGGGTGACGGAAGGAAAATCCCTCTCTCCTACGTGGCCGACATCAGATCCGCAGCAGGACCGAACACGATCAACCGTGAGAACGTCAGCCGCAAGCTGGTCGTTTCCTGCAACGCAACCGGCGGAGAACTCGCCAAGGCCGTGGGGGCCATCCGCGAGAAGATCGCCGAGAACATAGAACTGCCGGAAGGCTACCACATAGAGTACGGAGGACAGTTCGAGAGCGAGGAAAGGGCATCCAAGACGATAGCCCTCGTGAGCATATTCAGTATATTCATCATCTTCATGCTTCTGTACGGGGAGTTCAAAAACATCTCGCAGTCGCTCGTCGTGCTGCTGAATCTGCCTCTGGCGCTCATCGGAGGGGTATTCGCCATATTCTTCACCGACGGGATCCTGAGCATTCCCGCCATCATAGGATTCATCTCGCTGTTCGGCATCGCGACCCGCAACGGCATGCTGCTGATCGACCGCTACAACGTGCTTTCGTCACAGGGACACTCCCGCGAGGATGCTGTCATGACCGGTTCGCTCGACCGTCTGAACCCGATTCTGATGACAGCGATCACTTCCGCGCTGGCCCTTCTTCCGCTCGCGCTCGGAGGCGACCTCCCAGGCAACGAGATCCAGTCCCCGATGGCGAAAGTCATCCTCGGCGGACTCTTCTCCTCCACCCTGCTGAACGGTTTCGTGGTTCCGGTGATCTACCTCATCAACTCAAAATCCAAGAGGAAGGTGAAGGAATAATGGAACGGAAACCACAGTACTTAAACACAAAAGTATAATAGCAACATGAAGTACTTAAACATAAATAGATTACTACTGATCATCTGCATCAGTGCCGCAGGTGCAGTCCACACTTCGGCCCAATCATCGGTCGATGAGATACTGAAGCAGATCGAGTCCAACAACCCAACTCTGAAAGCCGCGGCGGCCCAAGCCGAGGCCCAAAGGCTGGAGAACCGCTCAGGCGCCCTTCCTGAAAACCCGGAATTCGAGTTCAACTACCTTTGGGGTGCGGACGGCATCGGCAACAGGCGCGACTTCCGTGTCACACAGGCCTTCGACGTGGCCACACTGACCGGGATGAAATCCCGCCAGGTGGCAGGACAGAACGAACTTGCGGCCCTGAGCTACAAATCCGAAAGGCTCAACGTGCTGCTTGAGGCGAAACAGGCCTGCATCGACCTCATCTACTACAATGCCCTGAAATCCGAGCTTGACACCCACCTTGAACAGGCGCTGACCCTCGTGTCATCCTTCGAGAAAAGAATCCAGGCCGGTGATGCCAGCATCCTGGATCTTAACAAGGCCAAAGTCCACCTGACAACAGTCCGTGGACAGATCTCACAGGTAGATGTCGAACGGGAAGCCCTCCTGTCCACATTGAAATCCCTGAACGGAGGCCGGGAAATAGTGCTGGAGGAGCGTTCCTACGCTCTTGACGAGAACCTCCCCGCAGACTTTGAGGCCTGGTACACAGAGGCTTCCGAGAAGAATCCCGTTCTTCAGTACGTCCGCCAGGAAGTCGCCGTGGACGAGAGGCAGTTGTCCATCGACAAGACAGCATGGGTACCGGAACTCACCGTCGGCTACATGAGCGAGCTCACCACCGCCGACAAATTCCGAGGCGTGACCGTGGGCGTGAACATCCCGCTATGGAGCAACTCCAACAAAGTCAAGCAGTCCCGCGCGAAGATCGTCGCCTCCCAGTCCCGTAAAGCCGCCGCAGAGCAGCAGTTCTACTTCGACCTGCTGTCCATGTACAACCGCGCCGCGAGCCTAAAGGCCAACTCCGAGCTGATGCGCGCCTCCCTGGGCGAGACCGACAGCCGCGACTATCTCCTGTCCGCCCAGTCCAAAGGCGAGATCTCCATGATCGAATACCTCGTCGAGACCGACCAGTACTACGAGGCCTTGGAGCAGACTCTCTCCGCCGAGCGCGACTATCACCAGGCTCTGGCCCGTCTGAACGCCGTGGAGCTGTAGGTGCCGGTATAATCAGTTTGCCTCGGGTGCGGATGACTCTGTTCCGCACCCGAAATACAAAAAAAGATGATGTCTCGGGTGCAGGAAGATGGATTCCGCACCCGAGACATTTTGCGACACAAGCCAGTGTTAGACTACTCCGCCGCGGCGATGCACTCGATCTCAACGAGTGCTCCTTTCGGGAGGGTTTTTACGGCAAAGGCGCAGCGGGCCGGATATGGAGCCTTGAAGAACTCGGAATAGATGCCGTTCATGGCTCCGAAATCGTTCATGTCGGCGAGGAAGACAGTGGTCTTCAGAACCTTGCCAAGATCTGAACCGGCTTGTTCAAGGATGACCTTGAGGTTGGTCAGGGACTGGCGGGTCTGAGCCTCCACTTCCCCTTCCGGGAACGCGCCTGTGGCCGGATCGATCGGAAGCTGGCCGGAAACGAAGATGAAACCGTTATGTTCGACGGCCTGGCTGTATGGGCCGATTGCCGCTGGGGCTTTTTCTGTGCTTATCTGTCTCATAGAATCAAATTTTTGCCAAATTTAGGAAAATGAAAAGTAATTTGCCAAAAAACAGAGTCAAAAAGGCTTCCAAGAAACTTCGCAAACATATTCATAATTGGTGGTAAAATGTGTAAATTTGTAGAACGAACATTATAACACTTTTTATCATGGCACTCGAACAACAGATCCAGAAGGACATAATGGAGGCGATGAAGGCTCACGACGAGGCTCGTCTCAACGCCACAAGAGGCATCAAATCAGAGATTCTTCTCGCCAAGACTTCAGGAGCGGAGCACGAGCTCACGGACGCTGACGTGCTGAAGATCATCCAGAAACTCGTAAAGCAGCGCAAGGAGTCCGCCGAACTCTACACCCAGGGCAACAGGCCGGAACTCGCCGAGAAGGAACTCTCCGAGATGAGGGTGATGGAGGCCTACCTGCCGAAGGCGCTCTCCGAGGACGAGGTCAGGAATATTCTTAAAGAGGTTGTCGCCGAAGTTGGCGCAACCGGCCCAAAGGATATGGGCAAGGTTATGGGAGCGGCCACGAAGAGACTGGCGGGG
>ENA-OUQG01000035-OUQG01000035.1-human-gut-metagenome-genome-assembly--contig:-NODE-35-length-113051-cov-13.991124_pt1 | contig 113051 bp, 126 predicted proteins | sample MGYA00237943_ERZ548823 | MGnify/ENA primary metagenome ERZ548823 (study PRJEB26490, sample SAMN05194731) | human gut metagenome | biome: terrestrial biome; feature: human-associated habitat... | reverse complement strand
TTTTTAAATTGCCCTCTTAAAAATTTGACACCTTGAAAAAGAAAAATATAATTTCAATATACTGATTTTAAAACAGTGATTTTTTAAAGTAAAAAGAGGGAGTTATTATGGAAAATAACGAAATAGAATTTATATTTGAATACAACAGTTCTGTCAATGCGCCGACCTTTTTGGAGGCTACGGAACAGCTCGTCGGAATCAAACTGAGTAACGCCAAAGATTTAAATTCCGCCGCTTAATTTAATATGCAAAAAGTGAAATTATAACAGTTTTTATTGAATACAATTTTATAGGAACCTTAGAATGTTTTAAGATTCCTTAGTCCTATTAAGTATTAGGAGTGATTTTATTGGGTTCGGCGGAAATTGAGTTCATTTTTGCATACAGCGATGATGAAAACGCTCCGACATTCTTAGAAATTACAGAAAAGCTGATCGGTATAAAGTGCGAGGATGAATTTGAGGAAGTAAAACCGACATCACAGGTTTCACATTTGAACTTATAAAATCTTAATTGACCTTTAGGGGGGAATAAAAATGACAGTGTTAAAGGGACGAGCTGTTTCCTATTTGCGGCTTTCAAAGGATGATGTTTCAAAGGGAAAATATAAAAAATTTGAAGCTTCCAATTCAATAGTCAATCAACGGGCAATAGTGGAACGAACCGTGAACAAATATCCGGATTTAATGCTTGTAGGCGAGTATTGCGACGACGGATTTTCAGGTATGGATTTTAACAGAAAGGATTTTATAAGACTTGAAAAAGACGCCGCTGCCGGAAAATTCGATATGGTGCTGGTTAAGGATATTTCCCGTTTCGGGAGAGAGCAAACCGGAGTGACAATAGCCATAAACAGATTTATAAGCAAGTACCGTGTAAATGTAATATCAATTACCGAGGATTATAACTGCGCCGAAGACCTTGACGGACTTGAAATGAAGATTAAAATATTACTTAATGAGTTTTATTCGCAGAATATTTCCGAAAAGGTAAGGGCAGAGGTCCGTTCAAAGCAGGAGCTTGGGAAATTTATCGGAGCTTTTCCGAGCTACGGTTATAAAAAAGACCCGACCGACCGTAACCATCTTATAATTGACAAGGAGGCTGCGGCAGTTGTGAAAAGAGTTTTCGACGAATTTTTAAACGGTAAAGGCAAGCTCACGATTGCGAGAGATTTAAACCGTGACGGCATACCTTGCCCGTCACTTTATAAAGAACTTAACGGTTTTAACTATAAAAACGCAAATAAGCTTGATTCCACACGCCAGTGGACCTATTCTACCGTAAATAAGGTATTGCACAACAGAATTTACACCGGAGCTATGGTTCAGGGAAAGAGCAAGCTCTCAAAGTTTGACCGGGAATGTAAGATTTTTGACGATAATGATAATATAAGAATAAAAACGAAGCAAATCGAAGAGGATAAATGGTTTGTTGTTGAAAATACCCATGAGCCTATAATAAGCAATGACGAATTTGAAATTGCGAGGGGATTGCTAAAAAGAAGTTCAAGGACGATAAACTTTGAGAATATTTCATTGTTTGCCGGAATGATTAAATGCGGCGACTGCGGCAAGGCGCTTGTTAAGAACAAAAGCGGCGACAGAATTTACTATATTTGCTCAAAATACCGTCAGTTAGGCAAAGACGCCTGCACCCGACATACCGTAGGCGAGGATATGCTTTCGAAATATATTCTGAAAGAGCTGTATAACGACGCTAAGCTGTATAGGGACGGACTTAATACCTTAAAGCAGAGGGAAGAAGAATACAAAAAGCGGATTTCCGAAAATGATTTAAGCCTTGAAATAAGTAATTACAGAAAATCCGCGGATAAATTGCAGGAGCAAAAAAGGGTATGGATAAGAAACGCGGTAAACGGAGCGATTACAGAGGAGGAGGCGGATGCCGAAGTAAGGAGACTTTCCGAAGAGCAGGAAAGAATAAATAAAGCAATTTCAGCACTTGAGAAGAAAAACGGAAAGCCCGACGGCCTTAAAATATCGGAAAATTCTTTGATCGAGGGGCTTATAAACGAGGACTTATCGGTGCTTACAAGAAAAATACTGCAAACCTATATTAAATCGATAACCGTTTTTGAAAAGAAGAAAAAGCTTCGGATTAAAATTGAAAAGACTTATATGAGTCCCGAAAAAATAATTTAAAACACAAGCCGAAAAGGAATGAAATCTTCATCCTTTCGGCTTGTGTTTTTTTGAAAAAATGTTATTATTAATATAAGGAAAAAAGTCCGTGATAATCAGTATCTTAACTGACCTTTCGCCCACGCCGCATCGAATGAAATTGCAATTTGCTTTTTGTCTGTTTCAACACAGTAAATAGGCAGACGCCTGTCTGTATTTGCCCGTACCGATACGGAGCCTATGACTATTGCCGCAAGTGTTGCGACCGCGCACAGCGCCAGCATAAGCTGCTTTTTTGTTATTATAAGAAATTTCATAACGGTTTCTCTCCTTTAACCTGCCGAAAGCGACGGTGGGTTTATTTATATGTATATTAAAAAATATGTATATCGGCTTGTATACTATTCTGCCGTAAATAAAAATTGTAAATTTATGAGAAATATGTTATAATAAATTTATATCAGCGGCAGTGCGGTAGGGTTTTTTACCGCAAAAATTATTTCGGAGGTATCAAATGTCTGCAAAATTATATAGATTGGCTGACGGGGTAGACGGTATTTTCGTCAAGAACGAAAGATTTAACACCACATCGGTCTCGTTTAACTTTTATCTTCCTCTTAAAAAAGAAACTGCGGCGGAATATGCTTTATTGCCGTTTATACTTACTACCTGCGGAGAGAAATACCCTGATTTTTCCCGTCTTAATTACAAGCTTGATAAGCTTTACGGCGCACGGCTTGACGCAACGGCTGAAAAGACGGGGGACTATCAAATTCTGAAAATGCGCATATCGGTTATAAACGATAGATTTACTTTTGAAAGCGAATCGCTCCTCAAGCAGGCGATAGATATGCTTTTAAGTCTTGTTTTTTCACCTAAGGCCGAGAACGGGGCATTTGCCGCAGAGGATCTTGCAAGAGAAAAGCGCAAGGCGATCGAGCATATAAACGGCGAAATGAGCGAAAAGCGCATTTATGCCAAAAACCGGCTTATTGAAGAAATGTACAAGGACGAGGCTTACGGAATTCCTAAATGCGGAACCGTCGAAGATGTGGAAAAAATCACGGGAGAAAGCTTGTTTACCGCATGGCGCAATATGCTTGAAACGGCATATATTAGGATAATAATTATCGGCGCGGCGCTCCCTGCCAAGCTTTTTGACGATATAGCGGACAATTTTATCGACTGCAAAAGGCACAATATAACCGATTGCGCTGAAAATAAACCGACAAAAGCAAGACCCGAACCGATTACCGTGACAGAAAAAATGCCGGTACAGCAGGGCAAGCTTGTAATGGGATTTTCCTCCTCTGTATACGGAGACGATTCCGAGTCGCTTCCGCTTATGGTAATGACGGATATTTTCGGAGGCGGGCCATATTCACGGCTTTTTTCAAATGTGCGTGAGAAAATGAGCCTTTGCTATTATTGTTCCGCTTCGGCGTTGAGAACAAAAGGTTTGTTATTGGTTGAATCCGGTGTTGAAAAGGAAAATGCCGATAAAACGGAGCAAGCGGTTATTGAACAGCTCCTTGCCGTAAAAAACGGTGATTTCTCGGATTTCGAATTTCAATCGTCGCTTAAAAGCATAAGGGACTCCCTTTCGACTTATAACGACAGTCAAAACTCGCTCGATGTGTGGTATTCCGTTAAGGCGTACAATAAGGAGCTTTATTCTCCCGAAGATATTGCCGAAAGAATTTCCGAAATTACACGGGCAGATATTATTAAGACCGCTAACGGAGTAAATCTCCATACGGTTTATAAGCTTTTACCGCAGGAGGCAGAATAATGCAAAAACAATATTTTGAAAGCGCTATCGGGGAAAGCTATGTCAAAGCGGTGCACCCATCGGGGCTTAAAATATACATTCTCGAAAAATCGCAGTATAGCTCCGCATATGCAATATTCGGAACTAAATACGGCTCGATAGATAATTGCTTTTCGGTAAACGGAGAGGAGACCCGTGTACCGGAAGGTATAGCCCATTTCCTTGAGCACAAGCTTTTTGAAAGCGAAGATGGAGACGCTTTTACAAAATACGCCGAAACAGGCGCCTACGCAAATGCCTTTACCTCGTTTGACAAAACCTGTTATCTCTTCTCCTGCTCGGACAAATTTTACGATAATCTTCAAATACTGCTTGATTTTGTGCAGTCGCCCTATTTTACGGCACAAACCGTGCAGAAGGAGCAGGGCATAATCGGTCAGGAAATCAAAATGTATGACGACAGTCCCGGCTGGCGCGTTATGTTTAATATGCTGCTTGCGATGTATAAAAACCATCCTGTCAGAATTGATATAGCCGGTACGGTTGAGTCAATCGCGGAAATAGACGATAAACTGCTTTATAAGTGCTACAATACATTCTATAATCCGTCAAACATGTTCATCTGCATAGCAGGAAATGTAAATACCGAAAAGGTTTTGGCACAGATAAACGCAAGCATAAAGGAAACCGAACCGCTTTCGATAACAAGGGAAGACCCTGAGGAGCCGGACGAAATATCTAAATCATTTGTTGAGCAAAAGCTTTCGGTCGCACAGCCGATTTTCTGCTTCGGATATAAAGAAACGGTAAACGCTCCCGAAAGGACTGTGAAAGAAAAAATATGCGCTTCGATTCTTCTCGAAATTATAGCGGGCGATGCCTCTCCGCTTTATAAAAGACTTGTGAACGAGGGACTTATAAACGATGAATTTTCTACCGAGTATTTTACGGGAAGAGGATATTCCTGTACAATATTCGAGGGTGAATCGTCAGAACCCGAGCGTGTCGCCGATGAAATAAAGGCAGAGGTGGAACGCCTGAAGGCCGACGGAATAGATAAAAAGCTGTTTTCCGCGGTGCGCTGTGCCATGTACGGTGACGCAATACGGATATTCAACAGTACCGAGGCGATAGCAATGCAGTTGGTAAGCTGTGCAATGTCGGACAGCGGCTTGTTTGATGAAATCAAATATTTAAAAACCGTTACCGCTGAGGATGTGTTTAAGCGGCTTATGCTGCTTGACAGCAATAAGACCGTACTTTCGGTCGTAAAACCGAACGGAGACTGATTATGAACTATAATGTTACTATTTTCGGAATACATTTAAAGCTTTCGCCGATAGCCTTTACAATACCGATAGGCAAGGGACATTGGGACATCTATTGGTACGGTATAATAATCGCAACCGGCTTTTTGCTGGCTTTGATATACGGACTTAAAAATGCGGGGCGGTATAATCTCAACCCCGACCGTATGCTTGATGTAATACTTGTCGCAACGCCGATAGCGATACTGTCCGCACGGGCTTATTATGTAATATTCGACGGTGAAAAGCTAAACGGTATAGGCGACTTTTTCGGTTTCGGAACATCATCGGGCTTTGCGGGACTTGCCATTTACGGCGGAGTTATAGGCGCGTTTGTTTCGGGAGCGTTAATGTGTAAGCTGCGCAAAATCAAAATACTTGATATGTTTGATGTTGCCGCCGTGGGATTTTTAATAGGACAGGGCATAGGCCGTTGGGGGAATTTTGTAAACCAAGAGGCGTACGGTGCCTTTACCGGCAGTAGCTGGTGGGGTATGCAGAGCGAAAAAACAATTTCCGAAATGGGCGAGGGACTTGTCCACCCGTGTTTTTTGTATGAATCCATATGGTGTATCGCCGGATTCTTTATTCTTAATCATTTCAGTAAAAAACGCCGCTTCAGCGGTGAAATTTCACTTATGTACTGCGTTTGGTACGGCTTTGGAAGAGGGTTTATCGAGCTTTTAAGAACCGACAGCCTTATGATAGGAAAGCTTAAGGTTTCATGCCTTTTCTCATTTGCTGTTTGCATTGCGGGCGTTGCGGCGCTTGCGGTAATGCGCCGCCGCTTTGCGGAAAGCTCTGCCGACACGGCATATGACGGGGTGTTCGGTGAAAACGCCGAAGAACAGAAGGACGGTACGGAGGAACAGAATGAGCAGGATAATTGACGGAAAACGCATATCGGCAGAGGTTAAAGAAAGGGTAAAAAACGAGGTTGCGCGTCTTAAAGAAAAAGGTATCACCGTCGGATTGGCGGTAATAATAGTAGGCGACGATCCTGCCTCAAAAATATATGTTGCCAATAAAAAGAAGGCCTGCGAGGCGCTCGGAATAATTTCCGAGGAATACATAATGCCCGCAAGCACGAAAACAGAGGAGCTGATAGCTCTTATTGACACTCTTAACGCCGAGAAGAGCATAAACGGAATACTCTGTCAGCTGCCGCTACCCTCACATATAGATGAAAAGCTTGTTATAAATTCAATTTCGCCCGAAAAGGATGTTGACGCGTTTCATCCGCAAAATGTGGGCAGAATAATGACCGGGGACTACGATTTTGTACCCTGTACGCCTGCCGGCATAATGGAAATGCTTAAATACGAGGGCATAAATGCCGATGAAAAAAACTGCGTTGTTATCGGACGCTCAAATATAGTGGGCAAGCCTATGGCTATGTTGCTTCTTCACGCAAACGGTACGGTTACCGTATGTCACTCAAGAACCCAAAATATTAAGGAAATATGTAAAAATGCCGATATTTTGGTTTCGGCTGTCGGTAAGGCGGGATTTGTAACTGCGGATATGGTCAAGGACGGCGCAGTGGTTATAGATGTCGGAATGAACCGTGAAAACGGTAAGCTTTGCGGTGATGTGGACTTTGAAGAGGTAAGTAAAAAGACTTCCGCAATAACTCCGGTTCCCGGTGGAGTAGGACCTATGACAATAGCAATGCTTATGTGCAATACGCTCACTGCCGCAAAAAGGCAGAATAATGTCAAGCGGTGATTGGTTTGTTTAAGAGATTAATTTGTATCGCGGCGGCAATTGCAGTTTCGGCACTCTCTGTGTTTGCTGACGGGGCGGGAATTAAAATCAACGCCGGTAAAGAATTTACGGTGCTTTCGTCAGGCGAAAATGAAAAAGAGCTTGCGTCAATTCTCGGTATTACAGAGAACGAGCTTATCGGTTATTGCAGGGAAAACAGCATAGAATATCTTGCCGTAAACCGCGATAACACAAAGCAAATAAGACTTTCCGTAAATCAAACCGAGTTTTCAAGTGCCGTAATAAATTTTTCAAATCTTTCGGATGAGAATATAGCCGCGGTAGTTCCGGATATAGTCGGTGTAAGCAATGTTAAGTGCGAAACGGCGGACAAAAACGGTCAGAAATTTGCTAAGGTTCGTCTGTCTTCAAGCGACAGCGGCGGTGATTATACGGTCAGTCAGTATATCACAGCCGCAAATAAAAAGCTGTTTATACTGTCGGTCTGTACGGCGGCGGATAAGGATGCCGATTATGCGGACGAAATATTCGAGGGGTTCGATTCGGGCGATTTCAACCATACTAAATCCACTAAAAACGGTTACAACGGTATAATTGTCGGGGCAATAGTAATTTTGGTTGTTGTTTGTGCCTTTGTAACGGTTACTCTCATAAGGGATATACGGTCGGATTCCGCTGTCAAAATCGGCGATAACGACGGCGAAGGGGAACCTTGATATTTTGATTTGCAGGTTTGTCAATGATGTGTTACAGATTGGGAAAAGTAAAAGATTTGTTTAGAAGAGTGCCGGTTATGAAGACGAATAGGGAAATTGTTATAGTTGCGCTGATGAACGGCTGACTGTTTTTGGAAATCCTCTAATGAGTAAAACTTGTGATCAGTATAAAAGTATTCATTGTCCTTGCGATGACTGCGTTCGACCTTGCCGTTATGTTTCGGCGTGAATGCCCGAATTTTCTTGTGCCGTATGTTTAGCTGAGCCGGCGTCTTTTCAAACAAGGTCAACGGTTTCTTTTGACTGTTACCCATTTCGTTGGTAAACTCAAAGCCGTTGTCGGTTTGCGCACATTCAATCGCATAAGGAAATTTCTCTATGACATGCAGGAGGAATTGTGTTGAAGAGTAAGTGCTGTGCCCTTTGAAAGCCTTTAAATATCGAAAACGGCTGTACTCATCGATGAGGGTGTATTGATAGAACTTTTCTTCTGCTACATCTCCCACGAGAAAAGTGCTCGGAACAAACTTCACATCAATTTGAATGTGTTGTCAGGGATATTGCATCTGTTCGTATGGCTGTGGGGACGATGTGAACCGTTTGCCGGAGAACGAACTGTTCCGACATCGGTAGATGTTTTGACGGCTGGTTTTGTAGCGAATAGTGGCTTTTGTTACTCCGTGTTTAAAAGAATATTCAATTACTACTTGATTAAACTGCATGTCTTGTGTTATCTTATTCATAGCGAGTAGGGTCGCCTGTCTTTCGGTTTTGTCTACGCAACTCTACCTTAACACAGGTTTGCTGACATTGCCTTTTATTAAGCTTTACACTTCCGGTATGACTGACTGTAATTATATAAATATCCGGCTACCGTTACTTTTTGTTGCAATACGGTTTTTAAGCATCGCAAGATTTGTTGCAAATAATCTTATAAATATAGTCGGTCATCTAAAAAAAACGCAAAACCGCGCAATATTGGAAGCAACGATAAATATAGTTGCTTCGGTTTTATTTGCATTTAAATTCGGAATATACTGTATACTTTTTGGAACCGTTGCGGCATTGCTTTACAGAACAAATGATTTTTTGATATATTCAAACCGAGTAATACTCAGAGAATCGCCCATTCCGTCTTACAGGGTGTGGCTGTCAAATCTGTTAACTGCTCCAGTTTGCTTTGCACTTTTCTGCAATAAAATCGGGATATGTCAATCTTATCTGCATCTTGTGGTAATGGGAATCAAATATTCGGCGTTAATCATGATTATTTTTATACTCGGAAATTTGGTGATGAATTTTAATTTAATGAAATCAAATATCCTTGCTATAAAAATGAAAATCTTAAGGAGAAAAAATTCGGCAGTAATGCAATAAATTATTGCTGTGCATATTAACGATATAATGCTGAAAATTTTTTATATTATTGATATTGACTTTTAAAGCCTCAGATAGTACAATCTATATATAATTGACGACTGCATATTTGCGAGGTGTAGGATAACGAAAAGGTCACGCAACAGGGTTTGGGTAACAGTTTTGATTTTGGCAATAGCTTGCTTTGTTGCGAGCGGAACTTATATCATCGTGACAATGCGGTCGGACAATACGGATAAGCTGCGTTCACAGGCGTATGTCTCGTCTGATTCGGCTTCCGGAAATACTACGGCATATGTCGAGCCTCCGGTGGATTTTGTTAAGCTTAAAAAAATCAATCCGGATATATATGCTTGGATAAATATTCCGGGAACTGTGATCGATTATCCGATACTCAGAAGAGCAAACGATAACGCATATTATCTTACACATACTGTTGAAAATAAAAAGTCCGCTTACGGCGCAATTTATACCGAGGATTATAACGATATGGATTTTGCCGATTTCAATACCGTTATATACGGACATAATATGAAAAACGGCAGTATGTTCGGCAGTCTCAGAAAATACCGTAACAGAACTTTTTTCGACGGAAACAGGGAAATCAACATTTATATGCCCGGCAGAATAATGAAATACCGTATTTTTGCGGCGCATATAGTGGATGACAGGCATATACTTCTTTCTTATGATTTTACAAATGAGTCGGTAAGAAACGAATATATTTCCGATATTTTTTCGAACAAGGGTATGAGTTCATACTTCGACTCGCAGACAGGGGTAACTGCCGACGACCGAATAATAACACTTTCCACCTGTACCGGTAAGACTGAAGAACGCTATCTCGTTCAAGGGGTCTTGATATATGACAGCCGAAAACAAACATCTTAAGAAAAACACCCACGAAAGACTTATAGTTGTTTTTTCAATATTGCTTGCTGTTGTCGTGGTTGCGGTTTCCGCATATTTTGCCGTACTTAAAATCGGCGGAAATAAGCTCAGGAAAAAGCTCAATCCCGATTCGGCTAAGCTGCCTGTGTCAGGGGACGAGTCGTTACCTGATGACGCGGATGCTTATTATAACGGTGCCGCTTATAATTATAACGACAAGCTGGTCAATATACTTATTATCGGTGTTGACCGTCTGCAACCGGGCGCTTCAAAAAAACATCAGGCGGACGCACTGTTTTTAGTTTCGCTTAATTCCGAAAACAAGTCGGTAAATGTAGTTTCGATATCAAGAAATACAATAGCAAATGTAGATTCTTATGATATAAACGGTGATTATTACGCCACTTCAAAACAGCAGTTGTGCTTAGCGTATACTTACGGAAGCGATGATAAACAGTCATCAGAGCTTACGGTCAAGGCGGTTTCAGGCTTCTTGTACGGTATCCCGATAAGCGGTTATTATACGATATTTATGAATTCATTAAAGGATATCGTGGATTCCGTCGGCGGGGTGCCTGTGAGTATAAGCGAAAATATGACTGCGGTCAATCCGGCGTTTAAATCGGGTGCTGATATTACTCTTACGGGGAGCAATGTGTTACCGTATTTGAGGTATCGCGGCGATAGCAATGCTCCGAGGCTTGAAAGACAGAAGTCGTTTATCAAAAGCTTTACGGTCCAGGCTAAAAAGGCAGTTTTGAAGGATTTGACGCTTCCAATCAAAATGTATAACAAGTTATCTTCAAACACGGTTACAAATGTTGATGCGACAAGTGCGGCATATCTTGCATCTGAGGCACTTAAGGCAGGTTTTGATTTTCGAGGGGTTGAGGGTGTAAGCGGTTCAGATGGCGCCTATGAGACCTTTACCGCAGATGAAACACAGCTTTATGAATTGCTTTTGGATGTATTTTATATAAAACAATAAATCAAATGAAAGGAAAATCATTATGAAAAAACTTTTAGCAACAGTAATTACTTTGGCATTGGCGCTTACGGCTTTTGCCGCAACGGTCTCGGCTGCTCCGTCTCCGGAGAAAGAGCAGGGAACCGTAACAACGGTAACAGCTAAGGACGCTGACAACAAGGATATCAGCATCAAGCTTGAAAACGCAACCGGAAACACAGCTGCTTTTGACAGCGTAATTACGGATCTCCAGAAGGAAAACAAGAACCTTAAGGTTGCAGATCACAAGATAATCGGCGTAGCCGACAGCAGCACCGTTAAATTCCCTGTAACAGTTGAGTTCAGTGTTCCGGGTGTAAAGGACAGCACCAAAGCGGTTTTACTCCTTAAGAAGGCTGACGGTACGGTTGTTAAGATTGAAACCACTGTTTTAAACGGAATTGTTAAGGGCGTATTTGCTGAATTCGGCGAAGTTGTTTTACTTACCGATGTTGCCGCTTCTGAACCGAACGGTACATCTCCGAAGACGGGCGACACCTCTTCTCCGATAGCACTTGCCGTCCTCGCTTTAAGCGTTGGCGCCGCAGTAGTTTCGGTTAAGAAAATCAAAGCTTAATTTTAATCGGAAAATTGACGGGTTGCCGCAGGGCAACCCGTTTTTTATTTCGCATAAACAGTTGAACGCCTGATTAAAACAATTTTGCAAAAAACCGAATTTATATTAAAAAAAGTCTTGATATTTTTAATTGCTTATGGTATCATATGTTTTGTTCGGGGCATTAGCTCAGCTGGGAGAGCGCTACACTGGCAGTGTAGAGGTCAGCGGTTCGATCCCGCTATGCTCCACCAAACAGGTATTGGACGAACACCTTGTTTTTCAAAGGCTATTTTGTAACAAGGGTGGAAATCTGATACAAAAATGAAAGGCACCATTTTAGTTTAATATCTAAGATGGTGCTTTTCATTATACTAATTTATATTTTTCTGTAAGTAAGTTCGGAATGTAATGCCTTTTATCTAAAGAATATGATTTTTTAAGTATTTCTAAAGGATCAAAGAATGGCGTAAACGAAATTATATCAGGTCCGGTTTTCCCGACTTCACAAAGAATTTTGTTATCATGAACCTCTTTCTCTATAAGTTTTGAAAAATACATGTCCTCTGAATACATAAACATAATCAATGTCAATGTGGCAAGTTTGTCCTCCAATGTGAGCTTATCAAATTGCCTATAAAATGTTCTATAACGTTTATCACCATCCTCGATAAACATAATTATCGCTGTCTCTGATTTCAAAGGCAATATACTTATATGAATATTTTGTATTCTGTACTCAGGAGATGGGTTGTATATATTGTTGATAATATTACCGTTGAAATCAACTGTTAGCGCCAGTGAGGTCTGAAAAGCAATCGGAACAACATATTTTAATTTTTCATAGTAGCAAATATAATAATCTGTTGTGCTATTTTTTATCAATGCTTTCTTTGCCTTTTCATAACTTTCCTCATGCTCTTTTAAATCAATTTTATTTATGGCGTTTTTTGTATTACTAAATATTCGAGCAGATTCTGTTTTTTGAGCTGAAATATTAAAAAGTTCAATTTCAAAAAGACGCTTACTGATAGATTTAAGACTGTCCTTTAATGCTATTTGAGCAATCATTTTGGAAGTTGGTTTATTTAGATAATTTTCAGGATTCTCATATTCTGAAAAAATTTTGCTGTCACAATCATTACAAATCAAATGAAATGTACCCGCTTTATTAACTCCGTTTTCAATGTCCAATAAAGGATTATCCACGATGGTATTTAGTGTTAACACTTTGCCGTTTGTGGCTATGTTTTCCAGACAGAATCTCGGAACAGAATGCGAATTGCAAAAACTCGTAACTTTTTTTCCACAAAAATAGCAAGTATCTCTTTTGGCAGCTTGGCGTGCCTCTTTAAATAATTTGCTCATAATTTTCTTATGTGTAAAATCAGTTCGGAGCAATTTCTTTTGTTTATCCGAAAAAGCATCTAAGTCTAAGAGATTTACCATATCATCAAACATCTTTTCAACCTCCTCTAAAAGCATTATATCATATTTCAATAGTATTAACAATTATTGGTTGCTATTTTGTCTAAACGCACATTTTTATTTTATCCTCCTTTGCGGTACAATGCTAATTGCAAGGAGGAATTTTTTTATGGAAAAGTACATTACAGATGAACGCACGGGACTGCAATATGAGTTGGTCGGTGATTATTACCTTATCGCCGGAGATGATGAGCCGGAGGAGGAACAGAAGCCAATCGGCATATGGGGGCAGCGTCATCACGAGTATCTCCGCCGCAATAAACGAATTACTTTATCGAGCCTGCAAATCAGCGGTAAATTAAATGATTATCTTGCCGACATTGACCGACAGGCTGAGGAAATGTTTGAACGGCTGGTAAAGCAGATGGCTGAGTCGGAGGGTGTTACCGAACGCTTAAAATCTGACAATCAAATGGTGTGGGTCAGCAAGATGAACAATATACGAAATCGGGCAACCGAAATCGTAGACACGGAAATAATATTTAAATGAAATTTATCTTAGGGCGATTGTATTGTTTATGCAGTCGCCTTATTTGTTTTTAATAAAAATTTCTTTATACCGATCCATGCGTTTTCCTTTAGTAATCCTTCTTAATGCATTGGGGGACGGAGAATACAAAATATGCACGCCGTAATACTTGTTATTGATTTTTATTGAACCGTCCATTTTGCCAGAATTCCACTGATGATATGTGTGATCACCGCAACTTTTATTTACTTGGCTGATGATAAACTTGCTTGTATAAACCAATTCCTTTATACTTGGATATTGTAAGAGCAATTCGGAAATATCTTTTTGTACTATATTTTTTAATGATTTGTCATCGGATTTCCCGTCCGTGTGTGTGCAGGACTCAATGATGTCTGTTATTCCTGCATTCAATTCCACCAATAGTTGTTTGCGTTCTTTGATTGCTTCTTCAGAATTTATGCGTTCAAGTTTAATATCCTGTATGTCAGATAGTAAATCCCAAAAATAATTGTCCTTTGATCCATAATAGAAATTTACATCTGTTGCGAATAATCTTTCTTTATCTTGATGACAAAAACGATATGGTGGGATACTTCCAATTATCAGCTTGTCTGCGCCCTCTGGTATAAAGGCTTTATATGGATGTTTGGAAATCTCCATAACTGCACTTCCTTTTAATGATTTTTGGTTAAGTATAATTATATCAAACTATATTTTATTGGTCAATTGATGGTTTAACTTAAAGAGCTGGCACGAGAAATATAACTCGTGCCAGTCTTTTAATCCAACTATTAGAGTCCGAAAGTCGCCTTAAATAGGTCAACCTTTTTAGAAATAATATCAACCTTTGCAGTTTTTCCGTCATTGAATTCAATCATAAAACGTAATCCTGTATGGCGATCACTTCCGATTGAAATATCGGGAGTTTCTCCTGTAAAGGTCATACTTTTAATATCACTTCCGGTGAAGAAGTAATCATCACGTGAAGTGCTGTAAATAATGCCTTTGCCGTTTTCTATGCTTATGTAACTGCCTTTTGCAAAATCTTCGTTCGGATCTACTTTAAAAGTAATAGAATCCGGAGCATTTACACGACCGTAAAGTGTGCTTAAATTGTTGATTCTGGCTGTTGTTGCCATAAAGTTTTTGTTCTCTTCCTTGATTTGCTGTGCCTTTTCTTTGACCTTGTCGAAAAATCCCATTGTGGTTTCCTCCATAATAATTTATTTAATTGCATTATTGCAATTATCAGCGTTTTGTTGCATTTCGATTTTGTTGCTCTACAGCACGTCTCAACCGCTCGGTTTCTGCAACCTGCGCTTTTGCTTGAGCCTCCATTTGTGCAGCGTGTTCACGGGCCGAACGCTCCATAGCCTGTTCGTGCATACGGGTTTGGAATGCCTGCTCTTCCAGAATAGCCTCCTGACGCTGTGCCTCACGACGGCGCTCTGCTTCTTGCGCATCTTTGCGATCTTCCTCAATTGCCAAATTTATCGCTTCTTTCAATGTATCGGCACGTTGAGTGCTGAGCAGTTTTGCAATGTGCGAGGCACTATAGAACAGATCCGAATGAATTAGGGTAACCGCATCCAATTGACCTTTGACATTATCAAGTTCGGCATTTACTGACGAAAGTTTTTCTGTCCATTTTTCTGTGATTGCTTTGCTATCCGACCCGAATTGTGTGTTTTTCTCATCATAATGCGCTGCACAGAGTGCGATGTTTTTTTCGAGTGCTTTTTCAAAGTCATCGCATTCCACATAGAAATGATCATTATTAAATGTGCCGATATTTTCAAGTTGATTCTTCCAATTAGCGTATTTTTTCTCCCATTCGGTATATTTTTGAATTTCTGAATTCCAACAGCAATATCCGATAGCAGTAGCAATAGAAAGAATTATGAGAAGAAATGTAAAACCAAATCCGGCTAAACCAATTGTGTCGGTAGTTGTAACATTACTGATTATAATGTTAATTACTACCGCTGCAATGAATATTAACCCACATATTGCAGCACGCTTCATTTTCTTGTTGTCGATGTCAGGCTTGAAAGGCGGTATATTGCGTGCTATAGGTGAAAGCTTCGGCATATCTGCGCCGAAATTCTTGTTCACCGATTCCTGATAGCTTTCCAATTCGTTGAGAACGGTCGTGCTTAGGTTTTCCTGCTCTTTTTCTGCACTGTTATATATTTCGGAAACTTCTTCTTCTAAATCGTTTCTGCGATTATATAATTCGGCAATTCTATCCAGTTCTTTGATGGTTGCTTCACGATTAAATTCAGACATTTAGTTTCCCTCCTTTGCAAAAAATCCTTCTTCGGTATCATCCCCGTCATCTTCAAAGCCTACAATATCATAGGCAAACGGTCCTACCGAAAATTTGTTTGTATTATCCGCATTGAACACCCAAATAATGTCACGCTCAATTTTATAAATATCGGAAAAAGAACCATCAGCGTTGCGTTGGGCTAATTTTTCAATAGGCTTTCTGTCCGGGAAAAGATAATCCTTTGGATGCTTTTCCTTATGTAATGCGCATAGAAGCCTTGCTATATATATGTTCCTATATTTACTTTCGTCGGTTATAATCTCTGAAGCTACATAGGCAACTAACGGATTTTTGCTTGCATCCAAAATATTTGGATAACCTGCAAACTCTAACGATGATTTATCCATAGCATCTGCCATAACAAACGCCAATTTATAAAGGAAACTGCGATTCTCTTTTGATTTTGCAACCGTCTGCAAATAATCAAAAAAATACTCCGTTTTTTTCAGCAGCGTGTTGGCAGCTGTGTATGCCGTCCTCCCTTCACCCGACATAAACCATTGTGCGGTCTTTTGCAGACTGCTTGAATCGACTGCATCTTTATCCTTTAAGATGCGAATCAATGCCATTGGTGACTGTAAGAAACCCATTTGTTTTCTCCTCACTTTTTCTTTATTTATAAGATCCGCAGATCCTATTTCGTGAATTTAAAAGATTTACAACTTTTTCTATCTGCACAAGCGTTGCTTCCGTATTTTTACCGGAAACGCTTGTTTTAAGAGCCTTTAATTCTTTTGTGATTTCTGATTCTATTTCTTTGGTTTCCTCAATAGAAACAGGATCGCTGTATTTGAACTTAGTGACAAGATTCTGCAAAAGCTCTCTTGTTTTTTCATCTTTGCAAGTATCTAAAATGTCCGAAATGTCTATCTGAAACCTTGTGACATTTTTTGTTGCGCCAACAGTGCTTACATCAATATTTTCTATAAAGTCTCTTGAATTGTCTGCCACAATAAAGCCGATGCTTGCTGCTCCGGTGTATATAAGAGATAGCAAAAGTCCTATCCAATAAGGAACATTGAAAAATGCACCGACAGCATAGAGAATAACTGTTGTTATCAGTTGGGCAGCGGTATAAAGATACCCGATTCGGAAAATCGGATAACCGTAAAACTTGCTCATTAAATCATTTGGTTTGCCAAAGGCGTATAAACTAATACCCGCTCCGACAGCCAGGGAAATAATAGAAAAAGCAAACAGTATCCAAGAGCTTGCCGGTTTTGGAAACGGAATGAGCACCGTAAGAAAAGTAAATAAAACGGCAACAATCCCGTAAATCGCAACGGCGGACTTTTTCGGTTTATTCATTTTCATCACTATTCTCCTTTCCTGTGTCCGCAGTCGGGACAGAATTTAGAAGTGATATTTGTGCGTCCGCATTCAGGGCAATTCCAGATCTCAGCTTTTTCGGGGCGTTTTGCACCGCAATCGGGACAGAAGTTGCTGCTTATTCCTTTACATCCGCAAGAACAATCCCATTTTGAATTTTCCACAGTTTGCGGTTTCGGAGCACCGCATTCAGGACAAAACTTAGATGTTATACAAGTTTTGCCGCAGGAACAGTTCCACGCTGTTGTTTTATTTGAAGCGGGAATGGCGTTGTCCGAAGCCTGCTTTCCCATATCGGCAGCGGTATTCATAATAGGGGACATCATATCCTTTGTCATATTTACAACGCCGCTCATCGCACCGAGTCCCACGCCAAGACCGACCATATTGCCGACGGCACCGCCAAGACCACCGGCAGCAGAATTTTCTCCGCCGTTGCCTGTTCCCGGCAAACCGTTTTGCATGGCTTCCAATCCAATCTGACGAGAGGTTTCCTGACCGTATGTATAGCCTTTGGCGTGCATTTCTTCCGCTTCTGCCATTGCCTGTGCAGAATATGCTTCGGCGGTGGATTGCCCTTTAAGTCTGGTTGCTTCGGCAGAACCCTGAGCCTCAAATTTGACAGCCTCGGAATGAGCCTGTGCGGAGATTTTAGTTGCTTCGCCTTCTCCTTGTGTACGCAAAATTTTCCGCTGAGCCTCAGTTTGTTCCTCAACCAAGACTCTTCCCTGACGAGCTTCGGCTTCGGCTCTCAACACGCCTTCTTCTCTGGCTTTCAGCTTTCTCTCCGCTTCTTGCTTTCTCCAGCGTTCAACATCCTCGCTGTTATGGATTTTGATTGTAGTTAAATTAAAATGATTTGTCGGGATGATCAATCCGTACTCATCAAAAACGGCGTTTAAGTCTTTGCGCAGAATATCGGAAATCAAGATTTTCTTGCTCTCAATATCTAAAACATTGATTTGATTTTCAATGATAATATTGGCTAACAGGTCCGACAAACGGCTTGTTATCACATCACGGAATTTTTCGGAAACATACGCCGCCGTATAGGACTCGCCGGCACCCATAGGTTCGTTGTGCGCTGTTCCCGAAGATGTACCGATAATCATATAAACCAGCTTGCGAATGCTCTCGTTGTCATCGATTACCTGTAAATCAACCGAACCGCTGATACCGATATTAACATAAAAATCCATTTCGGGATTTCTGAGTCGGATTTCGGGCACACCCCACTTGACATTTAATCGGTTTGTACGGACAAAATAGATCTTGGAATCAAATGTAAGCTCTGCATCGGTCGGGAATTTCAAAACCTCTTCTAAAAGCGGGAGCTTTTGCGTTTCGAGAATATGTCGGCCCGGACCGAAAACGTCCAATCCTTTTCCGTTGCGGAAAAATAGAGCCTTTTGTCCTTCCGAAACGATAAGCTGTGATCCGATATTGAAATTTTCTACGGGATGACGGTAAACGAAAATATCGTTCAATCCCATATCCCATTTGATTACACCTGTTTTACCGCTGCTTTTTTCCTGCGCCAGCCTTGCTTGAACATCAATTACGGTTTTACACTGTGGACAGGTATAGGTTTTTGCACTCTTATCGGCAATTAATGCGACTTTACATGCGGGACAGGTGATTTTAACTGTTTCCTTGCCGGAGTTGATTCTTGTATGACAGACCGGGCAGCTGGCAGTTGCACTTTTACTTCTGTCATAGATAACTTTGTTTCCGCAGTGGGGGCATGTATCCTCAGCCATTCGCTCGGTGCTAACATCAACTACATAGCCGCAGGAACACTTTATTTTCTTTTTGGCAAATAAGCCTGTTCCGGCTTGTATCGGTTTTTTACACGCCGGACATTCTATTACGAAATTAGCCATAGTATCATCCTTTCTATCTGTAATAATCAGAGCTGGCATATGAATAACAGTCATTTGCTTTTGAATTGCTGTCTTCATAGTCGTATTTGGCTAACAGGGCAAATAAAAAATATGCTTTTTCGTATTCTTCGTTTTTTTGATAAGTGCAAGCTTTATTGTACATATCTTTCAGTAATGCTTTTGATTTCAGCACATCGTCCCATATATCATCAAGCTTTGAAACTGCATTTACAATATCCGTTTCAAAAGTCGGACTGTTTACATCTACAGAGTCATAGGCTTTCATTGCTGCATTAAAGCTCTTTTGCAGCTTTTCATTCTTTTCTTTTTGTGCTTTCTTATTGCTTTCCGTGCTTGATTTTATTGTTTTTTCTTTTCCATCCCCAAAATCCTTAAATGTATAGTCGGAATAGTTGATTTGTGTGACGGCAAAGGTGATTTTCAATGAGGCAAAGCTATAATCTGACAGCTTTTGAACCGAATCGGAATCAAGCGTTAAATCCAATTCCTGTTTTTTTCCGTGCGGAAGATTGGAAAGCTCCAACTTAGTTGCGCTGAGTTTTTTTCCGCTTTCGTCATAAAAATACATAACGCCTGAAAAGTACGAAATATCAACAAAGCCTTTGTTTTTGAATTCCATTGGTATTGTTTCGCTTACCCAATTGGCGAAAAGTGTATCTTTGCTGAATCCAACATATACATTGGTGTTATATTTCATCAAATTAAATGCGAAAAATGCAATTACAACAAAAACCGCAACGACACTTAAACACGCTATAACTTTCTTGGATTTCTGTCTGGTTTTCTGCTTTTGTGTATAGCTCATTAACTCAGCGGTGCGGGTTTCATCTCCGCAGGTTTGATATAACGCCAAGGCTTTTTTGAATTCGGGACAATCAATCAGGTTTTCTTTTTTGTTTTCAATTTCGCTTTCATTTCTTGCTTGCAACCGTACAAGACAAAGTCCCCAATATGCGTCGGCATTTTGGGCGTCAAAGGATAGAATCAATTGAAAAAAAGTCCGAGCCTGATTCCATAGGGCAGATTGCAAAAGAACACGGGAATATAAAAGGATTTGGTTTTTTAATGCTTCCGGTGCTCCTGAATGATAGCCGATCAGCTTCCAAATAAATTGACTGATTCTGTCTGTTGTGACATTCTCGGAATTTACTGCGTTCAATACATTAATAACTTCTTTGTCTGCATTATCTGAGTATTTAAGCAAGTTCTCAAAATCAATAACGCATTGCTGCGTAGTGGCATCCGATTTTATATCGCATTTTAACAATAACGAATGAATTCGCATATTCCCCGGATCTGTAACAAGGAACTTTCTATAATACTTTTGCGCAATTATCGGTGAACAGTTGCCTGCGAATTTTTCAATGTATGAAAGATATGTATCTACTTCATTCGATTCCAGTGTTGTACTTATCAAATAATCAAACGATTTTTCGTAAGATTTATTGATTGTATAGAAAATGGCACCGTTTGTAATGCTTTTGAATTTACTGTTTGAATAAACAGCTTCATTTTTTGCATAGGGCAAAATGGCTTTTAAGGCTGTGAACAAAGCACTGTCGGATTGATAATCATTTGAAAAAATCAATTCTATAATATGCCGTGCAAATTCAGGTGTAGCATTTGAAAGAATGGCATCGATTATTTTCCCATCAGCTACGGTAAACGCCGATAACGCCCTTAATAGTTCTCTCTCATTAGAAAGGTGGCGGCTGCACATCATTTCAAACCACTTCACCTGTGCATTGTTACGGTCAGATAATAAAACCTGATTGATTTGGGCTTGTGCCGCTTCCCATTCCTTAGCGCCTAAAAAGCGAGAAATCAGTTGGAGATTCTGTTCAGCATCAATATTGGAGCTTTCACGGTGAATGTCTGAGTCAATATTTTCCGAAAGCTTAATTTCTTTAACGGTAATTGTATCTGTTTTAATAGTCGCCGCTTTTGCTGCCATTTGTCCGCTTTGAATTTCCTTCTTTTCAATGGGGCAATAAGTAAACGGATTTCCGGCATCATCTCGACCGAGCATATATTTTGTGCTGCAGTTTTCACATATGTAAAACTTGCCGTCTTCACGCAGTGTTCCGCCGCAACCGGAACATTCAAGTTTTTTCATAATGTTTTCTCCTCGTTATCTTAGACTACCATTAGATTTTATAATTTGATCTTCAGTTAGGTAAAAACCGTTTGCCTTTAGAATTTTTATTATGTCACTTACATTCGCTTTGCAATTTGGAGCCAGAACTATTTCTTCGATTGCTGAGGTTTCAAACGGAATTAAACAGTATAATTTGAAACCAAATTGTAAATCTGGTGCTGCTTTAATTTTAATGATATTTGGTTTTTCAATATAATCCGGTACCTTTGAAAAATCTGCTTTTTCGGAATATATGATTGGTAAAACAATTCGCCATTCTTGTTCTTCTTTCCAAAAATCAGTTTTATGAAACGGAGCCCAGTTAAAAATATATTGAAAATTATTAACAATCAAATCAATTCCATTACACTGTTTTTCTATAAAGCTTTCGATATTGCTTTTGTCATAATATATAATATCGCCGCAAACAGCTATACCATCAACGTTATCATCACTACAATAAATATTATTATTAAAAAAGGATATGCCTTTGCTCCATTCAACCAAATCATCCCTTTTAAAACCGATTGCAACCCCTTTATTAGCGTAACAGTTCCACAAATGAACTGCATCGTTACATTTTGAAAAGCAACAAACTAAAAAATCTGTGGTTTTCATTTGTTCTTCTTTGAAAAAATGTATAGATGAATTTACGCATTGATTGTTCTTTGAATTCTTTTCAATGTAATCCAAATAGCATTGCCAAAGAAATTCTACTTCTTTGTTATCGTTGGATTTTTTAATATCAGAGAATTTCAGTGACTTTCTCTCCACTATTTTTATAAAGGAATCCAATGAACAGTAATGATAAACCAAGTCACTCATACTCAACCTCCCAAAATGCAACATAATCCATATTATGTTGTATTTAGAACAATAAAAAATCTGCCACAAACAAGGCAGATTAAAAAAGAGTATAGCAAAGCAAGCCTTCTCAGAATTGTCGAAAAAGATAAGGAGAAAAGGCTTTATTGTCATGTTCGGTTTTCGACAATTTTGAGTTTTCCGTACTTTCTTTGGTTAAAGTGCTTTACAAACCATCCGTATTATGCTATAATACAATATGTAAAATTGCGTTTGCTATATCCAAAAGCGAAATTTAATGCAACATAATATGGATTATGTTTCTGTCGCCAATTCTGGTGGCTTTTTTCATATAATCAACCGCATATTTTCCATACGCTGACGGTGTTCTGTTCCGGTGGAAATAATATAAATTCTTGTGGTGTTAATACTTGAATGACCGAGAATATCCGCAAGCTTGGCAATGTCTTTTTCAATGCCGTAAAACACCCTTGCAAACAGGTGGCGCAGGTTATGCGGAAACACCTTCCCAGGGTTGACATTTGCTTCTTCACATAACGATTTCATTTCCCGCCAAATGTTTGTGCGGCTTATCGGCTTGTTTGTCCTTGTTACAAAAATCATACCGCTTTTAATATTTTGCTCTGTAGCATAGCGGAGCAATTTTTGTTTCAGTTCCTTTACGATAAATACCGACCGTGTTTTTGCTTTGCAGTTTACAACAGCTTCGCCCTGTTTTACCGCCTCAACTGTTATATATTGCAGTTCGCTGACTCTAATGCCCGTACCACATATGGTCTGCAAAATAAGGTTAAGCCGTTCGTTGTGTTTACGCTCCGCTGTTCTGCAAAGCCGTGTGTATTCTGCTTTTGTCAGTTCCTTTTCTTCGGGGCAAAAGACTTGCTGTTGCAGTTTTAAGGATTTCACCCTTAAATCGTGCCAACCTAAAAAAGCAAATAAACTGTTGAGGCTTGCAAGCATTGAATTAACGCTCCGTACGGCATAATTTTCTTGTAGGTGCTTTTTATATACAATTACAGTTTCTTTTGTAATTTCATTGTTTTCTGCATACGATGCAAACGCATTAACATCACGGATATATTTTTCAACCGTTATTTCGCTCCTTTCCTCTAAAATTAGATGCTCCTTAAATTCGGCAATCGCTTTTGCCGTAATAATTCGTCCTTTCATCTTGATTTACCTCCGAGTATTTTTTAATATTTTACCCGAAAAGTATGAAAACAAAAATCGTCAACCTTTATTGTAGAAAAAATACGCTGGCAACGCTAATGTGCGATTTTTAAGGACAATTTCATTAAAGCACTGTTTTTGGGACAGTACCTTATGATATAATAGACATATAAAATCGGAGGAGATAGGGTTTATGGATAAGAAAATAAAATTCACTCCCGAACAGTTAACAGAGCTTCAAACATTTTTTCAGCAAAATGATTTTACGGCAAATATGACGCTGAACCGTGAATGTAATTTAAAAGGCGAACAGGCTGAAATATTTGTTCGCATCAAAAAGATTTTCGGAGAATACTGGCTCGGAAATTTACGGTCGCTCGGTGTAAACCGAAAGATGAAAAACTTTTCAAAGGACTATCCGGTAAACTTTTTGGAGAATGCCGACGCGGACTATTTTTCCGAAGAGATTTCAAAAATCTATAAAAACCCCGAAATGCTGAACAGGTACATAGACCGATTTTTTGAAATGTATGAAGAACCGGTTATGGTGGGGCTTGATTGCTATGCAAAATCCGTCGGCAAGGAGGTTGAAAGTCTTACCGATGATGAAATACATACTGTTGTGGAAAAGGTCGCCGGAGTGATTGACGAGACGCTGATTGAAACGGTTATGCAAGGTCAACAGGTTTCGGAAATTTTCGGAATTTCAAAAAAGATTCCGCAGCACGAAGATTTTTCGGAGCAGTTAAATCAGGACAAAATTAACTTCTACAACAAGTGGACCCATTGCAAAACCAAGCTCGGCGCGCCGCTCTTTTTCAGCGAGTTATCGGAGGACGAATCTACAAACATTGAGGGGGTAAAAAACTTTTTCGCAAATAATCCTGCTGAAGAACAGCGGTACATTTTCCTGCGTGATGAGTTTGCAAAAACCTTAAACAACACCGATAAAGAGATATATTATCTTTCGGAAAAAGGCCTTACTCAAAAAGAAATTGCCGATCGGCTCGGATACAAAACACACAGCGCGGTCAGCAAGCAGAAGAAAATAATGAATAAGGATTTCAAAAAATTCATAGGCTTTGAAAACTGAATAAGTAAAAATCTACGGCGGTGTTCCCGAAAAAAGGAGCACTGCCGTTTTTTATATCCGAAAATATTTTTTAAAAACCTAAAAATTTTTTTCAAAACTCAGGAACATTTTTCGTTTTTCGCTTTGTACTGTATATGGATAGAAAGAAAAATATTTTAACCGGGAGGAAATCAAATTGGACGAAACCAGACAAAGCACAGAAAAGAAATTTTCGGAAGCCGCTTCCGAAAACAAAAAGAAACGCGGAAGACCTACCGTTTACAAGCGTGACCACATGGAAGGCATAGGCAGAGATTTAGAAATATTTGACGGGCGCACGCACAGAACTCATGTCAACCAATACTACCGTGCCGCTGTATTCGGAATTTTAGAGGAACACAAAGAAATACCCTATCTTGAAGAAATTTTTAAGATAGGTCAGTGCTTATGTATTCAAAAGGATGAAATTATAGAGCAGCTCGGACGAATGTATGCACAGGATGGATATAGCGAAGAAACCATCGTGGAGGCGGCAATGCTGGCAGCAAGATTTTATCACAACGGCAACACCGTGAAAGAAATAGCGGCATATTTACGGCGTGTCAGAAAAGCAAAAAGCTGGGATGTTTAATGTATTTCGGAAACCGTTTCCGAAATTCCTCCGCTAATCTCAAAAAATCGGTTCATAGGGGGTTAATTTTCCGGTATTTTTTCAGTAATCCAATATAGAGCTGAGAGTAATCAGTAGCAACAAACCGAAAACTACATCAAAAATATCCCCCTAAACTATGCATATTTTCTTTAATTTATGACGTTTTATGGAGACTTAATCACAGCACCTTGAAAACTAAATGACCGGCTGAATGGGATATGATTTTGCGATGACATGAGCGAAACAACGCCGCTGAAAAAAACAGGGGCAGGAACGGCATTCAGGCAGAACGGCGAATTTTTTATTCAGTATAACTATTAGCATATTCGAGGAGGACTTAAATTCGAACGATGCAAACAAGAAGTACCGGAAAAAACATTTTCGGAAGCGGCTGCCGAAAATACGAAAAAGCGTGGTCTCCCTGCGTGTCAAGCGAGACCACATGGCGAAACTCACGATTTTAGGAGTAATCAGTATACCGAAGTGGTATCCCCTCAAAATGAGGGGAAAGCAAAATGCCTATGAGGGTATAAAAAAGCAAAACTATCATTAAAGAATAAGGTGTGTCTCACACCTTAGCAAGCAGGGACTTTGTGTGCCACGAAAGTCCCAATCACAGCCGAAATCGGCTGACTCTTTGGGGTGCAGCCCCAATCCCCCGTGAGAAAGGAGCTGATACTATACGGGAAAAGATATACGAATATCCGCAAGAGTTACGGATAAAGAAAAGCAAAAGATCACTGCAAAAGCAAAAAAGTGCGGGATATCCACAACTGAATATGTCAAACAAAGAGCGTTAGGCTACGAACCGAAAGTGGTTCCGCCGGATGCTCTTTTTGGTTGCCTTGAAAGGCTGGGCGAGCTTGCGGATAAAGCGAGTTCACCGGAGCTGGACAAAGAAATTTGTGCAGTGCTGAAGCAAATAACGGCAGAGTTTCTGCTGCCGGGAAAGGGGTGATGGGCTATGGCTGTTACAGGCTTTTGGCCTGTGTTCAAAAATCTGAAAGCCACGCTGGACTACGCCGACAATCCCGACAAAACCACCGCACCGGAATATCTCGACGAGGATTTGTATGCTGCCCTGCGTTACGCAGAAAACGATAATAAAACGGACAGACAGGTTTTTGTCGGCGGTATCAACTGCTCAAAGCAAAAAGCCTATACTGAGATGATAGCCGTACAGCGGCGGTTTGGTATGAAGGGCAAGGTTGTTGCCTATCACGGAATACAGAGCTTTAAGACGAACGAAGTCACACCTGAAGAAGCATTTGAAATCGGCAAGGAAACCGCAAGAAAGATGTGGGGAGATAGATATCAAGTGCTTGTGACTGTCCACTTGAACACGGATAACCTGCATTGTCACTTCGTCGTAAACCCCTGTTTATTCAAGGACGGCTCAAAGTTCAAGAACAAAATCGGTGATCATTTGGAGCTGCGAAAGGTATCCGATGAGGTTTGCCGAGAGCACGGTTTATCCATTCTCCAAAACAGTAGTTTTTACAGTAAAGGGCAAAAGAAGGAATATTGGGCGCACAGAAACGAGCAGATGACGCACCGTGATATGTTGAAAAAGGATATTGACTATTGCTTGCAGTATTCATCAAACGGCTCGGAATTTGAACGGCAGTTATGTGGACTCGGCTACTCTATCGACTGGCAGCGGTTATCTATTAAGCATAAAGGTTGGGACAGAGCCGTGCGCCTTAAAAGCATCGGGATTACGAAAACAATCCTTGAGGAGTGCTTTTTTAAAAACAAAGGCAAATATTACTTCTATGACGAATGGAACACTCATTTACCGTACAAGGCAAAGCAAGCACCAATTATTAAACTAATGAACCAACTTGATTTTACCGTAGATCACGCCAAAGATCCGTCAAAGGTACTTGTCAGCGCGGTATTTTATATCATCCTATCATTGTTTGAAATAGCAAGGACAGTGAAAGATTTTGTTATTGCCGATGTTGAATTGCGGCATGAGGTACGCAATGTAAAGAAGTATGTCAGCGAATACCGCTTTTTGCAAGCTGAAAAGCTCAATACAATGACGGATATCAAAAATTATATTGACACAACTAAAGCGGAAATAAACAAATTCGAATACAACCGCGCCCTTACCGATAACAAGCGCCGTCGAGCAAAAACTCCGGAAGAAAGACAACAGTACAAAGATGAGCGCAAAGCCATAACCGAGCGCATTACGCCGTTACGCCAGAAGCTTAAACAGGCGGAGCAGATTTATAATAAGTCGCCCCGCCTTATTGATTTACTTGGCAGGGAATATCAAATTGAAAGAAAAACTTATGAAAGGACGAAATAGTATATTGTTTACCGGCTTATATATTCGCGGACCTTAACAGGCAATTAACACCCACAAACAAATTCTTTGAAAGGCAGTAATTATGAAAAAAATGAACTACACTGCCGTTTCAATCATATTTTTATATACACAATTTTCTACAACAGAAACGGCAGACAAAAAAATTAAAATCAGGAGAAAGGAATTTATGAAAGAAACGAAAACGTCTGCCGAAAAGGTAGTAAAAGAACCCAAACCGAAGCTTATGAACATTAAGCTTGAAAAGCTTCATCCATTTGAGAGCCACCCCTACAAGGTGCTTGATGATGAGTCAATGACGGAGCTTGTTGAGAGTATAAAAGAATACGGACTTCTAAACCGCATTATCGTCCGCCCGCTTGAGGATAAACAGGACGAATACGAAATTATATCCGGACACCGCAGAGTACACGCCGCCAAACTTCTTGAATTGAAAGGAGTTCCGGCAGTTGTTCATTTTATCGACCGTGACCAAGCCACGATTTTAATGGTAGATTCAAACTGTCAGCGTGAAAACCTATCCCTTATGGAAAAGGCGCGGTCTTACAGAATGAAGCTTGATGCGATTAAACATCAAGGCAAAGCTTTGGGACAAAATGTCCCGAAGTCGGATGATAATAGGACAACGGCAAAAATCGGCGCCGAAAGCGGAGATAACTATAAAACCGTTCAACGCCTAATTCGATTGACTTATCTAATGCCCGAACTTCAAGAATATGTAGATAGCGGCAAGATGAAAATGCTCCCGGCTTACGAATTGTCTTTCCTAAATGAAGAAGCACAAAGAGATGTCATTGACCGCATTGACGAAACCGAGAGCTTTCCGTCCCACGCACAAGCCCGCCGTATGCGCGCCGCTTTTGAAGAAGGTAAGCTTGACTACAATACTGTAACTAAAATTATGGCAGAGATTAAACCCAATCAGGTGGAAAAGCTGAAAATCCCGATGGATGACATTCGCAAATATGTGCCGAAAGATTTTACACCTCAGCAAATATCCGAACTCGCTATAAATCTGTTCAAGCAATACTATAACCGTCAGCACAACCGCGACGCGAGATAAGGAGAGTATCTGATGGAGGAAAATTGTAAAACTCCAATTTCTAAGTGTGAGTTTGACAAGAAATTATTGACCTCCTTTGCTCTCTTTTTATCATCGGAAATCAAACAATTTTATCAAAGCGAGGAAGGTAAACAGTATTATGAAAATTGGATTAAGGAACAAGTAAAGGATTGACTCAAAAGCCCACCGTCACATTGGCGGTGGGCAAATTGCATATTTGCAATAAAAAGTGTATTCGGTAAAATAAGCTTGAAATTATATTTGAAAGGAAGGCAATTATGAATGTAGTAATATATGCTCGGTTTTCAAGCCACAGCCAAACCGAGCAGTCTATTGAGGGGCAGCTAAAGGTTTGCTACGCTTACGCAGAAGCAAACCAAATGAATGTAGTCGGTGAATATATTGACCGTGCGCAGACAGGTACAAACGATAATCGCCCGAGTCTGCAAAGAATGTTAATGGACAGCGATAAACATACCTTCGAAGGGGTGATTGTTTATCAGCTTGACCGATTTGCAAGAAACCGATTTGACAGCGCTATCAATAAGGCAAAGCTGAAAAAGAACGGCGTCAGAGTCATTTCCGCCAAGGAAAATATTGCAGACGATCCGTCGGGAATACTTGTTGAGGGTGTGCTTGAAAGTATGGCGGAATACTATTCCGCCGAGCTTTCTCAGAAAATACGGCGAGGTATGGATATAAATGCTGAAAAGTGCCTTTCAAACGGCAGCAATCCCGGACTCGGATATAAAGTGAACGCAGACAGAACCTTCAGCGTTGACCCCGAAGGCGCGGCAATCGTGAAAGAAATATTTGAAAGATACTCAGCCGGAGAAACCAAAACCTCTATTGTAAAAGATATGCAGCGCCGGGGAGTAAAAACCTCAATAAACAAAGATTTCAGTATGAACAGCTTAAGCAAAATGCTGACCAACAGGAGATATATCGGTTTTTATATTTACAAAGGAACGGAAACACCAAACGGAATGCCGAGAATTTTAGAGGATGATTTGTTCTACCGTGTTCAAGACATTGTAAACAAAAATAAGGACGCTCCTGCACGCACTCAGGGCGAGGGTGAATACCTGCTTACAACAAAATTGTTTTGCGGATACTGTAAGGAGATGATGGTCGGTTACGGGGGTACAAGCCGAAACGGAAAGCAGTATCATTATTACTGCTGCAAAAAGGCGCGCAAAAAGAAATGTAATAAAAAGATTATAAGCAAAGCAATGGTTGAGGTTATTGTTGTAAAGACCTGCCTAACAATGCTGACAAAGGAGAACTGCAAATACATTGCGTCACAGGTAGGAAAGTATTGCGCAAACGGCAGCGATAATCTTGCTGTCAAAAATCTCAAAAGCGCCGTTAAAAATTTGGATACAGCCATTGAGAATTTGTGGAACAGTCTTGAGCGCGGGGAAAATACCGAAATGATTACAGAACGCATCAATGCCCGCACCGCCGAAAAAGAAAAGCTGTTAATTGAGCTTGCAAAAGAGGAAAACAAGCGCACGGTACTGAGCGAAGCCCAGATAGCAGCGTTTCTGGATTATGTGCTGAAACTTCCAGCAGATGATATCAATAAAAAGCGGGCGATAATCAACATCTTTGTCAATGCCATTTACCTGTACGATGATCATTTGGACATTGTGTTTAATGCAAGCAATCAAATGATGGATATTAAAAACATTCCTATTGATGATATCGAGGCAGCCTTTAACGGCTGCTCCGATACCTTACATAAGTGTTCATCTATAAAAAATGTTGCTCCACCAAGAAAAGACAGTCCGTTAAGGCGGACTGTCTTTTTGTTTTGTAAAGTCAGTCGGGCTCTTCAAATGCGTTATTATCAATAACCGAAGCTACTGCAATAATCTGCAAGTATTAAAGAATTTATTTGCTTGACAATATAGAGTTTTTGACTTAAAATGGATTTTACTGTTGTGATTTTAAGTTTCGGAGTTGAAAAAACTTGAGAAAATTAAAAGAAAAATTTGTTTCGGCAATCTTGTTTATACCAAAATGCAAATGTATTACTTTGATTCTTGCAATAATTATGGTTGTATCGATTGTGTCGGCTTGCGGAAGAAAAAATGAGACACATAAAAATAATAGTGAAATTTCCGCCGATTCCGAAGTTTCTGTCAATGTCAGTGAAGAGGTATTGACTGATTCTGTGCCGGAATTGATTTATGCGGGAGAGAAATCGGAGACATTGACAACAGCGTCCGGGACTGAAAAACTACAAAAAACGGCAACAGAACGAGAGACTTCTGAGGTTGTTGAAAAGAAACAATATATCGGAACAGATTATAAGTACAATTCAAATATGAATGTAAATGATAATGTCTTTTTAGACGCATTGGTATATACCGGGTATAATATTCAGGCACAGCGAAACAGCGGATTAATGTGGGCGTCAGGAAATAATTATGTGCTTTGCTCGAGAAAAAGAGGATTAGGCTGGCTTTCGGGAATAACCTACGGTGGCGGATGTACCGGATATGAAACGGATACGGACGGCAGACCGAATATAAGGCGTTTTGAAAAAGGCGGCTTGGTGTGTGCATCTTATGTCACATATGTTTATTTTAATTATCTGCCGAATGTTGCCGGAATAGATACCTCTGTTCTCACACGGCCCGAACGCTCGTATGATGCAAATTCGTGGTATATTGCGGCGAACAGTTGGGTAAATTCCGGATATTCAAGATATATAGATTTTAAGACTAATGACGGCGGGAGCATTAACAGAGATATTTCATTCAGTTCGGCTGAGGAAATACCTATAGGTTCAATTATATGTCTTGAAGACTGGTATAAACGCGACGGTCACTGCTCCCATGTGTCAATATATGCAGGATTTTCCGGAGGGTATCATTGGGTGACCCATGTGGGAAATGCAAACGGTCCGGAATTTTGTGCAATTGAAAGAATGAATCGCAAGCCCGATCCGCAATGGCCACTTAAAATTATAACTCCGCCTTCAAATATAAGGTTTTCTGCTTCCGTAGAGGTTCTTGTTACAGATGGGGATGGAAACCCGATTAAAGGAGCAGTCATAAATATTGAGAGTACTTCGAACGGCAAAGTTACTGAGCTCGGTATTACAGATGAAAACGGAAGGGTTGCAGGAGACGGATACGCTTACGGCGGTTATAGGATAATACAAACTGTTCCGGATGGCTATACTTGCGAAAACAACATCGCAGATGTTAGTTTTACAACCGGCAACAACAGTATGAATACCGTGAAATTTATAAACAATTTGGTGGTTCCTGACGATACAGAACAGGGAAACAACGATATTTCGGAATCATCGGAAGATACCGAGACAGACGAAAAAAACTGCGATTCTTAAGAATCGCAGTTTTTTTGAGTTACGCCTTTAAAAATCTTTCGAGCCAGATAAAACCTACATCAAGCGCATCGTAAAAAGAATCCTTTACGGTGCTTTTGGTAATTCTGTCCTTTTCGGGGAGCTGGGTGTCACTTTTTAAAAGGTCAACCCCAACCTTGTCGGGTATTGTTTCATTGCCCTCTTTTTTCTCGGATATTATGCTGAAGCGAACTACATACGGCTCTGACATATCTCCGTAATAAATTTCCTTTCCGCATTTTACAAGCGGTTTATTTTTATAGGTCAAGAATTTGTTTTCAGCCATTTCGGACCTCACTTATTTTCCTTAGGCATTTCGCCGTAAAGATTGAAACGGAAAAGCATTGTTTCGTCGTCCGGGTTGGTGCAACGGATAGTAGCCTCGGTAACCTCGGAATTGCTGAGTATTGTGCTGAGACCCAACATCTGACAGAGCTTTGATTTAAGGTTAAGGACATCGCCGTCCTTAGTTTCAAGATAAACATCGCCCTTGCATTCGTCAATAGCCTTTATAAAATCATCGAAGTCCACATTGTGGAGCTGAATTTTTCCGTTATCCATTTTGATACCCTCCTACTGTAATTATGTTATCAGTATAATTCATATAAGTTAATATGTCAAGTTAAGTCTTGACTTTTGGGCGAATTTCCATTACTATATTATTTGTAGAAATTTGGATTTTAACGGGTGTACTGAAATTTTCGGCGCTCGGCTGTTCATTGGGGGAAATAATTTTGGATAATGCTAAAAAGAGTATGGATACGATAGTAGCGCTTGCAAAGGGCAGAGGCTTTGTGTATCCCGGCAGTGAAATATACGGCGGACTTGCAAATTCGTGGGATTACGGTCCGTTGGGCGTTGAGCTTAAAAACAATATTAAAAAGGCCTGGCTTAAGAAATTTGTTCAGGAATCTCCCTACAATGTAGGTCTTGACAGCGCCATACTTATGAATCCGGAAACATGGGTGGCGTCCGGTCATTTGGGCGGCTTTTCCGACCCGCTTATGGACTGCAAATCCTGCAAAACACGACACAGAGCCGATAAGCTTATAGAGGATTATGTTGCCGAAAACGGACTTAGCGATAACCCCGCCGCTATGAGCGACGATGAAATGATGCAGTACATTAAGGATAAGGGAATTAAATGTCCCAACTGCGGCTCTCAAGATTTTACCGATATACGCAAATTTAACCTTATGTTCAAGACCTTTCAGGGCGTTACCGAGGACAGCACATCTACCCTTTATCTCCGCCCCGAAACGGCGCAGGGCATTTTTGTAAACTTCAAGAACATTGCCCGTACCACAAGAAAGAAAATACCGTTCGGAGTAGCTCAGATAGGAAAATCGTTCCGTAATGAGATTACCCCCGGAAACTTTATTTTCCGTATAAGGGAATTTGAGCAGATGGAGCTTGAATTTTTCTGCAAACCCGGAACGGATCTTGAATGGTTCGAATATTGGAGAGGCTTCTGCCGCAAGTGGCTGCTTGACCTCGGCATTAACGAGGAGCATTTAAGACTTCGCGACCACGATAAGGATGAGCTTTGCTTCTATTCAAAAGCCACTACCGACTTTGAATTCCTTTTCCCGTTCGGTTGGGGTGAGCTGTGGGGAGTTGCCGACCGTACCGATTACGATTTAACACAACATTCGGAACATTCGGGTCAGCCGCTTGATTATTTTGACCCCGAAACAAACGAAAAGTATATACCGTATGTTATAGAGCCTTCCCTCGGTGCGGATCGCGTGTTGCTGGCTTTTCTTTGTGACGCTTATGACGAGGAGACCGATGAAAAAGGAGACACAAGAACCGTGCTTCACTTCCATCCGGCTTTGGCGCCCTTTAAGGCGGCTGTGCTTCCGCTTTCAAAGAAACTTGCAAAGCAGGCGGGCGAGGTTTATTCAGAGCTTGCAGGCGATTTTATGGTTGATTATGACGACGCCGGCTCAATAGGTAAGCGTTACCGTCGTCAGGACGAAATAGGCACTCCTATCTGCATTACCTATGATTTTGAGTCGGTTGAAGATAACTGCGTAACCGTTCGCGACAGAGATACTATGGAACAAAATCGTATTCCGATAAGTGAGCTGAAGAATTATATATCGGAAGCTGTGAAATTTTAAAACAGAGGGAAAAATATGACTTCAACTCAGATACTTTTAATGGTGGCGGAGCTTTTCGGCGGTCTGGCATTCTTCCTTTACGGAATGTCTATGCTGTCGGGAGGACTTGAAAATCTTGCGGGCGGTTCGCTTGAGCAAACTCTTAAAAGAGTGACAAGAAATCCGCTTTTAAGCTTTTTCCTCGGTGCGGGCATAACGATAGCTATTCAGTCCTCCTCGGCTATGACCGTAATGCTTGTGGGACTTGTAAACTCGGGAATAGTTAATTTTTGCGACACCTTCGGCGTTGTAATGGGGTCAAACGTCGGTACAACGCTGACGGCATGGCTGTTAAGCCTTGCCGGAATAGGGGGAGACAACTTTTTCTTCACCCTTTTAAAACCGATGACATTTGCGCCTCTTCTTGCTTTTGTGGGAATACTTTTCAGGATGGTTTCCAAGGAAGAAAAGAAGAAAAATATAGGACTTATTTTTATAGGCTTCGCAATCCTTATGACCGGTATGGACTTTATGAGTAATTCCATGAGCTCTGTGCAGGAAATGAAGGGCTTTCAGAGTCTTCTTACCGCATTTAAGAGTCCGATTGTCGCATTGCTTATATCTGTACTGTTTACCGGTGTTATTCAGTCCTCAGCGGCTACCGTCGGTATAGTTCAGGCATTGGCGATTACAGGCGCTATCACCTGTGAAATGGCAATACCGCTTATTTTGGGCGCTAATATAGGAACCTGTATAACCGCATTGCTTTCAAGCTTCGGAACAAATAAAAATGCCAAACGGGTTGTAGCGTTACATATTTATGTAAATGTTATCGGTTCGGTAGTATGTATGATAATTCTTTACATATTAAGGTTCGCCGGTACAGAGATTCTTACAGAGCCGGTATCTATGTTCGGCGTTGCTATAATTCACACCCTTTTCAATCTCCTCAATACAATAGTTCTTATACCGTTCAAAAAGCTGGTCATAAGGCTTTGCGAAATTACGGTTAGGAGCAGCAACGATAAAACGCATACCGTCTTTTTGGACGAGCGTTTGTTCAACAATACCGCGCTTGCGGTATCAGAATGTCACCGCCTGACAAACGAAATGGCGGAGCACGCGCGAGACTCGCTTACAAAGGCTATAGGACTTATATCGTCCTACAAAGCCGAAACCGCGCAGTATATTCGCGAAAACGAGGAGCTTATTGATAAATATGAGGACAAGCTCGGCACTTATTTAGTAAGGCTCAGCAATAACGAGCTTTCGGAAAATATGTCCCACGCAATAGCCCGTATGCTGCACAGCATAGGCGATTTTGAGAGAATAGGCGACCATGCTCTTAATATCTGCAAGGTTGCGGAGGAAATGCATAATAAAAGTATCCATTTTTCCGACGAGGCAAGAAAAGAGATTTCCGTTATTACCTCTGCTGTGACCGAGATACTTAATATGGCGGTTGATTCGTTTATAGACGACGATGCGGAAACAGCTTCACATGTAGAACCGCTTGAGCAGGTAATAGACAAGCTTAATAAGGAGCTTAAAGCCCGCCATGTCGCGAGACTTCAAAACGGCGAATGTACCATTGAGCTCGGCTTCGTGTTCACCGATCTGCTTACTAATTACGAGCGTGTGTCGGACCACTGCTCTAACATTGCGGTTTATACTATGCAGCTTACATCGGACAAGCTTGACGCTCATAAATACCTTGCAAAAATTAAGAATGCGCAGGGCGGAGCCTTTGTCCGTGATTTCGGAATGTATGAGGAAAAATATCAGCTTGCCGATTAACGGTAATAAATTTTCAAACGGGGTTGTCAAAAGACAGTCCCGTTTTTCGGTGCAAAATTATTCTTGAAAATCATAAATATATATTGTATCATATGGTTGTAAGCCGCAATTTTTTTGCAAAAGGAGAATTGTTATGGGAAAGGAAAGGATATTAAGCCCCGTGAAGCATATTCACGGCGGTATGCTGCTGCCGCATTTAAAGAATACGGCGGATTCCGAATCCGTTATTATGCCCGCACCCGATGAAGTGAAAATACCTATGCTTCAGCATATAGGCGCTCCGGCTGAGCCTGTTGTAAAGCTCGGTGACAAGGTATTTATAGGCACGCTTATAGGTAAGGCGGCAGGGGCTGTCAGCACTTCGGTTCATTCAAGCGTATCCGGCACGGTTAAGTCGATTGATATCATATCCTCCGGCGGCCGCAATGTACCTTGCGTTGTAATAGAGTCGGACGGAGCTATGGGAAAAGACCCTTCGCTCGCTCCTTTCCCGATAGAAGCTCCCGAGGATATAGTAAAAGCTGCCGCAGAGTGCGGACTTGTAGGTCTCGGCGGTGCGGGATTTCCCACAAGCGTTAAGCTTTCGGTCAAGGACGGTAATATAGATACACTTATTATTAACGGAGCGGAATGCGAGCCTTATATTACGAGCGATTACAGAGAATGTATTGAGAACTATAACGATGTTATAAACGGAGTTTATCTGCTAAAGGAAAAGCTCGGGATAAAAAAGGTAATCATCTGTATTGAAAGCAATAAAGAAAAGGCTATAACAAAGCTTTACACCGTCGCGACGGATGAGAGGGATACGGACGACACCGTAAAGCTTATGAAGTTGCCCACAAGCTATCCGCAGGGAGCGGAAAAGGTGATAATTTATTCGGCGACGGGAAGGCGTGTTCCGGCAGGAAAGCTGCCGAGTGATGTCGGCTGTATAGTTATGAATATAACAAGCGTAGCAACACTTTACAGGTTTATTTCTACGGGTATGCCGCTTGTTTCAAAAAGAATAACGGTAGACGGCACTGCCGTAAAGGAGCCTAAAAATGTTATAGTGCCGATAGGAACGAAAATTTCCGATCTTCTTGAATTCGCGGGCGGCGTTACGGAGGACGCCGCGGAAATAATAATGGGCGGACCTATGATGGGTGTAGATGTGTGCGACAGGGACGCGGTTATAGAAAAGCGCAACAACGCCGTTACCGTTATGAGTGAAAAAATAGGAGAGCCTGAAACAGGGCCTTGTATTCACTGCGGAAGATGCGCGAGCGTATGTCCTATGAGGCTCTACCCGTCAATGGTTGACGCAGTGCTTAATCACGGTGCGGCGGACAGACTTGAAAGGCTTAATGTAAATTACTGTATGGAATGCGGCAGCTGTTCGTTTGTATGTCCCGCAAAGCGGCCGCTTACACAGGTAATGCGCCTTGCAAAGACAGAGCTAAGGAGGAAGTCGCAATGAGGGAGATGCTGAATGTTTCTTCATCGCCGCATATAAGACACCAGGAGACCGTCTGCGGAATTATGACCGATGTTGTAATAGCGCTTATGCCCTCTGCGGTGTACGGCTGTATTCTCTTCGGCTTTAAGGCGGCGGCTGTGCTTGTCACCTGCGTCGGCTTTGCGGTATTAAGTGAATTTTTGTGGGATAAGGCGCTTAAAAAGCCTAATTCCGTAAAGGATATGTCGGCTGTTGTAACGGGACTTCTTCTCGGTATGAACCTGCCGCCGTCGCTTCCGATTTGGCAGGCGGCGATAGGCAGTATCTTCGCAATTATAGTTGTAAAGCAGATGTTCGGCGGAATAGGGTGCAATTTTGCAAATCCGGCTATTGCCGCCCGTATAGTGCTTTTGGTTTCGTTCCCTGCTTCTATGACAAGGTTTACAGAGCCTATTTCGGACACCGTAAGCTCTGCTACGCCGCTTTTATATGCGGACGGGACAACATCCTTTACATACTCCTTTAAGACGCTTTTCTTCGGTATGCACGCAGGCTCGATAGGCGAGACCTCCGCATTTTTGCTCTTGATAGGCGGTCTTTATCTTGTCATACGCCGAATTATATCTCCCGTAATACCTGCTTGCTTTATAGGCACTGTCGCGTTGCTTTCGCTGATTTCCGGTCAAAGCGTTATGATTTCGGTACTTGGCGGCGGACTTATTTTAGGCGCGGTATTTATGGCTACGGATTATACTACAAGCCCGATTTCTCTGCCCGGCAAGGCGATTTTCGGCGCAGGCTGCGGTATTGTGACATTTGTAATAAGAAAATTCGGCTCTCTTACGGAGGGTGTTTCATATGCGATTCTGCTTATGAATATACTGGTTCCGTACATTGACCGTTTCACGCTCTCAAAGCCTTTCGGATATATTAAGCCTGTAAAGGAGAAAGCGGAATGAATAAGTTCTTCGATTATTTTAAGAAAAACAGCACTGACATTATAAAGCCGACCGCCGTTCTGCTTGCGATTTGCGTTATAATTCCCCTGGCGCTTTCTCTTACAAATAAAATTACGGTAAAAAAGATAGCAAGGCTTGAGGAAGAAAACAGCAAAAAGGCTATGGCCGGCCTTATAACGGCAGACGACTTCCGTACAGCGACCGTTTCCGATACCGAGTATTACGAGGCGGTAAAGGACGGTAATATCATAGGCTACATTTTTAAAACCTCGTCTAAGGGTTACGGCGGCGATGTTTCCGTAATGACGGCGATAAATCCCGACGGAACGGTAAAATCGGTCGCAATACTTGATGTTTCGAACGAAACGCCGGGACTCGGTCAAAACGCCGCAAAGGAAAGCTTTTACTCGCAGTACGCCGGTAAGAAAAAGGGTATCTCACTGCTTAAAAACGGCGCCGACAGTGAGAAAAACGAGGTTGACGCAGTTACGGGAGCTACTATTACCTCAACTGCGGTAAACCGTGCCGTTAATGAGGCTCTTGACGAATTCGAAAAGCTTTCGGAAAGCACAAATACGGCGGAGGTGACGGACGGTGAATAAAAAATATCTCGGCTATTTTACAAACGGAATAATAAAGGAAAACCCGACGCTCAGACTGGTGCTCGGAACCTGCCCGACGCTTGCCGTTACAACGGCGGCGGTAAACGGCATAGGAATGGGGCTTTCCGCTACGCTCGTTTTGGTATGCTCCAACCTTGCCATATCACTGCTTCGCAATATTATACCCGATAAGGTGCGTATACCTGCATACATAACTATAATTGCAGGCTTTGTAAGCGTTGTGCAGATGCTTGTAAAGGCATTCTTGCCGTCTGTTGACAAGGCGCTCGGAATATATCTTCCGCTTATAGTTGTAAACTGTATTATTCTCGCGAGAGCGGAAATGTTCGCGTCAAAGCACTCGGTTTTGCCGAGCGTGCTTGACGGTCTCGGTATGGGTATAGGCTTTACCGCCGTGCTGACCCTTATGGGGGCAATACGGGAAATTTTGGGTGCGGGAACACTGTTTTCTTTGCCTATAACCTCTAAATTTATTGACCCGATGATAATATTCCTGTTGCCGCCGGGCGGATTTTTCGTATTCGGAATACTTGTTGCGGCTTCCAACGCCTTAGCAAAGAAAAACGGTAAAAAGCCCGTTGAGCATCTCGGCTGTGAAGCTTGCCCGTCAAAGAGCGTTTGCGGCTCGGCGAAAAAGGAGGCGGCGGTAAATGAACAGTAATACGGCGATTGCTTCTATACTTCTGGCGGCAATTCTTACAAACAATATGGTATTGTCGAAATTCCTCGGAATATGTCCGTTTTTGGGCGTTTCCAAAAAAACCGAAACCGCATTTTCGATGAGCATTGCGGTAACGCTTGTAATGGTGGTCTCAACTGCCGTAACTTGGCCCATTTATCACTTTATCTTAGCACCCGATTACACATATCTTGAAACGATAGTATTTATACTTGTTATAGCCGCAATAGTTCAGCTTATAGAAATTGTGCTGAAAAGGTACATAAAGCCGATTTATAATGCGCTTGGTATATATCTTCCGCTTATTACCACAAACTGCGCCGTACTCGGTATAACAATGCTTAACATTACAAACGGACTAAGGTTTGTTCAGTCCCTCTTCAACGCATTGGGTGCGGGACTTGGATTTATGCTTGCAATGCTTCTGTTTTCCGGCGTTCGGGAAAGACTTGAGACCGCCGATATACCCGAATTTTTAAAGGGTTTACCCATAACTCTTATTGCGGCGTCTCTTGTCTCACTTTCGTTTTTAGGCTTTGCGGGAATAGGAGGTTAAGCGTATGGAAATACTTATACCCGTTATAATAGTGGCTGTAATAGGCTTGATTGCAGGTATCGGACTTTCGCTTGCCTCAAAATTTATGGCGGTTCCCGTGGATGAAAAGCAGGTTAAAATAAGAGAGGCGTTGCCTGGCGCTAATTGCGGTGCGTGCGGCTATTCGGGATGTGACGGCTACGCCGCGGCTTTAGCGGCAGGCGAGGCTGAACCTGATAAATGCGCCCCGGGCGGAGACACTGCCGCAGGCGCTATTGCCGAAATACTTGGTGTAGAGGTTAAAAGCGAAGCTAAAATTGCGTTTATCGCCTGTAACGGTACTCCCGAAGGTGTAAGGACAAAATACGCGTATTCGGGTATACAAAGCTGTGCCGCCGCAAACGGGCTGAGCGGCGGACCTCTCGGCTGTGAATACGGCTGTATAGGCTTCGGGGATTGTTTTAAGGCGTGCGGCTTCGGCGCAATCAGAATGGAAAACGGCAGACCCGTGGTATGTCCCGATACCTGCGTCGGCTGCGGAAAATGCACTTCGGTCTGTCCGAAATCGCTTATATCCCTTGTGCCTAAGGGCTATAAGGCGGCAGTCGCCTGCTCGAACAGGAAAAAGGGAGCGGCGGTCGTTAAGGACTGCAAGACCTCCTGCGTTGCGTGCGGAATGTGCGCAAAGGCTTGTGAAAACGGCGCAATCGCTGTTAAGGATAATCTTGCCGTTATCGACCGTTCCTTGTGTATCGGCTGCGGAAAATGCAAGGAAGCCTGCAAAAGAGGCGTTATTATTTAAAAAAGAAACCGAGCTTACGCTCGGTTTTTTTTAATATCCGTATTTTTTTCGTTTTAAAATTAAGAACAGCATTGTTACCGTTACCGACATAATTTCCGCGGCGACAATGGAAAACCAAATTCCGTCGAGGTTGAAAATAATCGGGAACAAGAGAACCGCCGCAATTTGAAAGACAAGAGTTCTTAAAAACGAAATGAGAGCGGAGGTAAGCCCGTCGTTAAGGGCGGTAAAGTAGGACGAGCCGAATATCGAAAAGCCCGAAAGCAAAAACGAAAATGAGAATATCGAAAATGCGTGCGCAGTCATATCAAGCAATTCTTCATCATAGCCGACAAACATAAGCGAAAGCGGTCTTGAAAGCAGCTCACCTGCGGCAAACATAAAAACAGCGCAAATTCCGATAAACAGGAAACCGTTTTTCAAAAGACCCTTTAACTCGCTGTGATTCTGCGCGCCGTAATTGTAGCCTATGATCGGGGCGCTTCCAACCGAATACCCGATAAACACCGCCTGAAAGATCATACTTACATACATAAGCACGCCGTAAGCGGCAACTCCGTTTTCGCTCGCGTATTTCATAAGCTGTACATTGTAAAGCATACTTACAACGGACATGGAAATATTGCTCATAAGCTCTGACGAGCCGTTGGTGCAGGTTTTAAACAGCACCTTGCCGTCAAAGCGGAATTTTACAAACCGCAAAAGGCTTGTGTTTTTCCGCGCGAAATATATTACGGGAATTATTCCGCCCAAAACCTGGCTTATTGCGGTTGCGGCGGCGGCTCCGCCGAGACCCCATTTTAAAACTGCGACAAAAAGCGCATCAAGCACCATATTAGCAATTCCTGCGGCGGCGGTTACAAAAAGTCCGAGCTTGGGCTTGCCGGCAGTGGCGAAAAGACATTGAAATTCAAACTGTAAAACATAAAAGGGCAGCGCCGCAAGGATTATTTTTCCGTAAAACACGCTGTCTGCTAACAGCCTGCCGTCGGCTCCGAACAAAACGGCCAACGGCTTTAATACAAACATTCCTATTACGGCAAGCGCCGTGCCGAGCACAGCCGAGGCAATAACGATAAAGGTGAAGATTTCGTTTGCTTTTTTACGGTCGCCCTCGCCCATTGTTTTTGAGATGACCGCGCCGCCGCCTGTGCCGAACATAAAGCCCACACAGCCCAAAACCATAAGCACGGGCATTATAAAATTGACCGCCGCAAACGAGGTTTTGCCTGTGTAATTCGAAACAAAAAAACCGTCTACCACACCGTAAACGGATGTAAATATCATCATAATTATTGAGGGAACGGTGTATTTTAAAAGCCGTCTGAACCCAAAATGACCTGATAATTGCATTTTCTTCTCCTTCATAGGTTGTAATGACGATAATATTATAATTTAAATCAAATGTCAACTTATTGTTTTTTAAGTTCTGTTCTGTTAAAATAATGATAAAAACAGGAAAGACGGCGAAATTATGGAAGTCAGTGTCAGGAAATACGAAGATAGGGATATAGCGGAAATGATTGAAATTTGGAACCGTGTGGTTCGGGACGGCGTTGCTTTTCCGCAGGAGAATGAGCTTGACGAGACCGCGGGCAGAGAGTTCTTTATGGCGCAAACTTATTGCGGTGTAGCCGAGGACAAGGCTACGGGTAAAATTTTCGGTATGTATATACTTCATCCGAACAATGTCGGCAGGTGCGGGCATATAAGCAACGCAAGCTATGCGGTAGCGGCTGACAGCAGGGGGCTTCACATAGGTGAAAAATTGGTGCTTGATTCGCTTTCCGAGGCGAAAAAGGCAGGCTTTAAAATAATGCAGTTTAACGCCGTGGTTGCTGACAATCTGCACGCAAGACATCTGTACGAAAGAATAGGCTTTAAACAGCTCGGCACTATACCCGGCGGCTTCAGACTCCAAAACGGCAAGTATGCCGATATTTGCCCGTATTACATAGAGCTTTAAAAAATGAGAGCGGCCGTAAAAACGGTCGCTCTTATATATCAAGGGGTTTATCGGTAATCTAAAGACAGTAAGCTGCTGCCGCCGATTTTCGGGATATCCCTTTTTGACCCCTGCTATATACTATGACGGAAAATCAGATGGGTGATTTTCTTATAAACAAAATTCCGAGCGTGTTTGCGCCGCAGTGTGAGGAAACGGTACAGCCTGCTCTTGTTATAAATACCTCTTTGAACGGGGCGAGCTTTTTTGCAAGCTCCGCCGCATTTTTTGCAACCTCGGGGTCGCAGCCCGCGTGTGTTATAAACACACGGTCAAGCACAATGTCCGAATAATCCTCTGCCTTTTCGGTTATGTACTGCTTTAAAACATCCTCGAATTTTCCGCGGTATTTTTTCGAAACATCCATTTTACCGTTTTTCACTTGAATACAGGGCTTAAGCTTTAAAAGGTTGGCGCCGAACATGGCAAGAGCCGAGCAGCGGCCGCCCTTATATAAATATTCAAGGCTGTCTATAACGAACGAGGCGTCAACACAGGGTATAAGTTCTGTCGACTTTTTAACTATTTCCTCGGCTGAAAGTCCGTCACGGAGCATTTCTGCCGCGGCAACAACAAGAAGTCCGCCGCCGGTGGAGAGGTTTTTTGTATCGATTACATATACATTTTCAAGCTCGCTTGCGGCTATGCAGGCGTTGTTGTAGGTTGAAGACATATCCGAGCTTATTGTGAAGTGAATTACGGTCTTGCCCTCGTCTGTGAATTTTTTGAAAAAATCAAGGCAGTCGCCCACATTTGTCGCCGTGGTTTTAGGCAACTCACCTGTTTTGGCGTGATGTGCGTAAATATCGTCGGGCGTTATATCAACACCGTCTGTGTAGACCTTATCTCCGAGAGTTATTCCGAGCGGAGCTACCGAAATATTATACCGTTCTCTTAATTCGGGACTTAAATCTGTTGTACTGTCACTGGTTATTACAATATCAGAAGCCAAAAATATTCCCCCAAAAAATTAATAAAGCTATTATACCATTAAAATAAAGGTTTGGCAACAAAATTATTAAGTATTTCCTTAATTAGATAATAATTTCCGTTAAAAATAATTATATATTTTTGTGGAGTAATGTGTTAAAATAATCTTGCGCGTTTTGCAGATGTTTTAACAGAAAGGAAATTGCTTTGAAAAAGACCGTATCTGTACAGACTGTTATTTTCTCCATTGTCATACTTATTCTGACGGCGGCGCTCGTTTTTTCGATGATATTTATTAAAAAGAAAAACGACAGTATAAAGGCGGCAGACGCCGAGATTGCCGCTAATAAAAGCCGAATAAGCTCGGCTGACGGCACAATATCGGAACTTGAAGCGGATATTGCCGAAAAGGACAGAATAAACGGTGAAATTAAGGCTCAGCTTGAAGCCGAACAAGCCGAAAGAAAAAAGACAGAGGAAGAAAATGCGGCGCTTAAGAAGAAAATCGAAACCTTAAGCGCAAAGAAGAAAGCCGAAGCGGAGGCGCGAAGACTCGCCGCCTCCGCTCAGGCACAAAATCCCGACGGGCGCAGGGTCTGTTATCTTACATTTGACGACGGGCCCTCCGAAAACACCCTTAAAATTTTGGATATACTCCACCGATACGGAATAAAGGCGACCTTTTTTGTTATTAACACAGATAAGCTTGAGTATGTAAAAAATATTGCCGATGAGGGACATTCGGTAGGACTACACAGCTATTCGCATAATTACGGTAAAATTTATTCGAATACGGACGCTTATTTTGAGGATTTGCGGATGATATCCGACAGGGTGAGAGATATTTTGGGGTACGAGCCTAAAATTATACGCTTCCCGGGCGGAAGCAGTAATAAAGTGAGTATAGACTACTGCAAAGGAATTATGTCACAGCTTACCGTACTGACGCAGGAAAAGGGATATTCCTACTATGACTGGAATGTCGGCTCGGGCGACGCCGATTCGGTTACTCCGAGCTACACCTTTATAAGAAACAATGTATTAAACGGCGCCAAAGACAAAAATTCAGCTTGCGTTCTTATGCACGATACCAAGGCTAAAACAACTACCGTAGAGGCTCTGCCCGAAATAATAGAGGGGCTTATGAAAATGGGTTATTCGTTTGACAAAATCGTTCCCGAAACCTACGGATACCACCACCGTAATATAAATAACTGAACCTGAAAAGATGTGATATTTTGAACCGCAAATATTTAAAAATTGCCGAAGCCGCGCTTTACGCCGCTTCGTTTGCTTGTCTTACGGCTATGGCGGCGCATATATTCGGTATCGTCTATTTCGCCCACGGCGAAAAAATAGCGGCAGGCTTTTCAGCGGTAATATTCGGCTATTCGGCGTCCGCCGTAAGGGCGTCCGTGACAGCGGGTAATAAAAGAAGAAAGCTTATTAAAGACACGCTTATCTGTATTTTTGTTTTTTACATTATGGTTTTAGTGGATTTCACGCTTATAGACGACAGTCTCGGCAGGAACATATTTAATATCTACAACTGGAGCAGGGAAGCGTTTGATAATTATTTAAAGAACAATATAAATTTAATTCCGTTTGCGACGGTAAGGCTTTTTATCAACGCGATAAAAAACGACGCGTTGCCCGTATCGGCGGCGCTTGAAAATTTGCTTGGAAATCTTGCGGCGTTTATGCCGCTCCCATTTTTCCTTGTTTTGCTCTTTAAGTATTTTTCAAAGTGGCACCGTGTGTTTATCGCTGTTTTGCTTTCGGTAATACTTGTTGAAACTTTGCAATTTGTATTCCTGACGGGATCGAGCGATATTGACGATGTAATACTCAACACGGGCGGCGCAATGCTTATGTACGGGATTTTAAAAATAAAGGCGGTCGGCAAGGCTGTAAACAGGCTTACCTTCGGTCTTTGGGAGGAAAACAATGGACAGGCTTAAAATTACCGCCTGCGCTAAAATCAATTTGGCTCTCTCGGTTATAGGCAAACGACCCGACGGCTACCACGAGCTTGATACCGTAATGCAGAGCGTTGATTTAAGCGATACGGTGTATATTGAAAAGGGTGCGGAAATTAAAATCGACGGCACTCCCTTTGCACAGGAGGAAAGCATTGAATACAAGGCGGCAAAGCTGTTTTCAGAGGCAGTCGGGACAGGCGGAGCGTACATAAGAACCGAAAAAAGGGTACCGATTGCCGCGGGACTTGGCGGAGGCAGTGCGGACGCAGCGGCGGTTCTTTCCGGTATGAACAGGATCTACAATGCAGGCCTTACCGAAATGGAGCTTTGCTCACTGGCTGTCAAGCTCGGAGCGGATGTGCCGTTTTTAATATCGGGCGGAACGGCAAGGGCAAAGGGAATAGGCGAAAGGCTTACAAGACTTAATGCGATGCCTAAAGTTTATTTCGTTATAATAAAGGCAGACGGAAAGCCCTCTACGGGCGAGATGTTTTCAAGGCTTGATAAAACCGAATATATAAAGCCCGATATAGAAAAAACGGTCAAAGCGATAGAAAACGGTAATACGGATATGCTTTTAAGCGCCCTTTCCAATTCGTTCGAAATACTTTGGGAAAATTCGGATATTTTAAAGACCGTTAACGCTCTCGGCGCGGACGCCGCAGGTCTTTCGGGCAGCGGACCGGCAAGATTTGCGGTGTTTAAAGAAAAAACAGCCGCAGAGAGGGCAAAGGAGCTACTGTCAAGCAAAGGTATAGCCGCTTATCTTTGCGCGCCTACCGAAAAATCCTTAATAATTGAATAAAACGAAAAGCTCCCGTCAATATTCTTTACAAAAGAAATAAAGGAGCTTTTGTTATGCTTAATAAAAAAATTTCACGCCGCGCGGCGGAGCTGTCGCTGCTTTTCGGACTTATGTGCGCCGTGTTTCTTTCAATGGCGCATTTTGACGCCGCCTGCGATGATTTAAGAGGGAATGTTCTGCGGTTACATATAATCGCAAATTCGGACAGCGAGGAGGATCAGGCGGTTAAGCTTGCGGTAAGGGACAGAATATTAAGGGAGACCTCCGAAATATTCGCTGACGGGACAAGCCTTGCCGAGGCTGAAAAGCTTGCTTGCCAAAGCTTAGATAAAATTACCGCCTGTGCGAATTCGGTACTTTCGGAAAACGGGTTTGGATATACCGCGTCGGCAGAGGTGGGAAACAGCTATTTTGAAACACGGGAATACGAAACCTTTACGCTTCCGGCCGGGAACTACCGCTCGCTTATAGTAAGGCTCGGAAACGGAGAAGGTAAAAATTGGTGGTGCGTTATCTTTCCTGCGGTATGCTTACCCGCGGCGGCTCCCGAAGCCGAGCTTTCCGACAGTACTACCGAAACGGGAGCTATGATAGCGGAGCATCCGAAAAAATATGTGGCAAAATTCAAGGCGGTTGAAATATACGAGGATTTCAAAAAAATTATTTCCGGAAAATAAAATGCTTGCATTTTGTCAAAAGATGTGTTATACTCCATATGTTATCGAGTTTGAAAGGGGTGACGACGATGAAGGAAGGTATTCATCCGCAGTATGAAAAGGTTACTATAAAATGCGCTTGCGGTGCGGAGTTCGAGACACGCTCAACTAAAAAAGATATCCGTTTGGATATTTGTTCTAAATGTCATCCGTTTTTTACCGGTAAGCAGAAGTTGGTAGACACCGGCGGCCGTGTTGACAGATTTAAAAAGCGTTTCAATATGGATTAATCATAACCTTTTACTCCGCAGTCCGTTACAGTCGGGCTGCGGATTTTTTTAATTTTGTTTTTAAAAGGGAGAGTGGAGCAAACGGCAGAATATGTAACGGTAACGGGTGAATCCTCCGCAGAGTACAGCGAAAAGCGTTCACGCTTTATAGCGATCCTTACACACTGTGAGACCGAGGAGGAAGCCGCCTGCTTTATAAACAAGATTCGCAGTGAAAACAGGGACGCCAGACACAATTGCTATGCATATTCCGTTTGCGGCGGTGCGATAAAGCGTTTTTCGGATGACGGTGAGCCGCATGGCACCGCAGGCAAGCCGATGCTTGATATTATTGAAGGCGAGGATATAAAGGATGTCTGCGCGGTGGTTACAAGATATTTCGGCGGCGTTTTGCTCGGCACGGGCGGACTTGTACGGGCATATTCAAAGGCGCTTAAAGACGCGCTCTCGGCGGCAAAGAAGGCTGTAATGCTGCCGTGTACGGTTTTTTCCTGCACCTGCTCGTATGCCGAAACGGAAAGCCTGAACCGATTGATAAGGGCAAACGGAGGCACGGTGACTGACAGTAAGTACGGAGAATTTGTGGATATTTACTTCTTTTTGCCGGATGATAAAAAGGACGGCTTTCTTAAAGGTCTAAGTGAGGATTTTTGCGCAAGGCTTACCGCAGCCGAAATAGGACAGAAAAGTATTGCGACAGAGCTTGGTGTAGAAATATGAAAAGGATATTCGGAAATACAGTTAAGGTATTCCTTACAGCGGCGGCGGTGCTTATTGCCGCGGCGCTTTTAATAAATTTTTACATTGTAAGAAAAACAAAGAGCGGTATTTTGAAAGCGGAGGATTTGAAAACGGACAACGCCGACTGTATTCTTATTTTAGGCGCAGGCGTGAGGAACGGAAAGCCTACCCCGATGCTTCGTGACAGACTGCTTACGGGAATTGAGCTTTACGAAAAGGGAGCGGCGAAAAAAATAATTATGAGCGGCGACCACGGCAGTTCCGATTATGACGAAGTAAATACAATGAGGCTGTTTGCCGTCGAAAGGGGCGTTCCCGAAGAGAATATATTTATGGATCACGCAGGCTTTTCAACCTATGACAGCGTGTACCGCGCAAAAAAGGTGTTTGAGGCAAATAGTATTATAATCGTCAGCCAGAAATACCATCTTTACAGAGCGCTGTATGTTTCCGAAAAGCTCGGAGTTAAAGCGTGCGGAGTGTCCGCAAACCTAAATAAATACGGCGGTCAGCTTAAAAGAGAAATAAGGGAAATTCTTGCGAGAGACAAGGATTTTTTTAAGTGCATAGCAAAGCCGGAGCCTGCGTTTTTGGGCGATAAAATCCCCGTTTCGGGCGACGGAAGGGCGACAAAGGACGGATTTTAACAGAAAATTTAAAAAAATAGAGGTTTTCGTGCATTTTTGTATAATATAATAATTGAGAAGGATGAACGGAGGGGGAAATATGAATCCGAGAGAAATAAGCGAAAACAATGAAAGGCTTATTTTATGTGAAAGAGCGGCGTTTTGTACTGAAACTAAGGGCCGCCGTGTGTATGAGGACGAGAGCGAGCTTCGCACCTGCTATCAGCGCGACCGCGACAGAATAATACACTGCAAGGCATTCAGGCGCTTAAAGCATAAAACACAGGTGTTTCTTTCCCCCGAATCGGACCATTACAGAACAAGACTTACCCATACGCTTGAGGTAGCCCAGATAGCGAGAACCATAGCGAGAGCGTTAAGACTTAACGAGGATCTCACCGAAGCTGTAGCCTTGGGGCACGACCTTGGACATACGCCCTTCGGTCACGCCGGCGAACGGGCGCTGCAAGAGCTTACAAATGTGGGTTTTACCCATTACGAGCAGAGCGTCAGGGTATGTGATAAGCTTGAAAAGGACGGCAAGGGTCTTAACCTTACCTTTGAGGTGCTTGACGGAATACTTCATCACACCTGCGGCGAGGAAGCACATACGCTTGAGGGCAGAATAGTCCGCACGGCGGACAGGGTTGCGTACATAAATCACGATATAGACGATGCGGTAAGGGCAGGGGTAATATCGGAAAGCGATATACCGAGCGATATAGTAAAGGCTTTAGGGGCTACGAAAAGTCAGCGGATAAACACCCTTGTGACCTCCATTGTAAAGAACAGTAAGGACACTGTTATGATGGACAGCGAGACAGAAAGGTATTACGACGAGCTGCACGAATTCCTTTTTGAAAGCGTATATAAAAATCCCGTTGCAAAATCCGAGGAAACAAAGGTCAAGGGCATAGTAGAGGGACTGTTCATATATTACAATAAAAATCCCGATAAAATGTCGCCCGAGTATCTTAGGATTGCCGAAAGCGAGGGCAAGGAGCGCGCTATCACTGATTATATAGCCGGAATGACCGACCATTACGCCGTGACGGCGTATTCGGATATTTACATACCGAAAGCGTGGTCTATTTAGTGTGAAAAGGGGGCGGTTTTATGATACCTGAGGATATAATAAACGAAATAAAGTACAGAAATGACATTGAAACCGCCGTTTCACAGTATGTGAACTTAAAAAGACGGGGTAAAAATCTGGTGGGCCTATGTCCGTTTCACAGCGAAAAAACACCGTCGTTTACGGTCTACCCCGAAAACGGTTCGTTTTACTGCTTCGGCTGCGGCGCGGGCGGCGATGTTTTCACTTTCACGGGACTTATTGAAAATCTTGATTATATAGAATCGGTAAAGCTTTTGGCGGAGCGTTCGGGCGTTGCGCTGCCGCAGGACGGATATGACGATTCCATGCAAAAGCTTAAAAATACCATTTATGACATAAACCGTGATACGGCGAGGTTTTTTCATTCCTATTTAATGTCGGCGGACGGTAAGTGGGCGCTTGATTATTTGTACGGCAGAGGACTTACGCTTAAAACAATAAAGCATTTCGGACTCGGCGCCGCACCCGACAGCTGGGACGCGCTAATTAAGCATTTAAAGTCAAAGGGCTACCGTGAAAGCGATATGATTGCCGCAAATGTGGTCGGCAAAAGCCAGAGGGGAAGCCTTTACGACCGTTTCAGAAAACGGGTAATGTTCCCCATTATTAATATAAGGGGAAATATAATCGCTTTCAGCGGCAGGGCAATGCCCGGTGAGGACAAGCAGGGCGGAAAATATGTAAACACGGCGGATACGCCTGTTTATAAAAAAAGCGCAAACCTTTTCGGAATGAATTTTGCCAAAAATGCCTGTGCGGAACGGGTGATACTGGTTGAGGGAAATATGGATGTTATTTCACTCCATCAGGCAGGGTTTACAAATACGGTAGCTCCGCTCGGTACCGCTTTTACAACGGAACAGGCAAACCTGCTTGCCCGTTATACAAAGGAAATAGTGCTTATGCTTGACGCGGACGCGGCAGGGCAAAAGGCAATAAAACGGGCTACGGAGCTTTTACAGAATACCGGACTTTCGGTAAGGGTTGTGGTAATTCCCGACGGCAAGGATCCCGACGAATATATAAAAAAGAACGGGGCAGACAGATTTTCCGCGCTTTTAAGCGGAGCTGTAAGCGATATGGAATACAAGCTCCTCACCGCGGCGGCAGGCATAGACCTTGCAAGCGACGACGGACGGCTTAAATATCTTGCGGCGGCGGCGGAAATAATCGCCGAGGACGAGGATATAATGGCAAGGGATGTCTACATCGGGAAAATGTGCGAAAAATACGGTGTTTCAAGAACCGCGCTTACCGCAAAGGTTGAGGAAATACGCAGGAAAAACCGCCGTATTAAAAAGCAAAAGGAAATTACCGATATAATAAGACCCAAATTCACAAAGGATGACATAAATCCCGAGCGCAGAAGCTCACCCAAGGGAACGGCGGCGGAGGAAACGCTTATTGCGGTGCTTTTAAAGCACCCCGACCTATACAAAAAGGCGAAGTCGGAGCTCCCGCCCGAAAAAATGATAACCTCGCTTAATCGGCGTATCTACGAAATAATAATAGAGACGTTGGACAGCGGAAGGTCACTTGACATATCGCTTTTCGCGCAAAGACTTATTCCGGCGGAAATAGGGTATCTCGTGGCACTTCAGAACGGCGATAAGGCAGATAAAAATGCGGAAATTGTATTAAGAGATTGCATAAGGGTAATATTAGAAGAGGATATTATTTCCGCGGGCGGTCAAAAAGACGCCACTGTTGAGGACTGGGCGGAAAACCTTAAAAATATAATCGACATCAAAGCGAAAGGAAAAACATAAATGGAACAGAACAGCAAAATAAAGGAAAAAGAAGTTAAAAACATTCAAAACCCCGCAGAGGAATATGACTCCGAGGAGGAAAAGGATATAACAATAGACGATATTGAAAACGCTCCCGATAATCCGGAGGAGCTTTTCTCGGAACCTCCCACGCTTGATATTGATTTTGACGAAGAGCCTACCGATGATGAATTAAAGCTTGAGGAAATGGATATTGACGCACTTAATGACGATTTAAGTATGGAAAATATGAACCTCGACGACCCCGTAAAGATTTATCTTCGTGAAATAGGCAGAGTTCCGCTCCTTTCTTCCGACGAGGAAATAGAGCTTGCGGTCAAGATATCCGAGGGAGACGAATATGCAAAGCAGCGTCTTACCGAGGCTAACCTCCGTCTTGTTGTAAGCATTGCCAAGAAGTATGTGGGCAGGGGAATGTATTTCCTTGACCTTATACAGGAGGGAAATGTGGGTCTTATAAAGGCGGTTGACAAGTTCGACTATAAAAAGGGCTTTAAATTTTCAACCTATGCCACATGGTGGATAAGACAGGCAATAACAAGAGCCATTGCGGATCAGGCAAGAACGATAAGAATACCCGTTCATATGGTTGAGACCATAAACAGGCTCAAAAAGGTTCAAAGCCAGCTTTTGCACGAAAACGGCGTGGAGCCGAGCGAGGAGCTTATCGCCGAAAAGATGGATCTGCCCGTAGAGCGTGTGCGTGAGATAATGCGTGTGGCGCAGGAGCCTGTTTCTATGGAAACGCCGATAGGTCCCGAGGAGGATTCCCGTCTTATGGACTTTATAAGGGACGAGGATGCCTTAGCTCCCGATGAGGCGGCTCTTAAAACAATCACGAACGAGGATATTGACGGAGTTCTTAAGACCCTTACTCCGAGAGAGGAATCCGTCATACGCCTGCGTTTCGGACTTCAGGACGGCAGATGCCATACGCTTGAAGAGGTCGGAACGGAATTTAATGTAACAAGAGAACGAATCCGTCAGATAGAGGCGAAGGCTCTGCGTAAACTTCGCCATCCGGTAAGAAGCAATAAATTTAAAGACAGATAAGGAAGCATAAAAGCTATGGAATTTTCATATAAAACAAAGGGAGTTTGTGCAAGAGGTATTTTAATAGATGTGGACGGCGACACCGTAAAAAGCGTAAGATTCGACGGCGGCTGCAGCGGAAACACTCAGGGTGTTGCCAAGCTGGTCGAGGGTATGAAAATAGACGATGTTATAAATAAGCTGTCATCTATAAAATGCGGATTTAAAAATACCTCATGTCCGGCACAGCTTGCCGAGGCTTTAAGGGAATATAAAACCGCAAAGGGTGAGTGATATTGAATTCAGACAGCGATATAAAAATTGCAGGAAACAAGCCTTCAAGGGAAATAAATAAAAGACTTCAAAAAAACGATGGAGAGCATATCCCCGAAAAGGACAAAATAGATAATGCCAAGGAGCTCGGCCGCCGCGTGGCGCTGGAGTTTATTAAGGACGCAAAAAACAGCCGGCTTGCCGAAGAACCCGAGGACTTTGAAATGACCGTTCAAAGACGGCTTTTGCTCTCATTCACGGCAACGGTCGGCTTTGAGCAATACTGTCGGGACGATACGCTCTGCGGCATTGCTCAAAAAAGCTTTATTGATACTCTTAAAAAGAATGACAGCGAGCTTTATAAGTCTTCGAACGATACGGGCGCGTTTTCCTTCTATTATTTAGCTTACAGAAGAGGCAGCGAGATAGACAGAAGAATAGGACAGACCTTTGCCATGCTCTGCTCGCATGACGGCGACCCCGTTTATCAAGAACTGGGCGAGGCCTTGTACTGCTGGTTTTTATCTAATGTAAAAAAGTTTTCGGACGAATTGGGATTATTGTCGTTTGCCTAGATAAACAGCAGTAACCTAATGAGCTTTTAACAAAAACAGTTCCTCACTTCATATACTGTGAAGTGAGGAACTGTTTTATTATTACAGGCTTTAAGGAGTTGATTATATGCCTAATATTTATTTAAGCCCGTCAACACAGGAATTTAACCCGTATGCCGGCGGCGGCAACGAAGAATACTATATGAATCTTATCGCCGACGCAATGGAACCGTATCTTGCCGCAAGCGGTATACAGTTTACACGCAATACACCTGATATGACTGCGGCAAGCTCGATAGCGGCGTCAAACGCGGGGAATTATGATTTGCACTTAGCGCTTCATTCAAACGCCGTAGGGAGCGGAAACCCGACGGTACGGGGAACAGAGGTTTATTATTATCCGTCAAGTGTGCAGGGCAAGAGATTTGCGGATATAGCCGCAAATAATTTACAGCTTATATATCCTCTCCCCGACAGGGTGAGAACCGTACCCACAACACGGCTCGGAGAGGTCGCGAGAGTCAGAGCGCCGGGGGTGCTTATTGAGCTTGCCTATCACGATAATCCGCAGGATGCGGATTGGATAAGAAACAATATAAACGCAATCGCCGAAAATCTGGTGCTTTCGCTTACCGAGTTTTTCGGAATACCGTTTAATATGCCCCAACCGATACAAACCGCAACCGTTGCGACAAGCGGTTCAAACCTCAATATAAGAGCGCTGCCGAGTACCGATTCCGCAATAAGGGGCAAGGTGCCGAACGGTGCGGAAATACTGATTTATAACCGTCTTCCCGACTGGGACCTTATAGGCTATAACGGCACGGTGGGTTATGTAAGCAACCGATATGTGCTTTTATAATTGTTACATTGCGGAAACTATTTGCGAAACGCTTATTACAAGCGGCATTGTTACAAGCGACAGGACCGTGCTTAACGATACCATATCGACCGAAAGGGGTACATCTCCCTCAAACTTAGAGGAAAACATAGTTGTAAGCGCGGCGACCGGTGCGCTTACGGAAATTACTATGGAAACAAGCAGTGTACCCCTTACTCCGATAAGGAACAAAAAGCCGAGGGCGGCAAAAGGGTATACCACAAGCCTTAAAAGCACCGCAAAAATACAGCGCATATCCTTAAAAGCATACAAAACATTGGTTTGCGCCAAGTGATAGCCGATTATCAGCATAGGAAGCGGTGTGTATATTGCCGCAAGATAATTTATCGGAGCTGAAATTATTTTTGGTACGGGGACCGAAAAAACAAATATTATCATTCCTATAAGAAGTCCCGCAATTCCCGGATTTATAAACAGCTTTTTGGGCTTTATGTAGCTTTTATCGCCGCTTATAAGGAAAATACCGTAGCTCCATATAACAAGGTTGAACATTATTATGTAGGCGGAGCCGTACAGAGTTCCGTCCGCTCCCAAAATTACCTCTTGAAGCGGCAGAGACATAAAGCCGCAGTTTGCGAAGATAGAACCGAAGTGCAGGACACGGAGCCGATTCTTATTTTCCGTATGTATAAACAGGTGGCTCAGAGCTATTAACAAAGCCTGCACCGCAAGCGTAAGAATAAACGCCTTGAACAGTGATGCCATTATTTTTGAATCGTATTCTCTTATAAGCGATTTTATAATAACGCACGGAGTGGAAATTATAAGCGCAATATCGGTACAGCAGTCAACTCCGCTTTTGGTAAGCAGGCCTGCCTTTGCGGAAACATATCCCACCGATATGAGTATCATAAGTACGCAGACCTGAACAAAAACCGTAGAAAACATTTATTTTACGCTCGCCGTGAATTTTTTGAATGCGGCGATACCTTCGGGAGTTCTCTTATAAACACCGGCGTGTTCGAGCACCTTTGCGAAAACAAGTCCGATTTCGTTCCTTATTATACCGCTGATATTGTTCTTATTAATATCGGGGTATTTCTGCTTTATTTCATTTGCCCAATCGGCGTGCTTTTTAAGCATTTCATCGTTTGATATATCGCGGTTTTGGAGCATCGCCTTTTCAAGCTCTGTCATTTCGGTTTTAAGGCGCGCGGGAAGTACGGCAAGCCCCATCACCTCGATAAGACCTATGTTTTCCTTTTTAATGTGGTGAAGCTCGGCGTGCGGATGGAAAACACCGAGAGGATGCTCGGGCGTGGTAATGTTGTTTCTTAGCACTAAATCAAGCTCGTAAACGCCGTCTCTTTTTCTTGCTATCGGTGTTATTGTGTTGTGCGGTTCGCCGTTAAGATGAGCGAATATAAACGCCGATTCGTCGGTGTATTCCCTCCATGCGGTAAGTATTTTGTCCGCAAGCTCTATTAATCTGTCGGGATTTTCGGAGCTTGTGCGTATAACCGACATAGGCCATTTTACAATGCCTGCCTTTACATCGCCGAAGCCGTCAAATTCGAGCGGATATTCGATGGGAGCTTTTGCCATAGCAAAAGTATAATTTCCGCCTTGGAAATGGTCGTGGCTTAGTATCGAGCCGCCGACTATCGGCAGGTCCGCGTTTGACCCGACAAAATAATGCGGAAACTGCGAAACAAAGCTTAAAAGCTTTTTAAATGTATCCCTGTTTATCGCCATAGGCGTATGCTTGGCGTTGAATACAATGCAATGCTCGTTGTAATAAACATAGGGTGAATACTGGAAGCACCAGTCCGTGTTGTTTATCTTTATCGGTATCACACGGTGATTCTGACGGGCGGGGAAGTTGACCCTGCCCGCATACCCCTCGCACTCGCGGCAGAGCATACATTTCGGATAGCCCGACTGCGGTGCGCTTTTTGCGGCGGCAATAGCTTTCGGGTCCTTTTCGGGCTTTGAGAGATTTATGGTTATATCAAGGTCGCCGTACTCTGTCGGTGTCACCCATTTAATGTCCTTTTCAACACGGTAGCGGCGGATATAGTCGCTGTCACAGCTGAGCTTGTAGAAATAATCGGTGGCATCCTTTGGGGAAATTTTGTAAAGCTCGTAAAATTTGTCCGTAACCTCGCTCGGACGGGGCATAAGGGCGCCCATAAGCTTTGTATCGAACAAATCCCTGTAAACCGTGCCGTCCTCGGCAATTCCGTTTGAGACGGCAAAATCGGTAAGCTCTTTAAGAGTTTCCTCAAGATTTACATCGGTATAGCTTTCCGAGCAGTCAAAGCTGTCAAGTTTTAAAATTTCAAGCAGTCGGTTGGTTACATATATTTCGTCACGGGGCGTAAAAAGCCCTTTTTCAAGTCCGTAGCATACAAGCCTGCGAATACTGTTGTCTATCATAAAAAAACACCGTCCGGTAAAAAATAATTACTCTGTTTATTATACATTTTTTCTTTTCCTATGTCAATTACAAGGAGCGGTAAATAAGACATAATCGGTTTTTGTTGCTTTTTGAGCGCTTTTGTTATATAGTATAAAGGAATTACATAACGAAAAGGTGAAGGCGTTGGCAAAAAAGAGGACTAAAAGACAGCAGGCAATAATAAAAAGAAGGATATTTTTGGCTTGCTGTACGGTAATACTTGCGGCGGTCATAGCTCTTGTCGCATTTTCGGTTAATGCGATAATAAAAAAAGGCGATAATAAGGGCGGCAAAAAGGAAGAAAGCAAAACCTCGGAGGTTTCGAGCGTAAGTGTTCCCGAAACAACAGCCACTGTGCTGTCAACAGGTGATATTATGGTTCATTCCACACAGCTTGACGGGGCGAAAACGGCGTCGGGCGGTTATGATTTCAGCGCCTTTTTCAAGGAAACGGGAAGCTATTTTAACGCCGCGGATCTTTCGGTCGCAAACCTTGAGGTTACATTCGGCGGTACAGAGTCAGGCAATTACAGCGGATACCCTGTTTTCAACACGCCTGACAGTCTTGCGGACGCAATCAAGGCGTCGGGACTTAATCTGCTTATAACCGCAAACAATCACTGCTACGATACGGGACTTTTCGGGCTTAAACGCACCGCTCAGGTTTTAAAGGAGCGGGGTATTGAATTTACGGGTACAAAGGAGACTGCCGAGGACCCGACATATCTTGTAAAGGAAATCAACAACATAAAAATAGGAATAGCGAATTTTACCTACGAAACAAGCGGCGGACAAGCCGGCCGCAAATACCTTAACGGCGCTATAATCGCAAATGAGGCGAACGATCTTGTCAACAGCTTTTCTTATGATAAGATAGAAGAATTTTACGGCAACGCCGCAAATTTCATATCCGAAATGAAAACAAAGGGCGCCGAGTACATTCTGTTTTATATGCACTGGGGCGAGGAGTACCAGACCTCTCCGAACACATGGCAGAAAACGATTGCTCAAAAGCTTTCAAATCTCGGCGTAAATATGATAATAGGCAGTCATCCCCATGTAATACAGCCAGTCGAGCTTATACATTCGGAGGACGGTCAGAATACTACGGTTTGCCTGTATTCCACGGGGAATTTTGTATCAAATCAGCGGCAGGAGCTTATGGACAGCTGTCCCTCCGGTCATACGGAGGACGGTATGCTCTTTACCTTTACGCTTAAAAAGGACAAGGACGGTACGGTCCTTTCCGATTTAAAGCTTATTCCCACCTGGGTAAACAAGTACAAGGGCGGAAGCGGATACCTTTATACCGTATATCCGCTTGAAAATCCCGATGACGCATCGAAAAAATATTCGCTTGATTCTGCCGCGGCGGGAAAAGCCGCAAAGTCCTACGAAAGAACAAAGGCAATCGTGGCCTCGGGACTTACCGAATGTCAGCAGGCTATAGGTTGCGAGATAACATTTAAGCAGTAGCGATTATTTTTTACAGTCGCCGCATATTCCGTAGAGTATACTGCCGTCACAGGAAAGCGTAAAGCTGTGCTCGTCCTCAAGGTGGCGGCGTATATCCTCCATAAAATCACACTCAAGGTGCATTATTCTGCCGCATTTAAGGCATTTTATATGAATATGTCCGCCGCAGTTCTGCTCGGGCTGAATGTAGCGGTATACGGCTTTGTTGTTCTCGTTTTCGGAAAACTTCAAGAGCCTGTGTTCATCACTCAGCTTGTTGAGGTAACGGTATACGGTAGCCTGATTTACGCTTATTCCGTTTGCTTTTAAGTGATTTACCACATCTGCCGCGCTGACGGTGCAGTCCCTGCGGCTTTCAAGAAATTCAAGTATATATTTCCGTGATTTTGTATTGTAATTTTGCTTTTCGGGCATTTTCGTCCCCTCCGTTATACTGCCATTATATACGGAAAACGGGATTTTGTAAATATATCGGTAAATTTTCTTGACAACAGGGCTTTGCTGTGATAAAATGTGTAAGCCGCATATTGTGGGCTTTTTAAGCTGTGCCTTTTTGGCGCACGCCTACTGTAGCGAGACTGGAAAATGGCAGGTGTAATAAAAATGTACGCAATTATTGAAACAGGCGGAAAGCAGTACCGTGTTGAGAGCGGCGACGTTATTTATGTTGAAAAGCTTAACGCTGATGTTGACGAAGAGGTTACCTTTGATAAGGTAGTTGCGGTTTGCAACAGAACTCTCAAGGTCGGCAAGCCTTATGTGAAGGACGCTTTCGTTAAGGGCACCGTTTTAAAGAACGGAAAGGGTAAAAAGGTTACCGTATTTACCTACAAGCCCAAGAAGAGCAGCTCACGCAAGATGGGTCACAGACAGCCCTACACTAAGGTACAGATCGGCGAGATCGGCTGATAATGACAAAAGTAAGATTTTTAGCTGACGGAAAGGGCCTATACGGCTTTGAAATCAGCGGTCATTGCTCAAAGGACGGCGATGACGAAACAGGCAGGATAGTTTGCGCGGCGGTTTCCTCTGCGGCGTATATGGCGGCGAATACCGTCACCGAAATAGTAGGTGACAAGGCGGAGGCTGACGCAAATGACGCGTTTATGCGCTTTGAGGTAAAGGAACCGTCGAAAGGTACGGCTGATATTCTTAAAGGATTACAGCTTCATCTTACAGAGCTTTCCTGTCAATACAGCGATAACATCAGAATTATCGGAGGTGCAAAAAATGTTAAAGATTAACATTCAGTTATTCGCTCATAAAAAAGGTATGGGTTCTACCAAGAACGGCAGAGACAGTGAGTCGAAGCGTCTCGGTGTTAAGCGTGCCGACGGTCAGTTCGTTTTGGCAGGCAACATATTGGTTCGCCAGAGAGGAACACACATTCACGCAGGCAACAATGTAGGCCGCGGATCGGATGACACTCTGTTTGCTCTTATTGACGGCAAGGTTAAGTTCGAGCGTCTCGGCAGAGACCGTAAACAGGTAAGTATTTACGCTGTTGAACAGTAATTAACAAAATCCGGGCGGCAAACAGCTACCCGGATTTATTTTTTATGCTTCGAAAGGTGGATGCGTAATGAAAATATGTCATGTATGTAAGGCTGAATGTGCCGACGACGCGGAGCTTTGCCCAGTTTGCGGAGCGGAGCTTGACCGCGAAACGAAAGAAGAAACGGCTGCAGAGGAGATCATTATAGAAAACCCCGTGCTGTTAGCCACCGTTGAGGATGTTGTTTCCGCCGAAATACTAAAGGACCTGCTTACCGAAAGCGGAATTAAGTTCAGCAGCGACAGTACCGAGGAAACAATGCATATCGGCTTCGGCGGCTCTTTAAGTGCGGACGATATATATGTGGATGAATCCGATTACGAGGCGGCGTCGGTAATTTACGAGGATTTTTTAAATTCCGAAGCTGACTTTCAAGGGGATTTTTTTGAAGATACGGAGACGCCTGAAGAATGATTTTTTTTAAGAGGAAGAGAATAGAAGAAAAAACCGACGACGGAAACGAGCCGGTTTTGGCAGCAATAATAAAGGATCCTGTCACATCCGAGATTTTTCAGGACATACTAAAGGAAAACGGTATACCCTTTATTTGCAGACAGGAGGGTGCGGGCGGCTCGCTTAAGCTTTTGCTGGGCGCAGGCGTTGTACCGGACGATATTTATGTTGCGGCAAAAAATTACGAAAAGGCAAGAGGACTTTACGAGGCATACCTTAAAACAGAGGTAGAAGCCGAAGACGAGATTTAAGAGGAATCGGGAAAACAGAATGTTTGTTGATATAGCTAAAATACATTTGAAAGCCGGAAACGGCGGAGACGGTGCGGTTTCATTTCACAGGGAAAAGTATGTTGCGGCAGGCGGACCCGACGGCGGAGACGGCGGCAGGGGCGGCAATATAGTTTTTAAGGCGGACAGCAATCTCTCTACCCTTGCGGATTTCAGATATAAAAGAAAATATGCGGCGCAGTCAGGCGAAAACGGCGGCGGCGGACGGTGTTCGGGCAAAAAGGCGCCCGACCTTACGGTTTCGGTTCCCGTGGGCACACTGGTTAAGGACACGGAAACAGGAAGAATAATCGCCGATATATCGGATGAAGAACCGGTAATTATAGCAAAGGGCGGCAACGGCGGCTGGGGAAATCAGCATTTCGCAACGCCCACAAGGCAGGTCCCCCGTTTTGCCAAAAAAGGAAACCCCGGCGAGGAGCTTGATGTAACGCTCGAGTTAAAGCTGCTTGCGGATGTCGGGCTTATAGGCTTTCCGAATGTCGGCAAATCCACGCTTATATCGGTTGTCAGCGAGGCAAAGCCCAAAATTGCAAATTACCATTTTACAACGCTTACTCCGGTGCTCGGAGTTGTAAGAATGGGCGAGGGCAGTTCGTTTGTTATGGCGGATATACCCGGTCTTATCGAGGGTGCCGGCGAGGGTGTGGGTCTCGGTCACGAATTCCTGCGCCATGTTGAGCGTTGCCGTTTGCTCCTCCATGTTATAGATGTTTCGGGCAGTGAGGGCAGAGACCCGATCGACGATTTCAATAAGATAAATAAAGAGCTTGCCGTGTTCAGCAGTGAGCTTGAGACCCGTCCGCAGATAATAGTCGGCAACAAATGCGACCTTACGGATGAAGCCGAGATTAAGCGCATTTCAGATTACTTTACGGAAAAGGGATACAGGTTCTTTCCAGTTATGGCGGCTATTGCAGAGGGTACGGACGAGCTTATTAACTATGTGGCGTCCGTTTTGGCAAAGCTTCCGCCCATAAAAAGATATGAGGCGGAGCCTAAGCCGATAGAAGACCTTACGGTTAAGAAAAAGCGTGACTTTACCATCCGTAAATGCGACGGAGTTTACTTTGTTGAAAACTGCGAATGGATAATGGATGTTATGAATACCGTAGACCCCGAGGATTACGAATCGCTCCAGTATTTTGAAAGAGTTCTGCGCTCAAGCGGAATAATTTCGGCGCTTAAAGAAGCCGGAATCAATGAGGGCGATACCGTAAGCGTTTACGATATTGAATTTGAGTTTGTGATATGATGAATACAGAGAACGCTAATTTACTAAGTCCGTCCGTTTTGGCTTTCGTGGGGGATGCGGTTTACGGTCTGTGCGTCCGTACCGCCTTGGCGGCGGTTAACCGTCCGTCGGGCGAGTTGCACCGCCTTTCCGTTGAAATGGTAAACGCCGCGGCGCAAGCTAAAGCGTTTGCGGTTATCGAGACGGAGATGTCCGAAAAGGAAATGTCTGTTTTTAAAAGGGGACGGAATTTCCATACTTCTACCACACCCAAAAGCGCAACAAAGGGCGATTATCACACCGCTACGGGACTTGAATGTCTTTTCGGTTGGCTTTATCTTTCGGGGGATAATGAAAGAATTAAAGACCTGTTCGGAAAAATCCTTAATGAACATATGAAAAGCGGATGCTGACGCATTAATACTATTTTTCTCCAAAACGGTTAAACTAACGGTGTAAAACCGTTTTGGGGGACTTATAAATGAACAAAAACAGATACCGTATATCCGAAATAATATCCGATCTTCTTTTTTTCACCGCCGGGGGCGCAGTCTACGCCGCGGCGGTGCTTGTATTTTTATCGTCCAACAAAATTTCTCCTGGCGGTGTGACGGGTATTGCTTCGGTTTTAAATTACCTTTCCGGGTTTCCGATAGGTATGGCGGTATTTTTGCTTAATTTGCCGCTTCTTTTGCTCGGCTTCTTTAAGCTCGGCGGTATTTTTATTGTAAAAACAACGGTAGGAACCTTTATTATGTCTGCCGCTCTTGATATAGGCGAAGCGGTTTTCCCGTATTTTAAGCTTGATATAATGCTGTCTGCAATATTCGGCGGACTGCTTATGGGGCTTGGTCAAAGCCTTTTTATGCTGAGGGGTGCTACCACGGGCGGCTCGGATATTGTGGCGGTTCTGATAAACAGAAAAATTCCTCATATGACCGTGGGAAGACTGATACTGCTTTCCGACGCGGCGGTGGTGGTGCTTGCGGCTGTTGTTTACAAAAACTTCGAAAGCGCTCTTTACTCCGTGGTGGCGCTTTATGCCGCAACAAAAATAATAGATATTGTAATCTACGGCGCAGACCGCGGCAAAATCGTTTACGCCATAACGGGAAAGCCCGATAAAATGTCCGGCGAGATTATGTCGCTTGTGGGCAGGGGAATAACGGTAATAGACGCCACGGGCGCCTATACGGGGGCCAAAAAGAAAATGCTTATGTGTACCGTAAGACCGAACGAGGTGTCGGCTGTGTGCAAAATCATAAGGGGAAACGACGGCGAAGCCTTTACCGTAATAGCGGACGCCGGCGAAATACTGGGCGAGGGCTTTAAAAGGCGGTACTGAGCAAAAACATCAAAAAAGTTTTTTTGTATTGTGTAAATTTGCTCTTGAATTTTCAATAATTTGTGGTATAATATTTCTCACACTAACAAGATATTGTGTCTGAATATTCGTTATCGGGGGGATTTGAAAAAATGAAGATTATTAAAAGAAGCGGCGCCGAAGTGGACTTTAACCCTCGTAAAATTGAAATTGCGGTTAAAAAAGCAAACGAAAGCGTTGTTCCGAGCGAGCGTATGTCCGATATACAGATAAAGCGTATAGCCGAGGATGTAGAGAGCGCTGCCTCCAATGTCAACAGGTCGTTGAGCGTTGAGGAAATACAGGATATGGTAGAGGATCAGATAATGAACCAGCGTGCCTTTGATGTAGCACGCCGTTACATAACCTACCGCTATCAGCGTGCGCTTATAAGAAAGGCAAATACAACAGACGAGCAGATATTAAGCCTTATCGAATGTAATAACGAGGAAGTAAAGCAGGAAAACTCCAATAAGAACCCGACTGTGAACAGCGTACAGAGAGACTATATGGCAGGCGAGGTCAGCAAGGATATTACCAAGAGACTTTTGCTTGACAACGATATTGTGGAGGCTCACGAGCAGGGAATTATACATTTCCACGACGCCGATTATTTTGCGCAGCATATGCATAACTGCGACCTTGTAAATCTTGAGGATATGCTGCAAAACGGCACGGTTATAAGCGGCACGCTTATAGAAAAGCCGCACAGCTTTTCAACTGCCTGCAACATTGCTACTCAGATAATAGCGCAGGTGGCTTCCTGCCAGTACGGCGGTCAAAGCATAAGCCTTGCGCATTTAGCTCCGTTTGTGGATATAAGCCGTAAGAAGATATACTCCGAGGTAATAGAGGAATTCCGTGAATTCGGTGCCCGGATAGACGAGGGAAAAGCCCGTGAAATTGCGGAAAAACGCCTTCTTAACGAGGTACGCAAGGGCGTGCAGATGATACAGTATCAGGTAGTTACGCTTATGACCACAAACGGTCAGGCTCCGTTTGTTACCGTATTTATGTATCTTAACGAGGCTAAAAACGAGCAGGAAAAGCACGATCTGGCGCTTATAATAGAGGAAGTTTTAAAACAGCGCTATCAGGGCGTAAAAAACGAGAAGGGTGTATGGATAACTCCTGCTTTCCCGAAGCTTATTTATGTGCTTGAGGATGATAATATTACCGAGGACGGCGAGTATTGGTATCTTACAAAGCTTTCGGCAAAATGCACCGCAAAGCGTATGGTTCCCGATTATATTTCCGAAAAGGTAATGCTTAAGAATAAGATAGACAAGAACGGCGAGGGTCACTGCTACACCTGTATGGGCTGCCGCAGCTTTCTTACCCCCTATGTGGATGAAAACGGCAAGCCTAAGTATTACGGCCGTTTTAACCAGGGCGTTGTTACGGTAAATCTTGTTGATATAGGTCTTTCGGCGGACGGAGACATTGATAAGTTTTGGCAGATATTCGATGAAAGAATGGAGCTTTGCCACAGAGCCTTGCAGGCAAGGCACGAGCGCCTCACCGGCACGGTTTCGGACGCGGCGCCGATTCTTTGGCAGTACGGTGCGCTTTTGCGCCTTAAAAAGGGCGAGACGATAGACAAATATCTGCACGGAGGATATTCAACCCTTTCGCTTGGATATGCGGGTCTTTGGGAATGTGTTTACAGTATGATAGGCAAAAAGCTTACCGAACCCGAGGGCGAGGAATTCGGACTTCAGATAATGAGAAAGCTTAACGAGTACACCGCAAAGTGGAAGGAAGCGGAGAATATAGATTATTCGCTTTACGGAACTCCGCTTGAAAGCACTACCTATAAGTTTGCAAAATGTCTGCAAAAGCGTTTCGGGGTAATAAAGGGCGTTACCGACAAGAATTATATTACCAACAGCTATCACATCCATGTAACAGAGGATATAGACGCATTTGATAAGTTGGCGCTTGAAGCTAAATTTCAGGCATTGTCGCCCGGCGGCGCTATTTCTTATGTTGAAGTACCCAATATGCAAAATAATATTGAAGCTGTACTTTCAGTTATGCGCTTTATCTATGATAACATAATGTATGCCGAGCTTAACACAAAGAGCGATTACTGCCATGTGTGCGGCTATGACGGCGAAATTGAAATCAAGGAAAACGATGACGGAAAGCTTGTTTGGAGGTGTCCGAACTGCGGCAACACCGATCAGGATAAAATGAATGTTGCCCGCCGTACCTGCGGATACATAGGAACACAGTTCTGGAATCAGGGCAGAACACAGGAAATTAAAGAAAGAGTACTGCATCTGTGATAATAATTCGGATAACGGAGGACGGCGTTTATCGCCGTCCCCTAATTCTGTCTCAGAGGGTTTTGTAAATGAATTACGCGGCGCTTAAAAAATTTGATATAGCAAACGGACCGGGTGTCAGAGTATCGCTTTTTGTAAGCGGATGCCGGCATCACTGCAAAAACTGCTTTAACAGGGAAGCGTGGGATTTTGCTTACGGCAAGCCGTTTACGGAGAATACCGAAAAGGAAATATTGACAGAGCTTTCAAAGGAATATATAATGGGTCTGTCGCTTTTGGGCGGCGAACCGTTCGAGCCTGAAAACAGGGCGGCGCTGACCGGTCTTTTGAAAAAAGCAAAGGAGCTTTTCCCCGAAAAAAAGGTATGGTGCTATACGGGCTTTGTGTACGAACAGCTGACCGACGAAACGGCGGCGGAAATGCTTAAATATATAGATGTTTTGGTGGACGGGAAATTTGTAGAGGAAAAAAAGAGCCCTGACCTTATTTTCAGAGGGTCTTCAAATCAGAGAATATTGGATGTTAAGAAATCTCTTATAAAGGGCGAGCCGATATGGCTTGACGGCGTTTGGAAACGCAGTATGGGAAGCGGAAACATATACGAATAAGCAAAGGAATGATAAAAATGAAAGTAAATTTCAAAAAGCTCAGCGAAAACGCACACGCACCGACATACGGCTCGGAATATGCCGCGGGAGCGGACATATATGCGCTTACGAACGGCGAGACGGTAAAAATTGCTCCGGGTGAGACGAAAATGATACACACGGGAATTTCAATGGAAATACCGGAGGGTTATGCGGGTCTTATCTATGCGCGCAGCGGTATAGCTACCAAAAGAGGGCTTGCGCCTGCAAATAAGGTCGGTGTGGTGGACAGTGATTACCGCGGCGAATTTATGGTTTCACTTCACAATCATTCCGATAAGGAACAGGAAATTGCGGACGGCGAGCGTATCGCACAGCTTGTTATCACCCCCTTTTTAAAGGCGGAATTTACAGAGTGTGACGAGCTTTCGGACACCGTAAGGGGAGCCGGCGGATTCGGCTCAACAGGTAAAAAATAAAAAAACACTTGATTTTTATTGCCCGTTGTGGTAAAATAATCTGGCTATTGGAGACCGAATAGGTTTTCAGGTATTCTGCATTTGATTTCACCCGGGCCTTACGGGTGGGTTCATTGCCGAAAAAATCGACATTGAAGCGGGTGGTCCTCTGCTCTATAGGGGTACGAACGCCTGATAGAAATTAAGGAGGAAAAAAGATGGATGTCATTAAAGAGCTTACAGCAGATATGCTCAAAAAGGACGCTCCCGAAATTCTTATAGGAAGCACCGTAAAGGTTCATGTAAGAATTAAAGAGGGCGAAAAAGAAAGAATACAGGTTTTCGAGGGTACGGTTATTGCCAAGAACAACAGCGGCATTGCCGAGACCTTTACCGTTCGCCGTGTTTCCTACGGCGTAGGTGTAGAGCGTGTTTTCCCCGTACATTCTCCCAATGTTGCTAAGGTTGAGCTTGTACGCAAGGGTCAGGTTCGCAGAGCAAAGCTTTACTATCTGCGTGACAGAGTCGGTAAGGCTGCTAAGGTTAAGGAACTCATCGGCTGATTTTCTTACCGTCATAATAAGGCATTTAAAGGGGAGACGGGCATACTGTCTCCCCTTTTGTTTAGTGTGAGGTACTTATGGACGACAGAAACGATTTTTACAATCCCGAAAATGCGGGCGGATTTTTTGTGGACGAGAGCTGTGTTGACAATTCGGCGGAAGAACCCGAAGCAAAGCCGAAGGGCTCTGTTACGGGTGAAATATTTGAATGGCTGGATGTTCTTGCTACCGCTATTATTACGGTGGTGATAATTTTCAGCCTGATTTTCCGTGTAGCCACAATAAGCGGCGAATCAATGACCAATACCCTGCAGGACAAGGATAAGGTTATTATAACAAATCTTGCGTATACTCCGAAAAAGGGCGATATTGTCGTAATCTCACGCAATGCGGATAATTCGGTTGAGGGCGTAACGACGGGTCAGGTCCCGATTATAAAGCGTGTGATAGCGGTTGCGGGTCAGACAGTGGATATTGATTTTGAAAGAGGCGTTGTTTCGGTGGACGGCGTGGAGCTTGACGAGCCGTATACAAGAACTCTGACCAACCGTATGGGCGATGTGAAATTTCCTGTGTATGTGCCGGACGGTTATGTGTTTGTTCTCGGGGATAACCGCAACGATTCGCTTGACAGCCGTTATATGCAGATAGGCGACGGAGGACTTGTGGATATACGCTATATCTTAGGCCATGCGGTATTAAGGGTTTTCCCGTTCTCAAGCTTCGGCAGACTGGGTAATAAATAATCGGCGGTGAAAAAGGTGAAAAATAAGGGCAAAAACGAGGTAAAAAGGACAGACGACAGAGTAAGCGTCAACTGGTTTCCGGGACATATGGCAAAAACACGCCGTAAAATCAAGGAAATACTGCCGCTGATAGACGCGGTTGCCGAGGTAGTGGACGCAAGGGTGCCGATAAGCTCCAGAAATCCCGAATTGCCGTCGCTGATAGGGGATAAACCGCTTATAATTCTGCTTAATAAATGTGATATGGCAGACCCTGCCGCTACCGCCGAGTGGATAAATTATTATAAACAAAAGGGTATTACCGCAATAGGTATCGACTGCAAAAGCGGAAAAGGACTTAACGCATTTAAAACTGCCGTTAAGACCGCTCTTGCGGACAAGCTCCGCACATATGAACAAAAGGGAATGGTAGGCAAGCCGCTTCGTGTTATGGTTGTGGGTATTCCGAATGTTGGGAAATCCACTTTTATCAATCGCATAGCTGGGAACAACAAGGCAAAGACGGAAAACCGACCCGGAGTTACAAGGGGAAACCAATGGTTCACGATAGACAGACAACTTGAACTGCTTGATACACCGGGTGTTTTGTGGCCTAAATTTGAGGATAAGACCGTCGGCGAGCATCTTGCCTTTACGGGCGCTGTAAAGGACACGATACTCGATACCGAGCTGCTTGCCGTGAGACTTTCCGAGCTTTTGGGTACACTCTGCCCCGATAAGCTTAAAGCGCGCTACGGCGAGCTTGACTGCACGGCGGACGGATATGACATACTTTGCCAAATAGGAAAAAAGCGCGGAATGATGATAAAGGGCGGCGAAACCGATACCGAGCGTGCGGCAAATATGCTGCTTGAAGAATACCGCAACGCCAAAATCGGAAATATAACCTTGGAAAGGGTAGGAAAGAGTGCCTGATTACGAATATGAAAATGCCGCAAAGTCGGGCGGCTTTAAGCTTGTCTGCGGCGTTGACGAGGCAGGCAGAGGTCCGCTTGCCGGACCTGTTTGCGCGGCGGCGGTAATTCTGCCGGAGAACGCTGTTATAGAGGGACTTAACGACTCAAAAAAGCTGAGCGAAAAAAAGCGCGAGGCGCTTTATGATGTAATAAAAGAAAAGGCGATTGCCTTTTGCGTTGCTTACGGAACGCTTGAGGAAATCGAAACGCTCAATATTCTGCAAGCCACTTTTCTTGCAATGAACCGCGCGATAGACGGGCTTGCTGTGAAGCCCGATTTTGCCCTGATAGACGGAAACCGTGTGCCTAAGGATATAAAAATTCCGTGTGAAACGGTGGTTAAGGGAGACGGGAAATCTATGTCGGTAGCGGCGGCGTCGGTGCTAGCCAAGGTTACAAGAGACAGGCTTATGCTTGAATACGATAAGAAATATCCCGAGTATGATTTTAAAAAGCATAAGGGCTACGGCACAAAGGAGCATACGGAGCTTATCAAAAAATACGGTCCGTGCGAAATACACCGTATGTCATTTCTTAAAAATATATTATGAATATCGGAAAAACGGGTGAAACGGGCGAACGGCTCGTTGCGGATTTTATGAGTAAAAAGGGCTGTACGGTAATAAAACGCAATTATCAGTGCCGTTTCGGAGAAATTGACATAATAGCCGAGACGCGGGAATACATTATTTTTACGGAGGTAAAAACCAGAGCCGAGGGCAGTATAGTCTCGCCTGCTGAATCGGTCGACCGCCGTAAACAGGAGCGTATTTTGCTTGCAGCCGAGGATTTTCTCTGTAAGTACGAAACGGTGCTTCAGCCGAGGTTTGATGTGGCTGAGGTGACGGTTTTCAAAAAATCGGACGGAAGAAACGGTTACAGACTTAATTACATAAAAAATGCTTTTTAAGGTAACGGTGTTTTGCTATGAATTATTTTGATCTGCATTGCGATACCGCATATGAATGTTGCTTTAAAAATAAGGAATTTTCAAAAAACGACCTCGCCGTATCGGCGGATAAGGGAGCGGTTTTCGGAAAATGGTCGCAGGTTTTTGCCGTTTGGATAAGGGACGACGCAGAGTCGCCGTACGAGCTTTACCGTACCGTGCTTGACGGATTTAAGAAAAAGCTTGACGGTGCGGCTCCTAACCTTACGCCTTACTTTGCCGTGGAGGGAGGCGCTGTGATAGGGCATAATTCCGACCTTCTTTACAATCTTAAAGAGGACGGAGTTAAATACCTTACGCTTACCTGGAACGGTGAAAACCGTATAGCCGGCGGCTCTAAAACCGAAAAGGGGCTTACCCGATACGGCAGAGAGGTTATTAAAAAGCTTAACAGCTTGAAAATTTGCTGTGATCTTTCGCATCTTAACGATAAGAGTTTTTTTGCGGCGATAGAGCAGGCGGAGTACCCGATAGCCTCACATTCTAACTGCCGTGCGGTCTGTGATGTGAAACGCAATCTTACCGATGAGCAGTTAAAACTGATAGCACAGAGGAACGGAATAATCGGGCTCTGCTTTTACACAAAATTTTTGGGCGGAGATACTGTGGAAAGGCTTTACGAAAACATATGTCATATGGCTGAGCTTGGTCTTGAAAACAATATTGCGGTAGGCTCTGATTTTGACGGGGCGGAAACCGAAGCGCCTGTCAGGTCGCTTGACGGAGTACCCGCGCTTTATAAGGCGCTTAACGAAAAGGGTATCGGCAAGGATATGCTTGATAAAATTTTTTACCTCAATGCTCAAAATTATTTTGACAAAACGGCAAGTGTATAATAAAATGAATGAAGTACGGTTTGCAAGGAGTAAAAAGCAATGAATTACATAAGTACAAGGAATAAATCCGTTAAAGTAACCGCCGCCGAGGCTATCGCAAAGGGAATTTCGGCTGAGGGCGGACTTTTTGTGCCGGACAGCTTTGTGAAATTCACGGATGAGGATTTTAAAAAGCTTTGCGGTCTTGATTATATAGGCAGAGCAAAATATGTGCTTAAATACTTTTTAAACGACTTTACCGAGGAAGAGATCGATTACTGCGTAAGGGGAGCGTACACGGGAAGCTTTGATAACGATATACCGGCGCCTGTTTCGGTTGTCGGGGATATGAATATCCTTGAGCTGTGGCACGGACCTACCTGTGCGTTTAAAGATCTTGCTCTTCAGCTTTTGCCGTATCTGCTTACCACATCGGCAAAAAAGACGGCGGCAGGCAAAAAAACCGTTATTTTGGTTGCAACCTCGGGCGATACGGGTAAGGCGGCGCTTGAGGGCTTCTGTGATGTGCCGGATACCGAAATAATAGTCTTTTACCCGAGCGACGGCGTAAGCCCCATGCAGAAGCTTCAGATGGATTCGCAAAAGGGCAGAAATGTCCATGTAGTCGCTATCAGGGGCAATTTCGACGACGCTCAGACCGGCGTTAAAAAGATATTTACAGACGCCGCGGTAAAGGAAAAGCTTGCGAAAAACGGAATGCAGTTTTCGTCCGCCAATTCAATAAACTGGGGAAGACTGGCTCCGCAGATAGTGTATTATATTTCGGCTTACTGCGATTTAATATCCCGCGGCGAAGACCTTACGGACGGCTTTAATGTTGTCGTGCCGACGGGCAATTTCGGCAACATTCTCGCGGCTTATTACGCAAAGAAAATGGGAGTGCCGATAAATAAGCTTATCTGCGCCTCAAATTCCAATAATGTTCTTACCGATTTTATAAGAACGGGAGTTTACGACCGAAACCGCAAATTTTATACAACCGTTTCGCCGTCTATGGATATACTTATTTCAAGCAATCTTGAAAGAATGCTGTTCGAGCTGTCGGGCTGTAACGATGAAGAGGTCGCAAAAATGCAGGAGGAGCTTTCAAAGAGCGGAACATTTAAGGTGTCAGGCGGCATAAGGTCGAAAATGACCGAGCTTTTCTGGGGCGGCTGTTGCAATGACGGGCAAACGCTTGATACAATAGGCAAGGTATTCGGCGAGTACGGGTATCTGTGTGACACGCACACCGCCGTTGCGGTTAATGTTTACGGTCAGTATAAGGAACAGACAAACGACCGCAGAACTACGGTTATCGCGTCGACCGCGTCGCCCTATAAGTTTGCGGACAGCGTGCTTAAAGCGGTGAGCGACAGGGACTCGGGAACCGAGTTCGGCAATGTCAAATTGCTTTCCGATATTACGGGCGCCGAGGTGCCCGAGCCTATACAGGCGCTTGAAAGAGCCGAGGTACGGTTTAAAGAAATATGCGATAAGGATAAAATGCTTTCGGAGGTTTACTCCGCTCTCGGAATAAAATAAAAAAATATCCGGCTTAAAAGCCGGATATTAATTTTGACAGGCAAGCTTACTTCGCTTCGAAGGTGTCACAGCAGGTATCTCTGCATGTGTTGGCTTCGCCGTGTCCGACTTGAATTTTTCCAGCGGCGCACATATCGTCTGCGGTATGATGAACACAGTTCTTAACATCGCAGGCTACGCACAGCTTGGTTTCGCATTTGCAATCTGACATATTAGGTCAAGTCCTTTCCGACCCTATTAAGGGTCTCGATTATTATGTGCAAAAACATTATTTTTATTAGTAAGCGCAGGTGATTTTAATTTGAGCATTTATGCCATTTCGGATCTGCACCTATCATTCGGTACGGATAAACCGATGAATATTTTTAAAGGCTGGGATAATCATACCGAACGGATAGCGGCTAACTGGAAACGGCTTGTAAGGGAAGAAGACACCGTTGTTTTGCCGGGCGACTTTTCCTGGGGCTTAAAGCTTGAGGAAACGGTAAAGGATTTTGAATTTCTCGAAAAGCTGCCGGGTAAAAAGCTACTTTTAAAGGGTAATCACGATCTGTGGTGGAGTACGGCAAAAAAGTTACACGAATTCTTTTTAAAAAACGGTTTTAATTCCGTGGATATAATTTACAACAGCTGTGCCGTTTGCGAGGGCAGAGCGATTGCCGGAACAAGAGGCTGGTTTTATGACGATACCGCCGATAAAAAGGTACTTTTGCGCGAGGCGGGCAGGCTTGAAGCGTCGCTTAATCAGGCGGAGAAAACGGGACTTCCGACAGAGGTCTTTTTGCATTATCCGCCCGTGTACGGCGGAGAGGTCTGTCACGAAATATTCGATATTATTAAAAGCCACGGAATAAAGAAGGTTTATCACGGTCATATACACGGAGCGGGCTTTAATAATGCGGTAAGCGAGTATGACGGCGTAAAATTTAAGCTTATATCGTGTGATTGCATTGATTTTACACCTGTTTTAGTCGTCTAATATATAGAATTTGACGAATTTACAGAAGTATTTAAAAAAATGTAGAAAAAATTATCCTAATGTGCTATAATAATTTGAACTATTGTAAAACGAGATATTATGGTTTCGTTTCACTTCGGAGGTATAAAAATGAGCTTGAAAGAAACAAAAAAGATAGACGCAAACAGGTATCAACTGGAAATTACGGTTGACGGCGAGAAATTCCGTGAGGCAATTCGCGAGGCTTATAAGAAAAACGGCAAAAAAATAAATGTGCCGGGCTTCAGAAAGGGCAAAGCTCCGCTTCATATAATCGAGACATATTACGGCTCCGAGATATTCTTCGAGGACGCCCTCAATCTTCTTTATAACGACCTTGTTGAGGACGCGATAAAGGAATCCGGTCTTAAGGTTATAAACGATAAGATGGACTTTGACCTCGTTTCGATCTCAAAGGAGGACGGCGTTGATTTTAAGGTTTCTCTTACAACCTATCCCGAAATCGAAATCGGCGAATATAAGGGCTTAAAGGCTGAAAAGACCGCGGTTAAGGTTGAAGCCGCCGAGGTAAACACTGAGCTTAACGCAATGGCGGAACGCAATGCCCGTATGGTATCCGTTGAAGACAGAGCCGCAAAGAACGGCGATACCGTTGTTATAGATTTTGAAGGCTTTACGGACGGTAAGGCATTTGACGGCGGCAAGGCTGAGGGACATTCTTTGGCACTGGGTTCGGGTCAGTTTATCCCCGGCTTTGAGGATCAGATAGTAGGCAAGAATATCGGCGACGAATTCGATGTTAATGTTACCTTCCCCGAGGAGTACGGCGCTAAGGAGCTTGCCGGCAAGGAAGCTGTTTTCAAGGTAAAGCTTCACGAGATAAAGGTTAAAGAACTTCCTGCAATTGACGATGAGTTTGCAAAGGATGTAAGCGAATTCGACACGCTTAAGGAATTAAAGGCTGATCTTAAGAAAAAGGCTACCGAGCGCAAGAAGAAAGCGGCTGAGGAGGCCACCGAAAACGCGCTTGTTCAGCAGATAGTTGACAGCATAAAGGGCGAAATTCCGGAGGCTATGTTTGAAAACCGTCTTAACCAGTGCGTTGAGGATTTTGCTTACAGACTCCAGTCTCAGGGTCTTAACCTTGAAACATACCTTAAATATACAAATTCGAATATTGACGAATTTAAAAAATCGTTCCGACCCCAGGCGGAGGCTCAGGTCAAGTACAGACTTGCGCTTGAAAAGATTGTTGAGCTTGAGAATATTAAGCCCGATGATAAGGAAATCGAAGCCGAGTACGAGAAGCTTGCCAAGGATTACGGCGTAGAAGCCGATAAGGTTAAGAACGCTATTCCGGCTGAAGAGGTTGCAAAGGATCTTGCGGTAGGCAAGGCAATCGACCTTATAAAGGAAAATGCCGTAATTACAGAGGTTGAACCCAAGGCGGAGGAAAAGGCTCCCGCTAAGAAGCCGGCGGCTAAGAAAACAACAAAGAAAGCTGCCGACAAGGACGAAAAATAATTGATTATAAACCGCATTTCGGGTCAATATTAAGACTAACGGAGGTAATTATATTGGATATGAGTCTGGTACCTTATGTAATCGAACAAACAAGCAGGGGCGAACGCTCCTATGACATCTTTTCAAGACTTTTAAACGACCGTATAATTATGCTTAACGACGAGGTAAACAACGCCTCTGCCAGCGTGATTATCGCTCAGATGCTTTATCTTGAGGGTCAGGACCCCGAAAAGGACATTAATTTTTACATCAACAGCCCCGGCGGTGCGGTAACCGCCGGTATGGCAATTTACGATACCATGCAGTATATAAAGTGCGATGTAAGCACTATTTGTATGGGTATGGCGGCAAGTATGGGCGCTTTTCTTTTGGCTGCCGGAACAAAGGGCAAGAGACTTGCTCTTCCCAACAGCGAGATTATGATTCATCAGCCTCTCGGTCAGGCGCAGGGTCAGGCTACGGACATTCTTATTCACGCTCACCACATCGAGCAGATAAGAAGCAATATAAATAAGATACTTGCCGAAGAGACCGGAAAGCCGCTTGAGCAGATTCAGATCGACACCGAAAGGGATAACTTTATGACCGCTGCCGAAGCTGCGGAGTACGGTCTTATCGACAAAGTAATTTCTAAGAGATAGAGGTATTCAAATGCCGAATGACAAAAAAGATGAGATACGCTGTTCGTTCTGCGGCAAAACGCAGGACGAGGTAACAAGACTTGTTGAGGGTCCGGGCGTGTATATCTGCGACCAGTGTATCGAATTCTGCAACGCCTTGCTTTTTGATGATGAAGCCGGCAAAAAGAGCAAGCCAGCCAAAAAGGATAAGGACTTTGTTCTTCCTAAGCCGCAGGAGATAAAGGCAAAACTTGACCAATATGTTATAGGTCAGGACGAAGCCAAAAAAACTCTTTCAGTAGCGGTATATAACCACTATAAAAGAATTTATAAGAACGATGACCCCGAGGTTGAACTGAATAAAAGCAATGTGCTTATGTTAGGACCGACGGGTGTCGGAAAAACGCTCCTTGCGCAGACGCTTGCGAAAATACTTGAGGTGCCGATTGCGATAACCGACGCCACCACACTCACAGAGGCGGGATATGTCGGAGAAGATGTGGAAAACATACTTTTAAGACTTATTCAGGCGGCGGATTACGATATTGAAAAGGCGGAACGCGGCATAATCTATGTTGACGAAATAGATAAAATAGCCCGCAAGTCGGAAAACGCCTCTATAACCCGTGATGTAAGCGGCGAGGGCGTTCAGCAGGCTTTGCTTAAAATTCTTGAGGGTACGGTTTCGAATGTTCCCCCGCAGGGCGGAAGAAAGCATCCGCAGCAGGAGTTCATTCAGATTGACACCACAAATATACTGTTTATATGCGCCGGCGCTTTCGACGGAATTGAAAAGGTTATCGAAAGGCGTATAGGCGGCAGCAGTCTGGGCTTCGGGGCAGATGTCAAATCGCCGAAATCTCTTGAGGCAGAGGCTGTTTCTACGCAGGCGACGCATCAGGACCTTGTAAAATTCGGAATGATACCCGAGCTTGTCGGCAGGCTTCCTGTTATAACCGCACTTCGCGGCATGGATAAGGAAACGCTTGTTAAGATTATGACCGAACCTAAAAATTCGATAATCAAACAGTACAAGGCGCTTTTCAAGATGGATAATATCGACCTTGAATTCACTCCGGACGCGCTTTCCAAGATTGCGGACCTTACCATTGAGCGCAAAACCGGAGCGAGAGGACTTCGCTCTATTATCGAGGGAGTTTTGCAGAAATTTATGTTTGAGGCTCCGTCGGACGAAACGGTTACGGGAATTACAATAACCGCAAAAACCGTTGAAAACGGCGAAGCGGAAATAAAAAGAAAAGCATCATAAAACTAAGACCGTCATCATTTGATGACGGTCCTTTTTAAAGCATATTTGAAAGCTCGGCTAATTGTTCGAGCGTAAGCTTTTCGCCCCTTACGGTTTCGGGAAGATTGAGTTTTCTGAGCGCCGCGCGTAATTCATCCCTGTCCGTACCGGCAGTGTTGGAGACGGCGTTCACAAGCGTTTTTCGGCGCTGTGAAAAGCAGCACTTAACAAGCTTGAAAAACTCTTTTTCGCTTTTTAAGGCTACGGGCGGCTCTTTGCGTATTTTTAACCGTATTACGGCGGAGTCGACATTCGGGGGCGGCATAAAGCTTTTTCTGTCTACTTCGAAGAGTATTTCGGGTTCTGCGTAATAGCTTACAGCAACGCTTACAGCGCCGGCTTCTCTTGTGCCCACCTCGGCGCACAGCCGCTCGGCGGCTTCCTTTTGCACCATTACGGTTACCGCGTCTATCGGAAGGCGGCTTTCTAGCAAATGCATAATTACGGGTGATGTAATATAATACGGCAGGTTGGCACACACCGCAACCCTTTTGCAGTCACCGAATTTTTCTTTTATAAGACTTTTAAGGTCTATTTTCATTGCGTCGCCGTAGATTACCTCGGTGTTTTCACAATCGCCGAGCGTTTCGGGCAAAATTCTTTTCAGGCGTTCGTCAAGCTCTATCGCAACCACCTTTGCCGAATTTTTCGACAGTTCTTTTGTAAGCACGCCTATGCCGGGACCTACTTCTATAACGCCAGTCTCTTTGTCGCAGGCGGCCTTTGCCATAGCAGGGCAGACATCCGGATTTATAAGAAAATTTTGACCGAGGGATTTTTTAAACTCAAATCCCGTTTTTGCAATCAGGGATTTTACGGTATTTATGTCAGATAAATTCATATTTCGCTCCGAAAACTTTATTTTTTACTTATTATAACCTATAAAATTTGGCTCTGCAATAAATTTTTGGTGACAAACCGAGTTTTATAATGTATAATAAACTTATATATTAATTTTGCAGGTGAGTTATAAGTGGATAACAGATATTTTGATAAAGTAATTGAGGAAATGCAGCCGTTTTTGGATGAGCAGAGCTTTAAGCAGTCGGAGGACGGCAGTTATAAAAACGATACGAGAGTTGTCAAGGTGGAATATAATGAGAGCCGCCAGATGTATACTCTTAATGTGGCTGAGATTGCGGACGGCGAAATCGGCGAGTTTAAGGAAATAAGCGCTTGGCTTTTTGATGATTCGCAAACCGCAAAGGACGCGGCGTCCGTCGGTATGGATTTTACCGCTTCGCTCAGAAAAAATATGGGTATAAAGCTTAAACGCACAGCCTCGGGCGAGGAAGTAGAGCTTCCCACCGTTTCGAAAATCGGAAGTATTACAGTTACGGGCTTTGCAAAGAAAATGCTTGACTTTTTCCCGCCGCTTAAGGACGAATATAAGGATCATATCGCACAGTACGGCAACTTTTTGTATCTTAATTTCTTCGGCGAGCATTTGGTTCCGCACATCAAAAATGTTTTAAGCTCAGGTAATAAAAAGCAGATCAAAAAGCTTTATGATATTTTAGGCGATATGTATGTTAAGGGCGATAAGGATACCGTAAATACCGTTGTCGCTGTGCTTTGCGCCGCGGCGTACAATGATGAAAGCACCGAAAAAGCCGTTAAGGATATGCTGGCTGGCAACAATCATTTCCTTTTGGCGTTCGAAAGCTTTTTAAAGACAATGCCGAAATCCAAAAAGCTTATGGCGGCGCTTGTAAAATAAAAATATATTAGGAGGTACTTTTGTGGAGTATGTTATTATCGCGTTGATTGCACTGCTGGTAATTCTCTTTTTCGCAAATGTAAGAATAGTTCCGCAGGCAACTGAATATGTTATTGAGTTTTTGGGTAAATACAAGGTAACATGGGGAGCGGGATTACATGTTAAAATTCCTGTCTTAGAGCGTATTGCCAAAAAAATAACCCTTAAAGAGCAGGTGCTTGATTCACCGCCGCAGCCTGTTATAACAAAAGATAATGTTACAATGCAGATAGACACGGTGGTTTATTTCAGAATTTACGACGCAAAACTTTATACCTACGGCGTTGTAAGTCCGATAAACGCTTTGCAGAACCTTACCGCAACTACCCTGCGTAACCTTGTAGGCGAGCTTGAGCTTGACGGTACGCTTACCTCGAGAGATACCATTAACGCAAAAATGACAGCCATACTCGACGAGGCGACCGATAAATGGGGTATGAAGGTAAACCGAGTTGAGCTTAAGAACATTATTCCGCCCGACGAAATTCAGAACGCAATGGAAAAGCAGATGAAAGCGGAGCGTGAACGCAGAGAAACGCTTTTGCAGGCTGAAGGTCATAAGGCGGCGGCTATTACCAGAGCCGAGGGCGACAAGCAGGCTATGATACTGGCAGCCGAGGGCGAGCGTGACGCGCGCATTGCAAGAGCCGAGGGTGAAGCAAGAGCCGTCTTCCTTAATAAAAAGGCTGAAGCGGACGGTATCCGCGCTATAAAAGAAGCGGCGGCTGACGCGGCTGTGCTTGAAATCAAAAGGCTTGAAACACTTGCCGAAATTTCAAACGGCACGGCGGCTAAGCTTATTATTCCGACCGACGCTGTTAATATGGTAACAAAAAACACCGTTTTCAGCGAGACTACCGGTATAGGAAATGTGACGAATGAGGCACCGAAGCCCGTAACACCGCCTAAAAAGGACGAATGCTGCGACGATTAAAAGTATTTGACAAAAGAATTATTATGTGCTATACTGTATAAAGTTTAAAGAGCAATGGCGCTCACCTACGGAGATATACTCTGTGGGTGGGCGCTTTTTATTTTCAATAAACGGGGGAATTAATATGACGGAAAAGGGACTTTACCGACAGCAATTTGAGCATGACGCCTGCGGTATAGGAGCCGTTGTTAAGGTTGACGGAACAAAAAGCCACACAGTTGTCGACAATGCGCTTTCAATAGTTGAAAAGCTTGAACACAGGGCAGGTAAGGACGCCTCGGGAGAGACCGGCGACGGCGTCGGAATACTTGTTCAGATCTCTCACAAATTCTTTAAAAGCGCTGCCGAAGAAATAGGCATAGAGCTGCCGGGCGAGCGTGAGTACGGTGTGGGAATGTTCTTTTTTCCGCAGGATACATTAAAACGAAATCAGGCTAAAAAAATGCTTGAGGTAATAGCCGACAAAGAGGGCGTGGAGTTCTTAGGTTGGCGTGAAGTTTCCATCAGAAGCGAAATTTTGGGTGAAAAGGCGCTTTGCTGTATGCCGCACATTATGCAGTGCTTTCTTAAAAAGCCTGCGGATATTAAAAAGGGTATTGATTTCGACCGCAAACTGTATGTTATCCGCAGAGTCTTCGAGCAGAGCAATGATAACACCTATGTAGCGTCGCTTTCGTCAAGAACCATTGTTTATAAGGGTATGTTCCTTGTGGGTCAGCTCCGCCGCTTTTATCTTGATTTGCTGGATGAAAGGTTCGAAAGCGCAATAGCGCTTGTTCACTCGCGCTTTTCCACCAATACAACTCCGAGCTGGGAGCGCGCGCATCAGAACCGCTTTATACTTCACAACGGCGAGATAAACACAATAAGAGGAAATGTCGACAGAATGCTTGCCCGCGAGGAAACAATGGAAAGCGAATTTATGGACGACGATATGGACAAGATTCTGCCCGTTGTAAACGCCGCGGGCTCCGATTCCGCAATGCTTGATAACACGCTTGAATTTCTTGTGATGAACGGTATGGACCTGCCGCTTGCGGTTATGGTTACTATCCCCGAACCGTGGAGAAACAGCAAGACCATAACAAGGGCAAAAAGGGATTTTTACCATTATTATTCCACAATGATGGAACCGTGGGACGGTCCCGCCGCAATACTGTTTTCGGACGGCGACACGGTAGGCGCCGTGCTTGACCGTAACGGACTGCGCCCCTCAAGGTATTATATAACCGACGATAACACACTTATTTTATCGTCCGAAGTAGGCGTGCTTGATATACCCGCCGAGCATATTGTTGAAAAAAGCCGACTTGAACCCGGCAAAATGCTGCTTGTCGATACAGCAAATAAACGCATTATTTCGGATGAAGAATGCAAGAGGTATTACGCTACAAGAAAGCCCTACGGCGAATGGCTTGACCAGAACCTTGTACGCCTTAGTGACCTTAAAATGCCGAACTGCCGTATTGAGCGCTATGACCCGAAAACCAGAGACCTACTTTATAAGGCGTTCGGATATACATACGAGGACATACGCAACGCAATAATTCCGATGGCAAAGAACGGAGCGGAAGCTACCGCCGCTATGGGTACGGATATACCGCTCGCGATGCTTTCGGAAAAGCATCAGCTTTTGTTCAATTACTTTAAACAGCTTTTTGCGCAGGTTACAAATCCGCCGATAGACGCAATCCGTGAGGAGGTTGTCACCGATACGAGCGTTTATGTAGGTTCGGACGGAAACCTGTTAAGCGAAAGCGCGTCAAACTGCGGCGTGCTTGAACTGCCGAACCCGATAATCACCTCGGCGGAGCTTGTGAAAATAAAGGCGATAGACCGCCCCGGCTTCAAGGTTGAAACCGTTTCCCTGCTTTACTATACTAATACTCCGCTTGAACGGGCGCTTGACCACCTTTTTGTTGAGTGTGACCGCGCTTACAAAAAAGGCGCGAATATACTTATTTTGTCCGACAGGGGCGTAGATGAAAACCATGTAGCCATTCCGTCGCTTTTGGCGGTATCGGCTATTGAACAGCATTTGATACGCACCAAAAAGCGTACCGCGCTGTCAGTAATACTTGAAAGCGCAGAGCCGAGAGATGTACACCACTTTGCCACCCTTTTAGGCTACGGCGCAAGAGCGGTGAACCCGTATCTTGCGGAGGAATGTATTACCGAGCTTATAGACAGAAAACTGCTTGACAAGGATTATCACACCGCAATAAGGGATTATAACAACGCCATTCTCCACGGCATAGTTAAAATAGCCTCAAAAATGGGTATTTCAACCATACAGTCGTATCAGTCGTCGCAGATATTCGAGGCCGTCGGCATTAAAAAAGAGGTTATAGACAAATACTTCACCAATACCGTAAGCCGCGTCGGCGGAATAGGTCTTGAGGAGATCAACGAGGGTGTAGAGTACCGCCACAGCCATGCGTTCGATCCGTTGGGACTCGGTGTTGACACCACGCTTGACAGCGTCGGCGAGCATAAGCTACGCTCGGGCAACGATAAAGAAGACCATATGTACAGCCCCGAGACCGTTATCGCTCTGCGTGAGGCTACACAGCAGGGCTCGTATAAGCGCTTTAAGGAATACACCGATATGGTGGATAACGAGCGCAGACCGCATACGCTGAGAGGATTGCTTGAATTTAATACGGAGGGTGTAACCCCTGTTCCGCTTGAGGAGGTAGAACCCGTAAGCGAGATTGTAAAACGCTTTAAAACGGGCGCTATGTCATACGGCTCTATTTCGCAGGAGGCTCACGAATGTATGGCGATAGCTATGAACAGGCTCGGCGGAAAATCAAATTCGGGCGAGGGCGGCGAAAGACCGGAAAGACTCGGCACCGAACGGGGAAGTGCCATAAAGCAGGTGGCTTCGGGCAGGTTCGGAGTTACAAGCGAATACTTGGTTTCCGCTAAGGAAATTCAGATAAAAATGGCGCAGGGCGCAAAGCCCGGCGAGGGCGGACATCTGCCCGGTAAAAAGGTTTATCCGTGGATAGCTAAGACCCGTTACTCAACACCCGGAGTATCGCTTATCTCTCCGCCGCCGCATCACGATATTTACTCTATCGAGGATTTAGCCCAGCTTATTTTCGACCTTAAAAACGCCAATAAGGACGCCAGAATTTCCGTAAAGCTTGTTTCCGAGGCAGGAGTCGGCACCATTGCGGCAGGCGTTGCTAAGGCGGGCGCTCAGGTCGTGCTTATCTCGGGCTATGACGGCGGCACGGGAGCGGCTCCGCAAAGCTCCATTCACAATGCGGGACTTCCGTGGGAGCTTGGTCTTGCGGAGGCGCATCAGACCCTTATAAGCAACGGACTGCGTTCAAGGGTAATACTTGAGACCGACGGCAAGCTTATGAGCGGCAGAGATGTTGCCATTGCGGCTATCTTAGGCGCGGAGGAATTCGGATTTGCAACGGCTCCGCTTATAACTATGGGCTGTATTATGATGAGGGTGTGCAATCTTGACACCTGTCCCTGCGGTATAGCTACGCAAAATCCGGAGCTTAGAAAGCGTTTTTGCGGAAAACCCGAATATGTAATGAATTTTATGACCTATATTGCCGAGGAACTGCGTGAAATAATGGCGTCGCTCGGAGTTAAAACGGTTGAGGAACTGGTGGGCCGTACCGATTTGATTAAGGTGCGCGAGAAAACCGTAACAAAGCGCGCGGCCATGGCAGACCTTTCGCAAATTCTTTACAGCGATAAGAGCGCTCCGCAAAGCGAAAAGCACTTCAGACCCGATAATGTGTTTAATTTCGAGCTTGAAAAAACGGTTGACGAGGCGGTAATTATTCCTTCGTTCAAATCGGCGTTAAAATCGGGTAAACCGAAGGCAATAGATATAAATGTTTCAAGCACAAACCGTACCCTCGGTACGATATTCGGTTCGGAAATAACCAAGAAATATAAAAACACATTGCCGGACGATACCTATGTTATCAACTGCCACGGCGGCGGCGGTCAGTCCTTCGGCGCATTTATACCGAAAGGTCTTACTATCTGTCTTGAGGGCGACAGCAACGATTATTTCGGCAAGGGACTTTCGGGCGGCAAGCTTATAGTAGCTCCGCCCGCCGACTCAAAATTCAAAGCAGAGGAAAATATTATAATAGGCAATGTAGCGCTTTACGGCGCAACCTCGGGCGAGGCTTACATAAACGGTATAGCAGGCGAACGCTTTTGCGTAAGGAATTCAGGAGCGTATGCCGTGTGCGAGGGAACAGGCGATCACGGCTGTGAGTATATGACAGGCGGCAGAGCGGTAGTTTTAGGACCTACCGGCAAAAACTTTGCGGCAGGTATGAGCGGCGGTATCGCTTATGTGCTTGATGAAAACTTTGATTTTTATCTGCGCCTTAACAAAGAGCTTGTTACTATGAGCGGCGTTGAGGAAAAGCACGATATTGAAGAGCTGCGCTCTATGATAGAAAAGCATTTTGCCGCCACGGGCTCGCCTAAGGCAAGACGGATACTTAACGATTTCAGTAATTATATTCCGTATTTTAAAAAGATAGTGCCGAACGATTACAGCCGTATGTTAGCGGAAATCAGCCGTTTTGAGGAAAAGGGTCTCTCCCGTGAGGAAGCAGAGCTTGAAGCCTTTTATTCGGTGCAGAAATAAGGAGGGGAACAGAAATGGGAAAACCTACCGGATTTTTAGAATTTGAAAGAAAGCTTAATAAATCGACAGAGCCTGCCGAAAGAATTAAAAATTTCAACGAGTTTCATTCCCCTATGCAAAAGGCGGCAAGAGAACAGCAGGGCGCAAGATGTATGAACTGCGGAATTCCGTTTTGCCAATCCGCAATGAAGCTCGGCGGAATGGTGTCGGGCTGTCCGCTCCATAACCTTATTCCGGAGTGGAACGACGAAATATTCAACGGAAATTGGGAATATGCGCTGGCTCGCCTGACAAAGACCGCAAGCTTTCCTGAGTTTACAGGAAGAGTATGTCCGGCGCTCTGCGAGGCGGCTTGCTCCTGCGGACTTTACGGAGACTCCGTTACAGTTAAGGAAAATGAACTTGCTATAATAGAAAACGGCTATAAAAACGGCCTTGTAAAGCCACATCCGCCCGAGGTACGCACGGGCAAGAGGGTTGCGGTGATAGGCTCGGGACCATCGGGGCTTGCCTGCGCCCAACGCCTTAACGGCAGGGGTCACAGCGTTACCGTATACGAAAAGGACGACCGCATAGGCGGACTTTTGATGTACGGAATACCCAATATGAAACTTGAAAAATCGGTTGTCGACAGGCGTGTAAGCCTTATGAAAGCGGAGGGAATAGAATTTCTGACAGGCGTTAATGTCGGAAAGGACATAAGTGCCGACGAGCTTTTAAAAACATATGACGCGGTCGTAATTTGCTGCGGTGCCGGCAACCCCCGTGATTTAAAGGTTGAAAACCGTGATGTAAAGGGCGTTTATTTCGCCGTTGATTTTCTGAAATCCACCACAAAGGCGTTGCTTGACAACGGATTAAGGGACGGATTCATCTCCGCAAAGGGTAAGGATGTAATTATAGTCGGCGGCGGCGATACGGGTAACGACTGCGTAGGCACCTGCATACGCCACGGCTGTAAATCGGTAACTCAGCTTGAAATGATGCCGAAGCTGCCGGACAGCAGAACGGATGCCAACCCGTGGCCGCAGTACCCGAGGGTATGCAAGACCGATTACGGTCAGGAGGAGGCGATAGCCGTCTTCGGCAAAGATCCGAGAGTCTATTGCACCACCGTCAAATCCCTTGTTTCGGATGAAAACGGCAACATAAAAGCTGTTGTGACCGTAGAGCTTAAACCCGAAAAGGATAAAAAGAGCGGCAGAACCGTTATGACCGAAATAAAGAACAGTGAGAAAACCCTTGATTGCGGACTTTTGCTTATAGCCGCAGGATTTTTGGGACCCAAGCCTTATATTGCCGAGGCGTTTGGGGTGGAAACTAACGAAAGAAGCAATATTAAAACACAGGACGGTTCTTACAAAACAAGCGTAGATAAGCTTTTCACGGCAGGGGACAGCCACAGGGGGCAGTCGCTTGTGGTATGGGCGATAGCCGAGGGCAGAGCCGCCGCCAAAGAAATTGACGAATATTTAATGGGGTACACCAATTTGGTGTAGAAGTGCGCATAGCAAATCAAATTTTGTTGTACTCGTGCCGTGCTGGCAAGGGATTTGTTCTCTGCTAATGCAGGTTTGTAGTTTTGTACTTTGCTTAGCTTGCTTGTGCTCCTGCCGCACGGGCGCCCTATTTCTGTGCGGACAGAAATAGGGAAAAGAACCGCCGAGAACCCTTCCGATCGGGTTCTCGGACTCTCCTTAACGGCTGGGGGGACACCCCTTGTGTATCCTCTTTGCACAGGGCTTTAGCAATAGTCACATTGATTTAAGTTTAGTGAAATACCATGTCTTTCACAGACAAAGAAAACCAGACTGCTTTAATGAACAAGTCCGTAAAAAATGGACAATAGAAAAAAGAGACCTCCTATGGTAGAATTAAAGGAACTACCATAGGAGGATTTTTTATGCCAAAACGAAATGTTCTTTGCTCCCTTTCTTTCAATAAAGAAAGGGAGTGCCTGCGCGGCACGAGTGCAACAGGCTAAGTAAAGCAAAAAGCTGTAAACCTGCGTTAGCAGAGAAGAAAATTTTAGTTTTCTGAACTTTAACACACTTAAGTACAAAAAAGTGTTAAAATGGATAAAAGCAAACAATAATGAATATCACTAAGGAAATTCAAAACAAAGTGTTGCTCTAAATTCCAAACACAGTTTGACGGAGGAAATTTTATGGAAAAAACAAAAGAGGATAAAATACTTTATCTTGCAGAACAAATCCCCAAATTGCCGAGCAAGGCAATAAAGGCAGTCTCCTTTATGATTGATAACTTCGATTTAATCGAAGAAATCAGCAAAACTTTGCCTATGACAGAAACGGAAATTCAAAACAGAATAGCGAAAGCTAAGAAAAAAGAGGATTATACCTCTATGATTATTTTCTGCACCGCTAAAGTGTTAAGAAACAAAAAAGAATAACACTAAAGCAAATTATCTTTTTTCTCGATTTACATAGCCGGCAAAGGCAACTATACAAGACAGTGCGGTATTGCTCGAAATTTTCACTGCCGCAACCGGACATCCGAACGGAGTTCGCACAGAATAACTGTATAATATTTTATCCTGTCCTTATTTTAAAATAAGGACAGGATTTTTTGCGTCCGAAGGCATAAAAATGCCGCCGGTACAAACGCACCGACGGCACAAAAATTATATTATTCTGATACGGATTACTCCGTCAATTGCTCCTATCTTATCCGCAACCGCCGAAACATCAGCCTTGCCTATATCAAGCATTGTATAGGCGTATTCGCCTTTCGATTTATTAAGCAGGTTTTCTATATTTACATTGTCTTCCGCAAATATTCCGGTTATTGCCGTAAGCATATTCGGTATATTTTTATGGATAACGCAAATACGGTTTTCGCCGCTTCTGGGCATTGTGATTTCGGGAAGGTTTACCGAGTTTACTATATTTCCGTTTTCAATATAGTCGATAAGCTCTCTTGCCGCCATTCCGGCGCAGTTTTCCTCGGATTCGGGTGTTGAAGCACCGAGATGCGGTATTGCTATAACCCCGTCCACACCCAAAATATCGTCCGACGGGAAGTCCGTAACATAGGAAGCTACCTTGCCTGACTCAAGCGCCGATTTCAAAGCGGCGTTATCCACAAGTCCGCCTCTTGCAAAATTAAGAATACGCACGCCGTCCTTCATTTTTGCTATCGCTTCGGCGTTTATCAGGTTTTTGGTGGAATCGGTAAGCGGAACATGAACCGTAATATAATCGCATTTTTCAAATATCTCGTTAATATCAAAGATATGAACGGTGTTATGGGTAAGGTTCCACGCCGATTTTACCGAAAGGTACGGATCGTAGCCGTATACCTTCATTCCAAGAGCATTGGCGGCATTTGCAACCATAACGCCGATTGCTCCGAGACCGATTACGCCGAGGGTCTTATTCTTAATTTCGGGACCCGCAAAAGCTCCTTTGCCTTTTTCGACCATCTTACCGACCTCTGCACCGTTGCCCTTGAGCGTTTTCGCCCATTCAATACCCGAGATAACACGGCGCGAGCCTATCAGAAGTCCCGCAAGTACAAGCTCCTTTACGGCATTTGCGTTAGCGCCCGGCGTATTGAAGACCACTATTCCTTTTTCGGAGCAACGGTCTATCGGGATATTGTTCGTACCGGCACCCGCTCTCGCGATAGCCTTTAAGGTTTCGGGAAATTCCGTATCGTGAAGCGAAGCGGAACGGACTATTGCGCCGTCTGCGTTTTCCACCTCATCGCCTACGGTATATTTATCGTCAAATACATCAAGACCGACCTTTGAGATCTTGTTATAAGTTTTGATCTTATACATCAGCCGTTCTCCTCCTCGAATTTCTTCATAAACTCCACAAGCTTGCGAACACCCTCTGTCGGCATTGCGTTGTATATAGAAGCACGCATACCCCCGACAGTTCTGTGACCCTTAACATTCACAAAGCCTGCCTTTTTAGCTTCGGCTACAAATTTAGCATCCAACTCCTCATTGCCCGTTACAAACGGAACATTCATCAGAGAGCGGTCCTCGGGCACTACCGTACCTTTAAACAGACGGCTTTCATCAAGAAAATCATAAAGAATTTTTGCTTTTTCTTCGTTTATCTTCTTCATGGCTTCAAGTCCGCCGATCTTTTTAAGCCACTTAAAGGTAAGTCCCGCGATATATATTGCATAGCAGGGCGGCGTATTAAACATTGAACCGTTTTCCGCATGGGTGGCGTAGTTAAGCATAGTCGGCGTAATATCCATAGCGTTTCCGACAAGGTCTTTACGGATAATAACAATAGTTACGCCTGCCGGAGCGACATTCTTCTGTGCACCGGCGTAGAGCACGCCGAATTTTTTAACATCGATAGGCTCCGACAAAATACAGCTTGAAATATCCGCAACAAGCGGTACATTACCCGTATCGGGGATTTCATGATACTTGGTTCCGTAAATGGTGTTGTTCATACAAATATGAACATAATCAGCCTCGGGATCAAAGTCCTCGCGCTTTGTTTTAGGTATATAAGAATAGGTCTTATCGGCGCTTGAAGCTACAGCACGAGCCTTGCCGTAACGGGCGGCTTCCTTATATGCCTTATTTGCCCACTGACCTGTGATGATATAATCCGCCTTGCCGTTTTTATTCATAAGATTAAGCGGCACCATAGCAAACTGTGTTGACGCTCCGCCCTGTAAAAACAGAACATAATAATCGTCCGGTATATTCATAAGCTCACGGAGATTAGCCTCGGCTTCATCAAAAATAGCCTGATATTCCTTTGAGCGGTGTGACATTTCCATTACCGACTGTCCGGTAGCTCCGTATTCAAGCATTTCCGCGGCGGCGGTTTTCAATACTTCCTCGGGAAGCATCGAAGGACCTGCGCTGAAATTATAAACTCTTGCCATTAATTTTACCCCCATAGTACTTTCGGTTTTTACCGATATTAAGTGATATGTATTACATTATATTCGCAGAATGCCGTTTTGTCAATAAGTTTGTTAAGAATTTGTCAATAAATTTGCAGATTCTTGCAAAATAACGGAAATGTTTGTTATTTTATTAACAAACAAATGTCGGATAAAGAGGAACGGGAAGCCCATTCCTCTTTAGATTATTATTTATTTAAAATTTTCACAAAATCGGCATAAGCCTTTTCCCAAGCCGCATTATCTTTCGGAGTATACTCCTTAAGCTCGGTGGAGTTTGAAACGGCGCGCCTTATTTCGGACAACCCGTTAAGCTCGCCGAGGGCGGCAAGCACCACCGCGATATTACCCATAACCGTAGCCTCGGACGGCCCCGCAAGCACCTGTACATTGCACGCGTCAGACGCCATCTGACACAAAAGCTTATCCTTTATGCCGCCACCGAGAATATTTATTCTGTGATATTCCTTATTGCTCATTTCGGCAAGCTTATTAAATGTATGCTTATACTTCATGGCAAGGCTCTGATAAATACAGCGCATTATCTCGCCCCTGTTCTGCGGAACATACTGTCCTGTTCGGCGACAGAATTCCACTACCCTCTTAGGGAGATTTCCGGCAGTTTCAAAAGCAGGGTCGTCAACATCTATGAAGCATTTGAACGGCTCGGCGCCGAGAGCCTCCTTTTCAAGTTGGTCAAAGCCTACATTGTCGCCCTCTCGTTTCCACTGACGGCGAGATTCCTGTATAAGCCAAAGACCCATTATATTTTTAAGGAAACGGATAGTTCCGTCATATCCGCCTTCGTTTGTAAAGTTAAGCTCCGCCGCCTGTGAAGTCAGTATCGGATCCTTTGACTCTATGCCGAAAAGGCTCCAGGTGCCGCAGCTTATGTATACAAAATCGTCCGTCTCACTCGGGGTCGCAACAACGGCAGACGCCGTATCGTGTCCGCACGCCGCAACGACCGGCACCTTTTTACAGCCAAGCTCCTCGCATATTTCGTCGGAAAGCATACCGTATACTTCGCCAGGTTTTATAACATCCGCAAAAATGTGTTCGGGAAGACCGAGCTTTTTAATCAGTTCTCTGTCCCAATCCTTTTTGTACGGGTCAAAAAGGTTTGAGGTGGAGGCAATGGTGGCTTCCTCTTTTATTTCGCCTGTAAGCATATAAGCAAACAGGTCGGGTATCATCAACATCTTTTCAGCGCTGTCAAGCTGTTCGGGCTCATGATTTTTAAGATACATAAGCTGGTACAGTGTGTTGATACGCATACATTGTATACCGGTTCTTGAATAGATCTCATCCTGCGAAACGGTTTTAAAGGTTTCTTCAAGCATACCCTCGGTACGGGTATCACGGTAATGAACGGGATTGCCTATAAGCTTGCCTCTTTTATCGATAAGTCCGAAATCAACGCCCCATGTGTCTATGCCGATTGCGTCAAAGCCGCCAGAATTTACCGCCTTTGTAATGCCCGTCTTAATTTCAAAAAACAGGCGCAATATATCCCAGTACATTGTTCCGTTTACTGTAACCGTATCATTGCTGAAGCGGTGTATTTCCTGCATATTGATTTTGCCGTCCGAGTATTCCGCAAGCATAGCTCTGCCGCTCGAAGCGCCGAAATCGAAAGAAAGTATCTTTTTCATAAGTACCCTCCAAGGTAAAATATCTCTATTTGATTATATCAAATAAAAAACGCCGTGTCTATGTCCTATATTCACATAATTTGTAACTTGAATTATACATGAAAAACCAATATAATTGATACGGTGATTGATTTGTGGGAATATCTTAAAACCGCCGATAAACCGATAGTGCTTTACGGAATGGGCAACGGCGCGGACAAAATCATTTCGGTGCTTGAGTCTTACGGAATAAAATACAGCGGCGTATTTGCGACAGACGGCTTTGTTCGTGATAAATACTTTCATGGCATGAAGCTTACATCATACGGTAAGCTTAAGGAAAAGTACGGGAATATGATAGTGCTTGTCTGCTTCGGCAGCGCAAGACCGGAGGTAATAGAAAATATCAAGCGTATCGCCGCGGAGCAAGAGCTGTATGCGCCCGATGTTCCTGTGTACGGCGGCGGTTTGTTCACAAAAGAGTATGCAAAAAATCACCGTGCGGAGCTTGAATATGTATACAGCCGCCTTGCTGACGAAAAATCAAGAGAAACCTTTAAAAATGTTATAGAATACAAGATAACGGGAAAACCTGAATATCTTTTTGCCTGCGAAACGGATACGGACGAACCGTACGAAAGCTTTTTAAGGCTTTCCGACAACGAGCGTTTTTTCGATTTAGGGGCATATAACGGCGACACGGTATCCGACTTTGTGGGGAGAACCGGCAGTTACGGCAGTATCACTGCGGTTGAACCGGATCCTAAAAATTTTAAAAAGCTTACCCGATTTGCGGAAGAATTACAGGATATGCGCCTTATAAACGCCTGTATTTCTGACAAAAGCGGAGAAAAAAGCTTTTCTGTTCACGGCGGCAGAAATTCGACCGCCGGCATCGGTGAGCTTATCCGCTCCGTTACGGTAGATTCACTGTCCGAAGCCTCACCGCCCTCATACATTAAAATGGATATTGAGGGCAGCGAGCGTGAAGCGATAAAGGGGGCGGAAAATACAATTAAAGTCTATAAGCCTAAAATGCTTATATCCTGCTATCATCGCACCGAGGATTTGTTTAAGCTTCCAATCGAAGTCGATAAAATAAGAAATGATTATAAGCTTTATTTAAGACATTTCCCCTCCGTTCCCGCATGGGAAATGAATTATTATTTCATATAAAAAAGCCCGACCGTAAAGGTCGGGCTTTAAGCTTATTAATCGTTTACATAAGGAAGCAAAGCAATCTGACGGGCACGCTTAATAGCGGTGGTAAGCTCACGCTGGTGAGCGGCGCAGGTGCCGGTTGCTCTGCGGGGGAGAATCTTTGCACGCTCTGAAATGAACTTGCGAAGACGAGCCACATCCTTATAATCAATAGCTTCAACACGCTCAACACAGAAATGGCAAACTTTCTTGCGTGCTTTTCTGTGCATCGGTCTATCGTTTCTCTCGTTTTCCATGAAATAACCTCCCTATAAATGAGATTGAATAATTCAGCGATAATTAAAACGGCAAATCGTCGTCCGATACATCGCCCAAATCAGCGAAATCATTAGTACCCGCATTGGTAAACGAAGCCGCAGGCTCGTTTCCTGCAGGAGCCGAGTCACGCTTCGACTCAACAAACTGAGCGTTATTTACAACAACCTCAAACGCTGTTCTGTTATTGCCGTTTTTGTCGGTATACTTGCGGGTCTGAATAGAACCTTCTATACCTATCATATTGCCCTTTTTGAAGTATTTTGAGATAAACTCCGCGGTTTTGCGCCAAGCAACGACATTTATAAAATCGGTCTGCTGTTCCTCACCTGTACGGTAGGGACGGGCAACAGCCAGCGAGAATGAAGTAACGGAAATTCCGCTTTGTGTAGTTTTAAGCTCAGGGTCGGCGGTAAGACGGCCGGTAAGAACCACTAAATTAAACATTCCTTTTCCTCCTACTTCTTAATTACCATGGCTCTTAAAACGCCGTCGGTAATCTTTGCGATACGCTCAAGCTCAGCAGGGAAAGCGGGTTCGCTTTCGAAAGTGAAGAACACATAGTATCCCTCTGCCTCGTCGTTAATGAGATAAGCCAAGCGGCGCTTGCCCCAATCATCAACATTCTCGATAGTACCGTTCTTAGCGATAAGGTCATTGAACTTTTCCTTTAAAGCGGCAGTGGCATCCTCACCCTGTGCTACTGAAAGAACAATGGCTGCTTCGTACTTGTTGGTCATTTCTTTGCACCTCCTTTTGGACTTTTGGTCCTGCAAAAATTGCAGAACAAGGAGCTAATTATTTAATCAGCATTTTGTATTATATCAGTATTTTTTTCCGTTGTCAATAAAATTGTTGATTTTATGCGCCGTTTTCAATATAATATAGTTGTAATATTTAAAAGGACGGTGTAAATTATGCTGCTCACCATTGATATAGGCAACACAAATGTCACCTTGGGCGCCTTTGACGGCAACATTCTCTCGTTCACCGCAAGACTTGCGACAGATGTTGGCAAAACCGCCGACCAGTACGCGGTTGAAATCAAGGATGTGCTCGGTCTCTACGGTCAGAATTACGAAAGCATCGAAGACTGTATTATTTCCTCTGTCGTGCCCGCCGTCGGTAACAGCATAGCCGGAGCGGTATCAAAGCTTTGTCAGATAGTTCCGCTGATGTTGGGTCCGGGTGTTAAAACCGGTCTTAATATAAAAATAGACAATCCGGCACAGCTCGGCGCCGACCTTGTAGCAGGCGCTGTCGGTGCGCTCGAAGAGTATACAATGCCGTGTGTAATAATAGATATGGGTACTGCCACAACCCTTAGCGTGCTTGATAAAAACGGCTCGTTTTTAGGCGGAGCCATTGCGGCAGGCGTGCGGTTGACCCTTAAAGCGCTTGCCGAAAACACGGCGCAGCTAACCTCAATACCAATAACCGCACCGCCGTCCGCCATCGGTTCAAACACGGTTGAGTGTATGCAGTCGGGTCTTGTTTACGGCACCGCCGCAATGCTTGACGGTATGCTTGACAAAATAAATGATGAGCTCGGCGAAATATCCACGGTGGTTGCAACAGGCGGGATGTCAAAAGAAATAATTACCTATTGCAGACACAGCATTATATATAACGAAAACCTCTTGCTTGAGGGCTTGCGTGTAATATACGAAAAAAATCTGAAATAACCGCAGCTTTTGCGGATAACATATATTATATTATGAACTCTACCTTTAGTACGAATAATAAGGAGAGTATCGGAGGTAATCTTATGTCAAAAAAGCCAAATGTCAAAAAAATCGCGGTCCTGTCCATACTTTCGGCAATAACGGTGATCGTCGCCTTTATTCCGCTTAAGACACTCGGACTGGAAATCACCTTTACAATGATACCCGTAGCGGTGGGCGCAGTGCTTTACGGTCCGTCGGGCGGTGCGCTGATAGGCGGCGTGTTCGGCGCGGTCTCGTTTCTTCAGTGCCTCGGTTACAGTCCGTTCGGCGCCGCACTTCTTGCCATCAACCCGTTTTACACCTTTATTGTTTGTGTTCCCACCCGTATTTTAGCAGGTCTTTTAGCAGGTTTGATTTACAGACTGCTTAAGAAAGGCTTTAAAAGCGATATTCCGGCGCTTCTTGTTTCTTCACTTGCCGCACCGGTTTTCAATACGCTTTTCTTTATGTCGTCCTTAACCCTGTTTTTCTACAAAACGGATTATCTGCAAGGCTATGTAAGCGGACTGGGAGCCGCAAATCCCGTGACCTTTATACTGCTGTTTGTAGGCATTAACGGTCTTGTTGAAATTATATGCGGCTTTGCGGTCGCTTTCCCGTGTGCAAAAGCGCTTTCAAAATATTTAAAGCTGTAAAAAAGCAAAATCCCGGATATGATATAAATTCCGTAAATCTCGTAACTGAAAAAATTTAAAAAAACTATTGCTTTTTTTAACTCTTTGTGGTATCATAGTTTGTACTGTGAGAAAAGTGTTAGGAGGTGTCACGATGCCGAACATTAAATCTGCTAAAAAGCGCGTGCGTGTAAGCGAGGCTAATTATGAGCACAACAAGGCTTACCGTTCTGCTTTAAGAACTGCTATAAAGAAAGCGGACGCAGCTATTGACGCTAAATCTGCCGATGCTGCTGATGTTGTAACCGTTGCTGTTAAGAAGATTGATCAGGCTGCCGTTAAGGGAATTATTCATAAAAACAATGCCGCCAGAAAAAAATCTGCTTTGGTTACTCGCTTGAATAAGGTAAAGGCTTAATGACATCTTAATTCAGTTAGCTTAAAACCGCGAAATGCAAAGGCATTTCGCGGTTTTTTGTCATTAGTTAGGCAATTTGCCAAGTTGCACATTTAGTCGGTTAGTTTTCGCTAACCAATTTGTTTATGCTGACAAATTTACAAAAAAATTAAAAACGTCAATTAAAATCACTTGACAAGTTTTAAAAACGGGAGTATTATATCATTGGTTAGCGATGGCTAATCAATTTTAAGCACATAAAGTTAGCTAAAGCTAATTTTGCTTGAAACGGGGGACAGGTATGATGCCTTTAACACTTGCCGCAGTCGGCGAAGACAATACCATTAAAAAAATCGGCGGAAGTCCCGAAGTAAGACAACACCTTGAAAATTTAGGCTTTGTTGTCGGGGGAAATGTTAAGGTTATTAACGCATTAGCCGGAAATGTAATAGTAAATGTTAAAGAAACGCGAGTTGCCATCAGCGAAGAAATGGCACGCAAAATTATGATTTAGTTTTCAATTTTAGTTTTTATATAAAGGGGGATTTATTAATGAAGACTTTGAAATCAGCTAAAGTCGGGGAGAATTACACGGTGGTAAAGCTCCACGGCGAGGGCGCTGTAAAAAGGCGCATTATGGATATGGGTCTTACCAAGGGTGTACAGGTTCATGTACGCAAGGTTGCACCTTTAGGCGATCCTGTCGAAGTCACGGTAAGAGGCTACGAGCTTTCGCTCAGAAAAGCCGACGCCGATATGATTGAGGTCGAGTAAGACCTTATTTTAAAGCCGTGCGGTTAGCATAGGCTTATTGATGAAAGTGAGAGGATAAAAGCTATGGATATCAGAATTGCCCTTGCGGGCAACCCGAACTGCGGTAAAACAACATTGTTTAACGCACTTACAGGCTCAAACCAGTTTGTGGGTAACTGGCCGGGCGTTACGGTTGAAAAAAAGGAAGGAAAGCTTAAAAAGCACGACGGCGTTATAATTACCGACCTTCCGGGTATATATTCGCTGTCTCCGTACACTCTTGAAGAGGTAGTTGCGAGAAATTACCTTATTTCGGAGCGTCCGAACGCAATACTCAACATAATCGACGGTACAAACCTCGAAAGAAACCTTTACCTTACCACACAGCTCGTAGAGCTTGGTATACCGGTTGTTATCGCCATCAATATGATGGATATAGTCCGCAAAAACGGCGATAAGATAAATACCGAGGAGCTTTCCCGTCAGCTTGGATGTAAAATAGTTGAAATCTCCGCCCTTAAGGGTACGGGAATAATGGAAGCGGCAGAAGCTGCAATACACGCCGCCGAGAACACAAAGACCGTTCCTCAGCACAGTTTCTCGGGCTGCGTTGAACACGCTATCGCTCACATAGAGGAAGCGGCTGTTCACGATATGCCGGAAGAGCAACAGCGCTGGTATGCAATAAAGATATTTGAGCGCGACGACAAGGTTTTGGCGTCTCTCAATATCGACAAGGAAACGCTTGCTCACATTGACACAGATATAGCCGCCGCCGAAAAGGAAATGGACGATGATTCGGAGTCTATTATCACGAACGAGCGTTATATCTACATAGCTTCAATCATCAAAGCTTGCTATAAAAAGAAAAACGCAGGTCAGCTTTCAACCTCTGATAAAATAGATAAGGTTGTAACGAACCGTTGGCTCGGTCTTCCGATATTTGCCTTGGTTATGTTCCTTGTTTATTATATTTCAATGGTAACGGTAGGTTCTGCCGCAACAGACTGGGCAAACGACGGACTGTTCGGAGACGGTTGGCATCTCTTGGGTATAGGCTCTAAAGCTTACAGCGCAGAGGCTGACGATTATACTGCCGCCGCAGAGGCTGTTCAGGCGTTTACCGACATTGATGTTGCCGCTGAGGATTTTGACGCGGACGAAGCGCTTGAAGAAATAAAAGATTTCAAAACAAGTAAAGACAAAGCAACCGTTGAGGTTGAGGATGAAGAAACCCTTGAGGTAAGTAAACTTGACGCATATTATTCGGCAATCCCGTCAGGTGCTGACGAAGAAAGCACAGTCGCTATGACTTACAAGGACGCCGTTAAGTATTTCGAGAAAAACGGCTTTGACGAGCCCGATCCTGCCGATTACGGCGTATGGGTTCCCGGCGTTCCGGTTCTTGTAGGCGACGGACTTGATAAAATAGGCGCCGCGGATTGGCTTTCGGGACTTATTAACGACGGTATCGTGGCCGGCGTCGGTGCGGTTCTCGGATTTGTTCCTCAGATGCTTGTTCTGTTCTTACTCTTGGCGTTCCTTGAAGCTTGCGGATATATGTCCCGTATAGCTTTCGTTCTTGACCGTATCTTCCGTAAATTCGGACTTTCGGGTAAATCATTCATCCCGATGCTTATAGGTACCGGCTGCGGAATACCCGGAATTATGGCTTCGCGTACCATTGAAAATGAGCGCGACCGCCGTATGACTATTATGACGACGACCTTTATCCCCTGCGGAGCTAAGGTACCGTTTATATCGATGATTGCAGGCGCTATATTCGGCGGTTCCGCATGGGTTGCCACATCAGCTTACTTTATCGGTATGGCGGCAATCATCATCTCGGGCATTATGCTTAAGAAAACAAAGATGTTCTCAGGCGATCCCGCTCCGTTCGTTATGGAGCTTCCGGCTTACCACTGGCCGACCTTAGGCAATGTTCTCCGTTCAATGTGGGAGCGCGGTTGGTCCTTCATCAAAAAGGCAGGAACAATCATTCTTCTTTCTACAATCTTTGTTTGGTTCGCTACCTACTTCGGTTGGGCGGACGGTTCGTTCGGAATGCTCTCCGAGGACCAGATAAGTTCTTCAATTCTTGCGAAAATCGGTTCTGCTATCGCTTGGATATTCAAGCCGCTCGGTTGGGGAAACTGGCAGGCTGCCGTTGCTTCGATTACAGGTCTTGTTGCAAAGGAAAACATTGTTGGTACAATGGGTATACTTTATCCCGATGGTTGGGCAGAGATTGCAAAGCAGTTCACCGGAATTACAGGATATTCGTTCCTTGTGTTCAATCTGCTCTGCGCACCCTGCTTTGCGGCTATCGGTGCTATCAAGCGTGAAATGAACAGCCCGAAGTGGACTTGGTTCGCAATCGGCTATCAGTGCGGATTTGCTTATCTGATTGCTCTTATGATCAACCAGTTCGGCGGTTTGTTCACAGGCAATGTAAATGTTGTAGGCGTTATATTTGCGGCGGCTGCGCTTGCACTTATAGTGTATATGCTTGTTCGTCCTTACAAAGAAGCTACAAAGCTTACAGCAAAGGTTAAAGTTTAATGAGTTTCTCCCCTAATTTGTGAAAGGAGTCTGTCAGTATGCTTGCATGGTTAAAGCTTAATATTGCAACCATAATAATAAGCCTGATACTTATTGCCGTGGTTGCTGCGGTTATTGTTTCAATAGTTAAAAATAAGAAAAAAGGCAAATCCTCCTGTGGCTGTAATTGCGCTCACTGTGCCATGGCCGGCTCCTGCCACAAAAAATAGTTTTATTAAGGGAGGCGCCGAATATTCGGCGCCTCCCTGTTTTTAACAGTAAAAGTAAGCGGAAGCTAACCCAAAAGGAGAATGATTGATGGCAATAGTTGAATTTAAGGATGTCAGCCGTGTATACACAAGCGGCGACCACGAGCTTAAGGCGCTTGACGGCGTGAATATGACTCTTGACGAAGGAAAGTTTATAGTTATTTTGGGACCGAGCGGCGCGGGCAAAAGCACGCTTTTAAATTTGCTCGGCGGTCTTGACAGCCCCACAAGCGGTAAAATAATTGTCGAGGGCAAAGATATATCCACCCTTTCGGGCGATGAGCTGGCGGAATACCGTGCGGCTAAGGTTGGATTTGTATTTCAGTTTTACAACCTTGTGCCTACGCTTACGGTTCACGAAAATGTAGCGCTTGTAAAAGAAATTGCGCCCGAATCCCTTTCCGCAACCAAAATGATCGAGGAAGTAGGACTTATAGATCACCTTAAAAATTTCCCGTCGGAGTTATCGGGCGGAGAACAACAGCGTGTTTCAATCGCAAGGGCGCTTGCAAAGAACCCGAAAATTCTTTTGTGCGACGAGCCGACCGGTGCGCTTGACTCGGAAACCGGCGTGCTTGTTTTAAAGCTCCTCTTAAAAATGGCGAGAGATTACGGCAAAACGATAGTAATAGTAACCCACAATCAGAACATCGCAAAGATGGCGGATGTTGTAATGCGTGTTAAAAACGGCAGGATAGTATCAGTAACCGAGCAGGAAGATCCGTCCTCCGCGGATGAAATCGACTGGTAAAGGCGGGGAATTATATGCTGTTTAAAAAGCTTTGGAGAACGATGGGGCTTTACAGGGCGCAGTTTATTTCAATGGTAATTATGATAGCGCTCGGAATAGGCATTTTCGTCGGCTTTAATATGGAATGGGTAAGCATTGAAAAAAACACCGATGCCTTTTATAAGGAAACGGGCTTTGCCGATTACCGCATTACCTCGGAAAAGGGATTTACTGCCGACGACCTTGAAAAAATAGAAAATACCGACGGTGTGGAAAAGGCCTCGCGCTATCTTTCGGTAAATGCCGATGTCAAGGAAAAAAGCGGCGACGCCGTGGCGCTTACCGTAACCGAGAATTCAGAGGTTTCGGGCGTTAAGCTGATTTCGGGAGAAAAATATGACGGAGACGATACCGAGGGCGTTTGGCTTTCCGATAAATACGCAAGCGCAAACGGATTTAAGCTCGGAGATAAGATAACCTTTAAGTATAAAAATCTTCAAATAGAGTGTAAAATAAAGGGACTTATAAAATCCTCCGAATATCTTATCTGCGTCCGTGATTCAAGCCAGCTTATGCCGGATTACGACACCTTCGGCTTTGCGTATATATCGCCCGCGCTTTACAAAAAAGCCGCAGGAACAGATTTTTACCCCCAAATAAATGTAATTTCCGATTTGGATAAAAAGGAGTTTACCGAAAAGGCGGACAAGGCTCTCGGTAAAACAGAGCTTATCCTTACCAAAGATGAGGTCGGCTCGTATTCGCTAGCAAGAGGCGAGGCGGACGAGGGCAAAACCATGGGTTCTGTACTGCCCGTGCTTTTCCTGCTTATAGCCGTGCTTACAATGGTAACCACAATGCACCGCCTTACGGCAAAGGAAAAAACGCAGATAGGTACGCTTAAGGCGCTCGGTTTTAAGGACAGGAGAATACTTCGCCATTACACCTCATATGCGTTTATGATAGGCATAATGGGCTCGGTTTTGGGAATCGCCTTAGGCTATGCGATAGCGTACTTTATTATGAACCCCGACGGTATGATGGGTACATATTTCGATATGCAGAAATGGGTGCTTTATATACCGGGCTTCTGTGTGATTTCCGTTATCGTGATCGTGGCGTTGCTTACGCTTATCGGCTTCCTTTCCGTAAAGCAAATGCTTAAGGGTACTGCGGCGGATGCGCTTCGTCCGTATACCCCAAAAAAGATGAAGCCGCTTGCGATAGAAAAAACAAAATCCTTTCACAAGCTTTCATTCGGGTCAAGATGGAATTTGCGCGATATAATGCGACATAAATCGAGAACCGCAATGAGCCTTGTGGGAATTGTAGGCTGTACGGTGCTTACCGTCGGTTCGCTCGGTATGAGGGACACTATGAGTAGGTTCCTTGATATGTATTACGACGGTGCGCTTTGCTACAACACACGCATTTATCTTGCGGAGGACGCGTCGGCGGAAGAGCGTGACAGGATAGCAGAAAAATATGACGGAGACAAAAGTGTCTCTCTCGGAGTTCAGATTGAGGACAAGACCGTTTCGCTCGATATATATTCGCTTGAAAACGGTATGCTTCGTTTCCCGTCTGACAAAAAGGGCTATGCGGAGCTTGAAAACGACGGCGCGTATATTTGTATGCGGCTTGCGGACGAATTTGATTTAAGCATCGGGGACACCTTTAAGCTGAGCCCCTACGGTACGGATAAGGAATATACGCTTAAGCTTTCGGGAATTATAAGAAGTACCTCGGAATGTGTTGTTATAACGGAAAAATACGCCGAAAAGCTCGGCATAGGCTTTACTCCCGATTCTGTTTACACAAATACCGAGAAAAAGGATATAGAAAGCGACAGCGCAATAAAAACCGTACAGTCCAAAAAGGCGATTATGGATTCGTTTGATACATTTTTAGAGCTTATGAATTCAATGATATTCGTTCTTGTGGGCGGCGCACTTGTACTTGGTATAGTGGTGCTTTATAACCTCGGCGTTATGAGCTACACCGAGCGTTACCGTGAAATGGCTACGCTTAAGGTTGTAGGCTTTAAGGACAGGAAAATCGGAAACCTGCTAATAGGGCAGAATGTATGGCTTTCTGTTGTGGGAATTGCGCTCGGTCTGCCGCTCGGCGCTCTGACGCTTGATTTCCTTCTTAGAAAGCTGGCTCCCGAATATGAAATGCGGATGTATATAGGTCCTGTCACCTACATCGTCAGCATTTTGCTCACATTCGGTGTGTCGTTGCTTGTAAGCCTTATGGTATCACGCAAAAACAAAAAAATAGATATGGTTGAGGCGCTTAAAGGCACGGAATGATTATCTGAAATAACGGTCAAGACTGTCGGAGAGCATAATGGAACGGGAATACTTTTCGACAGCCTGAGCAGTCCGCCTCAGCCCCTCGGCTGAATGTATACAGTCACCGAATTTTCGAAGACTTGATTGCATTTGTATCGGCAGCGACAAAAAATATTTTCTTGAGCTGCAGCTGCCTGTTATCAATTCGCTTAAATTATTATAACGCACGGTATCTACCTCCTATGGATTAGATTTGCCGCGCGATACTAAAAAATGCAAGGGAAGAATTACTATGATAAAAACAGTGCTTAAAATAGACGGTATGATGTGCGGAATGTGCGAGTCTCATATAAACGACGCGGTGCGCCGTGAATTTAAGGTCAAAAAAGTCACCTCCTCGCACTCAAAGGGCGAAACCTTTATAATATCCGAAAACGAGCTTGATGAAAACAAGCTCCGTGAAGTAATAGGCGGCACAGGGTACGAGCTGAAAAGCGTAACAAGCGCACCCGAAGAAGAAAAAAAGGGTCTTTTCGGAATGTTCCGTAAAAAATAAAGCCATGGAAAACAAAAGTAAAGCAAATGAAAAATTAGCCCGCGACATATGCCGTTACCTTACCGATAATATGGAAAGCCGTATAACACTTAAAATGCTGTCCGAAAAATTCCATATTTCGGGAACAAGTATTAAATGCGCGTTTAAATCGACTTACGGCGAATCGATTTACGCATATATAAGAAAACAAAAGATGCTTTCCGCCGCAGAAGAGCTTAAAAGCACCGATAAAAGCGTACTTGAAATCGCGGGCAGCTACGGCTATGATAACGGCTCCAAATTTGCAAAAGCGTTCAGGGAATGTATGGGAATGTCACCGTTTAATTACCGAAAAAACGGATAGCTTTGTTGTCTAAACGGAGCGGAAATTGTCGGAATACGAATGTACAATTATAAATAAACGAAATTGAACGGAGGTATTACCAATATGTCATGGGGTAAGTTAGGTTTGTTCGCAGGCGGCGTTCTTTTCGGAACGGCTGGTATTAAAATACTGTCAAGTAAGGACGCTAAAAAGGTTTATACGCATACCGCCGCGGCGGCGCTTCGTGCTAAAGAATGTGTAATGACCGCAGCTACTGCCGTTAAAGAAAATGCCGACGATATTCTTGCCGACGCTAAAAAGATTAACGAGGACCGTGCGGCTGCCGCAGAGGAAATCGAGGATATTTCCGATAAGGCTTCGGAAGAATAAGAATGAGAACCGTCGGAAATTTCCGGCGGTTTTTTAACAGAGGTTTTGATTTATGAAATGTGTTATTTTGCACGAGTCGCACGGCAGACTTCGCATACATATTGAAAAAAGCAGAATGACGCTTGCCGAAGCGGACACATTGGAATACTATCTCCGCGCGGCGGACGGCGTAAAAGAGGTAAAGGTGTATGACCGCACACGGGACGCCGTTATTGTGTTTGAAAGCGACAGAAAAAGCGTTATAACGGCGCTTGCGCGTTTCTCGTTTTCTGATGAAAACGCAAGGTCGCTTGTGCCTGAGCATACGGGGCGTGAGCTTAGCCGTGAGTTTGAGGATAAGCTGTTTTTCACGGCGGCAGGCAGAGCCGCAAAGCTGCTTTTTTTGCCTTTGCCCGTCAGAAGCGTGCTTTCCGTGCTTTGCGCGGTAAAGTATATAAAGCACGGACTTTCCTGTCTTATAAAGGGTAAAATTGAGGTTCCCGTGCTTGACGCAACGGCGATCTCCGTTTCGCTTTTAAGGGGCGATTTTAAAACCGCGTCCTCAATTATGTTTATGCTTAAGCTCGGTGAAATACTGGACGACTGGACGCACCGTAAATCGGTTGACGATCTGGCAAGCACAATGTCCTTAGGCGTAGATAAGGTTTGGCTTAAAAACGGTGAACAGGAAATACTTGTCCCTGTAAGCGAGGTTGCCGAGGGCGATAAAATAGTTGTAAGAACGGGAAATATGATTCCGCTTGACGGTAAGGTCGTTTCGGGAGAAATGACGGTTAATCAGGCGTCGATGACGGGCGAATCGGAAGCCGTGCCTAAAGGGCATGGCGGAATGGTGTACGCCGGTACGGTGGTTGAGGACGGCGAGTGCGTTATAGCGGTTGAAAAAATCGCCGGCGGCGGAAGATATGACCGTATAGTAAAGATGATTGAGGAGTCCGAAAGGCTTAAATCCGATACGGAGGATAAGGCGTCCCACCTTGCGGATAAATTGGTGCCGATAAGTTTGTCAGCTACCGCGCTTACTTATCTTGCGACACGAAACCCGTTAAAGGCGCTCGCTATTCTTATGGTGGATTTCTCCTGTGCGTTAAAGCTTTCTATGCCGGTTGCGGTGCTTTCCGCTATGAAAGAGGGCAATAAGCTTAATATTTCGTTCAAGGGCGGAAAATTCCTTGAAGCCGTAGCCGAGGCGGATACCATAGTTTTCGATAAAACGGGTACGCTTACAAAGGCTACGCCGCAGGTCGCGCGCATCGTCACTTTCGGCGGAGAGGACGAGACCTCGGTACTTCGTATTGCCGCCTGCCTTGAGGAGCATTATCCTCACTCTATGGCAAACGCTGTTGTAAAGGAAGCAAGCGACAGGGGCATAAGCCACGAGGAGTGCCATTCAAAGGTCGAATATGTCGTGGCGCACGGCATTATAGGAATAGTAGACGGCAAACGGGTAGTTATAGGCAGTCATCATTTTGTATTTGAGGATGAGGGCTGCACGATACCCGACATGGAGCTTTTCGACTCTCTGCCTGACGAATATTCACACCTTTATATGGGCATCGGCGGCTCTCTTGCCGCTGTTATATGCATTGAAGACCCGATAAGAGAAGAAGCCTGCGATGTTATCGGCGAGCTTCGTAAAGAAGGCTTTAAGCATATAGTTATGATGACGGGTGACAGCGAACGCACGGCAAGGGCGGTTGCGAAACAGCTTGGAATAACAGAATACTATTCCGAGGTACTGCCTGAGGATAAGGCGGCGTTTGTAAAACGGGCGCACGAAAACGGCAGCCGTGTTGTTATGATAGGCGACGGAGTTAACGACGCCCCCGCACTTTCGGAATCGGACGCGGGCGTTGCGGTAAGCTCAGGTGCCGCAATAACCAGGGAAATCGCCGATATTACCATAACGGCGGACGATCTTTACTCGCTTATTACAATGAAACGCCTTTCCGACAGACTTATGCGGCGTATACACGGTAATTACAGGTTTATAATGTCCTTTAATACTGCGCTTATAGTATTGGGCGTGGCAGGCGTTCTGCCGGCGTCGACCTCGGCGCTCCTTCATAATACATCAACTCTTGCGATAAGTCTTAAAAGTATGACGGATCTGCTCTAATTCTGTCCTTTAGGAGCCTTTTTCTTTCCATTCGGAGCGGAAAAGGCTCTGTTAGTTTGATAATATATAATCGAAAGTGCCGATCGGGGCATTTTAATTTTAGGTTGTAGTTAGCATATGCTAACTAAAGGAAAGGAAGCTTGACGTGAGCATTGTAATAGTAGGCGGTAACGAATGTATGGAAAGAAGATACAAGGAGCTTTGCCGTGAATATTCCTGCAAAGCAAAGGTATTTACAAAAATGACGGGAAGTATGAAAAATATCGGTTCGCCAGATCTTTTGGTGCTTTTTACAAGCACAATGTCTCACAAAATGCTCCGTTCGGTTATAAGCGAAACAAAGGGACAGAATATAAAGGTGGAGCGTTGCCATACCAGCAGTATGTCTGCGCTTAAAAATATTCTTGACGCACATACAGGGGAGAGTGCATACAGTGTCTGAAGAGCTTATAGTTGAGCAATGCTCACCGACTCTTGCGGGTATTAAAACCGGCAGTCTTTTTACGGTGCCGTCGAAAAACGGCGGCGAGCTTAAGGAAAGCATTAAGCGGCTTAATTCGGTTATGGTGCCGAGGGGAATCCGTGTAATTCCCGTAAAAAAGCTTAAAAGCAGGGTGCTTATCTATCTTTACAGACCCGAAAGACTTAAAGAGGATCTAAGGGACAGCGTTGCGGAAAATATACTTTCGGAGAAAAATTATCCCATAAAAAACGCCGACCTTTGCGTGGCGGAGCTTATAAAAAGACTTAAAAGCGGCGGAGATTTTCCGCACGAGGTAGGGCTGTTTCTCGGCTATCCGTCCGAGGATGTAAACGGCTTTATAAAGTACGGCGCCGATAAGGCAAAGCTTGTGGGTACATGGCGTGTGTACGGCGATATGGAGGCGGCAAAGAAAAAATTTGCGCTCTATAATAAATGTACGGGGCTTTATAAAAAGGCATACCGTAAGCATAATTCGTTTGACAGGCTCATAGTGAGCTGTTAATATATCGCGGCGGACAGAAGTCCTGCCGCAGAAAGAGGGAATACAAAATGAGTAAAGTAGCAGTAGTGTATTGGAGCGGTACGGGCAATACCGAAGCAATGGCGGCGGCGGTTGCCGACGGCGCTAAGGAAAAAGGCGCGGAGGTTTCGGTACTTACGGCGTCTGAATTTTCGCCCGAAGCGGCTGACGGCTTTGACGGAATAGCGTTCGGCTGCCCCGCTATGGGTTCTGAGGTTTTGGAGGAAACGGAGTTTGAGCCTATGTTTAATTCCGTTGAAGCAAAATTAAAGGACAAAAAAATCGCCCTGTTCGGTTCATACGGCTGGGGCGACGGCGAATGGATGCGCAACTGGGAGGATGTTTGCAAAGCGGACGGCGCAAACCTTGTTTGCGACAACGTTATTTGCAACGACGCTCCCGATAATGACGCGTTAGCCGCCTGCAAGGCTTTAGGCGCGGCGTTGGCTTAAATAAAAAAACACGGGTCGCCATCGGCGGCTCGTATTTTTTATCCGTGAAATTTTTTCAGATACTTTTCTTTCAGTTTTTTCAAATATTCTTCGTCAATATCGGGGTAGATACATTCCTTGCACTGACCTTGAATATCAAGGTCGATGTGTTCAAGGAGACAGTTATCGTCCGATTGGTAAATACAAAACAGGTTTTCACATATCATAACATCACCGATGAAATTATACTTCATTTTTGATACCTTTTATGTAACCAAAAACGGTTATATAAATAAAACCAAAAATAAGAAATAATATTCTTATAGGTGATAAGAATGTTTGTAATAGACAATGAAATGAAAAATGCCAATATAGCAAGAACGGTGCGGTTTACCGAGGCGTTGTTCGAACGGCTTAATAAGGTTGCGGCAACCGATAATATATCTTTTAATTTGTTAGTATTACAGTGCTGTAAATATGCGCTTGACAATATGGACGAAGAAGAAAAATAGTTTTGCCTATAAAAAGCCATTGCTCTGCTAACGCCGGTTTATGGCTTTTTTACTTTTCTTTAATTTGCTTGTGCTCCTGCCGCACGGGCACCCTATTTCTGTACGGACAGAAATAGGGGAAAGAACCGCCGAGACCCCTTCCGATCGGGTTCTCGGACTCTCCTTAACGGCTGGGGGGACACCCCCTTATGTATCCCCGGCTAAAGTTTTGTGCAAGGGGTTTCAAAAGGGGTTTTACCCCTTTGCCATTGGGCAAGCAGGAAATAGGGACTATGTCTTACAGCTGTGCAATTCCCTGCTTGCCGTAGGGGGGTCTTAGGGGACCCACCCTCGGTCCCCTAATGTTCTTTGCTTCCTTTCTGTCACCACAGAAAGGAAGTGCCCGCACGGCATGAGTGCAACAGACTAAAGTTAAATAAAAAGCCATAAACCGGCGTTAGCCGAGCTAAAGCTTAGAAAAGTACCTTGCGTTAGCAGAGAAGAAACTATTATTTATTTGGGGTAAGTACAAAAAGCTGTGTTACTGATGAAAGTGTTACGCTTTCAAATTTTCCGACTTGAAAAACAGTATTAATAAGTATATAATAATTGTTGAGAAAAATTACGGAGAAACAGAATGAAGGTAGCTTTTTATACACTCGGCTGTAAGGTAAATCAGTACGAGACCGAGGCAATGCGCGAGGCTTTTATAAAGGCAGGACATACCTCGGTTACAGAGGACGCGCCGTTTGACGCCGTTGTTATAAATTCCTGCACGGTTACGGCGGAAAGCGACAGAAAAACCCGTCAGACCGTGCGGAGATTCAGAAGAGAAAGACCCGACGCAATTATAATACTTACGGGATGTATGGTTCAGGCGTTTTCAAGCGAAGCGCAGGCGCTTTCCGAAGCGGATATTGTGGCAGGCAACACGGATGTTGAAAAAATCGTTTCTTATGCGGAAAAATTCGCCCTTGACGGGGAGCGTATTTTCAGCGTTTCGCCCCACGGAAAAAAGGAACGCTTTAACACACCGACCCTTACGGATTTTGCGGAGCGCACCCGTGCTTATATGAAAATCGAGGACGGCTGCGAGCGGTTCTGCACCTACTGCATTATACCTACGGCGAGAGGATTTGTGCGTTCAAAACCGGTGGAGGAAATTAAGGCGGAAGCGGAAAAATTGGCGGACGCAGGGTTTTCGGAAATTGTGCTTGTTGGAATAAACCTTACCTCCTACGGAAAGGGCGAGGACATAAATCTTTGCGACGCGGTTTCTGCGGTTTGCACCGTGGACGGAATTAAAAGGGTGCGTTTAGGCTCGCTCGAACCCGACCATATGAGCGATGAAATGCTTAAAAGACTGTCGGAGGAAGAAAAGTTTTGTCCGCAGTTCCATTTGTCGCTGCAATCGGGGTGCGACGAGACACTTAAGAGAATGAACCGCCATTATGATACCGATTTTTACCGTGACCTTGTTTTGAGGATAAGGAAAATATTTAAAAATGCGGCGATAACCACAGATGTTATGGTAGGCTTTGCCGGCGAAACAGAGGAAGAATTCAATAAAAGCCGTTCGTTTGTTGAGGAAATCGGCTTTGCTAAGGTACATATTTTTGCTTATTCAAGAAGGCAGGGAACGGTGGCTTACGGTCTCCCGAATCAGGTCTCACGCCGTGGAAAGGCGGAGCGAAGCCGACTTATGAGCGAAACCGCCGCAAAGACCGAGGAACAGTTTTTGACGGCACAGGTCGGGAAAATTTGCAGTGTTCTTTTTGAAACGGCGGAGGACGGATACGCAGAGGGCTATACCGAGAATTACTCCCGTGTAAGGGTCAAATCGGAAAACAGCTTTTGCGGCAATATAATGCCTGTTAAAATTATATCCGCCGAGGGAACCTACTGTATGGGCGAGATTGTAAAGGACGGAGAAAATGCGTAAATATATATCAAATTCGCCCGAGGAAACTGAGGAGCTGGGGGAACGGCTTGCGAAAAAGCTTTCGGGCGGCGAGGTAGTGGCGTTTAAGGGCGGACTCGGAATGGGCAAGACCTGTTTTACAAGGGGACTTGCAAAGGGACTCGGCTTTAACGGCGAGGTGACCTCGCCTACCTTTGCACTTATAAATGAATATATCGGCGGAAGATTACCGCTTTACCATTTTGATATGTATCGTATCTCCGGTTGGGAGGACCTTTATTCCACCGGCTTTTTCGAGTATCTCGAGGAGGGCGGCGTAATTGCCGCAGAATGGAGCGAAAACATTGAAAATGCGCTTCCGCAAAGCGCGGTAACGGTGTCTTTTGTACGGATTGACGACAACACCCGTGAGATTGAAATAAGCGGAGGCCCCGCCTTGGAGGAAGAAATATGAAGATACTATCGCTTGAATGTTCGGCAACTCCGGCGTCGGCGGCAATAACCGAAAACGGGAAAATAATAGCCTCGGCGTTTGTAAATGTAAAGCTTACACATTCTCAGACTCTTATGCCTATGGCGGAAAATCTTTTAAGTGCGGCGGCGCTTGACATAGATGATATAGACGGACTTGCGATAAGCGACGGACCCGGCTCCTTTACCGGAATAAGGATAGGAATAAGTGCGGTCAAGGGCCTTGCGGCGCCCCGTGATCTTCCCTGCGTCGGGGTTTCAACCCTTCTTTCAATGGCGTATAATCTTATAGACAGGGACTGCATTGTCTGCGCGGTTATGGACGCCAGATGCAATCAGGTCTATAACGCATTGTTTGATATTGAGGGCGGAAAAATCACCCGAATTTGCGATGACAGAGCGCTTATGTGCGAGGAATTGGCAAAAGATTTAAAAAAACTCTCGCAAAGAGAGAATAAATGTGTTATAATAGTCGGCGATGGCAGTAGGGTGTTCGGTCCGTATGTCAGCGATATGGAAAATGTTTTTGAGGCGCCCGAAAGGGACAGGCTTCAAAATGCGGTTTCCGTTGCGCTTGCGGCAGAAAAAATGTTTGAAGAAAATAAAACCGTTACTGCCGACCGCTTACTGCCTGTGTATTTAAGACTTCCGCAGGCTGAAAGGGAGCTTAAAAAGAAAAAAGAGGGGTTAGCAGAATGAAGATTGCCATTGGGTGCGACCACGGCGGCTTTGAGCATAAAAACGCTATTGCCGAGCATCTTAAGGAACGCGGTTTCACAGTTGAAGATTTCGGAATTTACGAAAACCGTTCGGTTGATTATCCCGAAATTGCCTTAAAGGTTGCAAACAGCATTAAAAACGGTGAAAACGAGCTTGGAATACTTGTTTGCGGAACGGGCATCGGTATGTCTATGGCGGCAAACAAGGTAAACGGAATAAGGGCGGCTGCCTGCAGCGACCATTTTTCCGCAAAGTACACACGGATGCACAACAACGCAAATATTTTGTGTCTGGGCGGCCGTGTTATAGGTATAGGTACGGCGTTGGAACTTGCCGATCTGTTTGTTGATACGGAATATGAGGGCGGCAGACATCAGAGACGCCTTGATATGATAACAGAAATTGAAAAATCACAAAATTAAAAAACGGGGGAATATAAAATGAACAAAAATATATTTGTTATGGATCATCCGCTAATTCAGCACAAGCTTACGATATTAAGGGATGAAAAAACCGGCTCAAAGCAATTCAGAGAGCTTATAAGTGAGATCGCAATGCTTATGCTTTATGAATCTACAAGGGATCTTCCGCTTGTCGAGGTCGAGACCAAAACGCCTATTACGGTAGCGAAGACCAAAAAGCTTGCAGGCCGTAAAATGGCATTTGTTCCGATCCTCCGTGCCGGACTCGGTATGGTTGACGGCGTTCTTTCCCTTATTCCTGCGGCAAGGGTAGGACACATCGGTATGTACCGTGACCCCGAAACGCACAAGCCGGTTGATTATTACTGCAAGCTGCCCGCTGACCTTAACGAGCGTGATGTTTTTGTTCTTGACCCTATGCTTGCGACAGGCGGCAGCGCTATCGACGCCGTTTCGAAGATCAAGGAATTTAACCCCAAGAGAATTAAGTTTATGTGTATAATTGCCGCTCCCGAGGGGCTTGAGGCATTCAGCAAGGCACATCCCGATGTACCCGTTTACTGTGCGGGTCTTGACGATCATCTCAACGAAAATTGCTACATAGTTCCGGGTCTCGGAGATGCCGGAGACCGAATTTTCGGAACAAAATAATATTACAATAACAGACCGCCGCGCGGAATATTCCGCACAGCGGTTTCGCTTAATATATACTCTCGCCCGAAATCCTGTATTCACTTGGCGTAAGACCGGTGATTTTTTTGAATGCCTTATTAAATGCTCATGTACGGTAGAGAAGCACAAGACATGGATAGCCAGCCCTGCCACTATTCCGAAGTCAGGGGAACGCAATAGAAAAATTCATAGCTGTATGCTATACTTAATTAGCATTTGAACATATCAAGCTGACACAGCAATCTCTTTGCTTGCCGTTAATGCGCGTCTACCAATAGTCCGCAGAAAGCAAGAGTAGCGTAAAGGTATAAAAATTTCAAACTTCTTTGTAACGAAATTCCGATTTCTCCGTCTAACCTATGAAGCTGAAGGAGGTGATGACAAGTATGGACTATGAAAAGCTCTATAAAGCCTACTATTTACAGGTATACTCGTATACTATTTCTCTTGCCAAAAATCGTGAGATAGCAGAGGAAATCACGCAGAACACATTCTATAAGGCTGTTTCTACAACATCACAATTCAAAGGTAAGTCAGATGAATTGACATGGCTCTGCTCCATAGCAAAAAATCTTTACCATGATGAAATGCGAAGCCGTCAGCGAGTAGCTGATGTGAGTGAAATCAATGACTTGCCATCAAATGAAAATGTTGAGAACTCAGTTGCAGATTCTGACATGGCGTTCCGCATACACCTCGTTCTTCACCGTTTGGAAGAACCATACAAAGAAGTCTTTCAGCTTCGCGTATTCGGGGAACTATCTTTTTCACAAATCGCTGCAATTTTTGGAAAAACAGAATCATGGGCGAGAGTTACTTATCATCGTGCAAAGCTAAAAATTCAAGAAAGGATGGATGAAAAGCATGAGTAAACAATGCGATATTGTTCGAGATATTCTTCCGCTGTATGTTGACGGTGCTTGCAGCGAAGCAAGCGCAGAGATGGTAAAAGAGCATTTGAACGCCTGTGCTGACTGTAACGCAATTTATCAGAAATTGCTTTCTCACACGAGCGAAGATGTTCTTCACGAAGAAAGCGAAAGCGTTATTATGCGCCATGAGGCAAAAGAAAAGCAGAGAGGCAGAAAAAAGATAACGATTGCTGTTCTCGTTTCCATCGCTCTTTGTATCATTGCAATTTTTACAGCTCTCTTTCTGTTACCTATAAACATTGCTTATGAGCCTGTCAAAATCGACTTCCCATTTGAGGTTGAAGATGTCGAAAGCGTTGAAATGTACCACTATGACGGAGTGCCTGCATCAGCAGAAAAGAAAGTAGTTGTTGCTGAAAATGATATAAAGACCCTGTATGATAAGTTCAAGGGCTTATCCTTAAAAGACAAAACAACTGAGGAAACTGCCGGAGCAGATGTGACCAGCTTTAGATTTAACCTCTCAGATGGAACAAGCTACGATTTGATTTACGCCTGCTATGGAGTTAAAAACGGCGAATTGAAGTCAGCAGCAGGCGGTTTTAAGTATTTCACAAGTGCGGATATCGGCTCTTATTGGAACAATTTGAATACGGAACTTGAAGCAATTCCTATCAATGAGAGTGAATTGCCGTGAGCAGATAGCAAACCCAGCCGAGCCTGTCAACGGTCAAGATGAACGGCGCAAATGCGCCGCCGTTGACAGCCCCGCCCGTCTTTGCTGTTCGGTAATCAAGAGGGCGACAGCACAAGATGCTGCCGCCCTCTGCCATTATTCAGAAAGGGGGATTTTCCATGACCGAACACGAAAAGTATCAAGAACATATCCGGCATACACACGATGCCTTTTGCAAGACTGTTATTCGCCACGCTGCCATAGACGCAGCCCGGAGCATACGGAGCCGCCGCAAGCGGGAAATCTCGCTTGAATATCTGATAGAAGAAAAACACTATCCATTCAGTACCACAGATAAATACTTTGCGGAGCAATCCGGCATGACCAGCTATCCGCTTTTCGTCTGTGGTCAGATGGTGCTTTTGGAAAGTCCAGAGCTTGCCGCAGCCCTGTCCGCACTATCACAGATGGAACAGGAAATCATTTTCTTGTACTACTTCCAACGATTGACGCATAGGGAGATTGGACGGAGATATGGACGGGCTGGCAACACAACCGGGCGGCGTATTCAGATGATTTTACGGCGGCTACGGGCAGAGTTGGAGGGTTTGTCCTATGAGCCAGCTACTTCCCTATGAGACAATCGTTAAGGCAAGCGAGGGCGACCCGGAAGCTGTTGCCGCCGTCCTATCCCATTATGCGGGATATATCCGCTCTTGTGCGAAAATGGACGGACAGATTAACACGGATATGCAGGAGCATATCGTCAGGCAACTGATAGAAAGCCTGTTGAAGTTCCGCTTTGACCGCTAAACAGAAAAGTTGTATAATTAGAGCCTGACAAATTAAACTTCAATGAGGGTAGAGCAAATGGAACAGATTATCAATTATAGAGACATACCCACAGATAAAAGGATTGACA
>ENA-OUQG01000027-OUQG01000027.1-human-gut-metagenome-genome-assembly--contig:-NODE-27-length-136737-cov-11.664557_pt1 | contig 136737 bp, 149 predicted proteins | sample MGYA00237943_ERZ548823 | MGnify/ENA primary metagenome ERZ548823 (study PRJEB26490, sample SAMN05194731) | human gut metagenome | biome: terrestrial biome; feature: human-associated habitat... | reverse complement strand
ACTGCCTGACCTGTCCCGCCGGGACGGTTCTCTTAAAAACACCATATAGATTTTTGTACGCCGCCGCCAGCCATCGAGCAGAGTTTTACACCTAATTGGGGATAAAACATTTCATTCCCACAGAATAGTAAAATGCAACTCCTGCCCTCTAGAACCCGAAATTTTTGATAAAATCACAGCCGCTTGCTCAGAATGGGCGATTAAAAACCGTATCGGCATTTACAATGAAGAAACCCATACCGGACTGTTGCGGCACATATACATACGCCTTGCCGAAAAAACAGATGAAATAATGGTATGCCTTGTAATAAACGGTACTTCCCTTCCCTTTGCGGACGAACTTATTGACTGCTTAAAGGAATTGTGCCGAGGCCGCCTTAAGAGCGTGCAGATAAATATAAACCGTGAAAAGACAAATGTGATACTCGGCAAAAAATGCGTTACTCTCTTCGGCTCGCCCTATATTACCGATATACTCTGCGGTGTTAAGGTAAGGCTTTCCCCCCTCTCCTTTTATCAGGTGAACCGCGCGACCGCCGAAAGGCTTTATAAAAAAGCCGCGGAATATGCCGAGCCGCAGGGTAAAACCGTACTTGACCTTTATTGCGGCACAGGTACTATCGGTCTTTCAATGGCGGATAAAGCCGAAAAAATCATCGGCGTGGAAATTGTGCCGGAGGCGGTAGAAGACGCAAAATTCAACGCAAAGCTTAACGGTACAGAAAATGCGGAATTCTTGTGTTCGGACGCCTCTTATGCGGCGGAGCGGTTGGCAGCGAATGGAATAACACCCGATGTAGTTATAGTGGATCCGCCGAGAAAGGGCTGTTCTGCCGAGCTTATTTCCGTTATCACGGAAAAATTCAAGCCCGAACGGGTGGTTTATGTATCATGCGATCCCGCAACTTTTGCGAGAGACGCAAAGCTGTTCGGCGAAAAGGGGTATACACTCCGTGAATATACTCCTGTCGATATGTTTCCCCGCACCTCGCATATTGAGACGGTAGGCTTGTTAGAGTCGGCAAAAGATCTATCAGAATATTAACAATGCAATACCGCAAAGCTCCCGCAGATAAGTGCGGGAGACTTTATATATTAACGTTGTTTACCGACATAATCAAATTTGCAATACGGGCATTTAGGATAATCAATATCGTGTGATTTTCCGCATTTCGGGCAGGTTCGTTGCCAAAGCTCATCCCGTACCGTTTCGTCGGTTATTTCATTTTCCATTTTTGCCTTGCTTTTGTAATACTTTTTTGCCTTTTTAAGATAAATAAACCCAAGGTAGACAAAAAACAATGAAACTAATGACATTAGAATTAAGATAATAATCTTATCAGCCTGTTCATACTTAATAAAATCCAAAAAGACTATCTCAGCATCAGAAAAAAACAAATATAACCCGAGCGACAGCCACATTATCGCCCCTATAAAATACATAACGGCAAGCGGCAGTGCATTTCCCGTTGCCTTAACCGTCGGCGGAACCTTACCCGTACCGACATAGTATCCCGGATTGAACATATTGTTTTGAAATTCTATAATTTCCTTTAATGAATCGGTATCATCAACACAGTTTTTATTTTCTTCGTTCATAAAATACCTCCTCTTTACAATAGCATTATACAATTGTTTTTTTATTTGTAAATATTAATAAGCTAAAAGGAAGCTTTTAAGTCGATTAAATAATATTAAAGCGGTAACTGCTCAAAGCTTAATTTCTTGCTATTTCGCTGACGAACGCAGAGCCGATAATCAGTATCCCACCGATTGCTCCGTATACTGTCAGACCCTCGTGCAGAATAACAGCGGAAAGAAGCAACGCAAAAACCGGATCAATATAGCTCATCACGGCGATAGACTGCGCTTTCAGATTTTTCATACTGCCAAAGTACAAAGCATACGCTATTCCCGTATGTACGATACCTACAAGAAGCACCATACAGACAGCGGTTCCGTTAAGCGTTGTTTTTGTAATATCCTCCGTCAGCAATAAATACGGAATTAAAATAATTGCGGCGGCGACAAGCTGGATGATGGACTTTTCATAAACATCCTTCACAACCACCTTTTTATTAAGAATTACAACAGCGGAATAGAGCGCGGCGGCGCCAAGTCCAAAGAGAATACCCTTGATGTCCCGTGTTTTAATCCCGTTTCCGTTTAAAATCCCTGATACAAAAACCATACCGATAATTGCGGCAACAGCACAGAGAAGCTTTTTAAATGTAAGCTTTTCACGGAAAACAAAAGGAGAAAGCAAAATCACGATGGTCGGCTGCATATAGTAACACATAGTCGCCACCGCAACCGAGGTGTAGTTGTATGCCTCAAAGAGCAGCATCCAGTTAAAGCCCATAAGCGCGCCTGTTACCGCCAACAAAAATACAGTCCGAGATTTCAGCTTTTGCAGTTTGCCTCCCCTTACAAAAACCAAAATCAGCAAAAAAGCGCTTCCGAGAAGTCCTCTGAAAAGAGCAAGCATTGCGGAGGAAAGCGGTATGTATCTGCGGAATATCCCCAATGTGCCGAAAATCAGCATAGAGGATATAAGCGCCGTATAGGATTTAGCAGTGTCTTTATTCATCATTTTACCTCAGGTTTTATTATATTGACTTTAAGCAAGCTGAGAAAAATACTTCTTACATATTCTTTGGGGCATTACCGTAAAAACAAACAAGCCTACTCCGCTTAACACTCGGAATAGGCTTATCAATTCTGGAGCTGCTAACCGGAATCGAACCGGTGACCTCATCCTTACCAAGGATGTGCTCTACCATCTGAGCCATAGCAGCAAATATTTAATTGACCGACCTTGATATTATAAGCTATTATGTATTTATTGTCAAGTATAAATTCCGAAAAACGACTGATTTTTTAAATCGGGGAAAAATATCAGAGCAATGCCGAGCTTTACGCCGAGCATTGCTCTTTTGTAATACAATAACTCTAATTTTTTTTGATGTTGAGAAGATGCGCTATTCCCGGTATGCTTTCTCCCTGAAACGAGGAAGTCGGCGACATAAGCGCGCCCGTTGACATAAACAAAATATTGTTAAAGTCGCCCGCTTCAAAACGGTGCATAATAAACGAGCATAAAACACTGGCACTGCATCCGCAGCCCGAGCCGCCTGCGTGTACATCCTGCTTTTCACGGTCAAAAATTAAAAGTCCGCAATCGTTATGGCGGCACCTGATGTCTATACCCTCTCTGTCAAGCAGTTCATACAAAAGATTTGTTCCGACATAACCGAGATCGCCCGTATAAATTATATCGTAGTCCTCTGCCGAAGTGCCTGTATCATTAAAGTAATGCTTTAATGTGCTTGCCGCCGCGGGAGCCATTGCCGCACCCATATTATTCACATCTTTAATTCTATAATCCTCAATTTCACCGAAGGTCACGGAGTTTATATAAATACCCTTTTCGGCATTTTGTAGTACCAGCGCACCCGAGCCTGTTACAGTCCACTGTGCGGTTGGAGTGCGCTGTGAGCCGTAATTGAGCGGAAAGCGGTATTGCCTTTCGGCAGAGCAAAAATGCGATGAGGTGACCGCTACCGCCCTTTTTGCCGCTCCCGAATCCACAAATATTGAAGCCAGCCCTGCCGAAAGTGCCATTGTGGAGCAGGCGCCGTAAAGACCGATAAACGGTATACCGAACTCACGCAGTCCGAACGAGCTTCCTATGCACTGATTTAAAAGGTCGCCGGCAAATATATTGTCAACATCGGAATAATTAAGCCCCGCTCTGTTAAGCGCCGTCTGTACGGCGGTTTTTTGAAGCTTGCTTTCCGCCTTTTCAAAGCTTTTTTCACCGAAAAAACTGTCTATTGTATATGAATCAAATTCCTCGGAAAGCGGACCCTCGTGTTCCTTTTTGCCTACCACCGAACCGTATCCTATAATATGCGGTTTATTATCAAAAATTATAGTTCTTTTCCCTACTCTTTTCATTCTCATATCTCCCGTGTAAAAAAATTAAGCCCTCTTTTCAGCTATTATTTGCCGAAAATAAGGGCTTATACAATTATTTACTTTTTCCGAGATATGCTTCCTTAACGGATTCGTTTGAGAGAAGCTCCTCGCCCGTTCCCGTAAGAGTAATTCTTCCTGTTTCTATTACATAACCCAAATCGGCTATTTTAAGCGCCATATTTGCATTTTGCTCGTTGAGAAGAACCGTTATGCCGCTTTCATTTATGGTCTTAATTATTTCAAATATATCCTTAACAACAAGCGGAGCCAAACCAAGAGAGGGTTCGTCCATCATTATAAGGCGGGGTCTGCTCATAAGCGCACGGCCTACCGCCAGCATTTGCTGTTCGCCGCCTGAAAGAGTGCCCGCAAGCTGCCAGTTTCTTTCCTTAAGACGGGGGAAAAGCGAATAGATATACTCAATATCGTCATCAAGCTTATCCTTACGAAGATACGCTCCGATTTTAAGGTTTTCAAGAACCGTAAGATTCGGAAAAACTCTTCTCCCCTCAGGAACAAGGGTGATTCCCTTGCTTACTATTGCATCGGGCGTTTTGCCGAAAATGCTTTCGCCGTCAAAAACAATATCGCCGTGCTGAGGCTTTACAATTCCCGAAACGGAACGCAAAATTGTTGATTTTCCTGCGCCGTTCGCACCTATAAGAGTAATTATTTTACCTTCGGGCACCTGCATTGATATGCCGTCAACAGCTTTAATACCCCCGAAATTTACCGAGAGGTCCTTAATTTCAAGTATATTACTCATCTTCCTCGGTCACCCCCAGATATGCGTCTATAACCTTTTGGTTAGATTGAATTTCCGCGGGAGTACCCTCGGCGATTTCCTTACCGAAATCTATAACATATATTCGGTCCGAAATATCCATAACCAAATTCATATGATGCTCTATAAGCAAAATTGTTATATCAAAATTTTCTCTTATAGTGCGTATAAATTCCGTAAGCTCCTCTGTTTCCTGCGGATTCATACCTGCCGCAGGCTCGTCGAGCAGTAAAAGCTCCGGTTTTGTGGCAAGCGCACGGGCAATTTCAAGCTTGCGCTGTTTTCCGTAAGGCAGACTTGTGGCAAGCTCATCCTTAACATCCTCAAGCCCGACAAGCTTAAGCAGTTCGAGCGTTTCCGCACGCATACTTGCCTCTTCCTTGTAGTTGAGATGGAAAGTGGCGGTAAATAAATTGGATTTTCTTCTTAAATGCTTTGCGGTAAGAACATTCTCAAAAACCGTCATAGATTTAAAAAGCCTGATGTTCTGAAAGGTTCTTGCCATTCCGAGCTTAGTAAGCTTATCGGGAGTTTTGCTCATAACGGTATGGTATTTGCCGTTATTCTCTCCTGCATACAGCTTTTTCATCTTACCTCTCGGTTTATTGGAAATAACAAGCTTATCCTTATAGTAAATTGCGCCGTTTGTCGGCTCATATACGCCGGTAATGGCATTAAACGCCGTTGTTTTTCCTGCGCCGTTAGGTCCGATAAGAGCCACTATTTCGCCCTTGTTTACCTCCATAGAAAGGTTATTTACGGCGATAACGCCGCCGAACTGCATTGTAATATCGCACAAGCGAAGTACACTTTCCATTATTCCCGTACCTCCGCTTTTGATTTTTTGAATTTGCCGGCTATTTTCCCCGGAAGATTTTTAATTGCCCTATACATACCGACGGAGCTGAATTCTCTGTCGCCCATAATACCGTTGCGGAAGAAAAGCACAAAAATCATAATAATTACGGAGAACACAACAAGACGGAAGCCGTTTCTGAATATAGGCGAACTGATTCCCATAAAGGTTCCGCTGTCAAGTCCTCTTAGCCACCATTCCTGCGAGGCTATATAGAGGAAGCTTGCAAGTATCGAGCCTGTAATCGAGCCGATACCGCCTATAACAACTATAAGAAGTATTTCATAGGTGAGAGCCGATGTAAACGGCGCCGCATTTGTCGAGCCGACGAAAACCGCATAAAGCGCGCCGCCGATGCCCGCAAAAAACGAGCTTGTGACAAAGCTTATCATTTTGTGCTTCGCAAGGTTTATACCCATAGCCTCTGCCGCCACTTCGTCATCTCTTATAGCCTTAAACGCACGACCGTATGTAGAATGAATTAAAAGCGCTATAATGCCTATGCAGACAAACGCCGCTATAAAGAACGGTATTACAAAGGACATTTTCGCAAAAGGTGTATCGGCAAGCCGTGCCTTAAAGGTATTAAGCTGACTTATCGGGAATGAGCCGTTTGTAACCCTGCCGAATTTATCCCACTGTATTATCGTGCGGAGTATTTCCGCAAAGCCCAGTGTGGCAATGGCAAGATAGTCGCTTTTAAGCTTTAACACAGGAAGCCCTATAAGGAAAGAAAAGAGCGCCGCCGCAAGACCTGCCAAAATTATTGCGACAATTATGGGAAGCTGAAAATTTATAACAGGCTTTCCCGAAAAGCTGTATACCATTTCACGGCTTGCATTGTCAACCGAGAAAACCGAATACATATAGGCGCCTATCAGCATAAAGCCTGCCTGTCCCAAAGAAAACAGTCCGGTAAATCCGTTTAGCAGGTTCATGGATACTACAACTATAGCGTATACGCAGCCCTTTTGAAGCACCTTTACTATCATATCAACCGAAAGCGAGGTTGCGTCTATGTAAATAAGCACGGCAATAAGCGCCGCAAAAAGTATAAGATTGCAGACGGTATTTTTCTTTTTGTCCGCAGGACTTAATATCTTCATAAACACTCCCCTCCCTTAAACCTTATCTATGACCTTTTCGCCGAAAAGACCCGACGGTTTAACACAAAGTATAACAATAAGCAACGCAAATGTAAACGCGTCCGAAAACGGCGTAAGGCTCACGCCGCCTACGCTTACCGAACGGATAAGGTTTTCGCAGATACCTATTATAAACGCTCCTACAACAGCGCCGGGTATCGAGCCTATTCCGCCGAAAACCGCCGCAACAAAGGATTTAAGTCCCGGCATTGAGCCTGATGTGGGAACTACCGACGGATAGTTTGAAAAGTAAAGTATCGAACCGACCGCCGCCAAAAACGAGCCTATTACGAAGGTCATACTTATAACCCTGTTGATTTTCACGCCCATAAGCTGACTGGTTTCAAAATCCTTTGAAACGGCACGCATTGCGATACCGATTTTTGTAAATTTGATTATCGCCACAAGCCCCAAAACCAATGCGACCGTAAGCACGGGGGTAATTACCGTAACCCATTTGGTTGTAGCACCGAATATCTTTACCGTATTTGATAAAAACGGTATGGTAGGATAAACCTTTGCAAGACCGCCCGTAGCGTAAAGCGCTATATTCTGAAGCGTGTATGAAACGCCGATGGCGGATATCATAACCGACATACGGGGTGCGGATCTAAGCGGCTTATACGCCACTTTTTCAACCGTTACGCCGATTATTACCGTAACCGCAAGCACAAACGGTATCGACAGATAAAGCGGCATAGCCGTAGTTGCGTAAACCATTATCAGTCCCGCAACCATAAATATATCGCCGTGGGCGAAGTTTATGAGACGGAGTATGCCGTAAACCATTGTGTATCCTATGGCTATAAGCGCATACTGACCGCCGACGGATATTCCCGCCAATAAATAATCCATTAAAATTCCTCCGAAAGACAGGTGTAATACATCGTGATTTAAAAAATCAGGACCGGATGCTATTCATCCGGTCCGAAGCGAAAATCAACGATTAATTAACGCCTTGTTCCTTAACAAATTTCCACTCGCCGGTCTCGTTGTCAGCGGCCTTGATGTAGGCTACGGTACGCTCTGCGTCACCGTTCTCGGAATCGAATTTGATTTCGCCGGTAACACCCTTGTAATCAACATTCCAAAGTGCGTCCATTATCTTCTGTGAATCGCCGCTCTTTGCAGCCTTTATAGCTTCAAGCGCAGTGAAGTAAGAATCGTAACCCATTGCGGAAACGGCAGATACTATATCGTTGCCGCCGTTGTTGGTAAGTCTTGAGGAATCAGCGTTTAACCACTTTTTAAAGCCGTCATCGAATTCCTTGTTGCCGCCTTCCTGATAGAAGGTGGTGATGTTAACCTCAACATCCTTGCCCTTTGCTGCCGCAAGAATAACATTGCTGTCCCAGGTATCGCCGGCATAAAGCGGAATTTTGATTCCCTGTGTTGCGGCGGCTTCAATTATAAGCTGTGCGTAAGAAATCGAAGTAGGAGCGAATATCGCCTGAGCGCCGCTGTTCTTAGCGTTTGTAATATAAGAAGTAAAGTCAGCCTGGTTGGTCGGGAAGTTTTCCGCTACAACCTTACCGCCCAGCTTTTCAAAAGCGGTCTTAAAGCTGCTTGCAAGACCCAAATCGTAAGCGTTTCCGAGCTCTGCTAAGGTATAAGCGGTTTTAACGCCATTGTCCCAAGCGTATTTCGCAAGTACAGCGCCCTGGAAAGGATCGAGGAAGCAAATACGGAAATAATGCTTGTTGCCCTTTGTTACCTGTGCGTTTGTGCAGGTAATACCGATTGCGGGGATGTTAGCCTCCTTGAATGTAGGCGAAGCCGCTATCGAGACGCTTGAACCGTAAGAACCGAGAACTACCGAAACCTTTTTATTAACAAGCTCGGCGGCGGCGGTTACTGCCTTATCGTCCGCAGACTGGTTATCAACCTCAACCAATTCTATTTTGTAGGTCTTTTCGTCGATTTCAACGGTAGGCTGTACATCGTGAGCGTACTTAACGCCCAAGGTCTCCTGCTTACCGCCTGCGCCGTTAGCGCCCGAAGCCGGTTCGAAAATACCGATCTTAATTGTGTCAGAACTGCTCTGGCTGCCGCCGCATCCGGCAAAGCTTGAGCAAATAGCAGCTACACAAAGGATTGCCGCAAAAATTTTTTTCATACTGTTTTCCTCCCTAAAAAGTATCAAAGAATGAATAAGCATATTTTCTTATTCAATTTTAATAAATTATACTGTTTTTTTGTTTATATGTCAACAAAGCATAAAAATTTCTAACATTTTTTGGGTTTGAGTTGCCTTAGGGCCTGTCAATTTGTACACCGTACACAATAAAGTGTGCGCCGTAGAAAAACACTCCTATATAAAACATTCTTCTGTGACGGACCGTACGCCGTTCTCAAGCCCTTTTACAAGCTCATAAGAGCCCAGCCCCTCGGAAAATGCGGTGGCGCTTCCGGCGCAAACCGCACTTTTTAACGCATATCCGTAATCCTTACTTTCCGCCGCCGCGGCTATAAATCCCGCAACTGCCGAATCCCCCGCGCCGACAGTGTTTACAGCCTTTCCCGAAGGCGCCGAACAGAAATGCCTTTCCCCGTATTCGTCAATTAAAAACGCTCCCCTGCCGCCTAACGACACCATTACATTTATAGCTCCTTTTTTTCTCAGTTCCTCCGCAAAGCCGACCGCCTGTTTTATATTAAGCGAGCTTACCGAAAAAAGTTCGCACAGCTCCTCAAAATTCGGCTTTATTAAAAACGGCTTGTATTTAAGGGTGTTTGTAAGTACATCGCCCCTCGCGTCAACCACGGCTTTTACATTGTTTTTTGCCGTTATCCGCAAAAGCTTTTCATATGTATCGGGCGGCAGACCCTTATGTATGCTCCCCGCAAGCACAAGAATATCACCGCTTTTAAGCCCGGCAAGCTTATTATACAGTTCTTTCAGAGCTTCTTCGGGAATTGCGGGTCCGTTTGAATTAATATCTGTTTCCGTATCGGTTCTGAGCTTTACATTTATTCTGCTCATCCCCTGCTTTAGGCGTATAAAATCGGTATATATTCCCTTTTCCTTTACTCTTTTTTCGATTTCATCCCCCGTAAAACCAGCGATAAAGCCGAGCGCGGCAGACGGAACGCCGAGATTTTTAAGCATTACCGAAACATTAATGCCCTTGCCGCCGCAAAAGACGGTCTCCTTTGTGCTGTTATTTATACTTCCTGTTTTAAGAGTATCGGGATAAAGAACATAGTCAAGCGCCGGATTTAGAGTCACGGTATAAATCATAATTGTATCCTCCGCTGAATTTAAAATAAACAAAAAACCGTTGCAAACCCAAAAGTTCACAACGGTTCTGGCGCGCTGAAGAAGATTCGAACTCCCGACCTTCTGGTCCGTAGCCAGACGCTCTATCCAGCTGAGCTATCAGCGCATCTGCGGTCTTTTTTAAGACCGCCATAGTATAATATCACATTACCCAGACAAAATCAAGACTTTTTTTAATTTTTTTGCCGAATTTTAAATTTTAAGCACAACAATGGCTATATTGAAGTATATAAACAGCGAAATAGCGTCCACAATGGTGGTTATAAACGGACTTGCCATTACCGCGGGGTCAAAGCCTATCTTTTTTGCGATTATCGGCAGTACGCACCCTATAAGCTTTGCCACAATTACCGTAAAGAACAGGGTGAGACAGACAACCGCTATTTCCGCAAACTGTTTTCCGGGGTCAAAGGTATGGAAAAGCAGATAATCCACAAGCCACATTTTTATAAAGTTTATCGCGGCAAGCGTAATACTGCAGCAAAGGGCAACCCTTAATTCCTTCCACATAACCCTGCCTATATCCTTAAACTGAATATCACCGAGAGAGATACTGCGGATAATCGTTACCGAGGACTGGCTTCCCGAATTTCCGCCCGTATCCATTAGCATAGGAATAAAAGCGATAAGCACCGGCAAAACGGTCAGCTTTTCTTCAAAGCTTGAAATAATAGCGCCCGTAAATGTTGCCGAAATCATAAGAAGCATAAGCCACGGTATACGGGCTTTAAAGGTTGAAAAAACGCTTGTTCTGAAATATGTTTTGTCTGACGGAAGTATAGCCGCCATTTTTTCAATATCCTCGGTTGCCTCCTCTTGGATAACATCGATAGCGTCGTCAACCGTAACTATACCTACAAGGCGGTTTTCTTTATCGACAACAGGCAGTGCCATAAGGTCGTATTTCTCGAATTGACCCGCAACCTCTTCCTTATCGTCAAGTGTGTTGGCATATATAATGTTTTCGTCCATTATATCGCCTATAACGCAGGTCTTTTCGTTTAAAAGCAGGTCCTTTACCGAAACTATGCCGAGAAGATGGCGGCTGGCGTCGGTAACATAGCAGGTATATATCGTTTCGGTATCAAGTCCGATCCGCCTTATTTTATCAAAAGCCTGCTCTACGGTCATATCCCTTTTAAGGTCTATATACTCCGTGGTCATAATGCTTCCGGCGCTGTCGTCGGGATATGCCAAAAGCTGATTTATCATTTTACGGGTCTTAGGGTCGGTCTGCTTCAGTATTCTTTTCGCAACCGTAGCAGGCATTTCGTCGATAATATCGACCGTATCGTCCATAAACAGCTCATCCATTACCTCACGAAGCTCGGTATCGCTGAACGCCTCTATAAGAAGCTGCTGCATTTCGGTATCCATCTCAACAAATACCTCTGCTGCAAGCTCTTTAGGCAGTATACGGAATACAACCGGCAACTCACGCTCGGGCGCGTCGGTCAAAATCTGCGCAATGTCCGCAGGGTTCATTTCTGAAAGCAATTCTCGCAATCGGGCATATTTCTTTTCCTCGATTAGCTGTAAAATTTCTTCATTCACAAAAAATCCCCCTTTGCGATTCGCATAAAAAAAGCCCGTTTTAGGAAATTAAAAGGTCTTTGACTGAAGTAACGGGAGAACCCTTTGCTTTCTCTGCAACGAGACTTAAATCTTGCTTTTTTATACTGTGTATTTACTATGTTTATTATACCCGTTTTGAAAGCTTTTGTCAACCGACAAAAAAATACAGTTAAGTCCCGCCTTGCCTTTTTTGTGCAAGCGTGTTATAATTTTTTTCGGTGATATTAATGACAGAAATTTATATAGTAAGGCATTGCGAGGCAATAGGCAATGTTAAACGGATTTTTCAGGGCGTATCGGACCTTGATATAAGCGAAACGGGCGCCGAGCAGCTTAAATACTTAAAGCGCAGGTTCGCCGATATAAAGCTTGATAAGGTTTATACAAGTCCTCTTATAAGGGCAAAAAAAACCGCCTTTGCCGTGATAGGCGGAAGAAATATAGAGCTTATATGCGAGCCGGGGCTGCGGGAATTAAACGGCGGAATAGTTGAGGGTAAGCTGTTTTTGGAGACCTTCCGCTCCATTCCCGGTCTTGCCGACACTTGGGATAACCACCCGGAGGATTTTGCACCGGAGGGCGGTGAAAAAATGCGTGACGCATATGACCGCATTTGGGACACCGTACTTAAAATAGCAAAGGAAAACAAGGGCAAAACCGTTGCCTGTGCCACACACGGCGGCGTTACAAGGTGCCTTATGTGCCGCCTTTTAAACGGAGACATTAAAAAGCTTTCAAAAACGCCGTGGAGTGAAAACACTGCTGTCTCGCTTATAAGATTTGACGAATGCTTTACCCCTGAGGTAGTCTTCTTTAACGATGTCTCGCATCTTCCTGCCGAACTTATTCCTCAAAGGAGCAGACTATCCTCATTTATGGGCGGAGAGAAAAAATGATTATAATGTCAGTTGACCTCGGCAAAGCCAGAACCGGAATTGCGGTATCGGATACGGGAGAGAGCTTTGCCTTTCCCAAATGCGTTATTAATGAATATTCGACCGAAAGACTTGTTAAAAAAATCTGCGGCTGTGCCGAAGAGTATTCCGCCGAACTTATAGTAGTGGGATATCCTAAAAATATGAACGGCTCTGCCGGAAGCAGAGCCTGTGAGTGTGCGGAAATTGCCGATATGATAAAAGAAGAAAGCGGAAAGAGCGTTGTTATGTGGGACGAACGCTGTACTACCGTTTCCGCCCATACCGCGCTTAATTATACCGATACAAGAGGTAAAAAGCGCAAAAGCGTTATAGACGCCGTAGCCGCCGTTATAATTCTTGAGGATTACCTTGCTTACAGAAAAAACAAAAAAACCGAATAAATCATTCAGCGCTTTAATCTGCCCACGATACAGCATATAAGGAAAGCTGCCAGATCCGCCGCAACTATCGTTGAACCAACGGGCGTTCCGGCAAGCACGGAAATAAGTATTCCCAGTGCGGCGCAAAGCACCGAAATTGCCACCGAAAAGCATACGACAGGCAAAAAGCTTTTGAAAATACGCATTGCCGATATTGCGGGGAAAATAACAAGCGCAGATATAAGCAAGGAACCAACAAGGTTCATTGCAAGCACGATAATAACCGCCGTAACCACAGCTATGAGAAGATTGTAAGCCTCCGCCCTTAAGCCGGACGCCTGCGCGAAATCCTCATCAAAGGTTACGGCGAATATTCTGTTATAAAACACAGCAAACAGCGTTACAACCGTTACCGAAAGTATTACGCAAAGCAGAACCTCAAGCCTTGAAAGCGTAAGTATTGAGGTCGAGCCGAAAAGCGTACTGCACACATCCCCCGAAACATTGGGAGAAGAAGAAAAAACATTCATAAGCAGGTAGCCTATTGCAAGCGAGCCGACCGAAATCATTGCTATTGCTGCGTCTCCCTTTATTTTTGTGTTTTTTCCCGTTCTCAAAAGCAAAATCGCGCTTAAAACCGTAACGGGCAAAACAACCGCCATATTATTTGAAATACCGAGAACAGAGGCTATGGCTATTCCGCCGAACGCAACATGGGAAAGCCCGTCGCCTATAAACGAAAACCGTTTAAGCACAAGTATAACGCCCAAAAGCGATGAGCAAAGCGCTATAAGCACCCCAACTATCATAGCATACCGAACAAACGGATACTGAAAATAAAATTGCAGTTTTATAATCAAATCTTCCACTGTTAATTCTCCCCCGTCTGTTTTTTTATAAATTCATCTCGGGTTCCGTAAAAAACTTCCTTGCCGATAACAAGAAATTTATCGGCGTATTTTTCCGCCGCCTTAATATCGTGTGTTATCATTATCACTGCAATTCCCTCGTCATTGAGTTCCTTTATGACCGAGTACATTTCTTTTTCGGCTAAAGTATCAAGCCCCGAAACCGGCTCGTCAAGTATAAGCAGCTCTCTGCCGGCGCATAGCGCTCTTGCAAGCAACACCCTCTGCCTCTGTCCGCCCGAAAGCTCACGGAAGCACTTGTTTTCAAGGTTTTTAATACCCATTTTTTCCATATTCTCGCTTGCGGTCTTACGGTCGCTTTTAGTGTAAAAAGGTCTGAATTTACCCGATTTCAGACACCCCGAAAGCACAATTTCCCTTACGCTTGCGGGAAAATCGCGCTGTAGATCGGTCTGTTGCGGCAGATAGCCTATTCCTCCGTTTTTAAGCTTCGGGCTTTTTTCAATACTGCCCGAAAGCGGCGGATTAATACCGGTAAGCGCTTTAATAAGCGTTGATTTACCCGAACCGTTTTCCCCTACCACGCACAGGTAATCGCCGCTGAACACCTCAAAACCGATTCCCTCGGCAACCGTTTTTCCGTCGTACCCTAAGGAAACATTATCTGCTTTAAGAAGCATTTCCATCATTGTCAAGTCCCTTTTTAAAGTTAATAAGATTGTTTTTTGCTATCGAGAGATAGGTCTCGCCGCCGTCAATTCTCTTTTTTGTTACCGACTGCATACTGTCAAGCGATAAAATGCGCTGATTTTTGCTCTCGGTATTTCTTATTACGGTCTCCGCCACAAGCGGTTGCGGACTTTCTGTTGTGAAAATATAACGGGCGCCCGTCTCATCCGCCTTTTTTGAAAGTCGGGTCACTGTTTCAAAGCTTGCCTCTGTTTCGGCGGAGCAGCCGGGAAACGCTGCCGTATACGATATCCCGTAATCACGCATTAAATAGACGAACGGGAATCTGTCAGCAAAAATAAGGGATTTTACCGATGCCGTTTGACTTGCGTTTTCATACTCCCTGTCAAGCTCGTGAAGCTCTTTTATATACAGCTCCGCATTTTTGCCGTATACCTCTCTATTGGCGGCATCCCTTTCGCAAAATATCTCGCTGATTTTATTCGACAGCTTTGCGGCATTTTTAAGCGAAAGCCAGACATGCTCGTCATATTCATCCTCGTGATTACCGTGATGCTCTTCATCATGTTCCTCGTTTATCGCCTCTGTACCGAGCAGATCAATTAAATTAATCTCCGTTCTGTCCTCGTTAGGCGAACGAAGGCACACTTCCTTTACCCATTTGTCCGACTCTCCGCCGATGTATATAATAATATCCGCAGAGGCGATTTTAATAAAATCGTCCGCAGACGGCTGGTAGCTGTGCATATCCGTGCCGTTTTCCAAAAGCAGTGTAATATCGGCGGTATCCCCCGCAATTTCACGAGTCCAGTCATAAATAGGAAAAACCGTACACACGGCATTAAGCCTGTCCGATTTTCTAAGATTATAATTGCCGCATCCCGAAAATAATACGGCTGTAAGCAACGCCGTAAACAGCGCCGTAATTTTTTTGATCATACATTAACTCCGAATTTGCAAATCATTTGCAAATTAGTATACACCCTTTATAACATCTTGTCAAGCAGGCGTGTATAAAACAGTTGAATAAATAATATGTTTGTTATATAATTAAAAAAAACGCCGGAAGGAATTTATGTGAAGAACCTAATTATAAACATTTATAAAACACTTTTTTTCTTTGATTTTGCAATAGTTGCGGCATATCTTATACCAAAGCTTAAAACAGGCAGAGACTCGCTTAACGCACTTTTAAGCGAGGCGGTCTTTCTTGCGACAGCATTAGTATTTACCTTTATTTTCATAAAATTTGTCGAAAAGGGCAGACTGCGTGTTTTTAACCGCAGAAACAAGCTTCGCCACTATTGCTGCGGTCTGCTTGTGGGTATTTTACCGGTAGCCGTAACCGCCGTTCCGCTCTTTATCTTCAAAGGTCTGTCGTTTAACGGCGTTAACATTAACAGCTTTTCGGATGTTTTGATTTGGATAGCGGCTGTTTTCTGCAATGCCGCCGCAACCGAGCTGTTGCTCAGGGGATATTTGTGGAAGCTTTACAGATGCTATTATCCGCTCCCTGCCGTATGCGCCGTAATAACCGTGCTTTTCATTTCAATGAACATTGACATTTTCTCGGGCGGAGTTATATATACCGCAAATTTGTTGCTGGGCAATTTAGCTTTATGCTTCCTTACTGAATATACGCACTCGCTTTTAGCACCGATAACCGCACACTTCTTTTACAATGCGGTAAGCTCGCTGATTTTGGGAAGCTTTACCGTTTCAAAGGATTACCCCTATATTATAAACACCGTTTATTCGGGTAATAAGCTTTTTTCAGGCGGTGACGCAAAGCTTGAGGGCAGTATTATAATGCTTGCGGCAAATATAGCCTTATGTCTTTATTTTGCCAAAAAGCTTACCGGTAGGAAAAGAAGATGAAAAAAAGCTTTTCACCAAAACTAACGGCTCCGCAGTTAATACTTCTCGCCTTTTTCAGCCTTATAATTATAGGCAGTTTGCTTTTATGGCTGCCGATAAGCTCGGCGGACGGCAAATCCGTCTCCTTTACCGATGCGTTTTTTACCTCGTCTACCTCTGTATGCGTTACGGGACTTGTAACCCTGCCGACAGTCAGTGCCTGGAGCGTTTTCGGAAAGGTAGTAATACTGTTGCTTATTCAGATAGGCGGTCTCGGCGTAATTACCGTTATGGCTGAACTGATGATTTTGGTTCACCGCAAAATCGGAATTGCCGACCGTATACTTATACAGGATTCTTTCAATCTTAACACAACGTCAGGTATTGTTAAATTTACAAAAAAGGTTGTTTTCGGTACGCTTGCTGTCGAGAGCGTCGGAGCACTGTTATATATGACCGTTTTTGTGCCCGATTTCGGCATTAAAGGCGTTTGGTATTCGGTTTTTAATTCTGTCTCCGCCTTCTGCAACGCAGGTATTGATATAATTTCCGAAAACAGTCTTTGCGGCTATGCCTTAAACCCGATAATAAACATTGTCACCTGCTTGCTTATAATTCTCGGCGGTATAGGCTACATTGTATGGTGGGATGTCGTAAGGGTTATAAAAAAACGGACAAAGCAAAAAATAAAGCTGTGGTCCTCGCTTACACTGCACAGCAAAATTGCCTTGTTTACAACCGCAGTCCTTATTGTCACGGGTGCGGTGTGCTTTTATATTTTCGAATACGGCAACCCCGAAACAATGAAGGGGCTCCCCGTCGGGGACAGGATACTCCTTTCGCTATTCCAATCGGTGACAACAAGAACCGCGGGCTTTGCGACTGTTCCGCAGCAGAATCTAACCGTTTCGTCGTCTGTACTGTCACTTTTACTTATGTTTATCGGCGGCTCACCCGTCGGCACGGCAGGCGGCATTAAAACCGTTACCTTTGCGGTACTGGCGGCATCGGCAGTGTCTGTTATTAAGAATAAAAACGATGTTAATATGTTCGGCAGAAGAATAAGCATTTCCGCCGTGCGTAAAGCCTCGGCTGTTGCGGCGGTTTCGTTTATGATAGCGTTTTTATCCTCGCTTTTGCTTTCGTGCGTTACAAACGCCCCCGCGCTCGACATATTTTACGAAACCGTAAGTGCCTCCGCAACCGTGGGTCTCTCACGCAATCTTACCTCTTCCCTTAACACGGCAGGAAAGTTTATTATTGCGTTTACAATGTATTTAGGCAGGGTAGGTCCTATCTCACTTGCCATTGCGATAACGGGAAAAACCAAAAATGAAAATATAGTAAAAAATCCTTTTGAAGAAATAAGCATAGGATAGGAGCGTAAAATTATGAAAAAAACATATGCCGTTTTCGGTCTCGGACGGTACGGACGAGCTGTGGCAACAGAGCTGACCGCCGGCGGAGCAGAAGTATTGGCGGTGGATATAAATGACGAAACCGTAACCGACGCCGCCGCTGATTTGCCGATTTGCAAATGCGCCGATGTTACCGACCCCGAGGTCATAAAGCGGCTCGGTACAGCTAATATAGACACGGTAATAGTGGCAATGGCGGCAAATCTTGAAGCGAGCGTTATGGCAACCATTCTTTGCAAGGAAGCCGGCGTAAAAACCGTTATAACAAAATGCGCAAATGACATACACCGCAAGATTTACGAAAAAATCGGGGCGGACAAAGTAATAATACCCGAAAAGGAATCGGGCAAACGACTTGCAAAAAACCTGTTAAGCTCAGGCCTTATCGATTTGGTGGAGCTTTCCGACAATATATCTATGGCAGAGCTTGATGTAAGAGATGAATGGGTAGGCAAAAGCCCTGCCACGCTTGATCTCAGAAAAAAATACTCTATAAACATTGTAGCCGTAAAAAGCGGAGATACCGTAGAAACCTCGATAGACCCCCAGCTTCCGCTTACAAAGGAAATGAAATTAATAGTAATTGCCGATACCTCAAAGCTTGACGGTATAAAATAAAAAAGTGGGTTTACCCCACTTTTTTTGTGTTATAAAAGAACATTGCAACGCCCGAGCCGCATATTAAAATATAGCCCAATATACTTAAAATGTCGGGTATATCGCCGAAGAAGAAAAATCCGAGTATTGCGGCAAATACAACCTGAAAATAATCGTAAACGGAAATTTCCTTTGCGGGCGCCAATAAATACGCCCTTGTAATCCCAAGCTGACCGATACAGGCAAAGGTTCCTGCGAGTACCAGATACAAAAGCTGTGAAATTGACATATGCTTATACCCCGCCATCATAAACGGCAGACACAGAAGACACGAAAACGCTGAAAAATAAAAAACTATTCTTTTACTGTTCTCGTTTTTCGAACCGAGCTTACGGACAAAGGTATATGCCGCGCCTGCGCCGAGTCCGCCTAACACCCCTGCAAGCGCCGGCACAGCCGAAGGGCTGTTAAACCCCGGCTTTATAATAAACACGCTTCCGATAAACGCAATCGCAACGCCGAGCAGTTGTACTATGCCCGGCTTTTCTTTAAGCAGTATAACCGAAAAAAGAATAGCAAAAAACGGCGAGAGCTTATTAAGCATATTTGCGTCGGAAAGGTTAAGCCTGCCGAGAGCATAAAAATTACAAAGCAGACCGAGCGTTCCGCAAATACTCCTGCCGAAAAGCGCGGGTATATTCCCTTTTTCGGGCATAAAGCTTATTTTTTCCTTCAACATCATAAAAAGGATAAAGATAAAAGCAATGAAATTCCTGAAAAACGCCTTTTGAAAAGCAGGCAGATCGCCCGAAAGCTTGACAAACAGGGACATAACCGAAAAACCGAATGCCGCAATCAAAACGCAAATTATTCCCTTTACCTTGTTATTTAAATTAACCATTAAACCACTTTTTTCTCAATTTAATCACATATAGATTATATATGTAAACGAAAAAAAGTCAAGAGAAAGGACCTCCGCCGCGGCGGAGGTCCTATTAAAATACGATTTAAGAATTACATAAGACTTTTGTATATCTCTGCAATTTCCTCAACGCTTGTATCTCTCGGGTTACCGGGACGGCAAGCGTCGGCATAAGCGGACTCCGCAAGCGCGGGAATGTCCTCTTCCTTTACTATGCCCTTTAATGTGGTGGGAATACCTACATCCTCGGCAAGCCGTCTTACAGCCTCAACTGCCGCCTTGCGGTATTCTTCCTGAGTCATACCGTCAACACCTTCAACGCCCATTGCCTTGGCAATGTCCTTATACTTTTCACCGGTGTACTCCGCGTTATAAGCCATAACAGCCGGAAGAAGTATAGCGCAAGCCTTGCCGTGCGGAGTGTCGTAATAAGCCGAAAGAGTATGAGCCATAGAGTGGTCAACACCGAGACCTACATTAGAGAAGCCCATACCGGCAACATACTGACCGAGAGCCATTCCCTCTCTGCCGTCCTTGCCGTTTTTAACGGCGTCACGGAGCGAACGGGCGATAATTTCGATTGCCTTTATATGGAACATATCCGAAAGCTCCCAAGCGCCCTTTGTTATGTATCCCTCGATTGCGTGGGTAAGAGCGTCCATACCGGTAGCGGCGGTAAGAGAAGCTGGCATTGTAGACATCATATCGGGGTCAACAACAGCCACAACCGGAATGTCGTGTGCGTCAACGCAAACAAACTTACGCTTTTTCTCAACATCGGTAATAACATAGTTGATTGTTACCTCCGCGGCAGTACCTGCGGTGGTAGGAACCGCGATTATCGGAACACATTTGTTCTTTGTCGGCGCTACACCCTCAAGAGAACGGACATCGGCAAATTCGGGATTTGCTATAATAATGCCGATAGCCTTAGCGGTATCCATAGAAGAGCCGCCGCCGATAGCTACTATGCAGTCGGCGCCGCATGCCTTGAATTCGGAAACGCCGTGCTGTACATTTTCAATAGTCGGATTCGGCTTAATGTCGGAATAGAGCTTATAATCTATACCGGCAGCCTCAAGAATATCGGTAACCTTTTTTGAAACGCCGAATTTAACAAGATCGGGGTCGGAGGCAACGAAAACCTTTTTAAAGCCTCTGCTTTTAATTTCATCCGGTATTGCCTTAACAGCACCCGAACCGTGATAAGAAGTTTCATTGAGCATAAATTTGTTCATAAGGATTCACCTTTCCTTTTTTCTTTAATTATACACAGTAAAATCCGTATATTCAATTATAAAATTGTGAATATTATGTTACTTTTGAGAAGAAACACATAAAAAATGAATAATTATTAACTTAGGACACGGATTTGATTAATTAAGGTCGGAAAGCTTTTTAATAAGAGAGGTTGCGGCTTTATAAATGCTGTTTATATCCTTTTTGTTTTCAAGAACCGTATCTGAAACACGGCGGCAGGAAATTTGAAGTCCGTCGGGTAAATTGCCGAAATTTTCCGTTGCGGTAGCTTTGTAGAAATCCTCACCCAGGGCAAGCGGTTCTCCGTCAAACAAGCTTGTGCTGTCCGAAATGCCCTCCAAATACTTATAGGAATCCTTGTCGGTTATATATATCAGCGCCTTTTCGTCCCCCGCAATCAGGGTTTGCAGCTTGGTAAGCATTGTGTTTTTATACTGCACATTTTCCTTGTCCGAAAAGCTGCAATTTATAACCTGAACCTTAACCTCACCGTCATTATTGACATCTTCGGCATATTTTCCTAAATACTCGGCAATTTTTTCGGTCTGCTCGTCAAGCACCGGTGTATATGTGAAATAAACCGCTTCAAAATCATACTTCGGCCTTGAAACGCACTGCGTGATAAGCACCGCAAGCACAACGGTAACAGCCGTAACGGCTACAACATACCACTTGTACTGAAACCAGAAATTATCCCATTTTTCCTTAGGCGTTTTCGGAACTATCGCAACCTCGCTCGGCTTCGGCGGAGCTTCCATTTCACCGTGCTGCATTTTTTTAAGCTCTAAAAACTCTTCCCTTGCGCGGCGCTGCTCCTCTAATATTTCGTTTTTCTTATCTGCCATTCTTTACACCCTGTATTAATATAACACTTTTTCGAACACCGTGCAAGTAAGCATTGTTTCATATATGTAAACATTTTATAAACCAAAACGCCCCGTGCAGAGGCACGAGGCGTTTATCTTCCGTTTATACGGAATTAGATTTCGGCAAAGTACTTAATTGTACGAACCATCTGGCTTGTGTAGCTGTTCTCGTTATCATACCAAGAAACAACCTGTACCTGATAGGTGTCGTCATCAATCTTAGTAACCATTGTCTGTGTAGCGTCGAAGAGAGAACCGTAGGTGATGCCGATAATATCAGAAGATACGAGCGGCTCCTCGGTGTAGCCGAAGGAAGCTGAAGAAGCAGCCTTCATAGCGGCGTTGATGCCTTCAACGGTAACATCCTTGCCCTTAACAACAGCAACAAGAATGGTGGTAGAACCGGTCGGAACCGGAACACGCTGAGCAGAACCGATAAGCTTGCCGTTAAGCTCCGGAATAACAAGACCGATAGCCTTAGCAGCGCCGGTTGAGTTCGGAACAATGTTTACAGCGGCAGCACGGGCACGGCGAAGGTCGCCCTTTCTGTGCGGACCGTCAAGAACCATCTGGTCGCCTGTGAAAGCGTGAACGGTGGTCATAATGCCGCTCTGAATGGGAGCATACTTGTTAAGAGTATCAGCCATAGGAGCCAAGCAGTTTGTGGTGCAGGAAGCGGCAGAGATAATCTTATCGCCTGCGTCAAGAGTCTTTTCGTTAACGCTGTAAACGATAGTCTTAAGATCCTTACCCGCAGGAGCGGAGATAACAACCTTTTTAGCGCCTGCGTCGATATGAGCCTGAGCCTTGTCCTTAGAAGTGTAGAAGCCTGTGCACTCAAGAACAACATCTACGCCGATTTCTCCCCACGGAAGATCGGCAGCGTTCTTTTCAGCATAGATCTTAATGGTCTTGCCGTCTACTGTGATGCTGTCTTCTCCGGCAGAAACCTTGTCCGCAAGAGCATATCTGCCCTGAGCAGAGTCATACTTGAGAAGATGAGCGAGCATAGCGGGGCTTGTAAGATCGTTAATAGCAACAACCTCATAACCCTCTGCGCCGAACATCTGACGGAAAGCGAGACGGCCGATACGGCCGAAACCATTGATAGCAACTTTTACCATTGGAAAAACCTCCTTAATATTTTGCATTTTCTATTTTACTCTATTTGTTCGACATTTTCAAGCTATTTGTTTAATCTTTAACAATTTTTTTATTTTTTATGAAAAATGGCATAATAATGTTGCCTGAGGAGGAACACAATATGATATTTTTCCCAAACCGTGTGCAACGCTACACCTCTGCACTGCGGTTATATATACAACATTCCGTTTTGCAAAAGGGACTTAACCGTTCCCACACGGCACAGCTTAAGAAAATTACGCTTGCGGAGGCTCTTGCGTCTAAAAACGAAATCTCACCCGTAAATATAAACGAGCTGTCGGATTCACTGCTCGGTACGGCACAGATAATGATGTTTAAAAACGCCGAACCGCTTAAGGTGGACTTAGGCGGAGGCGGCGTGTTTTTAATAAATAAACAGCTTTATACCGCCCTTGTTTTGGAGCTTGTAGCCTGCGGCTGTGAAAGAATAACGGTTATAAGCCGCAGCCCTAATACGGTAATAAAGGCAAGAAGGCTTTGTAAATACGGCAATCTGCCGAAAATTGTTAAGGCTATGTCGGGCATCCTTATGGTTGAAACAAAAAGCGGTGCCGCGATAATCAGATTTCCGAGTCCGTCAACAACGCTTAAGGCAAAAAAAACGGAAAATGAATGGTATTATCTTTTGGACAGCTTCTCGCCTGTTAATATATGGCTTAAATAACTGTTGTACCAAACGGCAAACTGTGTTATAATAATCCAGTTAAAGAGGTGTTCCTATGAAAAAAATTGCCAGCTTTACCGTTGACCACGATAAGCTTGAAAAGGGAATGTATATTTCCCGTATAGACGGCGACGCCGTAACCTACGACATCCGTATGAAAAAGCCGAACGGCGGCGATTACCTGTCAAACGGTGCGCTCCATACCTTTGAGCATTTGTTTGCCACTTTTGTACGAAACGGCAAGTATTCGGACTGCGTGATATATGTGGGTCCTATGGGTTGCCGCACAGGCTTTTATATGATATTGCGCGATTCGGTATCGGGCACTGAAGCAATAGAGCTTGTTAAAAGCTGTTTCGGGTTTATTGCCGATTTCACGGGTGAAATACCCGGAAGCAAACGGAAGGAATGCGGAAATTATCTTGAACACGACCTTGACGGGGCGAAAGCCGCCGCACGGGATATGCTTTCCGTTTTAGAAAATTGGCAAACAGAGAACCTTAAATACAAGGAATGAAAAAATGGAAATTACGGTAGAAGAGCTGCAAAAGCTTAATAAGGACAGTTATGTGCTTTACGATATAAGAGACAGCCTTGAACGGAGCTACGGCTATATTCCCGATTCCGTAAGCATAGCTCCCGAAGAAATTGAAGACCGCCACGCAGAGTCAAATTCCAAATCTGCGGTAATATATTGCGCAAGGGGCGTTGTAAGTCTTGACATAGCAAAAAGCCTTTGCGAAAAGGGTATAAAAGCATACAGCCTTAAGGACGGCTACATATCGTGGTTAAGATATGAAATGAATCGGCAAAACGCCGATACGGTTTGTGAGAGCGCCGAAAGAAGTCTGCACAAAAAGTTTAAGAAAAATATTTTCGGCAAATTTATAAAGGCGCTTAAAACCTACCGCCTTGTAAACGAGGGGGATAAAATCGCGGTTTGCATATCCGGCGGTAAAGACTCCTTTCTTATGGCAAAGCTTTTTCAAGAGCTGAAGCTTCACAGCCCCGTGAACTTTGATGTTGAATATATCGTTATGGATCCCGGCTACAACACCGAAAACCGTAATATAATAGAGCAAAACGCAAAGATGCTCAAAATCCCGATAAAAATTTTTGAGTCAAACATCTTCGAGTCGGTTTATACGGTGGAAAAATCTCCCTGTTACCTCTGCGCCCGTATGAGGAGGGGTTATCTTTACAGCTTTGCGAAAAGTCTCGGCTGTAACAAAATAGCGCTCGGCCACCATTATGACGATGTGATAGAAACAATACTTATGGGTATGCTTCACGGCGCGCAGATACAAACTATGATGCCGAAGCTTCACAGCACAAATTTTGAAGGTATGGAGCTTATAAGGCCGCTGTATTTTGTCCGTGAGGACGATATAAAGGCGTGGCGTGACTTTAACGGTCTGCACTTTATTCAGTGCGCCTGCAAATTTACGGATACCTGCACCACCTGCAACAACGGCGAAAACCACTCAAAGCGTCAGGAAACAAAAGAGCTTATAAGAGCTCTTAAAAAAAGTAATCCCGATGTTGAAAAATGCATTTTTAAAAGCGTTGAAAATGTTAATATAGATACAGTTATCGCCTATAAGCAAAACGGCGTAAGGCATAATTTCCTTGATGATTATGACATTGACAAAAATAAAGATTGACCTTATAATAGTTAGGCAAGATAACTGAAGAAAAGGAGTTTTAGCTTGGAAAAGGACGCTGTTTCCGCCGGAGTTTCCGAAGTCGGCGGTTTATTTAACACGGCTGAAATAAAAATTCTTGTTTGTTATATTTTTTCGTCTATCAATTTCCCGATTCCCGGCAGAATGCTTGCGGATACTCTCCATTACGAGGGTATAGCCAACTGCTTTGAGGTAAACGACGCAATAGACGCGCTTTGCAAAAGCGGTCATCTGAAATCTGCGGACAGCAGTGATGACACCTACACCGTAACCGACGCAGGCCGCCAGATTGCCGATACGCTTAAAACATCTCTCCCCATAGCGGTAAAGGAAAGAGCGTACAGAGCGGCGCTTAAAATGGTGTCACGTTTCAGAAACGCAAAAGAAAGCATTACCGAAATATCGCACGAGGACGGCAAGACCTATATAACCTGCTCCGCCACTGACCACGGAAAGCCATTTATAAGCGTAAAGCTTTTGGTTGCCGACGAAGAACAGGCGCTTTACATTAAAGACCGTTTTCTTAACAACAGTAATATTTATTCGGAAATAATAGAGTTGCTTACAAAACCCGAAAAATAAAAAAGCTTAAGCCAATTTTTGTTGGCTTAAGCTTTTTTTATCGCTTCAATAAGCTTTTCGGCTGTTTTTATGCCATCGGTCGCGGCGGACATAATACCGCCGGCGTAGCCTGCTCCCTCGCCGCAGGGATAGATTCCGCAGAGGCCTTGGCACTGGCCGTCTTCCCCTCTTACTATCCGTACCGGAGAGGAGCTTCGGGTCTCGGGGGCCGTAAGCACGGCGGAATAGTCCGCAAAGCCTTTTATTTTGCGGTCAAAGAGTTTGATTCCGGATTTAAGATCTTCGGTTATAAACTTCGGAAAAATATTTTCAAAGTCCGCATATGAATAATCGGGCTTTACGGTCGGCTTAACCTTTGTAATTTCCGTCGGTTTGCCGAAAACAAAGCTTCCCACGGTGCTTACGGGAACCCTGCCGTTTGCGGCGGCAAACGCCGCCTGCTCCGTTTTTCTTTGCAGTAAACAACCCGCAAGCACATCATCGCCCGGTAAATCGCTCGGTTCAACGCTTACAAGCACCGCGCTGTTGGCGTTTGTTCCGTCACGCCTGCTGTTACTCATACCGTTTACCGCAATTCCGCCCGACTCGCTTGAGGCGTTAATTACCTCGCCGCCGGGACACATACAAAATGTATATACTCCCCTGCCGTTCGGAAGATGAACGGCAAGCTTATAATCAGCGGCGCCGAGCGCTTTATTATTTGCGAATTCACCGTATAACGCACGGTTTATATCGCTTTGCAGATGCTCAATCCTGACGCCCATTGAAAACGGCTTTTTTATAAGGACTATATTGCTGTCCCTAAGCATTGAAAAGGTATCCCTCGCCGAATGACCGGTTGCGATTATAAGACTGCCGCAGGGCAGTTCCTCGCCCGAAACCGTGACGCTTTTAAGAACTCCGTTTTTTTGTGTAAACCCATCAAGTCTTTTGTTGAAACGCACCTCGCCGCCTAAATCGGTTATCTCTTTTCTTATGCTTTTAACAACATTAACAAGTATATCCGTACCGATGTGCGGCTTTGCGTCGGTCAGAATATTCTTCGGCGCTCCGTGCTTTACAAAGGCTTCAAGCACCGCCCGACAACGGTAGTCCTTAATGCCTGTGTTAAGCTTTCCGTCCGAAAAGGTTCCGGCTCCGCCCTCACCGAACTGTACATTTGATTCGGTGTCGAGCCTGCCGCCCTCAAAAAATTCCTTTACCTGCTCGGTGCGCCTGTCGGCATCACTGCCCCGTTCTATAACAATAGGCTCAAGCCCCGCACGGGCAAGGGTGAGAGCCGCAAACATACCTGCGGGACCGAATCCCGCAACAATGGGCCTTTCACCGTTATATTTTTCGATTTTTCCCCAGACATAGGGTTTATTTACGAATACCGAGGCGTTTTTTGCCTTTTTAAGCACGGCATTTTCGTTTTTAACCTCTGTTAAAAGAGAGCAACAGAAATGCACATTGTTTTTATGTCTCGCGTCCACGGATTTTCTGTAAAGCGACGCCGAAATTATGTTTTTTATATCTGTTTTAAGCTCCCTTGCCGCGGCGCTTTTAAGCGATGAAAAATCGGTATCAAGCGGCAGGGCAACATTATTTATCAGCAGCATTTTTGTTCCTTTTTACAATATTTTCCGCGGCGCACATAGCGCTTGACCACGCCCACCTTAAATTAAAGCCGCCGCAATCGCCGTCAATATCAAGTATCTCTCCGATTGCGTAAAGTCCTTTATTTTCACGACTCATCATTGTTTTTTCATCAAAACCGTCGGTATCAAGCCCTCCGGCTGTTACCTGTGAGTTTATAAAGCCTGTGTTCCCCGTTACGGTAAAGGTCATCGCCTTAATAAGTCCAGCAAGCTTTTTCACATCGGAAGCGCTTAAATCGGCGGTTTTTTCGTTGAGTTTCCGCCCCGCAAGCTTTATGATAACCTGACCCAAACGCTTATTAAGCATACCCGTAAAGAATTCGTCAAGCATTCTGTTTTTAAGTGCCATTGCACGGTTTTCGAGCTCTTTTACAAGTATATCGGCGCTTTTTTCGGGCATTAAATCAAGCACGACCGACATATTGCACTGCCCGTCTGCAGCTCCCGAAATCTGAAGTATGGGGGGTCCCGAAAGGCCGTAATCGCAGAAAAGCACTTCGCCGTATTCTTCCCGTACCGTTTCCTTGCCCTTTAAAAGCCGTACACTTGCGTCAACCTTTATTCCTTTAAGCTGTTTGACCACATCGGTCTCGGTTTTAAGCTGTACTATGGCAGGATGCATCGCCACCGTTTTAAATCCGGCGTTTTTAAGTATTTTAAGCACACTGCCGTCGTTCCCGAGCTTATCTCCGCCCGACAGTAAGCCTGCGGCCGCAATAACATTTTCCGCCTGAAAGCTCATGTTGCCTGCTATAACCTTGTATCCGCCGCCCATAACCTGAATATTCGTAACCTTGGTTTCGGTGCATACCGTAACGCCGAGGTCCTCTGCCGCAAAGCGGAGACAATCCACAACAGACGCCGCCTGAAGAGAAGCCGGATAACCCTTGTCCCCCTCATAAACAAAGGGTACGCCTATCTCGGAAAAGAATTTTTCACAAACCGCATTGTCATACTTACCGAGTGCGTAAACGCAAAATTCAGGATGTCTGCCGTGATAACGCTCAGGCAGTATTTTTTTGTTTATTATATTACAGCGGCCGTTTCCCGTAGCGGCAAGCTTTTTACCTACTCTCGGCAAGGCTTCAAGCACCCTTACCGAAAGTGAGGGTTCGAGCTTTTTTAAGCTTATCGCCGCGCAAAGCCCCGAAGCGCCGCCGCCTATTATTATAACATTATCACGCATTTCAGTGCCGCTCGTCAAAATTGGAATAGGTTTCGCAGAAACGGGCTTGGAATGAGGGCGGCTCGTTGCCTGCGTACAGGTGCGATATATCGCTGAAACCGCAGCACCTGAAATAAGCTGTTCCCTGCTCTCTCTCCTCGGTTACAAGCGTAGTTACAGAAGAGGTAAGTGCGGTAAATCCCTGCCACAGCGCCATAGGAGAAATTTTCAAGAGGTGCGAAAGCAAAACGCATTCAACGCCGAAATGGCAAAACAGCGCTACCGTATCGGAGTTTTCCTTTTCAACCTTAAAAATCTTGCCTTCGTGGGCATAACCGTGATTTTTAAGAATTTCGTCAAGTCCGTCGCATACGGTCTTAAACTTTTCTTTTATGTCCCCGCTTTGAATAAACGGTGTGTCGATCCATTTGTCCTTATCATAATAATCCTCGTTTTCGCACATAAAACGGGGAAGTCTGTCCCAAGGGTAAGTATGCTTGCCGCTTTCAGAGTCAATCGCATAGCCGTCAAACTCCCTTAACCAGTCGCATATTACCGCTTCGGTATTATATGCGTCAAGCGTTGGTCTTGCGGTGACCCTGGCTCTGCCCAATGGTGAGCAGTAAAACGCGTTTATATTAAGCTTTACAAGGCGGTCCTTTAACAGTCGGGCCTCCCTAAAGCCCTTTTCGGTAAGTGAATCTATGCTGTAATCGGGGTCGCCGTGACGAATAATTAAAAGCTTCATAATTATTTTTTCTCCTTAAATTCCGAGATCCTCATCCGATACCATTTCGTCCGCCGAAATGCCGGTTTCGATATCAACATCCTCCCACTTACAAATACGGTGCAGTATAACAACGGGGAAGGAATGAATTTTAGCGTTATATTTGGCAACCGCCTCGGTGTAAGCCATTTTGGCGTTAAGTTTTGCGTTTTCGGTTGTTTCTATTTGATTTAAAAGCTTTTGGGTATGCACATTTGACTGTAATTCCGGATACGCCTCAATTACAGCCTTAAAATCCTTACTTGTACGGATTTTTGCGCCGCTCTCTCTTGCCTTTGCGAATTTGCCGTATAAATCCGTTTCGGCATTTCTGTATTTATCGGCAACACGCTCGGCTTTATCAATAAGCGCCGCCGAGGTCTCATTTACGGAATCAATATCCGCTTTGGATTTTGAAATTGCGCTTTTAAGCCTTGCAATCGCGTTAAAATCAATAATTATATTAACCGCAAAGGAAAGAAAGATTGCGATAACCACCATCGGCAAGCTGTATTTTTCGGGTATTTCATCGCCCGTTGTCGCGGCGGCAAAAATACACACCATTAAAAACCACGATACAATAAAGGCTCCGAGCAGCTTTAAAAGCTGTACCAACAAATTGTTTTTATAATTGCCGTTCATAAAAATGCTCCCCTAAAGTAAACTGTACCTCAATTATACTTTAGGAGAGTATTAAAATCAATATTAATTTTACTGAACGGCGTTATTTGAGCCAACGGTAATATCGGTCGTATAGTACCTGCCGCTACGGTAAATCTTAGCGCTTACCTTTTTGCCCGGCTGACACTCGTTGATATATTCTTCAAGCTTTGTATATTCATCAATTTCCTTGCCGTTAAACTCGGTTATGATGTCGCCCTTGGCAATACCTGAATTATCCGCGGGACTGCCCTCAGCCACGCTTAACACAACGGCGCCGGACGGATAGCCGTAATACTTAAGCACGCTTGCGGTGTATTTTTCGCTGACGGTAATACCGATATACGGCTCGGGGTCGTTCTGCTTGTCGATTATATTCTTGCAGATAGTAGAAACCGTGTTTGCGGGTATCGCAAAGCCCATACCCTCAAATTCCTCGGAAACTATCTTGGAACTTGTAATTCCGACAAGCTCGCCCTTTGTATTGACAAGCGCACCGCCGGAGTTGCCGGGGTTGATAGCGGCATTTGTCTGAATAAGCTTAACATCCGAGTCGGTTGATACCACACGGTTAAGTCCGCTTATAACACCGTATGCCACGCTGTCCATAAATTCAAGTCCGCCGGGGTTACCGACTGTTATAACATACTGTCCTACCTTTAAATTATCGGAATCCGAAATGGAGATAGGAGTAAGCCCCGTGGCGTCGATCTTAATAACGGCAAGGTCGGTTGAAATGTTGTATCCCACGACCGTAGCCTCATAGGATTTTGAATTGACGCTGTCAAGGAATACCTCTATTTTAGAGTCCGATTTATTGGTAACGGCGCTCGAAATTACATGGTAGTTGGTGATTATATATCCGTCCGAAGAATATACAACGCCGCTTCCCTCGCCCGTGGATGAGCTGTTTCCGCCGAAAAAGCTTCTCACAGAGGTTGTGGTTCTGATACCTACAACGCTTGGCGTTACCTTTTGAGCCACCGCCTCAACAACCGATTCGGCTGTCTCGTCAACATTTATATTTACATTACTGCCCGAAATTCCCGAACTGCTTGTAAGCGGTGTGCTGTCGGTATTTTTACTTGTAAGCTTTACCGTTGTAACTCCGCTTACCGCGCCGATAACCGCCGCAAGCAAGCAGGCAACGGCAATCGTTACCGCGCCGTGACCGCCTTTTTTCTGTTTTTTGGGTTTAGGCGGCTTGTAGCCGTAATTCGCCTGGCTGTACTGACCGTTCGGGTAAAAGCCGTGCTGCGGTTCCGCCGATTTTTGTTCGTAGGCGCCGCCGCTGTAACCGCTCCCCGTTTCATCCTGAATAATATCATCCTTGCGTTTTGTGTAATAACCGCCCTCAGGCGTTACGGTATATCCGTTATTCTCGGTCTCCTTGCCGTTGACGGAATCGAAACCGTTAAGCTCTCCGCCGTTCATATTATTAAAATCGTCCATAAACGCTTCCTCCTTTTGTTTGAGTATATTGTAAAGCGTTTTTGTTGCGTCCGTTATTCAAATATATGAACTTTCGGTTAATATTTTTAACACAATTTATTTCATAGGATACCGCACAAACAGCTCCGCAAAGCCTTTCTTGCTGAAAGGAACAAGCGGATAGAGATAATTCCTGCCCGAAAGTGTTTTGACAAAAAACATTCCCGTAATTAAAAGTATTAAGCCGCCCAAAAATCCCCACAAACCGAAAATCTGCGTTGCGACAAGCAAGAAAAGTCTTTCAAACTTCATAGCGTAGCCCATTTCGTAATTCGGAAGCGAGAATCCGGCTATTGTAACAAACGCCATTAAAAGTATCGCCTCGGTTATAAACCAGCCTGCGGTTACCGCAAATTCCGAAAGCAGTAAGCCCCCTATTATTCCGAGTGAATTTGAAAGCGAATCCGGCGTGTTGAGGGAGGCAAGCCTTAGTCCGTCAACCACAAATTCAAGTATTAAAAACTGCAAAAACAAAGGTATTTCACCCGATTTTTCGGGGACTAACACCTGAAGCCAATCTGGAACCGAATCAGTGCGTGTTGCAAGCAGTAAATAAAGCGGAGTTATAATTACATTTGCGACCGAAACCAACATTCTGATAATTCTTGTGTAGGTTGCTACAACGGGTAAAAAATAATAGTCGTCCGTTTCCCTGAAAAAATCGGAAAGCGATATAGGAATTATCATTACAGCGGGAGAATTATCCATTACAAGCACAATTCTTCCGTCAAAAATACAAGCCGATGCATAGTCGGGTCTTTCCGTAAACTTGAATTTCGGGAACGGATTGAAAAAGGCGTTTTTTTGCAGCTTTTCGGATAACGCCTGTTGAGTCATTGAGATGCCCTCTATATCTATTTCCTTAAGCCTTTTTCTTAAAATATCAAGCACACGGCTGTCCGCAACCCCGTCAAGGTAGCTCACAGCCACATCAAGCTTTGTTCCCCGTCCTATTTGAATATACTCCATACGAAGTCTTGTGTCCCTTATTCTGCGGCGTATCAAAGCCGTGTTCATAACAAGTGTTTCTACAAAGCCGTCTCTTGAGCCTCTTAACGACTTATCCTTTTGCGGTTCCTCCGTATTACGCATAGGATAGGTTCTGGTATCAACTATCAGCGCACCCTCTATTCCCTCAATAATAAGCACCGAGGGCCCCGAAAGGATTGCCGTAACAATTTTTTCGGTATCGGTTTCACAGTCTGTTTCAACATACGGCATTTTGTTTTTCGCAAACTCCGTCATATTTTTAATTCCGTCAATATCCTCAGGGGTTTGCTTATAAAGGAACTCAAGTATTTTTTCATACACCTCGTCCTTTATAAATCCGTCGATAAAGTAAAGCACCGCCTGTCTTCCGCCTATTATAAGCTCTCTTTTTATAATATCAAAGCTTTTGTCGGGTTTGATTTCACCGTCAATCTTTCCTATCCATTCTTTGTAATTCATAAAAAACCGCCTTTCATTCGGTTATAATTCCCGAATCAAGGCGGTTTAAACGCTATTTTGAAAGATAAATAAGCAATACCGAAACATCTGCCGGACTGACACCCGAAATACGGGAAGCCTGTCCGATATTGGCAGGTCTTACACGGTTCAGCTTTTCTACCGCTTCAAGCCTGAGCCCGTAAACGGCGGAGTAATCAATATCGCCCGGTATACCGCGCCCCTCAAGCCGCAGCATTTCATTCACCTGCGCCTGCTGACGGGCAATGTAACCCTCATATTTGATTTCGATTTCCGCTTTTTCACACACGCTGTAAGGAAGCTTCGGTCTGTCACGGTCAAACGGAGCCAAATCGGCGTAGCCTATCTGCGGCCGTTTTATCAAATCAGACAGCCGCATACCCGTAGTCATCGGTGCCGTGCCAGCTTCTGTCAGCAATCGGTTAAGCCCGTCGCTCGGCGGTAAAAATGTGTTTTTTACCCTTTCTATTTCCTGCTCTTTAAGCGTTTTACGGGTGAGGAATTCATTGTATTCCTCCTCGCTTATAAGTCCCAGCTTTCTGCCTGTGGGCATAAGGCGCTCATCGGCATTGTCCTGTCTTAAAAGCAGGCGGTATTCGCTTCGTGAGGTCATCATTCTGTACGGGTCTGAACAACCTTTTGTAACAAGGTCGTCTATAAGCGTGCCTATATAAGAGGAAGCCCTGGAAAGCACAAGCGGCTCCTTTCCGAGTACCTTGAGCGCCGCATTTATTCCCGCGATAAGACCCTGTGCCGCCGCTTCCTCATATCCCGACGAGCCGTTGAACTGACCCGCACCGTAAAGCCCGGGGTAATTCTTCATTTCAAGCGTGGCGTTCATACTTAAAGGGTCTACGCAGTCGTACTCTATCGCATACGCATTGCGTATAAGCTTTACATTTTTAAGGCACGGTATTGTTTTATAAAGCTCCTCCTGTACCTCCTCGGGCAGGGATGAGGAAAGACCCTGCAGGTACATTTCCTCCGTATTTATTCCGCACGGCTCTATAAAAAACTGATGCCGCTTTTTATCGGCAAACCTGACTATTTTATCCTCGATACTCGGGCAATACCTCGGTCCTACCCCCTCGATTTCACCGGCATACAGGGGCGAGCGGTTTATGTTTTCAAGTATTATTCGTTTTGTATCGTCGTTTGTGTATGAAATATGGCATACAACGGTGTTTTCGGGCGGAACCTTTGTTGAGTAGCTGAAAGGCACTACACGCTCGTCGCCCACTTGAACATCGAGCGAGGAAAAATCTATGCTTTTCCTTGAAACTCTTGCCGGAGTTCCGGTTTTAAAGCGCCTTAACGGCAGCCCGAGTCTTTTAAGCGATTTTGCAAGCTCGGTTGCGGGGAAATTGCCATCGGGACCCGACGGGTAATTAACCTCGCCTACATACACCCTGCCGCCTAAAAATGTTCCCGTGGCTATAACCACCGCTTTGCAGGTAAAATCAGCGCCGAGCTTTGTTACGCAGTGCCATCCGTCCTCGCTTTTTATGACATCAACAATTTCGCACTGCTTTACATCAAGATTTTCCTGCCGCTCGACGGTATGCTTCATATAACCGCTGTAAGCCCTGCGGTCTATCTGCGCCCTCAAGGAATGTACGGCAGGACCCTTGCCTAAGTTTAACATTCGGCTTTGCAAGGTGTTTTTATCCGCCGCCTTGCCCATTTCTCCGCCCAAAGCGTCAAGCTCCCTTACAAGATGACCCTTTGCGGTGCCGCCGATTGACGGATTGCAGGGCATATTGCCTATCCAGTCGGCGCTTATTGTAAACATTATCGTCTTACAGCCGAGCCTTGCGGAAGCAAGTGACGCCTCAATCCCGGCGTGACCTCCGCCGATTACCGCAACATCATAGCGCCCGGCGCTGTATTTCTTAATTTCCAAGCTTAATTCCCCTTATTTCCCTATCTTTTCAACAGCCCTTTGCTGTCTGACATCGGGACCGATAAATTTATATGCGTCGTAATTTCCTATAAGTCTTGAGGAAATGCGGGCGGTGTAACGGCTTTCTATTTCCTTCATTGTTAGATTGGTGTTGATTATTGTGGGTCTGCCCGAAAGCAGTCTTGAATTAACAAGATTATAAAGCGCCGATTTTGTAAAGGAAGTAGCCATTTCGGCACCCAGATCGTCAATAACAAGCAAATCGCTTTTTATCATAGCGTCGTATGCGCCTTTATTTTCGCCAGAAAACTTTTCCCTTTCTATTTGGGAGAATAAATTTTCAGCCGCGCCGTATACGGGTATGTATCCCTTTTCAATAACCGCCGAAACTATCGCAAGCGTAAGGTGGGTCTTACCAAGCCCCGAATTTCCCATAAACAAAAGATTTCCGTAATCCTTAGACTTGAATTTTAAAGCGTATTCACGGCACACCTTAAGAATTGCGGTCATTCTGCGGCGAGGGTTTCCCTCCGCTGTGTCTTTATCGGGGTAATATTTTAAGTCGAAATTATCAAAACGGGAGTCCTCAAGCGGCATTTCCTCAGCCAACTCCTCCGCAACAAAGGACGACGCCAAATGCTTTACACATTCACATATTTTTCCGTTTACATATCCCGTGTCCGAGCAAACGGGGCAATCGTATTTTATATCCTCTACACCGTATTTTGAAAGCAAAACCTTTTTTTCGTTTGTAAGCGCCGCAGACTGCTTTTTAAGCTCGGAAACATCGTCGCCCGCTATAGCTTTGATTGCAACAGACGCTCCGATGCCCGCAAGCCTGCGGTCGATTTCAGAAAGCTTAGGACAATTATCGTAAGCCGCCGCAAGCATCATTTCACGGCGGGTTTTCTTGTCCTTAAGCGCACTTTTCTTCGCTTCAAACGCCTTTTTGTAAATATCTTCCCTTGTTAACATTCCTTCACCTGCTCAGTCTTTGGAATTAAGCATTTTTTCAAACAAATCCATATCATAGGCGGCAAAGCCGTCCTCTTTTTTTGGTTTCTTATCAGCTGCAATATCCCCTGGGGTCTTATAGCCCTTTTCGTGCCAGTTTTCTATTATTTTAGTAACATACGGCATATAAAACCTTGACTTTTCATCAACGCAGGCATTATATGCCTCCGTAAGCATTTTTTCGGACATTCCCCATTCGTTTACCCACTTTAAGGACAGCTCCGATTCCTTGGGGCTCGGCTTTCTGTTTTCAAAACCGAACGCCTTTTTCACAATACGCCACGCCTCGTCCTTAAGCGCCATATTTCTAAGTTCTTCATCAGCCGCCGCCACCGAATCTATACCCTTATTTATCCACGAAACAGCGGTGGATTCGATAAACCTTATATTTGCCTTATTGTTCGCAACCGCATACTGAATTATCATAAGTATTACCGAAACATCAAGTCCCTGATCGTCATACAGCCAGACAAGCGTGCTCGACTCATTGGTTTTAAGATTGCGGCCGAGTCTCATCTGCGTTTCCTGCAACAAATAGCGTATCTTACCGTCCTCGGCACCCCTGCGCGCAACATCGTTCCTTGTGGGCTTTTGCGCCAAAACCGAGGCGGTCGGCTTTTTAACCTGCTTTGTCACAGCGGCGGTGCCGTCCTTTTTAAGCAGTATTCCTGCCTGCGACCAATAAATCAGCGCCTCTTTGACATCATAAGGCGATACGCCCGAAGCCGCGGAGATTTTTTCCTCGGAAAGCTCGCCGGACATATTACGCAGAATATACAGCAGCACCTTGATATGCTCGCCCCTCGCAAGCTTAAGGTGCTTGTCCGCAACATCCGTCGGCACTGTAAAAACGGCGGTCAAAACCGCCGGATTTATGTAATAATTCATACTGTTACCCCTTAATAGCCCTAACCCAACATCTTTTCAAGGCACACAAGCCTTACGCCCTCAATTCCGTTAAAGGTACAGGGAAGTATGTCCGCCTCACGGTAACCGAGCTTTTTGTAAAGTCTTCTGGCGTTTGTATTTTTCTCGTTTGTATCCATTCTGAGGTACTTACAGCCGTTTTCTGTGGCATAGTCCTCATAAAACTTCACAAATTTACTGCCTATTCCTCTGCCGCCGCAATCGGGGTCTACCGCCAGTGTATGTAAAATCATTACGCTGTTTTCATCATCCGTGATATATTTCCAGTTTGCGTCGGCATATGCGGGGGCAGGTATACGGTTTATCCTTGCGGCAGCGGTAATTTTTCCGTCTTCCTCGGCTACAAACATATCACCGCTCGATACGCCCTCTTTTACGGTTTCCCGTGTAGGGTAAACTCCCCGTATCCAGCCTGTTGTCGCTCTGCCGTTTTTCTCCTCGGTCAGGACCTTGCCGTAAACCTCTTTTATATTCTCAATATCCGAAATATCGGCTTTTCTGATAACCATTATATATCACCATATTAATATTATCATCAGCAGAGGAAATTGTCAATAAGGCAATGCGGCCGTTACCCCAAATAACAGAGTAACAGCCGCATAAATTTTTACCAATTAACCTGCCAGCGTCCGAGATTGCCGCCCTTGCCCTTAGGCTCTGCCGCCTTAGTTTCCTTAAAGTGCGAAAGTTCCGCCTTTTTTGCGAGCAGTCTGTCAAACTCATCACAGTCAAACGGAAGCGTTATTCGTTTATTGCCATTCCACCGGGAAAGATACGCCGCATTGGATATTGTAAGCTCGTAAATTCCGTCAAAGCCGGGGGCTAACAGCTTTTCGCCGTGAAGCACAGCGTTAGCAAAATTCTGTAAAATCCCCGCATGTCCGCTTTCCTTTTCCGCGGTAAATTCATGGTAATCCGCTTCGGGATTGACAAAGCTGTTCTCAGAAGTTCTGCAAATTTTCCGTTCATCCTCACGCAAGCGCCAAGATTTGAGCACTCCCTGTTCAAGCACTAATTTACCTCTTGTGCCTGTTATTTCAAGCCTGTTGGTACCGGGACAGTCGCCGGTCGAGGCAATAAACACACCCGTAGCGCCGTTAGCGTACTCGGTATATATGATAGCCTCATCCTCAACCTCGATATTATGATACTTTCCGATATTGCAAAATGCGGTTACAGCGGACGGCATACCGCATATCCACTGCCAAATATCAAGATTGTGCGGTGCCTGATTTAAAAGTAAGCCGCCGCCTTTCCCCTACAAGGTAGCTCTCCAATAACCCGAATCGTAATAGCACCGCGGTCTGTATCAATCCGTAATTATCCACTTTGATATTATATACAAATAGGTGATAAATATGAAAGTTGCGGTAATAGGCACACGAAACCTAAAAGTTTCCGATTTACAAAATTATTTGCCAAAAGATACTATGGAATTAGTTTCGGGCGGCGCAAGAGGAATTGATACTTGTGTCAAAGAATATGCCAATCTAAATAAAATTAAACTTACCGAATTTCTACCTGAATATGAAAAATACGGTCGTTCTGCTCCTTTAAAGAGGAATTTACAAATAATCGATTATGCCGATATGGTAATTGCGTTTTGGGATGGCTCGTCACATGGAACAAAATATGTTATTGACAACTGCAATAAGCGAAACAAAAAAGTCCGTGTATATCTCTATGTCGATTGATATACACAGACTTTTTTTGTAAATATACCGTTAATTCTTTGCTCGCTCGCTTCGGCTGAGCTTAAGCACGGGAGAAATTCTTTTATACACCGCAAAGCACACCGCCGCGTCTATAATTCCCTTTAAAAAAGTAAACGGCAGATTAAATATAAGCAGATCCTTTATAAGCGTGTCGGCGGATGGCAGTATAGCCTTATACATTGAAATAATGGCGTCAAGCGGCATATTGTAAAGCACCACATATGCCGGATACACAACAAAATAGTTTGTGGCAACGCTGATTACCGCCATCGCAAGCGAGCCTGTAACAGCGCCGATAAGCGCGTTTTTGCGTGATTTATGCAAGGAATAAACAAGACCGGCAGTACCCGTAAACACAGCCCCCAACAGGAAGTTCGAAAGTTCCCCCACTCCTGCCGACGAGGTGAGCGGCAGATGCAGCAAATTCTTTATCAGACAAACCAGTACGCCGTACTGCGGACCGAACGCAAAGGCTGTGATAATTGCCGGGATTTCTGAAAAATCAAGCTTGATAAACGCCGGAATAATAAACGGCAGCGGAAATTCGAGCAGCATCAGTACAAACCCAAGCGCACCCATAACCGCGCTTACCGCAAGTCCTCTTATTAAATTCTTTTTTTGCATACAAATCTTTCCTTTCTTTATCAGGTAAAAAGAAAACCCCCGCAAAAAGCGAGGGCGTAAAATGCAGCTTAAATTACATTCTTCTTTCATCCGGACTGTACCGTCGGCTTCGGAATTACACCGAATCTGCCAAAAAGGCTTGCGGGCTTTACCGCCGGTGGGGAATTTCACCCCGCCCTGAAGACGGTTATATTATAGTACCGAATTATTACATTGTCAAGTATTATCTTTTAAGAGAATCCCTTATCTCACGCAGTAAAAGCACTTCTTCCGTCGGTTCTGCCGGTATTACCTCTTTTACGGGTTCTTCCTTTTTTCTCATAAAACGGTTCATTGTTTTAATAACGGCAAAAATCACAAGCGATACGAGGAGGAAATTAACCACGCACTGAATAAAGTTGCCGTATCGGATAGCCGCCTCCTCAACACCGTCCGCCGCAGGACGGATAACAAGCTTAAGTGAGGTGAAATCTATTCCGCCGAAAAGAGTTCCGATTATCGGCATTATCATATCGTTTACAAGCGAGGTTACTATTGCGGTGAACGCACTGCCGATTATAACGCCGACCGCAAGGTCAACCACATTTCCTCTTGAAATAAACTCCTTGAATTCGCCTATAAGTCCCTTTTTCTGTTTTATTTCCTCAACAATACTTTTCTTGGACATTTTTATTTCTCCCTATTCCTAAAATACATAAACAGCTGGCATTTTATCATTCCGTTATAAAGCTTTCTGCGCTTATCAGCAGGTCTGCCGAAGAATTTTTCAAATTCATCGTGCGGACTTATTATATAATACTTTCTGCCCATACCCTCTTTAAAGCGCTTACCCATAACCGTGTACAGCTCCTCCGCCGCCTTAACATCAAGCAGTCGTTCGCCGTACGGTGGGTTTGTAATGCATACGCACCTCTCATCAGGCGGCGTAAATTCCCTTACATCCGCAACCGATGCGGTAACATATTTTGAAACCCCCGCTTTTTTAGCGTTTTCAAGGGTCAGTTTTACGGCGTTTTCATCACAGTCAAAGCCTACCGCCCTAAAATCAATGTTGTGAATAATAAGGTCTTGCGCGCGGGTTCTTTCCTCACGCCATACCCTTTCGGGCACAAAGCCGAAACGCTCCGCGGCAAAATAACGCCTCAGTCCCGGTGCCGTTTTTGTTGCCATAAGTGCCGACTCAATCAAAAGCGTGCCGCTTCCGCAAAACGGGTCGAAAAGCTTGGTATCGGGATATATCCTTGCCAAATCGCACATAGCGGCGGCAAGCGTCTCTTTAAGCGGGGCGTCATTCGAGTTTCTTCGGTAACCCCTTTTGTGCAGTCCTTCGCCCGAGGTATCTATCATCATACTAACACAGTTTTTATGAATTGAAAACCGCACCTTATACTGCGGTCCGGTCTCCGAGAAAACAGAAATACGGTATTTCAGCTTAAGCCGCTCCACTATTGCTTTTTTTATAATTGACTGACAGTCCGGTATACTGAAAAGCTGTGAGTCAATACTCCAGCCGTTTACGGGAAACGCATCGTCCCGACCTATATAATCTTCCCACGGAAGAGCCTTTACCCCGTCGAAAAGCTCGGTAAAGGTTACAGCAGTAAATTCCCCGACATTTACCATAATACGCTCGGCAAAGCGTGAGCAGATGTTTGCTCTCGCAAGCATATTAAAATCGCCCGAAAGCTTTACCCTGCCGTTTTCCGTTACTACATTCTCAAATCCCATACGGCGGAACTCATCCGCCGCAATGCTCTCCACACCGAACAGGCAGGGAGCTATCATATTAAGCTTGTCCATTTTCTTCTCCGAAATCAAAGGGCGAAACCGCACTGTATGTTAAGGTTTCGCCCGTTTTTTATATTTTTATCTGCCTGCTCCGCGCTTTTGACGGCGTGCGTCCGGATTTTTCCGTTTTAAATCGGAAAACTTTTCGTCGCTTGTCTGCTTAAAGCGGTTCATCATTTCTTCAAAGCTCTGCGGTTCTGCTTTTTTCGGCATCCAGGTATAGGAGCCGTCAATCTTAGGCTGACCGGCAGGTCTTCTCTCTCTTCTTTCAGAGGATTTTTCAGGCTCTAAGGCTCGCTTGATACTGAGGCTTATCTTACCGTCCTCCCCGATGTTAAGCACCTTCATCTTAACCGTATCGCCGATTTTAACATGCTCGTTAATATCACTTACATAGGTGCGCGCAACCTCGGAAATATGTACCATTCCGGATTTTCCCTCACCTATATCCGCAAATACTCCGAAATTGGTTATACCGGTAATTTTTCCCTCAACAATTTGTCCGACTGTAAGCTGCATAAAAGCTTTAGATCCCCCTCAAAAGAATTAAATATTATTCAGTTGCCCGAAATATCAATAAAAATCTGCTCGTCCGGATAGACATAACCGAGTCTTTCCCTTGCAGCCTTCTCGATTATCTTTTTTTCCGAGCCGTCCGCCAATATCGCGGTAAGCTCGTCGATATCGTTTTGCGTTGAAGCCTGCTCAGCCTTCAGCTCCTCAAGCTTTTTGCGGCTTTCGTTAAGCGTATTCAAAAGACTCGAAAGTGTTACTATCATATAAATACCGACCCCGAGAACCAAAAGGCGCAGCAATATGCTTTTGTTCTTTCTTTTCTTCTTTTTCATATCAAGGCGCTCCCGAAAACGCAGATTAATTTATCTTAGTATACAACAAACACTATGCTGTTTTCAAGCCTTTTTTTTACTTTTCGGCGTCAAACAGGCAATTTTTTTCCCGATAACGGTAAAAAGCATATCTGTTTTTAAACATATCAGATTAAACAACGCTTTTACCTTGCAGATAATGAGCACCGAAAAAGCAAAGGCTTTTTCAAAAATAAACAGAAAAAACCTTGATAGCGTAAGCCTGAAAAGCACAAATCCGCATAAAAGTCCGAAAAATACAAATACTCGCAGTTCACCGCCCGTGACTGCCAACAAAAGGCAAAATGCAACCGGCGAGCATATCAGGGCATAAATTATGTCTTCGGCAAATACCGCCCATACACCCGGCTTTACTACCGTGCGTGACGCCCTTAAAATATCATAAGCCAAACAGAATATACAGCCGAAAAGGGCGGAATACGCAAATCCCGTAAGCTGTGAAAGATTGCTTATCTCCCACATAGTCTCACCTTAAAATTCGGGATAAAAATCCGCCTTTTCTTTCCTCACCCGTATAAGCCAGAGCAAAAAGCCTGCCCTCAGCCGTCAGCTCCCCGGATGAGTTATCAAAATTAATTATGTGAAGCCCCGTACCCTTTACGGTCATCCGCCCGAGAACCGTATCAAAAATAACCGTTTCCTCGTCAAAAGATAAAACATCCTTAACGCCCGTAAAAGTCATCTTTTTGCGGTCCTCTATTATAACATTCTGACTGCGGCGTACATTTTCTTCCAAAGCCAACACCCCTCAATAAATAATACTTGAGGGGTGCCGGAGTGTTCCACACTCTCGGACGGGGATGCCGCTCGCAAAAATCAAGGATTTTTGACTGCGCTCTGTCCCCGCCGATTCCACCCCTGTGTTCTTGAAAACAGCCCAAACAGCTGTTTTCGCAGCCAAGGTGTTTTTTCGGCGCACCTGTCACCGAAAAAACCAAATCAACCTATATTGCAAATTTGCTTTACAAATGAAGACCCCTCAATAAATAATACTTGAGGGGTGTGTGATTTATTACATAAGTATTCTGTATAAACCGCCGGCGTCGTCCTTTCGGACAACCTCTTCAACCGAGGTAACCTCCGCCTTGAAAATTCTGGTTCCGAAGGCTATCTCGATTACATCGCCGACCTTAACATCGTACGACGCGCGTGCCGCCTTGCCGTTCACCGTAACCCTGCCCGCATCGCAGGCTTCGTTGGCAACGGTGCGCCGTTTTATTATTCTTGAAACCTTTAAATATTTATCGAGTCGCATATTTCACCGTATATATTTTAAGCTGCCCTGTCGGACAGCTTAAAATAAGTAAATTATTTAGAAATTGAATCCTTAAGTGCCTTACCTGCTTTGAATACAGGGCTCTTTGAAGCGGCAATTTCAATGGTCTGCTTGGTCTGCGGATTGATTCCGGTTCTTGCGGCACGCTCGCGTACTTCAAATGTACCGAAGCCTACAAGCTGAATCTTCTCGCCCTTCTTTAATTCTTCAGCAACAGTGTCAAGAAAAGCGGAGAGAGCTTTCTCAGCGTCTTTCTTGGAAATGCCTGCTTTATCCACAATGGATGCTACTAATTCTGTTTTGTTCATTTAAAGAACCTCCAAAAATTATTTTTCAACGAATTTCTCGTTTGAAAGGCTTACCGTACAATAGCTTGTACTATTTATTTTTACCATACTTTTTGCGAAAAATCAATCTGTTTTCGTTAAAATTTAAAATTTTCTATAAAAACTGATAAAATTAAAATTTTTAAGGGGTGTTTTCAGCTGATAATTCTATGTTTTCTACAAAATTTCACGACTGTTTCGCTCTTTGTCAATAAATTAAAATCCGATTCAGTCAACATCTTTAAAGAAAAAATCATAATAAAATATACAAAAGCGGCAACAAGAATTGCAAAAAGTGTAACTGTATTCCCTCGGCTTACAAGCGAAACGGCATATGCCGCCGCACCGCAGACAGCCGCCGCCGCAAACGGTTTTATAATGCTTCCCGTAATATCGGGTTTTATCTTTATTCCGATCAATGAAAATATATTCAAAAGGCATACCGCCGCATAGAAAGCAAGCGTGCCGAGTGCGGCGCCGTTTATATTAACCGATTCAATTCCCACAGTAAGATTAACACAAAACTTTATAACAGTGCCTATCGCTATGTTGACAAGCGCCCTGTTATGCCTTCCGACAGCCTGAAGCACCGTGGTAAGAAGAACGGCAGGACCCGCAAAAAGCGCCGCCGCGCCGAATAAAGCCGCCATATCCGCCGCGCCGGACGGGTACGCGCCCCCGTATAAAAGAGCTGTAATACGGCTGTTGAGTACGATAATACCTATTCCTGCCGGAAAGGATATAACGCCGGAAAGCTTCAAAGCAGAATTTATATTGATATTAAGCCGCTCCCAATCCTTTGCGGCAAAGCAGGCGGAAATCACGGGAACCGATCCCACCGCAAGCACCGAGACAAATGACGGAACAAGGTTATAAAGGGTGTAAGCCTTGCTTTTTACGCCGTACAAAAATGTAGGAAGCTGTGAAACGGAAATATCCGACACAGAATAGCCGGCGGCGTATATATGTCTTATACCCGAAAGCGCCTCGTAATCAAGTCCCGAAAGCGACCTCTTTACGGTAACGGCGTCGGCTATAAGCGGTATATTGCTTGAAAGCGAAGCCGCCGCAACAGAAAGGGAAATAAGCATAAGTCCCTTTACCGCAACTGTTCCCTCTTCTCTCTCGGGGCTTTCCGCTATTTGCCGTGCGGTTATTCCGTCGCCCTTTATCCTGTTGTAAAGCCACAAATACAGCGCCGCCGCCGCAGTTCCCACGGTAATTCCGAAAATCGCCGCCGCCGCGCCGAGCGCAACATCACCTGTAAGCCTTACTGTAAAATATGCCGCAAAATACCCCAAAAACAGCTTGCACAACGCTTCGGCAAGCTCTGATACCGCGGCAGGCCGCATATTAAGCAGACCCTCATAATAACCCTTATATGCTGAAATAATACAGCAGAAAAAGAACGAGGGAGCCAGCGCAAAAAACGCATACATATTGTTGTCTGCCGCATCCGTAAGCCTGACAAACGGTATCACGGCAAGTGCCAGCACCGCTGTGCCCGCCGCTCCTACTGCGGTATACAGCTTTAAGCCGTGAGCGAGCGCCGACCTTACATCATTATACCGTGACCTTGCGGCATATTCGGATACGGTTTTTGATACTGCAATCGGAAGACCCGTTACCGCCAGCGAATAAATAGGCGAAAACAAATCGTAAGCCGAGGAAAAATAACCGAACCCTACATCTCCGAGACACGCCGAGGACGCAAGCGGTATTTTAAAAAACGCCCCGATAATTTTTGTAACAACGGCGGTTACAAGCAATATTGCCGCACCGTTTTGAAGATTTGCCTGCTTCTTCACACTTTTCACAGCTTTTCCGCCGCAAGCACGGCAACTTTAATTATAAGCCTTTGAAGGTAATCCTCGCCCGAGGTATTGACCTCTCTGTAGCTTTCCTCCGCCGACTCGTCCGCTCCGTCCGATATTTTACGCACACAGGCAAACGGCACTCCCGCATACTCGCATACATACGCTATCGCCGCGGTTTCCATATCACACGATACCGCATTAAAGGTTTCGCTTAAAAAACGGCTGCGCGCGGAATCGCAAATAAAGCAATCCCCCGTAACGGCGGTTCCCGATTTAATGTCGGGCAACAATTTCCTTATTATCAGGTCAAGCCGCTCATCAGATTTATAAATATAAGAATCCTGACCGGGCTTTTCGCAGGGTTTATATCCTATCATTGTTAAATCAAAATCGTGCTCGGTAAATCTGTCGCAAAGATACAGCTCATTCTTTTTCACCGTGCCGAGTCCGCCCGAAAGGCCGTAATTAAGCACCGCTTCGCATCCTATATCAATAAGGTGCGCGGCGGCGGCGGCGGCGTTTACCTTGCCTATTCCGCAGTGAATTGCAATTATTTCGGCATTTCCGCTTACAAATTTAAGAATTTTCCTTTTAAGAAACGCGTCCTCACTGTAATTACCCTGTTTAATTATTTTTGCAAGAGGTGAAAATTCGTCTGCGTCGGCAACGATTATTCCGATTTTTTTATATTCGCTCATAGCTTCTCCGTTCAAAAAACGAGGGCGGCGAACCGCCCTCGTTATGTAGTTATTTTTATTCCTCCGAGCTGTTTTCGGTATCCTCTGCGGAATCCTCGGTGAATGTAAGCTTTGCACCGCATACATTGCAGTAATTTGAATTGCTGTCGATAACCGCCGCGCACTTAGGACAAACTCTTTTATTCTTTGAGTTGTTTATTAAAGTACGAAGCTCATCGATTTTTTCGTTTTTCTCATTAATGGAAGCCACTATATCGGCAATACTGCCGTCCTCGGGTGTTTCGCCTTTGATTTTATTGTAATAAATCTCGCCCAAAAGCTGAAAATCCTTTGCACGCTTATTTTCAAGCGATACAACATCAAATTTCTGTTTTTGAACCGTAACAACCTCATTGGTCTTCTTGCAGGCTACATTAATAGCTTCTTTTGCCTTTACCACGGCGTCGTCAAAAAATTCCATAACAAAATCCTCCGCTCGAACAATTTTTTATAATTTTATCATATAAATGTTAATTTTTCAAGTCAATTGTACTTGCCGTTGCCGATAAATTCTCTTATGAGAGAATCGGGCGGAATAAGGGAGCTGTCTATGCTGTTGAAGGCTCTTAACGCGTCCGCGGTCTTTTTAAAATATTCATACCATTCGCTGTCCCTGTCCGCTTCTTCACAGAGCGACAGAAATTCGTTTTTATAAAGGCAGGGCTCGTATATATGCAGGGTCTTTATCTGCACATCGGCGGTCGGCTTAAAGCAGTAAAGATATTTTTTCTCGCCCTCTACAACACCGCCCCAAAGGGAAAGCGTATCATTAAGCGACGAACTGCGGAATATCCTGTCCCTTAAAGTACGGCGGATAAGCCTTATCTGACGGCTTGTAAGCAGAGTATTTCCGTCCGAATCCTCAATACGGCGGTTTACGCTTACATAGGCTTTAAAAATATGCTTTGACGGTACCTTCGAGGTTATTATGGGATTTAACGCGTGCAGACCCTCGGCTATTATAATTCCCCTGTTTGAAATATCTATTTCACGGGCGTTTGTCACCCGTTCCTTTTTAAGAAAATTGTAGGACGGAAGTACGGTTTTCCCGGTCCTTATTATTTCACCGAAGCACTTGTTTATAAGCGCCGTATCAAGCGCGTTTACCGATTCAATATCACGGGTTCCGTCCTCTAAAACGGGAAGCTTATCCGTGGGCAAATAAAAATCGTCAAGCGACACAACCTCGGTCTTTTCACCCAGTTCCTTTAAACGGTCGCTTAAAATATGCGCCGTTGTGGTCTTGCCCGAAGCGGACGGTCCCGACAGCGCCACGATTTTAATATCGTCATTTGATGCGATGCGCTCGGCTATACCGCGGATTTCATCATTATAATGCTTCTCCGCTCTCGTCACAAGCTCCGCCGGATTATTTGCGGCATAGTTGTTAATTTCAGTAAGGGTAGTTTTCATAAAAAGATATAACGCCTTTCTTTCGCTCGATTAATTCATTAAAGCGGCTTATATATTCATATGGATATTTAAAGTTAAATATTCTTTCTATATAACTTCCGTGCGGCTGTCTTAGTTTGCTTACAGCGGATGCGCCGCACGCCAATATGGTATGCGTCTCGTCCATAGTATATACATTATACAAACATTCCGTACCGGGCTTAGCGTATCCTACATTTTCGAGATTTCCTACGGTTTTGCTTTGTCTGTACATATAATACGGCAAAAATCCGTGCTTTTCGAGCGTATTACGGGCAAAAGAGACCATTTTCCCTGCGTTCTCCCCTGCCTTTACCTCAGGAAAGCTGCCCGTTACCGTAAGTCTTGAGGAACGCTTCATTGAAAGCGAGTGCACGGTTATGCTTTCGGGATCCAGCGAAAGTATACTCCTTACCGTGTCAAAAAAGCTTTCGGGCGTATCCCCCGGCAAGCCTGCGATAAGGTCGGTATTAATATTGCAAAACCCGCATTTTCTTGCCGTTTCAAAGGCTTTTACGGTATCCGCCGCAGTGTGGCGCCTGCCGATTTTTTCAAGCACCGAATCGTTCATTGTCTGCGGATTTATGCTTATTCTTCCGGCACCGAGGTGCTTTATTGTTTCAAGCTTTTCCGCCGTTATTGTATCGGGTCTGCCTGCCTCAACCGTGTATTCCCTTAAATTTGAGGTGTCAAAGCTGTCGGTCACGCACTTCATAATACTGCCGAGCTGTTCCGCAGTAACGGAGGTGGGCGTGCCGCCGCCTATGTATACCGTTTCAAGCCTTAACCCGATTTTTTTCGCTATATCGGCGGTATAGGCGATTTCCTTTTTAAGAAGAGAAATATAATCGGGTATCAGTTTCCCCGCATTTTCCACCGAATGTGAAACAAACGAGCAGTAGGAGCACCTTGTCGGGCAAAACGGTATTGAAATATAAAGACTGAACGAATCGGGCCGTGAAAGAGAGGTTATTTTCCCCTCGGACACAACGGTGCTTCGGCAAAGTGAGATTTTCTCATCACCCACCTTAAGCGCGTTTTTAAACCAATTTTCGGCATTGGCTTCGCCGTTTTCCGCGGCAAGTCTTGAAAAAAGCTTTGCAGGTCTTACGCCCGTAAGTATTCCCCACTCCGGCACATATCCGGACGCACTTACAAAGCAATCATACAGCGCTACCGCCAAAAGGCGTTCGCATTCGTTATTATAGTCAACCGCATCGTTTGAAAGCTCGTATGATTTATTATAGCTTTTGCCGTTTATTAAAAGCAAAGCGGACAAAACGGTTTTATCCGCAGTTTTATCAAGTCGTGTGACGGCGATGCCGTCCCCGTCAGCGGCTTCTTCCGCAAATTCTATTTTTTCAAAGGGTAAGAAAATTCTTATAAGCTTCTCAAGCTCGTATTTAAAGGAGTGACCTATAAGGCAAAGTTTCATCTGACTACCACGCAAACATATTGTTATTTTTTTCTTCGGCTATTGTTGTGAAATCGCCGTGACCGGGGTAAACCTCGGTACCGCCGGGCAAGGCAACAAGCTTTTTTACGGAGCGGAGTAACATTCTCGTATCTCCGCCCGAAAAATCTGTTCTTCCTACCGAGCCTTTAAACAGTGTATCGCCCGAAAAAAGGCTGTTACCCGAAAGATAGCAGACCTCTCCCACGGTATGCCCGGGCGTCAGTATAACCTTAAACGGAATATCCCCGACGGTAAATTCATCTCCGTCCGAAAATAAAATATCAGCCTTAAACGGCTCCACTCCCGCATGGAATTTATCGGAAAGATTAATTTTCGGGTTTGAAAGGTCCTTTTCGTCCTTTGCTCCTATGCCTATTTTAACGCCTGTAAGCCGTCTTAACTCGTCAGCGCCGCCTATATGGTCAAAATGGGCGTGAGTTATAAGAATAAGGCGTTCCTTATCCGCATTTTCATTTAAAAACTCTGCTGTCAGCTCGCTTTTAAATCCGGGGTCTATCACTACCGCCGCCTTTTCGCTTGACAACAAATAGCAGTTGGTTTTAATAAGTCCCAGATGAATTACCCTGATTTCCATTTTTCCTCCAAATCTCGGTATCAAACAGTATTGTTACAGGTCCGTCGTTTACAAGCGAAACCTTCATATCAACGCCGAAAATTCCCTTTTGAACGCTTTTAACTCCGCATTTTTTAAGGTATTCGCAATAAGCGCCGTAAAGTTTTTCGGCGTTTCGGGGCTCCATAGCGTCCGTAAACGAAGGGCGGTTGCCCTTTTTAACATCAGCGCAAAGTGTAAACTGTGATACTGCGAGTATCTCTCCGTCTATATCCAGAACAGACTTATTCATTTTACCGTTTTCGTCGCAAAACACACGAAGCAATGCGGTTTTCCTTGCCAAAAGCTCCGCATCCTCATCCCCGTCGCCGTTTTCAACTCCCAAAAGCACCAGATACCCCTTGCCGCATTTACCGACGGTCTTACCATTTACCTCAACAGAAGCCGAAAGAACTCTTTGTATTACAGCCCTCATTACTGATTTATCCTTTCAACGCTGAAAACGCCCTTAAGCTTTTCAAGGCGTAATATTATACTTTTAAGGTGCTCAACGCTCTCCGCGTTTACCGACATAACCACAATGCAATTACCGCTCTTTACCTGACGGGCGTTAATGCTGTGAACCGAAACACGCATATTGTAAAGCGCATTCATAACATCCATAAGCAATCCGTCGCGGTCGATAGCTGAGACCTGAAGCGTTGAAATAAAGTTTTCCGGCTTTACGCTGTTCCAGTGAGCGGGTATCCAGCGCTCTGGTTCGGCGCATTTGCTGATATCCGCAGGAACATTGTTGCAATCTCTTTTGTGAATCGAAACGCCGTGTCCCCTTGTAATAAAGCCTATTATATCGTCGCCCGGGAGCGGAGCGCAGCATTTTGAAAGCTTGATAAGGCAGTTATCTATTCCGTCCACCACAACGCCTTCGGTTGATTTTGTTGTGTGAGGCTTGACGGGAATGATCTCGGGCGGTTTTGCCGCTGCGGCTCTCTTATTATAATCCTCTTTTACACGGGGCATAATTTTTGAAAGCAGAAGTCCGCCGTAGCCTATGGCGGCATAAAACTCATCCGCATTCGCAAACTTGAATTTCTTTGCGATGTCCGAAATAAATTCGTTGTATTCCTCTTCGTCGAGGTTTATATTATTGCGCCTGAATTCCTTTTCGGTTTCAAGCTTACCTGCCGCAATGTTCTCGGCTCTCTTTTCTTTCTTGAACCACGAGCGTATTTTTGATTTTGCCTGCGAAGTAACCGCGATATTAAGCCAATCCCTGCTCGGTCCGTGACCTGCCTGATTGGTGGTAAGAATATCTATTACCTCGCCGGTCTTGATTTCGTGGTTGATAGGAACTATTTTACCGTCTACCTTTGCGCCGACCATTTTTATGCCGACCTGTGAATGTATCGCAAAGGCAAAATCGACAATGGTTGAACCCACGGGAAGATTTATAACATCACCCTTTGGAGTAACGGCAAAAACATCCTCCTGCGACAGGTCTACCTTAATACTCCTGACCAAATCAGAATCATCTGTGGTAGCCGCTTGAGAATCAAGTATCTGCCTTATCCAAGCAAGGCGATCCTCCATTTTTTTGTTATTTTCGGTAACGCCCTCTTTATATTTCCAGTGCGCCGCTATACCGAATTCCGCGGTGTGGTGCATTTCAAAGGTGCGTATTTGAATTTCAAAGGGTATTCCGGCACGGCTCAGCACCGTGGTGTGAAGCGACTGATACATATTCGGCTTCGGCGTTGATATATAGTCCTTAAAGCGGTTCGGAATGGGTCTGAACATATCGTGCATTACGCCTAAAATATTATAGCAGTCCGCAACCGTATCGGTTATGATTCTGATGGCGTATATATCATAAATTTCATCAAAATCCTTGCCCTGCATATACATTTTACGGTAAATTCCGTATATCGACTTTACCCTGCCCTGAAACGCCATTTGAGTGTTGGGCATAACCTCATGCAAACGGGTCTCGATCCGTTGCTTTATTTCTTCAAGTATCTGTTCACGATGCTGTTTTCTGAGTGCGAGTAAATTATTTATCTCCTTATACGCAATGGGGTCCAGGTGCTTTAAGGCTAAGTCCTCAAGTTCCTCTTTAACCGAACGGATACCTAAGCGGTGGGCTATCGGAGCATAAATTTCCAGAGTTTCTACCGATTTGTCCCTCTGCTTCTGGGGCGGCATAGCGTCGATAGTGCGCATATTGTGCAGTCTGTCGGCAAGCTTTATTATAATTACCCTTATATCCTGCCCCATGGCGATAAGCATTTTACGAAGGCTCTCCGCCTGCTGCTGTTCCTTTGTGGAAAAATTGAGCCGTCCGATTTTGGTAACTCCGTCAACAAGCAGGGCTACCTCGTCCCCGAATTCACGCTTTATATCGTCAAGTGTGGCGTCGGTATCCTCCACAACATCATGAAGAAGCGCCGCCGCAATGGATTTGCTGTCCATACCGAGTGAAACTATTATAAGCGCCACATTAAACGGGTGCGTATAGTAAGGCTCTCTTGAACAGCGCTTTTGACCTTCGTGCTTTAAAACGCAATATTCGAAGGCTTTTTTTACAAGGTCATAATCATATGTTCCGCCGAAGTCCTGCATTTGCTTATGCAGTCTTTCGTAATTTTCGGTCTGTTCCGCTGTCATCTGCCGTCCCTCCTTTCAATCAGGCTTTTATATATCGCTGAATTTGTAAGCTCGGTTTTCTGTCCCGTATTTCCGAGTGATAAAATTCTTTTTTCATCAAGCTTTATAAGCTGTAACTCGGTAAGCGTCATAAGCGCTACCGTGGTTTTGGCGTATCCCAAGGAGCTTTGGTTAACGCTTAGTATGCGCTCCCTTAAAACAGGCTTTACGGCTATCGCTTTATAAATTTTACCTACCTCATCTCTTGTAGGCAGCAGTGCATCGGGTTCCACGCCGTGTCCCGTGATAAATCGGTCGGTTATATCCATTTCCGAAAAAAGTCGTGCATCGTCCGTTCCGCTGATTCTAAGCGCCCTTATTCTGACCGATATATTTCTCTCGCCGCCGTATTCATTAACCTCGGCATTAACGGCTACATCAAGAATATCGCCGATTTCATAGCAAAGCTCTTCCCTCGTCACGCCGAAAAGCAAGCCCTGAAACGAATTGCTTTCCTTAGAAAACAGCAGTCTTAAGTGTTTTCCGCCGCCGATCGGAGTAACGGCTTTAAGGGTAACGCCGTATATCCCGAAAAGAGGCTCGGGATTGCCGTGACCGAACGGTTCAAGACTTTTCAGAGCCTCCGCAAGGTCAAGGGTGAGGGCGGATGCCTTAAGCCTGCAATCAAGCTTTAATACCGGTGTCACATATTTTTCTTTATATGCGTATTCGTTGATTTTTTCACGGAATTTCCCCACATCGGCGGTTTTAAGGCTTACGCCGCCGGCGAGCTCGTGTCCCCCGAATTTCGTAAGCAATTTCGAAGAACAGCAAAGTGCTTCAAAGAGTGAAAAGCCCTCAATACTTCTGCCTGAACCGACAGACTCCTCCCCATCGGAGGAAATAACTATCGACGGCTTACCGTATCTTTCGGTAATGCGAGAGGCAACTATACCCACAACGCCGTGATGCCATCCCTCTCCGCTTACAACAATAACACGGTCGTAATTATATCCGTTCTCCTCAATTTGTTTTACGGCGTCCTTATATATCTGCTTTTCGATACTTTGTCTTTCGGCGTTAAGCGCGTCTATTTCGTTAGCTATTTCAAGTGCGGAAAGCATATTATCGGAAAGCAAAAGCTCAACCGCTCTGCCCGCATTATTCATTCTTCCGGCAGCATTAATTCTCGGTGCTATACCGAAAGCCAATCTTCCCGAATTTACGCTTTCCCTTTTAATGCCCGCAACATTCATAATTGCGGACATTCCGACCAACGGTGAATTTTTAAGCTTTTGGACGCCGTATTTTACAATACTTCTGTTTTCGTAAACAAGCGGCATAACATCGGCGGTCACCGCAACGCTTAACATATCCGCAAAATACGGCAGTAATTCCTCCTGCTCCTTATTTTCCATAACGCAAACGAGCTTGAATGCAACCTGTGCTCCGCATATATCTTTGAATGAAGAAGGGCAATCCTCCCTATGAGGATCTACAACCGCAAGCGCCGGAGGAAGTTCTCCCTGCGGCAGGTGATGGTCGGTCACAACAGTGGCGATACCGAGGGTTTCGGCGTAGGCGATTTCCTTTGCGGAAGCAATTCCGTTATCAACGGTTACAATAAGCTCCGTTCCGAGCGCTTTCAGCTTATCGACAGCGCTCATATTCATTCCGTAGCCTTCATTCAGTCTGTCCGGAATATAGTATATACAATCGACGCCCCTGCTTTTTAAATAACCGTACAGCAAAGCGGTTGCGGTAACGCCGTCGCAGTCATAATCGCCGTAAACGGCAATTTTAACGCCGCTTTCCACGGCTTCATTAATAATTCCCGCCGCTTTTCCTATATCGGCAAGCTCATACGGATTATCAAAGCAGGGTTCATCTGAAATAAATTCTTCCAGGGAAGCAGGGTCGCAGTACCCTCTCTCACAGGCGATAAGCGCAATTATGGGGTCAACATCACATTCCTCGGCAAGACTTTTCGCAAGCTCCTTATCGGGAACCGCAACCGACCATTTTTTGAAACCCATAGCTTTCACCGCCCATAATCAGTATTAGAATTATTTTACCACTTTCGGTAGCTTTTTTCAACTTTTTTCCGCAGAAATCGTTATAAAAAAGCGGAGACCGTGTAACACGGTCTCCGCAAAACAATTTACAAATATCAGTTGCAGATTGTAAGCTCTGTTTCCTTGTCGAAAAGGTGAATCTTAGCTGTCTCAAACGCAATTTTGATTTTATCTCCCGGACGGGCAGTATTTGTCGGGCTAACTCTTGCGTTGATTGACTGACCCTCACAGTTCATATACAAATAGGTCTCTGCACCCATAAGCTCGGTAACTTCAACATCGGCCTCAACGATACCGTCCTTGTGTATTTCAATAAGGTCTTCCTCATTGTGTACATTTTCGGGACGGATACCCATAATAACTTCCTTGCCGGCATAAGCCTCAAGGCAGTTGTCCTTATTCTTAGAAGCCGGAAGCTGAATTTTATACTTAACGCCTGCTCTGGTCTTAGTATCTTCGGAACCGAATTCTACAAGATAGTTCTCGCCTTCCTTAAGAAGCTTTGCTTCGATGAAGTTCATCTGCGGAGAACCGATAAAGCCTGCAACAAAGAGGTTGCAAGGATAGAGATAAAGATTGTTAGGTGTATCAACCTGCTGGATAAGACCGCTCTTCATAACAACGATACGGGTACCCATTGTCATAGCCTCGGTCTGGTCGTGGGTAACATAGATAAAGGTTGTACCCAGTCTCTGATGAAGCTTTGAAATTTCGGTACGCATCTGTGCACGAAGCTTAGCGTCCAAGTTGGAAAGCGGTTCGTCAAGAAGGAATACCTTAGGCTCACGAACTATGGCACGGCCGAGCGCAACACGCTGACGCTGACCGCCGGACAAAGCCTTAGGCTTACGCTCAAGAAGATGCGATATATCAAGAATACGGGCTGCCTCTTCAACACGGCGTTTGATTTCATCCTTCGGAGTTTTGCGAAGCTTAAGACCGAAAGCCATATTGTCGAAAACAGTCATATGCGGATAAAGCGCATAGTTCTGGAAAACCATCGCTATATCACGGTCTTTAGGAGCAACATCATTAACAAGCTTGTCACCGATGTATATCTCACCGTCGGAAATTTCCTCAAGTCCCGCAACCATACGGAGAGTGGTAGATTTACCGCAGCCCGAAGGTCCTACGAGAATGATAAATTCCTTGTCTTTAATTTCAAGGTTAAAATCCGATACGGCAGTTACTCCGCCCGGATATCTTTTGTAAACATGACGCAATGACAAACTCGCCATAAAAAAAGCCTCCTAAGATAATTGCTTGAATTTACAGTTATTATATCAAAAAAGTTAAATAATTACTATTCGAAATATATCCAATCTTAAAAAGAATGTTTTGTCTAATATGCATATGCAGGTTCTATTTTTCGCAAAACATAGGATTTAATTGGTTTTTTTGGATTTCTTTGCATTCTCCGCGAAGTAAATCCTCGGGCAGCTTAAAGTCTCCCATCGCCGTCCGTTCAAGCGAATTGACGCCGAGTCCCACCGTGCCGAACATACGCTTTATCTGGTGGAATTTACCTTCGCATATCTTAATTTCCGCTTTTCTTTCACCAAGCGGTCTTAAAAATGCCTTGCGGCAGACGGTGCCGTCCGCAAGGGTTACACCGTCGGAAAAACACCGTACAATATCCCCTGTTATCTCACCGTCAAGCTCTGCCACATAGGTTTTGTATATTTCCTTTTTCGGGGACAGCACGCTGTGGGCAAAATCCCCGTCGTCGGTTATTATTAAAAGCCCCGTAGTGTCCTTATCAAGTCTGCCGACGGGAAACAGACCCTTTCTTTTTATTTCTTTCGGTATAAGGTCTATAACCGTTTGCCGTCTTTTATCCTCCGACGCCGAAAGCACACCGGCAGGCTTATTCATAACAATATAAACATACTGCTTGTAACGAACGGCTTGTCCGCTGTAGACAATGCTGTCCTTTTCGGTATCGACGGAATAGTCGGGAGAGGTTATCGCCTTACCCGACACCTGAGCCCTGCCTTTCCTGATACCTTCCTTAACTTCCTTCCTCGGTACGGAAAGCTGATTTGAAATAAATCTGTCAAGCCTTTGAATAGACATATATTTTTCACCTTTCCCGTTTTACAAGCGGAAGCATTTCGCCGTCAATTTCCGCCGTACTCACATCGCCGCCTATAACCTTGCCGTCCGATACGATAAGCGTCACGGTTTTACATCCGTCCGCAGTCTTGTATCCGTAAACAACCGCCTTTTTGCCGCAGTGAGCCGAAAGGTCAAAGCCTGCTTCAGCCTGAATACGGTTATATCGTTCGTAAACAGGAGAAAAATCCTGCGGTACGGTTATTTCTTTAACTGTCGGCGTATCGTCCACGCTGTAACCGAGACTGTTTATATAATCAACCCGTTTTGCGTTTGTAGAGCCGTCCTGTTCCTCCGCTGTGACAGAGCAGACCCTGCTTAAAACAACGATAACGATTACCGATACAAAAAGTATTACGGCAAGGCTCTTTTTTGTAAATGTAACAAAAAGCTTCAAACATATCACCGTTTTAATATATGCAACAAAACGGCAAATCAGAACTCAATAAGGCAGACTGAGTGCGCGCTTATCCCCTCAAGCGAGCCTGTAAAGCCCAAGCCCTCCTCGGTAGTAGCCTTGACATTCACGGATGTTACGGGTATACCGCAGTCCGAGGAAATATTCTCCGTCATTTTTTCAATATACGGCGCAAGCTTAGGCTTTTGGGCGATAACCGTAGCGTCTATATTAATTATGCGGGCGCCCTTTTCCTTAAGCAGTGAAACAGTATCTTTAAGCAAAATACGGCTGTCAATTCCCTTATATCTGTCGTCGCTGTCCGGAAAATGTCTGCCTATATCTCCCAAAGCGGCGGCACCGAGCAAAGCGTCACAAACGGCATGCAAAAGCACATCCGCATCCGAATGTCCGTCAAGCCCCTTTTCGTACGGAATTTCCGCTCCGCCGATTATAAGCGGTCTGCCGTTTACAAGTCTGTGAACATCATAACCGTGGCCTATTCTCATTCTTCCGTTTCACTTCCAAGCATATACTGCGCCAGTATAATATCCTCCGGCGTTGTAATTTTAATATTCTTATATGACCCGTCGGTTATATACACGGGAAAGCCTGCCGCTTCCATTACGGACATATCGTCCGTAAAGCCGGAAAGCACCTCCCCCGCCTTTTCAGCGGCGAAGAGGTACTCCTTGATATGTACCCCCTGCGGAGTCTGAACCGCATAGAGCGACGAGCGGTCGGGTGTTTCTATAACGGTCTTATTCTCTCCGACACGCTTTATTGTATCTTTAACAGGAACGGCACAGGTAACCGCAGGGTGTGTTTTGAGCGCGGTAACCACGCCCGATATTACGGCACTGCCGACAAGCGGTCTTGCCCCGTCATGTATAAGCACCGAACCGCAGTTCTTATTAACACGCCTTAATCCGCACAAAACCGATTCTTCACGGGAATTGCCCCCGACAGTTATATCGGTAAGCTTTCTTACGGCAAATCTTTCGGCTATAAGCTGCATTTTAGGGATGTTCTCTTCTCTTGTAACCAGTATAATATCCGATATAAGCGGATTGTTTTCAAACGCCATAAGGGTTCTGGCTATAACGGGTATGCCGTCAAGCATTAAAAACTGCTTATCGGCACCTTTCATCCTGCTTGAGCTTCCGGCGGCTACAATAATAACAGGCACAGCCGCATCGGATTCTTCGCAAAGGCTGAATTCAAGCCTACATTCTGTAAGTTCCATAAGCGCACTCCGTCAATAAAAATAAGCCGTGCCGACCGTTTACAGGTACAGCACGGCTGAGTATAAAAATCAGACCGAATTAATCTTCGTCCTCTTCCGCGTCGCCGTGGTCATGACCGCAGCAATCGTCGCAATCGCAGCCGTCAAAATCAAATTCAAGCTCTGTTCCGCAGTTGGGGCACTTCATACCTTCCTCTTCGAGCATATCCTCGTCGAGATATATGGTATCGTGGCAAGCCGGACACTCAATTTCATAAAGCTCATCGTCGTCACAGCAATCGTCACAGTCGCAGCAATCATCGTCATCATCGCCGTAAACAAAGTCCTCAACAGAAGCCAAATCCTCGTCAACAGCGTCGATCTGCTCAAGAAGCTCGTCGCAGCCGTCCTCAATATCGCAAATTTCGGAGGTCATATCTCCTAAAAGGTCGATTACAGCGGCAAGAATTTTGCCCTCGCTTGTGCTTTCGTCAAGCTTAAGACCCTCTGCCAAGCCCTTAATATAAGCTATCTTCTCACAAATATCCATTATTGTTGCCTCCTTTAATTAAGCTCTTTCCATATATTCGCCGGTACGGGTGTCTATTCTTATCATTTCGCCCTCGTTGATAAACAGCGGAACGCGAATTTCGGCACCTGTTTCAAGAGTAGCCGGTTTTGTCGCGTTTGTAGCGGTATCTCCCTTAAAGCCTGGGTCGGTAGCCGTAACCTGAAGCTCTACGAATGTGGGCGGCTCAACGCCGAATACCTTGCCCTTATAGGAAAGAATTTTGCATACCATATTTTCTTTTACAAACTTGAAATTGTCGCCGAGCTCACTTCCGTTGATCGGTACAAGCTCATATGTTTCCTGATCCATAAAGTAATAAAGATCGCCGTCGGAGTAAGAATATTCCATATCCTTTCTCTCAACAAAGGCAGTGGGAAACTTTGCGGTGGGGTTATAGCTTTTTTCAACAACCGAACCGGTAATAACATTTTTAACCTTGGTTCTTACAAATGCCGCGCCTTTACCGGGCTTTACATGCTGAAATTCGATTACCTGAAGTACATTTCCGTCCTCTTCAAAGGTTACTCCGTTTCTGAAATCACCGGCACTAATCATATTTTACAATTCCTCCAAAAATAAATCTATCCAAATTATAAGGCTTTTCGGAGCGTTTGTCAAGTTTTTACTGCTTTTTATTCTTATTTCCGTCGGTATTTTCATCGCAGTCGGTTTCGATTATTTCCTTGTTGAACCCTTGGGCTACCGCGGGATACATATTTTCGGTCTCCGCCGTGGACTGTATATTGTAGGTGCCGTAGCGATTCACCATTTCAAACGCGGTTTCGGGCAGTCCCATAACGGGCACGGAGGACACATCAACCACGGGTTTAATATTCTCATGCTTTTCTTTTTTGTTCATAAACGGTCTTTCCTTTCGGTTTTTTATATTATATGTAGGTATTCGCAATATAACCGTTTGACAGAAATGGCGGCTTGTGTTATACTTTAAAGAGATTTTGGCTTTATCGGAGGAATAATAATGCTGGATATAAGATTTATTTGTGAAAATCCGGAGCTTGTAAAAGAAAATATAAAGAAAAAATTTGAAGACAAAAAGCTCCCGCTTGTTGATGAAATAATTTCGCTTTACGGTGAAAAATGCAACGCAAACAACCGCGCGAACGAATTGCGTGCAAACCGCAACAAAATAAGCAAGCAGATAGGCGTGCTTATGGCAAAGGGCGAGCGTGACGAAGCCGAAAAAATGAAAAAGCTTGTAAACGAGCAGGCAGAGGAATTAAAGGCGCTTGAGGAAAAAGAGGACGAGCTTCAGAAAAAAGTAACCGAAATACAGATGAAGATACCGAACATAGTAGACCCGAGCGTGCCTGTCGGAAAGGACGACAGCGAAAATGTTGAGGTTGAAAAATTCGGCGAGCAGACGCACCCCGATTTTGAAATCCCCTACCACACCGATATTATGCAGCTGTTTGACGGCATAGACAAGGACGCCGCGGGCAAAGTTGCGGGCGAAGGCTTTTATTATCTGATGGGCGATATTGCGAGACTTCATTCAGCGGTACTCGCTTATGCCAGAGACTTTATGATAAACAAGGGTTTCACCTACTGCATACCTCCGTATATGATAAGAAGCAAGGTCGTAACGGGCGTTATGAGCTTTGAGGAAATGGACGCTATGATGTATAAGATCGAGGGTGAGGATCTGTACCTCATAGGTACATCCGAACATTCTATGATAGGTAAATTTATAGACAGCCTGACCCCCGAAGAAAAGCTGCCGCTTACCCTTACAAGCTATTCCCCTTGCTTCCGCAAGGAAAAGGGCGCTCACGGAATAGAGGAACGCGGAATTTACCGTATACATCAGTTTGAAAAGCAGGAAATGATAGTTATTTGCCGACCCGAAGAAAGTATGAATTGGTTTAATAAAATGTGGAGCTATTCGGTTGAGCTGTTCCGCAGTATGGATATACCGGTAAGAACTCTTGAGTGCTGCACGGGCGACCTTGCGGACTTAAAGGTTAAATCTTATGATGTTGAAGCATGGTCTCCGAAACAGCAGAAGTATTTTGAGGTCTGCTCCTGCTCCAACCTCGGCGACGCACAGGCAAGGCGCCTCGGAATAAAGGTAAAGGGCGCGGACGGTAAAAAATATCTTACCCACACCCTTAACAATACCGTTGTTGCTCCTCCCCGTATGCTCATTGCTTTTCTTGAAAACAATCTCCGTTTTGACGGCGAGCATTACAGCGTTCTTATTCCTAAGGCATTACAGCCCTATATGGGCGGTAAGACCGTACTTACAAGCAACAAATAAGCAAGTTTACCGCAAAGCGGCTGTCTAAAGACAGCCGCTTTAATTTATCATTTTTATATCTTCCGTATCTGTAATCGGATATGAAATAAGACTGCTGCCGTCAAGCTCCTCCCTGTGCATATCCACCGCGTTTATTCTGCTGTTATTGTAGGTTTTATAGCAGTAAATACCGCGGCTTGCATTTATGCAGGAAGAATAGATGGTTATCTCATACTTCCCGTTTTCAAGCTCGGTACAGCCCCTTTGCTGTTCTACCGAGCCTAATATGTGGAAAAACTGGCTTATACTTTCCCTATCATCCGCACCCGAACGGGAATTAAGCTTTACAAACGCCGCTCTTACAAATCTCGACTGCGACGACGCGTCGCCGGGCAGACCCAAAGCGCCCATACCGCGGCTGTAAGCCTTAAGCGGAACGGTATCAGAAAATGTATTTACCGGGTTTTTGGTTGAGAGCGCCATATAATTGTCAAGCGCCGCCATCTGGAACATAAACGGCGGATTATTTGTAAGAACCCCCACAGGATTACTGTACAGCTTAAGCCCTTCCTTTACGCTTTCAACCGTTACGCAGTCATCCTTATCGGCTATAAGCCAGTGGAGCTGTGCCGGCGGCATATTTAAAAACTTGTTGTTTGTAATATTGGCATTTGTAAGAAGCTGCACCGCTTCTTTTACGGTAGCGCACCTTGACAGCACCCACGGTATAAATTCATACTGAGCGACATTTTCCCTGCCGCCGAGCGTTTCCTCGAAATATGCGTTGCCGACAAAATTAAGACCTGCGGCGCAAAGACCTTTTTCGTTTGCGGCGTCGTAATAAAGCGGATAATCCTCGCTTATATGCGCCATACCTATGATTGCGTAGTGGGTCTTCGGCATATCGCCGCAATGTATTTTGAATTCATAATTACGGGGCGTTACTGTCACGCTTTCGCCGTAGGAAAATTCGTAATCAAGATTTCTTCCGAAATAAAAATCATTTGTTTTGTAGGTTGCCGCCGTACACATATGCTTTCTTCCTTTCACATAACAATTAAATCAGTGTTTTTATTCAGTTTGAATTCATTTTTTCTGTATGTCAGAATACCGTCCTTTTGCATTTTTGAAAGTTCGGCTGATAAAGCGCTCCTGTCCACGCCTATATAATCCGCAAGCTCCTGTCTTGAAAACGGTATCGTAAATTCACGGCCGCCCGTTTCCGCCGCCATTTGAGAAAAGTACGAAATAAGTCTTCCTCTTATTGTTTTTGGCGCTGTGTGCAGCATTCTTTCGGAAAGATTAAGATTTTTCATTGCGGATATTCTTAAAAGATTATGAATTATTTTCTGATGAAAACCGCAGGTGCTCTTACAAACATTAAGCAATTTGCCGACATTAATAAAAAGCACCCTGCAATCCTCAGCCGCAACTGCGTCGCAAAGCATCTCCTTGCCCGAAACGGCGGCATAGGTCTCCGCAAAAATTTTTCCCTTTTCGATATTACCTAATATAATACTGCTCCCCCAATAAAGGTTCACCGTTATATTAACGCTCCCCTCTTCAACAAGTCCCATATCCGTTACGGTCTGCCCCGTTCTGTAAATTATTTCGCCCTTTTTAAAGCTTTTTTCATAACCCGAAAGGCAACAGAGCGCATCCTTTATTTCTTCCGGCTTAATACCGCTGAAAAGCTTTGTTTCACTTAAAAATCCGTAGTTCATAATTTTCTCTTTTCCGTTGTAATAACAACATACTTCCCGAAAGAATTATACTATAATGCATTTGCAAACACAAGAGAAATTGCTTGGTGTTAAAAATTTTTTCGGAGGATAAATATGGAAAATCAAATGTTTTGTTTTCAGTGCGAACAAACAGCAGGCTGTGCCGGATGCACAGGCAGAGCAGGCGTATGCGGCAAAACTGCCGATATAGCAAAATTACAGGACGAGCTTACGGGCGCTCTTATAGGACTTTCCCGTGCGATAAGCGGAAAAAGGCGGATAGACGGCAAGGTTTATTCGCTGATAATCGAGGGCCTTTTTGCGACCGTGACAAATGTAAATTTTAACGCGGATTCGCTCAAAGAAATTACAGAGCGTGTTCGCAGGCAGAAAAACAGACTTTCTCCCAAATGCTCTGCTTGCGGCACACCCTGCGGAAAAACCGACGACTACGATATTTCCGAAATCTGGAACGGCGACGAAGACATTCGCTCGCTCAAATCAATGATACTGTTCGGAATAAGAGGTATGGCGGCATATGCTTACCATGCCGAGGTTTTGGGTCTTTCGGACGGCGAGGTAAACGAATTTTTCGCAAAAGCGCTTTTTTCGCTCGGCGAAGATCTTAGGGTTGAAGAGCTGCTTAATATCGCACTCCAAGTGGGCGAAAAGAATTATAAATGTATGGAACTGCTTGACAAGGCCAATACAGGAGCCTACGGCACCCCGGCGCCCGTAACGGTACCGCTCAAGGTTGAAAAGGGACCGTTTATTGTAATTTCGGGCCACGACCTGTACGATTTAAAGGAACTTTTAAAGCAGACCGAGGGCAAGGGAATTAATATATACACCCACGGCGAGATGCTTCCGGCTCACGGTTATCCCGAGCTTAAAAAATATCCGCATTTAAAGGGGAATTTCGGCACGGCGTGGCATAATCAGCAAAAGGAATTTGCCGATATACCCGCTCCCGTAATTTTTACCACAAACTGCCTTATGCCGCCCAAGGACAGCTATAAGGACCGCATTTTCACAACCGAGGCGGTATCCTACCCCGGCGTTACCCATATAGGCAGCGACCGTGATTTTACACCTGTTATAAACAAAGCGTTAGAGCTCGGCGGTTACGGCGAGGACAGACAGTTTACAGGCATAAACGGCGGAGAAACGGTAATGACAGGCTTCGGTCACGGAACGGTGCTTGAAAATGCCGATAAAACTATTTCAGCCGTAAAAAGCGGAGCGATAGAACACTTTTTCCTTGTGGGCGGATGCGACGGCGCGCGTTCGGGGCGCAATTACTACACCGAGCTTGTAAAAAAAGCTCCCGAAAAAAGCATTATCCTGACCCTTGCCTGCGGCAAATTCCGCTTTAACGACCTTGATTTGGGAGAAATAGGCGGTCTGCCGAGAATTATGGACATGGGGCAGTGCAACGACGCATTCGGCGCAATTAAGGTTGCGACGGCACTTGCCGAAGCATTCGGATGCGATGTAAACGAGCTTCCGCTTTCGATAATACTTTCCTGGTACGAGCAAAAAGCGGTTTGCATATTGCTGACGCTTTTATATCTCGGAATTAAGAATATCCGCTTAGGGCCGACACTTCCCGCGTTTATATCGCCTAATATTCTTGAATTTCTTGTAAAGAATTACGGAATATCCGCCGTGACAACACCGGAAGAGGATTTAAAAACCATTATAGGCTGATTGTACAGGGCTTTCCCACAAAAGTAATATTGCGGGAAAGTCCTTATATATTATTTCCCTCAAGGCGTTGTCAATTCGTATTGTTGCCGAAATTTGAACATAATATAATCCGTACAGAAAAATATTTATTGATACTGTGAGCAATTTATGTTATTATAAGTGAGCCGACTGTATGAGTTCTCGGAAATTATCAGCCGGTCTAATATTAACGGAACGGTGGACCAATGAAATTTCTGATAAGTGTGGTTTATGTGGCTGTAATCGGAATTCTTGCCCATTATATCGGCGAATCCCTGCCCCGTTGCTGGTTCAATGAAGAAAAATTCCCGTACAAACCTATGAATTTTGAAAAAAACGGGAAGATATATGACCGCATAGGTATAAAAAAATGGAAAGAAAAGCTTCCGGATATGAGCCGCGTTATGCGCGATATGCTGCCTAAAAAAATATCATACGGCGCGACCGGTGAAAGCGTGGGCGCGCTCATAAAGGAAACCTGCGTAGCCGAATGTATACACTGCGGTTTAAGCGTACTGTCATTTGGCATTTACTTTATTTGGAAAAATTATATAGGCATACTGCTTGTTGCGGTCTTTATTGTTTTGAACACACCGTTTATTCTTATACAGCGGTATAACAGACCGCATTTGATAAAGCTTAAAAAACGACTTCTTAAAAGGGAGGAAAAAGCCAACCGTGCGCTTGCTGATACTGTCCTGTAACACCGGCGAGGGTCACAACTCCGCCGCAAAAGCTATAAAGGAACAATTTATTAAACAAAACGCCGATTGCGATATAAAGGACGCCCTTTCTTTCTGGTCGCCTGAAAAATCAAAGCTTATAAGCAAAGGTCATGTATTTATATACAGAAGACTGCCGAAACTCTTTGGTGTGAGCTACCGTTTTGAGGAAAACCACCCACCTAAAAACGGCGATGAATCCTTAATATACGAGCTTGTCACCAAGGGGTGTGATTCCCTTTCGGAATTTTTGGCGGAAAACAGCTATGACGCAATCATATGCACCCATGTTTTTTCCGCTATGATGGTAACGGAGCTTAAGCGCAGGCGCAGAGTATCGCTCCCGTGCTACTTTGTGGCAACGGATTATACCTGCTCGCCCGGGGTCAATCAGACCTCTATGGACGCATACTTTATTCCGCACAAAAGGCTGATTAAGGAATTTGCCGAAAACGGTCTGCCGGTATCAAAGCTCGTTCCGTCGGGCATACCGGTAAGAGAGGCATTTTACACAAAAACCGAAAAAAAAGCCGCCAGACGCACCCTTACTCTGCCGGAAAACCGTAAAACCGTACTGCTGATGTGCGGAAGTATGGGCTGCGGTCCTATAAAATCGCTTGCGGAGGAATTACCGGAATATCTGCCGCCCGACGCAACGCTCGTAATAATCTGCGGAAGCAATGTAAGGCTTTTTAAGATGCTTACAAAAAAACAACTGCCTGAAAATTGCCATGTGATAGGCTTTACAAACAAAATGCCCCTTTATATGGACGCCGCGGACCTTATTCTTACAAAACCGGGGGGACTCAGCACCACCGAAGCCGCAATCAAGGCGCTCCCGATGCTGTTTATAAATGCGGTCCCCGGCTGTGAAACTCGGAATATCGAGTTCTTTTTGAACAACGGCTGTGCGGATATGCGTGACACTGACCTTGAGCTGTGCGACGCAGTCTGCGATTATCTTGAAAATCCCGACAGACTTAAAAGCATTTCGGAAACCCTGTCTGAGGAATTTTCGGGCAACGCAACCGAGTATATATATGAATATGTGCTTAGTGCGACAGGACTCAAACCTGTCACGCCTACCAAACAAAATTTTGAATAACACATTGCCTCAAAACTTAAAATATGACAGGATTTAGAGTGTGCATATGGTAGATTACAGAAAATTAAGACCGGGGAATATCCGCTCCCCCGAGTTTAAGCATTTACTTTTACTTCTTTACTGGCCGGTCTACGGGCTTGCCTTTTTGTTGCTTGAGCGCGGACTCAAGCTTTCCTATCACACTGTCGAAATTGCCTTTGACAGTAAGATACCCTTTTGTGAATACTTTGTTATTCCGTATTATTTTTGGTTTGTTTTTCTTGCCGGAATACATATTTATACGCTTCTTTTTGATGTTCCCGCATTCAAAAAGCTGATGTATTTTATAATTATCTCCTACACAATAACTACTATAATCTATATAGTGTATCCGAATAAGCAGGAGCTGCGGCCGACCGAGTTTTTGCGTGATAATATATTTGTGGACATAGTAAAAAAGCTGTATAATTTTGACACCAATACCAATGTATGTCCCTCGCTTCATGTTATCGGCTCGTTTGCGGTGCTGTTCACAACATGGCAATGCAAGCCGCTTTTAAAGCCGTCGCTGCAAATTCCCATTGTCATTTCAACCGTACTCATAAGCATATCAACGGTATTTTTAAAGCAGCATTCCGCAGTCGATATTATAGCCGGTCTGGCAGTTTGCGCTGTTGCATACCCGTTTGCGTATATACTTCCGTCAAGGTCCGCTGAGGCAAAACGGAAAAAGGAAAAAATCAAAAAGGATGTACCGACGGGCAACCAGCAACCGGAAACATAGCAATGTTCACAAACTGTTAAAAAAGTATTGTAATTCCCCGAGAATTGTGGTATCATTTACGAAGTGCTATTTACCACAGTCCCTTGGGGAATTTTTTGTTCTTTAAAGGACAGAACGGAGTTTGAGATGAGAGCAGACGGAAAACGCCTTAGAAATACCGACCCGATGTACACCGTTGCGGCGTATGTAATGAACAAAAGGGTCGATTCCATGAATATGGTCACACTTAACATCCCCTACGACCCCATTCAGGAATATCTTAACGAAAAGCGCAAGCAAGGCATCGCAATAAGCCATTTGGGGGTTATTATTGCCGCATATCTCAGAACAGCGGCGGAATTTCCCCTTTTAAACCGCTTTATTATGAACTGCAAGCCGTATGCCAGAAATGAGTTCGCGGTAGCGATGGTCGTACTTAAATCGGGCGAAATGGACAACGGTACTATGTCTAAAATGTACTTTAATATGTCCGACACCATTTTTGATGTCAACAATAAAATAAACGAGTATGTTTCGGAAAACCGCAATGTTCCCGAAAAGAACGGCACCGAAAAAATGATAAAAATTCTTTTGGGGGCGCCCGGTGTGCTTCGCATAGGAGTGGGTCTTTTCAAATTTATGGATAAGCACGGCCTCTTACCGAAAAAGGTAATTGATATGTCCCCCTTCCATAACAGCCTGTGCATATCAAATCTCGCCTCTATAAGAACAAACCATATATATCATCACTGTTATGAATTCGGTACTACAAGCGTGTTTATAACACTCGGCAACCTGCGTGAAGTTCCGAAGCGCAAAAACGGTGAGATTGTGTTTGAAAGATGTATGCCGCTCGGAGTTGTTATGGACGAACGCATCTGCTCGGGCAGTTATTTTGCCCTTGCATTCAGGAAAATCAGCAAATACCTCAAGAACCCCGCACTGCTTGAATTGCCGCCCGAGGTTATAAACGAGGATCCTGGTAAATAAATACTTGATTTTATTAAAACTTTGGTATAAAATAGTGATAGATAATTTTTTAACAACGGAGGAATCGTTATGTTAGTATCTGCAAAGGAAATGCTTACAAAAGCAAAGGCAGGCAAATATGCCGTAGGTCAGTTCAACATCAATAACCTTGAATGGACAAAGGCTATTCTTCAAACTGCCGAAGAGCTCAAGTCGCCTGTTATCCTCGGCGTATCCGAGGGTGCCGGAAAATATATGTGCGGTTATAAAACCGTAGTCGGTATGGTAAACGGTATGTTAGAGGAAATGAAGATTACCGTTCCGGTAGCTCTTCATCTTGATCACGGCTCATACGAAGGCGCTAAGAAGTGCATAGAAGCCGGATTTTCTTCAATAATGTTCGACGGTTCGCATTACCCGATCGAAGAAAACATTGCCAAAACCAAGGAACTTGTTGAAACCTGCAATAAGTTAGGTCTTTCACTTGAGGCTGAGGTAGGTGCTATCGGCGGCGAGGAAGACGGCGTTATCGGCGGCGGCGAGGTTGCCGACCCGAAGGAATGCAAAATGATTGCGGATTTGGGCGTTACGATGTTAGCGGCAGGTATAGGCAATATTCACGGCAAATATCCCGCAAACTGGACTGGTCTTCGTTTCGATACCTTGGCTGAAATTCAAGAGCTTACAGGAACTATGCCTCTTGTTCTTCACGGCGGCACCGGTATTCCTGCCGATATGATTAAAAAGGCTATTTCCCTCGGCGTTTCAAAGATCAATGTTAATACAGAGTGTCAGCTTGCCTTCGCGGCGGCCACACGCAAATATATTGAAGCCGGCAAAGACCTTGAAGGCAAGGGCTTTGACCCGAGAAAGCTTCTCGCTGACGGCGCTCAGGCAATCAAAGACACCGTTAAAGAAAAGATGGAGCTTTTCGGTTCGGTCAACAAGGCTTAATTCAATAATAATTATGAGACAGAGCATATCGTTTGATATGCTCTGTTATGTTATTTAATAATAGCTTTTCCCTTGACAAAAACTCCGTTTTGTTATATCATTAACAAGGTCGGTCAGACCGTTATGTAGGTTTTAGTTATTTGCTTTTTAACGGAGGAATAGTTATGTCCATACTTATTACCGGCGGTGCCGGATTCATAGGAAGCCATACCTGTATTGAAATGCAGAATGCGGGTTACGATGTTGTTGTTATAGACAATCTTGATAACAGCAACAGCAAATCGCTTGAGCGTGTTGAAAAAATCACCGGGAAGCCCGTAAAGTTCTACAAAGAGGATGTACGGAACAAGGAAGCTTTAAGAAAGATTTTCAGCGAAAACAAGATTGAAGCGGTCATACACTTTGCGGGACTCAAAGCTGTTGGCGAATCTGTTCGTGAGCCCATAATGTATTATGATAATAACCTTATCAACACCATTTCGCTTGTTGAGGTTATGACGGAATTTAATGTAAAGAAAATCGTATTTTCTTCTTCCGCAACCGTTTACGGCGTAGCTACGCAAATGCCTCTTGTTGAGGGTATGCCCCTCGGCGCAATCAACCCTTACGGCAGAACCAAGCTGTTCATTGAACATATTCTTACCGATTTGTTCACCGCCGATAACGATTGGTGTGTAGCGTTGCTCCGCTATTTCAACCCCATCGGAGCACACAAGAGCGGACTTATAGGCGAGGACCCCAAGGGTATTCCGAATAACCTTATGCCCTACATTTCGCAGGTTGCGGTAGGCAAGCTCGAAAAGCTGCACGTTTTCGGCAACGATTATAAAACGGTGGACGGCACGGGCGTTCGCGATTATATACATGTTGTCGATTTGGCTCTCGGTCACGTTAAGGCTATAGACTGGGCGCTTAAAAATAAGGGCTGCGAGGCATTTAACCTCGGCACCGGAAACGGAACGAGCGTTTTGCAGCTGCGTGACGCGTTTGTAAAAGCAACAGGTGTTGACGTGCCTTACGTTATAGACCCGCGCCGCCCCGGCGACCCCGACGAGGTATACGCAAACGCAGATAAAGCAAAAACCGTTCTCGGCTGGACCGCAAAATACGGAATAGACGAGATGTGCGAAGACACATGGAGATGGCAGAAAAATAACCCCAACGGTTACGAAGATTAATAAAAACGGGGATGAATAATCATCCCCTTGCATCCGCCTGTGGCGCAGCTGGATAACGCAGCAGATTCCGATTCTGAAGAACGGGGGTTCGAATCCCTTCGGGCGGGCCATAACGATAAGGTTGCATCGTAAAATGCAACCTTATTTTTTTGCTCAACCAAACCGAAGGGATTCGAACAAGGCGTGAAAAAACAGTCCGGCGGACTGTTTTTTAGCCGCGGCAACGAGCGCAGCGAGGCGATAGGCACGGCAGTGCCGAGACAAAATCCCTTCGGGCGGGCCATAACGCGCAGATACGAACCCTGTATACGGTTAAAAACGTATTTGCATTTATAATAACAATTCCACTTGAGTCTTAGCATATTCAAGCGGGATTGTTATTTTTTTAATTTTCATATAAATATACATTTACAAACAATGCTTGTTTTTCTTTCTTTATAATGGTATCAAAACAATAAGCGGAGCGAAAGGAGGAAATATCACACAGTTTTGATATACATTAAATAACGGAGGAAAAAGAAATGATATATGCAGAAGTTAAAGAAAATGGAAGGATTAGCGTATTTCAAAGCACCGTTTCTGACAGTGTAGAATTTGAAACGATAAAATTTGAATTTCCGAAAAGCTGGAACGGTCTTACAAAAACGGCTGTATTCAGAGGAAATAATGAAAAACTCAGCGTGATTCTTAACAGTGACAGTAATTTATGCGCCGGTGAGGATGAATGTTATATACCTTATGAGGTCATAAAGGCACCATCATTTACAGTGTCGGTATTTGGAAACATGGGCAATAAGAGAGCAACAACAACCAAAGCAGAAATACGAGTGACAGAAAGCGGTTACGGGACAGGCGACGCACCGGCTGAGCCTACGCCCACCCAGTATGAACAGTTGGTCAGTATTGCCGATGCAACAAAACAGGTGGCGCAATCAGTCAGAACAGACGCAGACAACGGCGTTTTAAAAGGCGATAAGGGTGACAAAGGTGACAAGGGAGATAAAGGCGACCCGTTTGTTTACTCTGACTTCACCGATGAACAGCTGGCATTACTCAAAGGAGCTAAAGGTGACACCGGAGATACAGGTCCCCGCGGCTTGCAGGGCGAAAAAGGCGATACCGGTGAACAGGGCGTGCAGGGAGTTAAAGGCGATACAGGCGCTAAGGGTGAAAAAGGTGACAAGGGCGACGCATTCACCTATGCGGATTTTACCGATGAACAGTTGGCGGCTTTAAAAGGTGAAAAAGGCGACCCTGGAAATATTGAAAATATTGATCAGGTATATTCTCCGACATCTGAAAATGCACAAAGCGGTAAGGCGTTATCTGACATATTGGACAAAACCTCCGATTCAATAGATATTACCGTCTCAAACCAAAAAACTATTTTCCTTAATGATGCGTCGAATAAAAAGCTGAATTCGTTATCAATTAAAGGCTGCAGTTCACAAAAAAGCATACCGAGCATAGAAAATAAATCGGAAATAGAAAACGCAGTTAATCCGACTATAAGAATCGCAGGAAAAAATTTGTTGCCGAATGTTTATGTTGATCATGTAAAAGAACTGAACGGCATATCTTTTAATCTGAACAGTGACGGAAGCATAACGGCAAACGGCGTTGCTACGGCACAGGCACATTTCAAACTTGCTCAAAATTTCATATTAAAAAAAGGAGAGTACTTTTTAAGCGGGTGTCCCGCAGGCGGTTCAGGCGGAACATACTCGTTATATCTCAGCACTTCCGATTATAAGTTTTATAAGGCTGATATAGGTGACGGTATCTACATAAATGCCAAAGATGACAAAACAGTGAGTATAATAATAAATATAGGTGTCGGTACGGAAGTATCAAATATGATTTTTATGCCTCAATTAGAGCTTGGAAATGAAAGAACAGCTTTTGAAATCCCGAAAGTGCCACAATACACAACTGTATCTTATACACTTAAAGGCTTGTCAGAGGATTACCGTGACGAGATATATTTATCGGAGAAAAGAGTGATGTTAAAAAGTATTATAAACAGCCTTACACTAAACGGCAGCGAATCCTGGGAAACAGGTGAGTTTATGAACGGAAAGGCATGGAAAAGGTTGTATATTGACAATCTGCTGAAAAACACGCCTTGTCTATGCGATAGAGAGCCGGTTTGTAATTATTATTCACTTCCTACCGAAAACGGCTGCACAATAAATCCGACAGCAGCTTATTTTTATATTTCGGATAGCGAGTTGCCCGATGATCTCACCGAGTTTAAATCATGGCTCAGCAACAATAATATTATTTTGAATTATGTAAATAAAAACGTTACTGTGACGGAGATAACCGACACAGACTCCGGGCAAGCACTCCTCTCATTGCGCACTGTTTATCCATACACAAGTATAATATCGGATTCTGATTTTTCAGTGAAGTATACTTCCGACACTAAGAATTACATTGATCAAAAAATTGCTGAACTAAGAGCTGAATTATCTGCACAATAAAAAAGTCCTGCGAATTTTCGCAGAACTGCTAATTCCGAGAAAAAAGCACGAAAAACTGCCAATCGGCGGCTTTCCGTGCTTTTTTGACGGCTTATTTTGACGGTTAAAAAAGCGCTAATCGGTTGATGCTTTCCCGCTTATATTCCACCGACGGATGAGTGCAAATTCCAAGCGTTGTATTCACCGAGCTGTGCCCTAAAATTTCCGAAAGAGCCTTCGGTTCAAAATCATTTTCAATGCACCGCGTGGTAAATGTGTGTCTGAGCGCGTGAAAATTTATATCCGACACGCCGCTTTACTTCAGGCTTTTTTTAAATGTATATGTAAACGCTCTCGGTTCTGTAAACCGTTCGTTCCCCGTGAGCAGAAACGCATTTTCTGTTTTGGGTTTAATGTACTTTAATTTCTTTATTAAAAAGCCCGGCAGCGGTATAGTCCGTTTCGCCGAGGGAGTTTTCGGCTCGGTAATTATAATTTTTGCCTTTTTGCCGGACTCACCATTAATAGCGGGAATACGCTGTAATGTCGCCGTTATTTTGATAATATCGTTTATAAGGTCAATATTTTCCCTTCGTTTTGACATATTTACACTTCCTTAAAATTTAATAAGTATATTATAAAAAATCCGACGGATTTTTTGACGGCTGAAAATTATTTATATATAAAAAAGACCCGACCGATTGCCGAGTTTTGCAAATATATTACATAATTGGGGTATATAATTGACAATTTCGCTTTAATGTGCTAAAATAATATTCGTAATTTATTTCTTGGAATTAGTAGTTCCGAGAAAAAGAAAGGGCGGCGTTTTAAATGGCTGATAACAGCGGTATTAAGCTTTTTGAGCACAATGAAGCAGCATATATTTCAGCCGTCCGAATGCTTAAAGAAACAGGCAAAGCCGCCGTTATTCACCCGACAGGCACGGGTAAATCCTTTATAGCCTTTAAGCTCTGCTATGATAATGCCGATAAAAAAATATGCTGGCTCTCCCCCGGTGAATACATTTTTAAAACGCAGTGTGAAAACCTTGCGGCAGCAGGCTCTGCCGTACCGAGAAACATTGCTTTTTTTACTTATGCAAAGCTTATGCTTATGACCGATGCAGAGCTTGAAGAAATAAAACCCGATTACATAATTTTAGATGAATTTCACCGCTGCGGCGCAGAAATGTGGGGACAGGGCGTTAAGCGCCTTTTGAATATGTATTCCGATACCCCTGTTTTGGGGCTGACGGCGACCAATATACGTTATCTCGATAACAGGCGGGATATGGCAGACGAACTGTTTAACGGAAACATAGCTTCGGAAATGACGCTCGGAGAAGCAATCGTCAGAGGAATTTTAAATCCGCCGAAATATGTGCTGTCCGTTTTCGGCTACGGCAATGAATTTAAAAAATATGAGCAAAAGGTAAAAAATACAAGGTCAAAGGCTGTAAGGGCGGAGGGTGAAAAATACCTTGACGCTTTAAAAAGGGCGCTTGATAAGGCAGACGGACTTGACAAGGTGTTTGCAAAGCATATGCCGAAAAGGGACGGCAAATACATAGTTTTCTGCGCAAGCTTTGACCATATGAACGAAATGGCGGATAAGGCAAAAGAATGGTTTGCTAAGGTTGATACCGAGCCGCATATATACAAGGCATATTCAAACGACCCTGCTACAAGCAAGGTTTTTTCTGCTTTTAAGGCGGATGTAAGCAAACACTTAAAGCTCTTGTATTCAATAGATATGCTCAACGAGGGCATACACGTTGACGATATTGACGGGGTTATACTTCTTCGTCCAACCGTTTCCCCCATTATTTACAAGCAGCAAATCGGGCGCGCGCTGTCGGCGGGCAAAAAGAGCAATCCCGTTATTTTCGATATTGTGCTTAATATAGAAAATCTTTACAGCATAGGCGCTGTTGATGAAGAAATGCAGATCGCCACAGCATATTACCGTTCACTTGGCGAAGAAAGCTCAATAGTTAACGACAGCTTTAGTATTTATGATGAGGTTAAGGATTGCAGAGAGTTATTCAGCAGACTCAATGATGTTCTTACGGTTTCATGGCAGACTATGTTTGAGCAGGCAAAAAAGTATTATTCGGAAAACGGTGACTTAGAGGTTCCCGCACGCTTCATAACAAATGACGGTTACTCTCTCGGACACTGGATATATAATCAGCGTGCTGTGAGAAAAGGACAACAAACGGGAAATCTTTCCGAAGAACAAATAGAAAAGCTAAATTCTATCGGTATGCGCCGGGATTTATATACCGATTACAGTTGGGAAAAGAACTTTAACGCCGCAAAAAATTATTACGAAAAAAACGGACATCTTGACGTTCCCTCGCGCTTTGTCACACGAGACGGTCTGCCGCTCGGTGAATGGCTCAGCAGCCAGCGCTCACACGGAAAAGGGCTTGAATCGGAAAAAATCCATTTGTTAAGTCAGATAAATTTTATGGAGTCAAATAACAATGAACAATAATTTACTGATAATCGGCAACGGACGGTTAGTACATACGGTAAAAGAAATTGCGGAAGAAATGAATTGCTTTGCAAAGATCGATTTTCTCAGCGACGAAAGCGATTCAGCAATCGGCAAGCTGTCGGACTATGAAAAGCTTTCCGCCGATTACAAATATGCTTATCCCGCCTTTGAAAATTCCGAGGAACGCATTAACTGGATACAAAGATTAGAACAATCCTGCTACAAGATTGCCGTTTTAGTCCATCCCAAAGCCTATGTCGCTCATACCGCCCGGCTTCGCAGGGGCGTTCTTATAGAGCCTATGGCGGTTATAAAAAGCAGTGCTTCCATAGGAATAGGAAGCATAGTATCAGCCGGAGCGGTAGTCGGCAGTAATACATTTGTGGGAGACGGTTGCTTTATAGGTTACAACTCGGCAGTTTCCGATAATACCCTTGTACCGGCGGGCACAAAAATACCTGCGTGCTGCCGTTTTAGGCTTGACAGAGAGCTAAAACCCGATGATTTGTTTTTTAAAGGGGAAAACATTATCGGCGAATACGAAACACGCCCTCAGCCACACACGCCGGATGTAATTAACGGTAAAGTTTACAGCTTTGAAGACGGATTTTAATCGGGGAGAATTTTATGTATAAAAATTGTATTAAAAGATTGTTTGATATAGTCTTCTCACTTCTTGGAATGATAATACTTTCACCTTTGTTTTTAGGTGTGGCTTTGGCTATTAAAATTGATGACCGAGGACCTGTATTTTTCAAGCAGCAGCGCGTCGGCGCTAAAAAGTCGCTGTTTTGGCTTTATAAATTCAGAAGTATGAAGACCGACACTCCGGATATACCTACGCACTTACTCGACGACCCCGAGCAATACATAAGCCGTGTAGGTAAATTCATACGCAAAACAAGCATAGACGAATTGCCCCAGATGTGGAATATCTTTAAGGGCGATATGAGCATTATAGGTCCGCGCCCCGCGCTTTGGAATCAGGATGATTTAATAGCGGAAAGGGATAAATACGGTGCAAACGACGTTCGCCCCGGGCTTACGGGCTTAGCGCAGGTAAGCGGAAGAGACGAGCTTGAAATTCCCGTTAAAGCAAGGCTTGACGGCGAATATACCGAATGTCTTAACACCGGCAGATTCAAAGGATTTAAAATGGACATTATTTGCTTCTTTAAAACCATTACTTCCGTTTTAAAGCATGACGGCGTAGTAGAGGGCGGCACGGGCGAGCTTGAAAAAGAAAAGGAGAAAATACACAGTTGAAGGTACTTTATATAACTGCCGAGGGGTTTGATACCCCGAATCCCAACAACCAAATGGCAGAGGTTATGATTAACAGTTTTCTTGAAAGCGGTATGCAAGTACATTTGATACAAAGTCGGCGCAAAAAGATAAATCCCGATATACCTCACTCGCTTGAAAACAAAAAAGGGTTTACATGCGATACCGTAGACCGCACCGTTGTGGATAAAACTAATTTTATAAAACGTTATCTTAACGATGTTCGATATGCTTTTTCCGCAATGAAATACTGGAAAAAGGTAAAGGATGCGGACGTTATATATCTTCAATCAAACCCAACCGTTATCTTCCCTATGCTTTTGCTAAAAATATTCAAACATTTACCGATTGTATATTCAATATACGATGTATTCCCGGGGCATGCATATGATATCGGCGTTATAAGCAGTCGCTTTATATATAATACGCTTCGTATTTTGCAAAAACCGTGTTATAAAATGGCTTCGGCGGTAACAGTTTTATCGGATGATATGAAAGATAAGGTCACCGAAGAAGGTGCAAAGCCGGAAAAAGTTTTTGTTGTTCCGGCTTGGTATGATGTTAAAACCGCTCGCGAAATACCGCGCAATGAAAACAGATTTATAAAAAAATATAACATTCCGCAAGATAAATTTTACGTCCAGTTTGCCGGAACGGTAGGATATGTTTTTAATTATAAAACAGTGATTGAGCTGGCAAAAAGACTTAAAAATAACGAAAATATCCGTATCCAAATAGTCGGAGACGGAAATGTGAAAAATAAGTTTATTAAGGAAGCAAAGAGTCTGAATCTCGATAATATTGATTTCTACCCGCTCCAGCCCGTTGACCTTGTTCCCGATGTTTACAGCGCCTGTAATATTTGCATAATACCGCTGAAAAAGGGCGTTATAGGTAACGGAGTGCCGAGTAAGGCACCCATTCTTATGGCTTGCAAACGGGTAATTGTAAATTCGGTTGAAATAAACACGCAATATGCCGAGATGTATAAAGAAAACAATATGGGCGTTGCGGTGGATATTTCCGATTATGACGGATTGGCAAATGCAGTTACATATCTTTATAATTCGCCTGAGGAACTGCAGCAAATGGCAGAAAATGCCTACGCTTTCGGGAAGGCAAATTATTCAAGCACTCAAAGTACCGCAAAATTGATAGAAATAATAAAAAATATCGGAGAAAGAAAAAGCTGATGAAAATTCTGATAATGGGTTTTACCAAAATTAAATATATGCCGTATATGAATTTTTATCTTGATAATATAAATACGGCGGAAAATGAGGCCCATTTGCTCTATTGGAATCGTGATTTAAAACCGGAAGATGTTTCGGCGTTTGCAAATGTTACGCTGCATGAATTTTCCTGCTTTCAGGCAGATGATGTTTCCAAGTTTTCTAAAATCGGCAGTTTTCTGAAATACAGAAAATTTGCGTTAAAAATATTAAGTAATGAAGAATTTGATTTTATCATTGTACTTCACTCACTGACGGGCGTTTTAATTGCGGATAAATTGAAAAGAAAATATGCCGGAAAATATATTTTTGATTACAGAGACTCAACATATGAGAGCTTTGCACCGTTTAAAAAAATTGTAGGGAGTCTTGTGGAGCACTCTTACGCCACATTTGTAAGCAGCGATGCTTTCAGGCGTTTTCTTCCTGAAAAGCAATCGTCAAAAATATATACATCCCATAATTTGCTGTCGGACTCCCTACTGCACCGTGATGAAAAAGAAAAATACGGTATTCCGTCCGATAAAATCAGAATAGCTTTTTGGGGATTTATCCGTCACGAAGAAATCAACCGTGAAATAATTAAAAAACTGGCAAATGATAATCGCTTTGAACTGCATTATTACGGCAGAGAGCAACAAACTGCGCTTAATCTAAAGGAATATGCAGCGCAATTGGATGCTGAAAATATCTTCTTTCACGGCGAGTACAAACCGAACGACAGATATATTTTTGTGAGAAATACAGATTTAATTCATAATATCTATAAGGACAATAATACAATGCTGGCAATGGGAAATAAGTATTATGACGGTATTATTTTTTATATACCTCAGCTTTGCATGAAAGGCTCGTTTATGGGTGAAAAATGCACTGAAAACGGCATAGGACTTGAATGTGATCCGTATGACAGCGATTTTGCCGATGCTGTCTTTTCCTTTTATAAAAGCCTTGATAGAAATGTTTTTTGTAAAAAATGCGATACCGAATTAAAAAAAATACTGTGTGAATACGAAAACGGTTATAAGGTGGTACATAAAATTGTCGGGAATTAGAGAAAGTTTTCAAAGGGCGGGAACTTTTAAAAAGGTATATTTGTATTGCTATCTTTTTATTTTAATATACATGGAATTCGGATATAAAATGGTAGTGGCGAACGGATTGTCCGGTAATGCAAGAACAATGATACTTTTATTATTTACTATGCCTGTCTTCTTTTTCAAAAAACAGGCATACCTTAATAAATCGAGTGTTTTTCTTTTTTTCTACTTGAGCATCGTGATAATGTTAAATGTAATGAGAGACAGCACTTATGAAAATTATATCTTGCTTTTTGTTCCGATATTTATCGGTTTTGTTATTTCGGCATTTATAAATATTAAAACAGTTATTTCGGTTTTTTCAAATATAATGTTTTTTCTCGCTGCATATTCACTTCTGATATTTGCGGTTGCACTTTTTTCCCCCGGAATTATAGTTCAATTGCCTGCGCTTGGAAATCGACTTGATACCGCCGCGATTGTTCATGACGCATTATTTGCCGTAGTTTTAAGTAATGCGGAAAATGTCAGAAATTACGGTATTGCGTGGGAACCCGGTGCATTTGCTTTACTTTTGTGTATTGCGGTTTTTTATGATATGAATATGCCGAAGAAGATACCCGTAAAAAAGGTTGTTGTAATGATGCTTGCAATAATAACGACATTTTCAACAATGGGTTATATTGTACTGGCAGCAATAGTTTTTTCTTCGCTTGGAAAAACAAAAGTAATGTCAAAGCATTCTTTGGGCGCTGTTTTAGGTGTTTTTGCATTGCTGATTTTGATTATTTATTTATTGCCCGATGAGTCAAGAGAACTTGTTTTTTCTAAATTGACAGGGCTATTTTCAGATAACGGCAGCAATGTTAGTTTTACAACACAAGCCCGTTTAAATGCCATTGAATATCCCTTGGAAGCATTCCTTTCCTCGCCTTTATTCGGCGTAGGGTATGATAAATTTTCCTATATAAACCGAACGCTTTGTAACGGTGTTGCAACAAATACCGTGATTAACTGGTTTGCGGTAATGGGTCTTTTTTTCGGTTTGCCGTGTATAGTAGGCTATCTCAGAACCGTGTTACAGGTTTCGAATTACGCCAAGCTTAATTTATTTGCAAAAATATTGATTATTGTCGCCTCGTTGCTTTTAATTTCTACCGAGAGTCTTCTAAGAATTTCACTTGTATATACAATTATTTTTTACGGATTCGGAAACAACAATTTCACAGAGGAGAATACTGAAGATGCGATTTCTCTACATTCTGGGAGCATACAAACCGAAAGCGTCCGCTAACGGCATTTGCTCTGAAAATATAATTGAGCAGCTGATTAAAGGGGGTCACAGCGTAACGGTTATTTCAAATGCGGCGCGCGGGGTGCCCGAATACAGCGTTCAGCCCGACGGAGTTGAAGTATATCGCGTTAAGCAAAGGCTTTATTTAAGGCTTAAAGAATACGGAGATGCCAAATCGGGCAGTGTAATCGGTAAGGTTGTTTTATCAGTCGCTTTCTGTATAAATAAATTACAGTTGTTTTTCACGGCTGCCTCGTGGCCGGTTATTTCATATTCTACCGTAAACCGTTTTAAAAAAGCGGCGCTCAAATTGTGTGAAAAAGAAAAATTCGACGCCGTAATATCGGTATATACCCCCATCGAATCGCTCCTTGCCGGCTTTGAGGTTAAAAAAAAGCATCCTGAAATTAAATTTTACCCATACTTTTTGGATTCGCTCGCATTCGGTTACGGTCCTAAATATTTCGGCAAGGAAAAGACTTTTTCACGCGGGATTGCAATTGAAAAAAAGATTTTTCCGTCAGCCGATAAAATTATACTTATGAAGTCAAGCGAGGATCAGCAGAAAAAATATAATTCCGAATTTTCGGATAAGCTTTGCTTTCTTGATATTCCCATGCTGAAGCAATGCAATACTTTGCAGGCAAAAACGGTAAAATCCCCGGATAAAATCAAGCTGCTGTTTGTAGGCTCCATATCGTCCGCTGTAAGAAATCCGTCTCCGCTTGTTTCTGCATTAGCAAAAACAAAAAACGAAAGGCTGTACTGCGAGTTTGTAGGCAATATAGATTGTCCGCAGAAGTTTGAGACCTTGAAAAAGGCTTTTGGAGAAAGGCTGACTTTTTCCGCATTTATGCCGCACGAACAGTTGTGCCGGAAACTGAACGAGGCGGATGTACTGCTTAATATAGGCAATCTTGTTTCAACTATGGTTCCGAGCAAAATATTTGAGTATATGTCCTACGGCAAACCGATAATCAGCACATATGAAATAGATAACGAACCGTCCGCCGAATATTTGCGCAGCTACCCATGTGCGCTTTTGCTTGACGGCAGAAACGCTCCCGAGGAAAATGCTTTGAAAATCGAAGAATTTATTGAAAATTCCGTGGGAAAACACACCGATTTCGACGAGCTTAAAAAGAAATTCATTTTAAACACACCCGAAGAATTTGTCCGCGCAATAGGAGAGAACGAAAATGACTGAGTATTTAATAAGCGGCGATAAAGAAAAATGCTGTGGTTGTTCTGCCTGCGTTCAGGCATGTCCCGTAAGCGCAATAACCTTTGCGCCCGATGACGAAGGATTTTTATATCCCGTGATTAACAAATCTCTTTGCGTCAAATGCGGAAGATGTAAACAGGTATGTCCGTATGACAGCGCTGTTTGCGAAAACGCTCCGTTAAAAACATATGCTATGATAAATCAAAACTCCGAGGAGCTTTTAAACAGCTCTTCTGGCGGCGCATTTATTGCGTTGGCAAACAGAATTATAAAAGACGGCGGGTTTGTCTGCGGTTGTATTTTTAATGAAGAACTGAAGGCAATACATATACTTTCGTCAAACAGCGCAGCCGTCAAAAAAATGCAGGGTTCAAAATATGTTCAGAGCGACCCCGGCGGGGTTTATGCGGAAATTAAGGATAAACTTGAAAACGGTAAGGCCGTGCTGTTTTCAGGAACTCCCTGTCAGGTTGACGGATTGAAAAAGTACTTAGGCAAGGAATATGCTATGCTTTATACCGCTGACCTTATATGCCACGGTGTGCCTAGTCCGCGGCTTTTGGCTGATTTTATTGAATCGGAAAAGGTCGGCGGGAAAAATATTACCGACATTAAATTCAGGGATAAGAAAAGAAACGGTTGGCGCTCTTGCGGAGCTGTTGAATTTTCAGACGGCAACAAAAAGAGAAAAAAGACAATTTCCCCATTTAACAACAGCTATTACCAGCTTTACTATTTGCTGAATAATGTTAGCCGCCCCTGCTGTTACTCCTGCAGGTATTCAAATACAAATCGTGTGGGGGATGTGACGATCGGAGATTACTGGAATATTGCAGATATTCTGCCCAAAATTGATACCTCGGGCGGAGTTTCTGCAGTGCTTGTGAATACCGAAAAAGGCGCCCGGCTTATTGAAAAAATACGCGACGGTGCAATGCTCACCGAAACGCCGCTTAAAGCGGCAGTTGCAGGAAACGGTAATCTTTCCGCTCCCTGTCAAAAGCCGGACAGCCGAGACGATATTTACAAAAGAATTGCCGAAAACGGGTACGCTGCCGTTGCCGAAAAGGAATGTCATTATAAAAGGATAATGCCGTTTATACGCCGACATATGCCGAAAGGATTAAAAACGGCACTTAAAAAAATACTTAAATGAGTGTGAAAAAATGAAAATTAAAATTATAACAATACACTCCATTCCGAATTTCGGCTCGGTATTTCAGTCTTACGCTTTGTGCCGATATTTAAAAAGCCGCGGTTTTAAGGATACTGAGCTGATCGATTATGAACCCCCTTATTTCAAAACGCGGACCTTGCGGGCGTTTGCGGGTAAAATGCTGAATTTCAAAAGCTATTGTAAAAGGAAAAGGAAGTTCCGTGCGTTTGTAGAAAAAAACATTCCCATAACAGGCAGAAAATTCAGCAGTTTACAGGAGCTTGAAAGCTATGATTTCAAAGCCGATGTATATATTGCCGGCGGAGATCAGCTTTGGAATGTTTACCACGATTGCGGAAAGGACGACGCCTATAAGCTGACATTTGCCCACGGTAAAAAAATATCATATGCCACAAGCCTTGGACAAACGGATTTCACCGACGCACAGCTTACGGAGCTTGCAGAAAAGCTCAAATCCTTTTCGTCGGTTTCGGTAAGGGAAGCAAGCTCGGTTAAGATGCTTGAAAGTAAAGGCATAAACGCTTTACAGTGCGTCGATCCCGTCTATTTACTGCCGGAGAACGAGTATGAGAAATTCGTAAAGCCTGTTAATCAGCCGAAATATATGATGGTGTATCTTGTCACGCCGTCGCCGCTGCTTGAACGGTGCATAAAATATCTTTCCGAAAAATACAGTCTAAAAGTAATTTTGTGCTCGGGATTTTCAAAAAAATGCACCTGCGATCAGTTTCTTAAGGATTTAGGACCCGATGAAATTTTAAGCTATATAAAAAATGCCGAAATAGTTTTATCGTCCTCGTTTCATGCAACTTCATTCTCGCTTATATTCAAAAAGCAATTTTTTACTATCTTACCTGATGAACACACTAACGAGCGTATTGTGGATATACTTAATATCCGAGGACTTTCGGACAGAATAATAACCGAAAATTCGGATATTAAAAACTCTCTTGACAGAATGATAGATTATTCCGTTCTTTCCGATTACGATATTCAGGTTCGGGCGTCAAAAGAATATTTGGAAAGGGCGCTTGAGGAATGATAAAAAGAATTATTTCAAAATTAAAAAATGCCGGCGATAACGATAAGATCGTTTACAAAAATGTATTAGGCGCTTTTTTGGTTAAGGGTGGGGCGCTTTTTGTTGCGCTTTATACACTTCCGGCTTATATAAAATTCTTTAATAACGATGAAGTCTTGGGACTCTGGTACACGATTTTGTCATTGCTTAACTGGATACTAAACTTCGATCTCGGCATAGGCAACGGGCTTAGAAATTATCTTTCATCATCGCTCTCACTCGGAAACCGCGGCGAAGTGAAAAAATATATCTCTTCTGCCTATTTCTCAATAGGCACAATCGTCTTGTTGCTTTCGGTTGCATTTCCGTTTGCCGTACATAATGTAAATCTCAACTCCGTGTTCAGCATAAGCCCCGATGATGTCACCCCGAGAGCGCTATATATATCCGCAATCATAGTGTTTATAGGCGTTATGCTTCAATTCTGGCTGAAACTTATAAATTCCGTACTGTATGCGCTGCAAAAATCATCCGTCAATAACTTTTTGGTTCTTTGCACAAATGTAATTATTTTGTTATTTGCTATGTTTTATCCGTCGGGCAGCAACAGTGAAAATATTATAATTATGGCTGTTGTGCATGCCGTTGCCGTTGCTCTGCCGCTGCTTGTCGCCTCGGGATTTGTTTTCCTCGGCAATTTGCGTTACGCATTCCCGCGGCTTAAATATGTATCTAAACCTTACATAAAGAAAGTTTTATGCCTCGGCGGAATGTTTTTCTTTGTTCAAATAGCTTATATGGTAATTATGAGTACAAACGAATTTTTAATAACACGAACTGCAGGCAACTCATATAATGTTGATTATCAGGCTTATTATAAGCTGTTTTCACTCGGCAGCACGGTGTTTGCACTTGCGCTTACACCGATATGGTCGGTTATAACAAAAGCTATGGCGGAAGGTAATTATCGCTGGATAAGAAGTACTTATAAAAAATTTATGGCTATTGCCTTTCTTTTCTGCTTGGGCGAATTTTTCATTGTTGCAATAATGTCTCCGCTTATGAAAATCTGGCTTGGGAAAAGCGGAATGCCGCATATCAGTTACCCCACGGGACTATTGTTTGCGTTGCTTGGATGTGCAATGATAATAAACAGCGTTCTTTCAAGCGTTGCAAACGGAATAGGCGAGTTAAAGACCCAGGCGCTTTGCTTCGGAATAGGCGCCGCGCTTAAAATACCCCTGTCGTACCTTTTGGTTAACCTCATAGGCTCATGGAACGGCGTTGTAATTGCAAATATAATTTGTATGGGTATTTACTGTATTATTCAACCAACGGTTTTGAATAAATATTTCGGCAAACACATTCACTGTCATTTAAAAACAGGAGGAAAATAAAATGTCATTATTTACAGGAAAAACTCTTTTGATCACAGGCGGAACGGGAAGTTTCGGCAATGCGGTGCTTAATCGCTTTCTTAACACAGATATAGGCGAGATACGCATTTTCTCAAGGGATGAGAAAAAGCAGGACGATATGCGCCACGAATTTCAAGCCAAAATGCCCGAGGTGTCCGATAAAATAAGTTTTTATATCGGCGATGTGCGCGATCTGCAATCGGTTAAAAACGCTATGCACGGGGTAGACTATATATTCCACGCCGCCGCTTTAAAACAGGTGCCTTCATGCGAATTTTTCCCTATTGAGGCTGTAAAAACAAATGTTATAGGAACCGAAAACGTTCTTACCGCCGCAATAGACGAGGGTGTTAAAACAGTCATCTGTCTGTCAACAGACAAGGCGGCGTACCCTGTAAATGCAATGGGAACGAGTAAGGCAATGATGGAAAAGGTCATTGTTGCGAAATCGCGTACGGTATCGCCGGAAAAGACGAAAATTTGCTGCACCCGCTACGGAAATGTTATGTGTTCGCGCGGCTCGGTTATACCGCTTTGGATAGAACAGATTCGCAACGGCGAACCCATAACCGTTACCGAACCCAGTATGACAAGATTTATTATGTCTCTTGATGAAGCGGTAGATCTTGTAGTTTTTGCTTTTGAACACGGTGAATCCGGCGATATCCTCGTTCAAAAGGCTCCCGCCTGCACAATTGAAACACAGGCAAAGGCGGTTTGCGAGTTGTTCGGCGGAAATCCTGAAAATATAAAGGTTATAGGTATCCGCCATGGTGAGAAAATGTACGAAACCTTACTTACAAATGAGGAATGTGCTCACGCAATAGATATGGGTGATTTTTACCGTGTTCCGTCGGATAAGCGCGGGCTTAATTATGATAAATTCTTCAGTCACGGCGATGTGACAAGAAATCCGCTTTCGGAATTTGACTCAAATAATACAGAGCTTTTGTCCGTTGAGCAAGTGAAAGAAAAACTTTTGACCTTAAAATACATACAGGAAGAACTCCAAAAATAATATAAGGCGGTGGAATGTTTATGCCCGATATACAACAAACCGGAATTTTATTGTTGCTTAAAAGCGCGCTTACAAATGAAAAATGTAAGCTGCCCGAAAATTTTGATTTTTCCAAAGGTATTAAGACGGCAAAAAGGCATAATGTCTCGGCTATTCTGTATTACGGAGCTGTTATAAGCGAGGTATCATGTAATACAAACGCATTGCAAGAGCTTTTTAATATAACCGCTCTCAGTATGTCTGTAAGTGAAAATCAAACATTTGAATTAGAACGCATATTTTCCGCATTTGAAGAAAAGGGCATAGACTATCTTCCTATAAAAGGAACCGTTCTGAAGAAACTTTATCCCAAACCTGAAATGAGGGTTATGGGCGATGCGGATATACTTATCAATCCGGAACAATACGATGTTATCTGCAGTACAATGGCATCTCTCGGATTTGAAAAAGGAACGGAAAGCGATCATGAAATTAAATGGCATAGCCATTCCCTTTATATTGAATTGCATAACCGAATAATCTCACCTAAGAGTCGTGATTATTTTGAATACTGGAAAAATCCATGGGAAAAAGCAATAAATGTAAGCGGTCACCGTTACAAATTTTCCGATGAAGACGATTTTATATATATTTTAACACACCTTGCAATTCATTACAGAGCCGGCGGAATCGGAATAAAGCATTTTACGGATATATTTGTCTATTTAAGATCCAAGCCCGAGCTTGACTTCGAATATATTGAGCGCGAACTGAAAAAAATCAGACTTTATGATTTTTTCTGTAACATTAAAAAACTTCTCAGTGTTTGGTTCGGTGAAGAAACAGGCGACGCCGTAACGGATTACATGACAGAATACATATTCAGCAGCGGTTGTTTCGGAACATATGAAAAAAATGCGTTGGCAAGCGCTGTGAAAAGCAAACAAAAGTTAGGTTCATCGAAAAAAGCACGCATAAGGGAAATTAAGAATGTGATTTTTTTGCCTTATAAAGGTATGTGTGCAAAATATCCTATACTTAAAAAAATGCCTTTTCTTCTTCCGTTTATGTGGATTATACGGATTTTTACGGTTTTATTATTCAAAAGAAAAAGGCTTGAAGCGCTTGACGTAAGAATAAATACCGTTACGGAAAAAAATATTGATGATTATCATTTATCATTAAGACTGGTCGGTCTTGATTTCAATTTCAAGGAGTAACAAATGAAGATACTTGTAACAGGCGCCAAAGGCTTTGTGGGTAAAAACCTTTGCGCGGCGCTAAAAAACATACGCGACGGTAAGGACAAAACCCGCTCACTAAAAATAGACGAAATTTTCGAATACGATATAGATACCGAAAAATCATTGCTTGACGGTTTCTGCAAAAATTCGGACTTTGTGTTTAACCTTGCGGGCGTAAACCGACCGAAAGAAACCGCCGAGTTTATGCAGGGCAATTTCGGGTTTGCCTCTACCCTGCTCGACGCTCTTAAAAAGCACAATAATAAATGCCCCGTAATGCTGTCAAGCTCTATTCAGGCGACCTTAATAGGACGGTATGACAGCGACTACGGCAGAAGCAAAAAAGCGGGGGAAGAACTGTTTTTTAAGTATTCCGAGGAAACAGGCGCAAAGGTGCTGGTTTACCGTTTCCCGAACCTGTTCGGCAAATGGTGCAGACCAAACTACAACAGCGCCGTTGCCACCTTCTGCAACAATACCGCAAACGACCTACCCATAACCGTAAATGACCGAAACACCATGCTTGAACTGCTTTACATAGACGATTTGGTTGCCGAAATGCTTGACGCGCTTGAAGCAAAGGAGCATCACTGCGAGTTTGACGGAATAAACACCGTATTTACCGAAAACGGAAAATACTGCGCCGTACCGACAACCCATAAAGTGACGCTCGGCGAAATCGAGGATTTGTTGGAGCAGTTTAAAAATCAGCCGAAAACGCTTTTAATGCCCGAAATACCGAATAATTCCTTTGCAAAAAAGCTGTATTCAACCTATCTTTCGTATTTGCCGAAGAGTAAGGTCAGCTTTCCGCTTAAAATGAATATTGACGAACGCGGCAGTTTTACCGAACTGCTTAAAACCGCAAACTGCGGGCAGTTCAGCGTTAATATTTCAAAACCCGGAATTACAAAGGGTCAGCACTGGCATAACTCCAAGTGGGAATTTTTTATTGTGGTATCGGGTCACGGACTTATTGAGGAACGGAAAATCGGCAGCGACGAGGTTTTGCGCTTTGAGGTCACGGGCAAAAAAATAGAAGCAATACATATGCTGCCGGGCTACACCCACAATATAATAAATCTTTCAAATACGGAAGACCTTGTAACTTTTATGTGGGCTAACGAACAGTTTGACCCAAGCCACCCCGACACTTATTTTGAGAAGGTGTAAAAAAATGGATATTAAAACCGATTACAGCGATATTAAGTTTAAAAATAACGGCAAATTAAAGCTCTTAATAATCGTAGGTACTCGCCCCGAGATAATTAGACTGGCGGCGGTAATAAACAAATGCCGTGAATATTTTGACTGCATATTAGCGCACACGGGGCAGAACTACGATTACAACCTTAACGGCGTGTTCTTTAAAGACCTGAAACTTAAAGACCCAGAGGTATATATGGACGCGGTAGGCGACGATTTAGGCGCTACCGTGGGCAATATAATAAACTGCTCGTATAAGCTGATGAATGAGATAAAGCCCGACGCGCTTTTAATTTTGGGAGACACAAACTCCTGCCTTTCGGCTATTGCGGCTAAAAGACTGCACATTCCGATTTTCCATATGGAAGCTGGCAACCGCTGCAAGGATGAATGTCTGCCTGAGGAGACTAACAGACGGATTGTAGATATTATTTCGGATGTTAATATGGCATATTCCGAGCACGCGCGCCGCTATCTTGCCGAGTGCGGACTGCCGAAAGAGCGCACATATGTTACAGGCTCACCTATGGCGGAGGTACTGCATCAAAACTTAGAGGAAATAAAGCAATCCGATATTCTTAATAAGCTTAATTTAGAACCTAAAAAGTATATTCTGCTTTCTGCTCACAGGGAAGAAAATATCGATACCGAAAAAAACTTTTTATCGCTCTTTACGGCTATAAACAGGCTTGCCGAGAAGTATGATATGCCGATACTGTATTCCTGCCACCCGCGCTCCAAAAAGAGACTGGAGCAAAGCGGCTTTAAGCTTGACAAGAGGGTTATACAGCATGAGCCGCTCGGCTTCCACGACTATAATAAACTGCAGATGAACGCTTTTTGCGTTGTATCCGACAGCGGCACTCTGCCTGAAGAAAGCAGTTTCTTTACGAGCATCGGAAATCCGTTCCCGGCTGTATGCATACGCACCTCTACCGAACGCCCCGAGGCGCTTGACAAGGCTTGCTTTATACTGGCGGGCATTGACGAAAAGAGCCTTTTACAGGCGGTTACAACCGCAATAGATATGAACGAAAACGGCGATATAGGCACACCCGTTCCCAACTACACCGACGAAAATGTTTCAACTAAGGTTGTAAAGATAATTCAGTCCTACACAGGTGTTGTTAACAAAATGGTGTGGAGGAAAAATTGATAAGGCTTATTAAGTTGCATTTTTGCAGCTCATTTTCGTGGTGTTAGCTTAGAAACAAGATTGATAAATTTCTGCGTTCTGAGAGGAACTTGCGCTGACGCGAAAATTCCTCTCAGAACCCCTCGGTTTCTGTATAATATTTTTCTTAATATCAAGTAAAACATTATAGCTAAACACATCATAGCTTGACCTTTTAAGTACATTTATAAATAACTGACTTTTATTATCCATGACATTATTTAAAACGTCATGGTTTTTCTGTTTTTATAGCGAAAACGGCACACTTAAAAAGCTTATCAAGCTCACATATCCGAATAATAGTTTTACCGTGTTCACCCCAATTTGCCACAACGCCGAAAGCCATATGCTCAAAATTATCATCCTCAAAAAATATCCCTTTCAGGTTGTTGATGACAAGATTAACGGCACGGTTCGAGGTGTCCCAAACCTGTTTATTATTAGTTCCTCGCGGCGTTATAATATCTATTAAAACAAATGCTCTTTTATATTTGGGTATTCCCGTTTCGCTTTCTTTTTTAATGGCATTATGTATCATACTTACCCAATGTTCTTCAACGGCAGCAGTCAATTCTTTCAAGGCGGGCAACGGCTCATTTATCACAAGCTCAATCATATCTTTTCTAATGGGTCTTATTTGTTTCGGTGCTTTTGTCTCGGTTTTTTCCTCATAAATAAATTGTCGGTTGTCATAGATAACCGAAATAAGCTGACTGCGCAGGCGCAATGTTTGTTCGTAAGCCTTCTGAAGATTTTGTATATCGTATATATCACTTTGTTTTAATAGTTTTTCTATGCTGTTAAGAGTTTTAGTCAAATCCAAATTCATAAATTGTCTCCTTTTTTGAACCGATAACATCGGGGTACATCTTCAAAATTTTTAAATCATTTTTATGCTTAACAATCGTATATTGTGTATTTAATATTATATGCTCGGATTTCTTTGCCATCTCATTATCAAGCTTTGCAGCAGAAAAGAAATATACAAGCTTCAGTAAATCAAAATCCGGATTTATGAAATAACGTATAGGCCAAATTTCGATATCACCGAGCTTTGGGTCGTTCAATCTTCTGCCGTTCTCGATCGTATGCTCAATTATGTATTCTTCATTATATATCAATTTGAGTTTTTCTTTAACGGAGCTTTGCTCCACGAGATAAATGTGCTCATACTGCGTACGCAATTTGATGGGTGATCTCGAAAAGCGCACCGGTTTTTTACGCTCTGTGTATTCTGCATTCAACAACGTTTTTCTATTCCACATTGTTTGTCGGATAATATTTTCCGCAATAACATTTCTTTTTCCGTCATCACATATAAATATCATACCGTTGGCTTTAGTTTCATAATCGCCGTATTTGCTGTAAAATAATGAGCTTTCTGCTCTGACCTGCCATTCAATACATCCGTCGCCTATATCATAAACAGCGTATTTTTTACCGTAACCGACCAACATTCCCGTAAAGCGAGTTGTAGATAATATCCCATGTGCAATATTGCGCCAACAGGCTGAGGGTATGAATGTCGGTTTTCGATTATCGGGCAGTTCTCCCGAGATAACAATACCGCAGCTTTCCATCAGTGCCGCCGTTTTTGATACTTGATGAATGCGTTTCCTTGTTTGTTCGTTTCCACCGTCTGAAATTAGCTGTTTCTCGTCCGGAAATAAATTTTCCCTTTATTAAGCACTGTAACAATATTATCTTTGTTTTTCGCTATATAGTTGTTTTTTGTGAGCGGTCTAAAAGCATAAGACAAAGCAATCTCATCCTTTTCATCCTGTGTACTTAATACTTTAAGACAATTTTCATAATCTAAAATATTAAACCGAATTAAATGTCGAATAAGCCTTAATTGATTATCATGTAATTTCATTAAAAACCTCCTATAATAAAAAATATCAGGTGATACGAATGTCTGCGAAACGACATACATATCACCTAACTGTTATCTTTTTCTGCCTCATCTATCTGTTTTTCTCCTGATTATTTCTGTTATCAATTATATATTGGGCAGTTCACCGTTAAGATAGGCAATCATTCTTTCTGTATAAATACGGGCATATTTCTGACTCGTGCTTATATTAGCGCCTATCGATGCAAAAGGCTCCCGATTATCTGCTATGAGTTTTGATAACTGTCTGGGAGACACACCCAAATACTTGGATGCTTCTTTTAACGGTATATGATTAGGGTACTTTTCCCTTAGCATATCAGCCGTTTTTGCGTTCACTAACATTTTCTCCTTTCTCCATGCGCCACTTTTCAAATGCAAGTTGATTATTATTGTCTTTGTAAAAATATGTAATTGCATTTAAAAAATCGGCACACAGCAATTTCTTTTCCGTTAAAGGAATTTTTTTCGGAACGATCCGAACCGTATCAGTTGTTTTTATCACCTCCACATATTTTTTTCGTGACTTTTTGCGATCGTTTAAAATTCTGTGATTGATTGTATTATATCAGCTTGCGTTCAAAAAATCAAGCATTTAGGGATTTTTCTCCGTTTTGCAATATAATTCTTGATTTTGTTGACTTAATGCGCTATAATGTGCTTACAGAAGTCAAAAATGGGGTTGCTATTTGTGGATGAAAATAAGAAAGTAATACCTGAAGACCTACCGCCGATAGAAGTACACTATGCCACATTCGGCGAAAGAATACGCGAAATCAGAAGAGAACGCGGATTAACGCAAAGCGAATTTGCAAGAATTTTAGGCACTTCAAAACAAATCCTAAGCCGATACGAGCTTGAACAGTGTTCGCCGAAAATCGAACAGGTCACAAAGTATGCAAAAAAATTAAGGGTATCCGTTGATTATCTTTTGGGTGATACCGAAAGCGAAGCTGCATACAATGCGTTTGTCTCGGAAAATTCGGAAAAACCCTTTTACAGAATTTTTATTGATGTAACAATGGAAATGGGTCTTGATATAGCTGGGATTGTGAGGGTAACCGGGCTCACTGATAACCAAGTGCGTATCATTATTGTCAAAAGAATGAAAGAGGCGCCGCTTCCGTTGGCAATGCGTTTATCGAAGACATTGGGCGTTCCGATTGAAACCTGGACCGGACAAAAGATATACACGCCGTCTAAAATTTCAATAGACGCTTTCGAGGTTGCCCGAGCATATGATATGGCAAGCTTGAAAGACCGAAATATTACACGGTTAGCGCTTAATTTGGAAACAGTTAAGGAGTAAAACGAAATATGAAGGCTGTCGTTTATGCCCGCTTTTCAAGCCATAGGCAATGAGAACAATCTATTAAGGGGCAGGTTGCCGAGACTATCCCCGATACGCCGGAGGGCATAATTTTAGAATCGGTAATTGAGGGTATGGCGGCATATTATTCGGAACAGCTCTCGCAAAATATAAAAAGAGGTCAGCGGACGAGTGCAATGAAAGCGCAAAGCACAGGCGGAAACCGACCGTTAGGTTATTTAACAGGTCCTGATAAGAAATTTATTATAGACCCTGAAACCGCTCCGACGGTTAAATTGGTATATGAGCTTTATGCACAGGGAAAGACTGTTGCACAAATCGTCGATGAGCTTAACAGCCGAGGATTGCGAAACCTACGCGGTCGTCCGTTTACCCACAACAGTTTACGCACCGTACTGAAAAATGAAAAATATATCGGCGTTTACACTTACAATGATGAAATAAGGTTAGAAAACGCTATACCGCCTATAATTGACTAAGAAACGTTTGATAAGGTTCAGGAAATGCTAAAATATAATCAGCGTTTCTCCGCACATAAAAATCCCAAAACAGATTATATACTGAGCGGTAAACTGTTTTGCGGAAAATGCGGCGAAATGATGGTAGGAGTGTGAGGTACCAGCCGCCACGGAACAAGGCACTATTATTATGAATGCTGTAACAAAAGGAAAAAGCTGTGAAATAAAAAATCTGTCCGCAAGCCTTGGATTGAAAATGTTGTTTTAGACTATATAGCAGGTCTGCTTAAAGATAAAGAACTGTTGGACTTTATTGCAGAAAATACTTAACAATACTACATTAAACAAAATACCGAAACATCATACACCAAGGCATTACGCAAAGCCTTAAAGGATACCGAAAAATCCATAGCCAACTTGGTGAGGGCAATTGAGCAAGGAATTTTTAACGAAGCCACAAAAAAACGTATGGATGAGCTTGAAGAACAAAAATCAGAGCTTGAAGCTGCATTGGCGGCATCTAAGCTTAAAGAGGACTTAGGTCTGACCAAGGAAAAAATACTGTACTTTCTATATAGGTTTGCCGATATGGATTATACGGATATTAATTGCCAAAAACGCTTGATTAAGACCTTTATAAATTCAGTTTTTGTTTATGATGATAAGATAGTTTTAATGTTCAATTATTCGGGAGATGACCGAATTGTTACTTTAAAGGAGATTGACGGCGGATTACAGCACGGCGTTCGGATGCCGCATTTAATGTGGGGCCATTGAACAGCAGACCTTAACGGTTTGCTGTTTTTTTATTAACAGAGCAAACTTCGGCGGGATTCGAACAAGGCGTAAAAAAACAGTCCGGCGGACTGTTTTTTAGCCGCGGCAACGAGCGTCAGCGAGGCGATAGGCGCGGACAGCGCCGGGACAAAATCCCTTCAGGCGCGCCAACCGAAAAAGTCGCTTGATGTAAATCGAGTGGCTTTTTTGTTTGTATTATTCAATTTCATTAAAACAAACTTTTAAAAATGTCGGTGAATGTCGTATTTGAAACAGTTATAATTATATTGCCTGAACGAAAGAGAGGTGATATAATTGAGTTACATAAGAGCCAAAAGAACCGGAGTGGGTTAAATGGATTCACAGAAACTTAAGCGAAAATCATTGCCCTGAATGTTTAAAGCTTGACGGTTGTTATTTTTTGAAAGAAAAAGCACCAAAGCATCCGCATCACCCTTATTGCCATTGCCTTTTAAATTCCATATCTTATAATACCGTTTTAAAAAATGCAAAAGCAAAAAGCTCAATTAATAAATATGTCGGTTATTTGTTTTCATCCAAATACTTTGAAAAAAACGGTAAAGACGGTTTATTTATGGTTTGGGGATTTTCTGTCGGGGACTCTGAATATCTTTTGTATGAAAACGAAAAGCAAGCTCTTGAAAAATATGTTAACGGTGATTACAAATTGGGTAAGCTTGATGAATATGGGCAAAGAATAAGCATAAAATGTGAAATTTCCAGAAAAGATACTGGCAAAACAATTTCATATATGACAGGTTGGATGGTTTATCCAAACGGAGAAATCAGATTAAACACACCATATGGAGGTAAATAGAAATGAAAATCATGGACGAAGTTGAAGTGATTGCCGAAAAGGATAAATATGCAAAACACGGTGTACATAAAGGTATGCAAGGTGTAATTTGGGACGAAAGGAAAATTAACGGTTCATGGCTTGTTTTGATTCCTCAATACGGAACAAAAAAAGATATTGCGGAAATCGGTATAAAGGAAGAAGATTTGAAACTCGTCCTAAACGGTATAAATGTAAAAATTAACGGAAAAATTAAAAAGCAGTTTGAAAACAGTGAAAGTCATTAGGTATCTTAATTGCACCCACAAGCCAATAAATAAGAATGCATTGCAAAATGCAGTCTTATTTTTTTATCTGAAAAAAGAAGGGATTCGAACCGGACTGTTTTTTAGCCGCGGCAACGAGCGCCAGCGAGGCGATAGGCACGGCAGTGCCGGGATAAAATCCCTTCAGGCGGGCCAAAAAAGGACTTAGCATACACTAAGTCCTTTTTTCAATAAAATTTGTTCATACGGAATGGGTAAAATATCCTTGATATTAAATTTTTGGCTTTTCCAAATATGAAATATACCCAAAGCACATGAAGAACAAATTTTATTCCACTTTCTGCGAAGCAATAAATTATTTCATATCGCATAACGATATTTAATTAAATAAAAATCAACAACTATTTTTATGCTCCGGACGGCGTTTTTGATAAACAATTCGTATTTTTTGGTTGAAATTTAATAATTTTATGGTATAATAATTTGTACGCAAAATTTGCGGCAATATAAAAGCAACAGCAAAACTGCGCGGAATTCTGTCCCGCTATGCTTGAAAGGAATGCTGATATATGGCTTTAAGAAAAGCATTGAACAATGTTCTCGGCTTTTTTACAAATACTGTACCTGAATTTTTTAAAAATAATTTTGAAGTTTCTTCAACCAAACTCTCGAAGATAACAGGCGCTTCAATATGCGTGATAACGCTTATCGCCGTAATTCTTGATGTTAACGCATACACATCGCAGGATTTTTCCGCAAAATGGATACTTCTCGCGGCAACACTTTTAAGCACATTTGTTTTAGGTCTGACTGCGGCCTATACCGTAAAAATCAAAAACGACCTGCTTAATAAAATATGGCATCTTCTGTTTTTATTGCTTATGCCGTTTGTAACGATAACTATGACGGAATGCCTTAACAATGTGTTTATTTACAATATGACATATTTGGGATTTCTCGGGAATTATCTGCTTATTATAATCCTTTATTTCTTGGTCTTTGCGCTTTCGGGAAGTATCAGGCTTCCCCTGCTTATCATAAATCCCATACTTTTCGGACTTGCCGTTGCACACAGCTATATTATGGACTTCAGAGGCACTCCGTTTTTACCGATGGATTTTTTGAGCATAAAAACCGCTGCGGGTGTTGCGAATACATACAACTACACCCCTACCTACAAGGTAATGACGGCGTCTATGATATTCATTTTCACGATAATTCTCGGCGTGAAAATGAGAACTCCTAAATACAACACTTTAACAAAGGTAATTTCGCGCGCATTTGCAGGCACATTTTCATCCGTGCTGCTTATACTCTTCTATTTTACAAGCGTTTTCGCCAATGCGGGCGTGCGTCCCGATTTCTGGAATCAGACAAGAGGATACCACAATTACGGCTTTGCTTTTAACTTTTTCTGTAACACTAAATATCTGTATATGTCGGAGCCGAGCAACTATAACCCCGACGAAATCAAGAACTATGTAAACAGCGTGGTTGACAAAAACAGTTCCGACACCGACAGCACAAAAGGCGGCGATGATTATACTAAGCCTAATATAATCTGCATAATGAACGAGTCGCTTTCCGACCTTCAGGTGCTCGGAAATCTTACCACAAACGAAGATTATATGCCGTTTATGCACAGCCTTACAAAAAACACGATAAAGGGTAATTTATATGTACCTGTAATAGGCGCAGGTACTTCAAATACGGAATTTGAGTTTTTGACCGGTCACACCACCGCATTTTTGCCGTCGGGCAGCAACGCATATATGCTGTATATTAAAAATCCGCTGGCGTCGCTTGTGTCTACCCTGAAAGCCCAAAGCTATTCTGCCCTCGCACTTCATCCGTATTACGCGGTAGGCTGGAACCGCACCGATGTTTATAAATATATGGGCTTTAACAAATTTGTCAGCCTTGAAAATATAATGGATATTTCACTTATGAGGGAATATCAGGCGAACGGCAGCGACCCGAATTATTTACAGCAGCGTGTTGAAGAAGTATATCCGGGTGAAAATATGCTCATCCGTCAGTATATAAGCGATTCATACGATTATAAGCTACTTATAAAGGATTACGAGCAAAGGGATAAGTCCACACCGTATTTTGCGTTCAATGTTACTATGCAGAATCACGGCGGATATACCACAAGCTGTGTTAATTTTGACGAGAGTATTTACGCCACCTCTGTTTCGAAAAATTATATAAAAGCAAACAAATACCTCTCGCTTGTAAAGGCAAGCGACAATGCCTTTAAGGAACTGATTGAGTATTTCAGCACCGTTAAGGAGCCTACGGTTATTTGTATGTTCGGCGACCATCAGCCGTCGGTTGAAACAGAGTTTATATGCGAAGTGCTCGGTGTTGACAGCCTTTCGGGTCTTACTCCCCAACAGGAGCAAAGCCGCCATATTACCCCGTTCATTATATGGGCAAATTACGACATAGGCGAACAGCAGATAGACCGGCTTAGCGCAAATTATCTATCCTCGCTTGTGCTTAAGACTGCCGGAGTTAAGCTTTCGGAATACAATGAGTATCTGTTAAAGCTTTCGAAGACTCTGCCCGTAATAGACACCGTGGGTTATATAGACAACGAAAACAATTACTATAAGTGGAGCGATGTTTCACCATACAGTCATTTGCTTGACGAGTACGAGAAAATTCAGTACAACAATATTTTTGACCAAAAGAATATTGACAGGGATGTATTCTATATAAACGGCTATGTCACCGAAGTGACTGAGGACGAAAGCTCCTCATCGGAGAACGAATAATGCGTAACACTACCCTATGCCACATTGAAAAAGACGGATGCTACCTTATGCTCCACCGCATAAAAAAGGAAAATGACCTTAACCGTGACAAATGGGTCGGCATAGGCGGTAAATTCGAGGATAAGGAAAGTCCCGAGGAATGTAATCTCCGTGAGGTATACGAAGAAACAGGGCTTACTCTTAAAGGTGCGGAATACCGAGGAATCGTAACATTTGTGTCTGACAAATGGGAGACCGAATATATGCATATTTTTTATTCCGACAGCTTTTCGGGAGAAGTTAAGGATTGCGATGAAGGCGTACTTGAATGGGTCAAAAAGGAACGGCTCTTTTCCCTGCCTGTTTGGGAGGGCGACAAGATATTTCTTCGCTTACTCGAAGAAAATGCACCTTTCTTTTCGTTAAAGCTTGAATATAAGGGCGATACCCTTTTAAAAGCAGTCTTAAACGGTAAAATATTAGATATCAAATCAGGTGTGCTATGAATATTTGCGTATACGGCGCTTCAAGCAGCGTTATAGCCGGTGTATATATAAAACCGGTGGAGATTTTAGGAACAAAGCTCGCCGACAGAGGTCATACCCTTATTTTCGGCGGCGGTAAGCACGGACTTATGGGTGCTGCCGCGCGCGGCGTAAAAACCGGCGGCGGCAAAATAATCGGCGTAGTGCCGGAATTTCTTGCTTCAGGCGGGGTTATATACGAGGAATGTGACGAAGTAATATACACTGAAACTATGCGCGAACGCAAAGCGGTCATGGAATCAAAGGCAGACGCCTTTGTAATCACTCCGGGCGGACCCGGTACGCTTGACGAATTTTTTGAAATTTTCACGCTTAAACAGCTCGGCAGACATTCAAAACCGATAGCTGTTCTTAATACCTGCGGATATTACGATGATTTGATAAAACAGCTCCGCTCCTCTGTGCTCAAGCACTTTATATCGCCCGATAATTTAAAGCTGTTTGCGGTATTTGACTCGCAGGACAAGCTGCTTGACTATCTTGAGGCAAATCCGACAGCGGACTTTGTGACCGAGGAACTCAGATACACCGCAAAGGAGACGGAATAAAAGTTTTTTTCTTATTTAAAAAACTTTTTATTGACATAGGTACAGGCTTTGAGTTATAATTTATACTCGATAGGTTATGGCTTCTTGTCAGGACTTTGTATTTCGGTCCGCATAACCGCCAACATACTGATTCAAGGAGGTTTCGCAAATGAAAAGGACATATCAGCCTAAGAAGCTCCACAGAAAAAAGGAGCACGGCTTTTTAAAGAGAATGGCAACATCCAACGGCCGCAAGGTTCTCGCAAGACGCAGAGCTAAGGGCAGAAAGCAGTTGACATACTAAAGCCACTTCACCGTGGCTTTTCCTTTTATAATGATTAATGAGCTTCGGCGCTGTTCTGTCATTATTATAAGCGTTAAGCCTGCGGTTGCCCGTTTTACGGGGTTGACCCGATTATTTTCTTTCGGGCGTGATACTGACAGTTATGAAGAAAAAACTAATTAAAATCAAGGAAAATTATATTTTCCGCCGTGCATACAATAAGGGCAAGGCTTTTGTTTCACCCTATTTTGTTGTGTATGTAATGAAAAACCGTTACGGTGTGCGGCTTGGGATAACAGCGGGGAAAAAGCTCGGCGGCGCCGTACAGCGCAACCGCGCAAAGCGTGTTGTGTATGCCGCATTCCGCGAATGTCTGCCTGCCTTAAAAGACGGGTACGACTTTGTAATCGTAGCAAGAACGAAAATACTGACTATTAAAAGCACTGCCGCCGCCGCGTCTATGAAGAAACTGCTTAACGACGCCGGCGTTACGGAAAAGACTCAGACAGATGAAAAAGCTGTTAATTCGAATAATTAGGTTTTATCAAAAAAATATTTCTCCCGTCAAGATGCCGTGCTGCCGATTTACCCCGACCTGTTCAGCCTATGCTATTGAGGCGATAGAAAAAAGGGGTGTAATAGTCGGCTCCGTGCTCGCTTTGCGGCGCATTTTGCGTTGCAATCCGCTTTGCAAGGGCGGATATGACCCCGTACCCGAAAGACGGGTGCGCACAAAAAACAAAAAATAACCGTTGCCGTGTTTTCGGCACGAATGGACGGTGTATAAATGCAAACACTATTTAATATTATAAACATTCCTTTCGGCTGGGCGCTTGAATTTTTGTCCGGTCTTTTCGGCGGCAATTTTGCCGCTGCGGTTTTTATGTTTACACTGCTTATCAATGTCCTGCTTATACCGCTGAGCATTAAAAGCCAAAAATCCTCGGTGCAGCAGACCCGTATAAAACCGAAGCTTGATGAATTAAGGAAAAAATACGGTGATGACAAGCAAAAGTATAACGAGGCTATGCAAAAGCTTTACCAAGAGGAAGGCGTGTCGCTCTCGGGCGGCTGTCTGCCGATGGTATTGCGCCTTGTCTTGATGATGAGCATTTACTACCTCATTATGTCTCCCCTTACCTATCTTGTACACATAGATTCGTCTGTAATATCCGAAGCGGCAAAACAGATCGGCACAACAGCCAACGCCCGCGCGGAGCTTCAGATAATCGAGGCTGTAAGAAACGGAACGATTGATTTTCCGCAGATTGCTGATAAGCTCGGTGCCATAGATTTCAACTTTTTCGGAATAGACCTTACTCAGACCCCGAAATTTTCGTTTGATATCTTCCACGACGCTCAGCCTATCTGGATAATGCCTATAATAGCCTTTTTGGCTCAGATGCTTACAAGTGCGATTTCGCTTGTAATGCAAAAGAAGATAAACCCGGATTCTCCCAATATGGCGGGAATGATGCTTACCATGCCCCTGCTTTCACTGTTTATCGGCTTTACACTTCCGGGCGGCGTTGCGTTCTATTGGGCGTGTTCTTCTCTTATCGGCGGTCTTATTCAAGTCGGCGTTCAGCAGTTCTACGGACCGCAAAAGATGCTTTCCCGCGAAAGGCTCAAGGAGCTCAATAAGCAATGTGATTTTGAAGCATCGCAGTTAAAGAAAATAAAGGGCACTGCGGAAGAATAATGCCCCTGAAAATACAAAAGGAGGATAAACTTGATTAAAGAAGCAAGAGGCTTCGGTTCAACAATAGACGAAGCAAAGGAAAGAGCCATAGCAGATCTCAATATGTCGGAAGACGCAGACATACAGTTTGAAGTAATTTCAACGCCGAAAAAGAAAACATTAGGACTTTTCGGCGGACGTATGGCAGAGGTTCGTGTGTTTGTGGAGTTGCCGGACGAAAAGCCTGCCGCACGCAAAAAGAGCCGTCCTCAGAAAAATGATAAACAGCCTGTCCGTCAGGAAAAACCGCAGGCAAAGCCTGTAACTAAGGCAAAGGAATCCGCTCCCGTAAAAAAATCGGTTCCCGAATACGGAGAAACCGTAAGCGCGGATTCCGTTTCGCCCGACTCCAAGGCAGGAAGAGCGATCTCTTACTTAAAATCCATACTTAAGAGCCTCGGCTGTGAGGATACCGAAATTAAAATTGCCGAAAAAGATAATTCCGCTCTCATAGAGCTTAACGGCGAAGGTCTCGGCGTGGTTATCGGTCACAGAGGCGAAACACTTGATTCTCTCCAGTATCTTGCTGGTCTTGCCGCAAGCAACGGCGGAGGATACTACAAGGTTACGCTTGATATAGGCAATTACCGTGAAAAGAGAGAGGAAGCTCTTAAGGGACTTGCAAAGCGTATTTCCGATCAAGTTTTAAAAACCGGCAAATGCCACAGTCTTGAACCTATGAACCCCTATGAACGCCGAATAATACACACTACCGTTCAGTCTATTGACGGAGTTATATCGGGTTCCTTCGGCGAGGGTCCCGCACGATATGTCGTTATAGGCATTGAGGGCAAGGAATTAAGACCGTTACGAAGAGACAACAGAAGAAGAGACGGCTACTCACGCCGCGCTCCCCAATCAAAGCAAATACCGGTTAATGACCCGTCCCGTGAGCCGAAGCGCGACAGCGACGCTCCACTGTACGGCAAAATAAACTAACAGAATACAGATTTTTTCACTGACGGATTACGGTTTTCCCTATATCCGTCAATTTTTTAATTATAAATTGACAAAATAGCATATTATGTATATAATACTATATGTTGCTTATATTACTTAGTATATACGCAACGGATTGAAACGGATTGTCAGGATAAACTATATATAAATCTTATGTGACTGGGAGTGCCTTATTTGGAGAAATTCGTAATTAAAGGCGGCAATGCTCTTAAAGGCGAGGTTCGCATAAGCGGCGCCAAAAACGCGGCTGTCGCTATACTTCCGGCAGTTTTGCTGTCAGACGAGCCATGTCTTATTGAAAACCTACCAAACATATCCGATGTTGCAACACTTTTAAAAACTATGCATTCATTGGGAGCGCAGATTAAACCTATAAATAAATCAAGCGTGGAAATCGATCCTCGCCATGTAAACTCCTTCGTTGTTACAAAAAAGATGGCTGAGGGAATGAGAGCGTCAAGCTATTTTCTGGGCGCTTTGCTCGGCCGTATGCAGAGAGCAAGAGTAGCTCCTCCCGGAGGTTGTGATTTCGGCGTTCGGCCTATCGACCAGCACATTAAGGGCTTTGAGGCCTTAGGAGCTAAAATGACCATTGAAAACGGTATGGTAGACGCAAAAGCACAGCGTTTAACAGGCTGTTCTATATACCTTGATGTTGTTTCGGTGGGCGCTACGATAAATATAATGCTCGCCGCGGTAAAGGCGTCCGGTCTTACGGTTATAGAAAACGCCGCCCGTGAGCCGCATATTGTTGACCTTGCGAATTTTCTTAACTCAATGGGTGCCGACATTATGGGTGCCGGCACAAGCGTTATTAAAATACGGGGCGTCAAGCATATGCACGGAACATCTTACAGCATAATCCCCGACCAGATTGAAGCGGGTACCTATATGGCGGCGGCAGTCGCTACAATGGGCGATGTTCTTGTTACAAATGTAACTCCCAAACACCTTGAATCAATAATAGCAAAACTTGTTGAGACCGGCGCTAAGGTAACCGAATATGATGAAGCCGTAAGGGTTCAGATGACCCATCGCCCTCATAAATGCAATATCAAAACTATGCCGCACCCTGGTTTCCCAACGGATATGCAGCCCCAGATCGCAGTGCTTTTAAGCATTGCCGAGGGTACAAGTATAATTACCGAGGGCGTTTGGGACAGTCGCTTCAGATATGTCGAACAGCTCACCTTGATGGGTGCGGATATACAGGTTGACGGTAAGATGGCGGTTATAACCGGTGTTGAAGAACTGCACTCCTCTCCTGTAAGAGCCGTGGATCTCCGTGCAGGAGCCGCAATGATAATCGCGGGACTTGTGGCTGACGGAGTAACCGAGATTGAAGAAATCGACCATATCGACAGAGGCTACGAAGATGTTGTTGAAAAGTTTTCGGGTCTCGGGGCTGATATAAAGCGTGTAAATGTACCGGACAATGTTCCGATTTTAAAACAAGCTTAACAGCTATTAAAGCAATTTAAACCGATATTACAGCGAAGTGCAATCAAAAAGTTTTGCTGTAATGTCGGTTTTTTCAGAAAGGAATTTTAAATGTCAAGAATATGTCCGCTTTTCAGCGGCTCCTCGGGAAACAGCACCTACATAGCGTCCGAATGCGGTTCGCTTCTTATTGACATCGGAGTCTCCTTCCGTGCGGTCACGGCGGCTCTTAATGCCGTCGGCGGCAGTCCCGAAGAAATTTCCGCAGTTTTAATCACGCACGAGCATACCGACCATATTAAGGGTCTTAAGACCCTTTTAAAGCATATTAAAGTACCGGTGCTTGCGTCTGAAGCTACATTGAACACGCTTGTTTCCCTTGATATTATACCTCCGGGGACAGAAGTGCTATCACTTGATGAAGGCAACGAAGCAGAGCTTTGCGGTTTCGGAATAACCCGTTTCCCCACCCTGCACGATTGCGCAGGCTCAAGCGGTTATTCGGTTCGCACGGCGGACGGAAGAAAAATATCCGTCTGCACCGATCTCGGCAGGGTTACCGATTCGGTAAGGTCGGCAATTTCGGGCAGTGATGTAATTTTAATAGAGTCAAACCATGATATTGATATGTTAAAAAAGGGGCCTTACCCCCCTGCCCTTAAAATGCGTATTCTTTCGGACAACGGCCATATTTCGAACAATGCCTGTGCCGCCGAATTGCCGAACCTGCTGAAAAACGGAACAAGAAGATTTATTCTCGGGCATCTGAGCCGTAAAAACAACAGTCCGCTTCTTGCGTTCAACTGCGCACAGGCGGCTCTTGTGGATTGTGGGGCAAAGGACGGCGTAGATTATACCCTTTCGGTAGCCGCGCCTACGGGAAACGGAGTTACGGTAGTATGATAAAAATAAACATTATAGCCGTTTCGGGACTTAAAGAAAAATATCTCCGAGATGCCGCCGCCGAGTATCAAAAAAGACTGAGCGGTTTTTGCAATCTCACCGTTACCGAAATCGAACCCGTAAAGCTGTCGGAAAAGCCCTCCGCCGCGGAATTAGCGTCTGCTCTCAGCAAGGAAGCGGAAAGCATAATTAAAAAAATTCCGAAATCAGGCACTGTTATAACGCTCTGTATTGAGGGGAAACAATACTCAAGCGAGGAATTTGCGGATTTACTCGAAAAAGAAACCGATATCGGAAACAATATTACCTTTATTATCGGCAGTTCCTACGGACTTTCCGATAAAATTAAACAACTTTCCTCATTAAAGCTTTCATTTTCAAAAATGACCTTTCCCCATCAGCTTTTCAGAATACTGCTTTTAGAACAGATTTACCGCGCTTTCAGAATAAATGCGGGAGCGTCCTATCACAAATAAAAAAGCCTAAAAAAGTGCTTGACCTCAGGGGTAATGTGTGTTATAATGTCATTACCTCTGAAAGGTTCTTTTTTTTTGTAAAGAACCGGTTGACGGTAAATATCCGTGCAATGCTTTCTGTCGCTCGGGCGTCAGGCACGGCAGATTACCAAACCGAGGGAGGCGTTTACTTTTACGGCGGGTCTTGCCTGCCGAGTAAAAGCAAAAAATATTTCCGTAAAGCGGGAGGTGCCGTTATGAGAGTTAAAATCACACTCGCTTGCACAGAATGCAAGCAACGCAACTACAACACAATGAAAAACAAGAAAAATGATCCCGATAGGCTTGAAATGAACAAGTATTGTAGGTTCTGTAGAAAGCACACCCTACACAAAGAAACTAAGTAGGGGGACGAACGGATGAAAACTGTAAATAGAATCTGCCAGATTCTCGCAATCGTTTTAGGCATAGGTTCGGTTGTACTTTTCTTCCTGCGCTTTGCTACAATCACAAGCTCCGGCAATACTGTATCGTTGGTCGGCGCTCAGCTTGGTTTCGGTAGCAAAATCACCGTAGCCGGCACAGAGTACCGTATGGCAAAATCAGCACATATTCTCTTCTGCTTTTTGCTTACTGTGCTTTCTGCACTCCTCGGTACACTTTCATTTAAATCAAAAAGGCTTCGTTACTTTGCACCGGCAGTCGGCATAATAGATGCTGTTTATATGCTTGTAATAGCATTAGGCAGTTCCTATAAATTTATCGATTACCGCCCCCTGCCCGATGTCACCGCAGTTTCCTACACCCCGTTCGTACTCGTTACGGCAATTTCGCTCTTTGCGTTCACTGCATTCGCAGTCGCTTATCTGCTTATTGATGACTATATCGAGGTCAAGGAATCAAACGGTTCAAAGCTCACGATAATGAAACGCATTGTCCGTTTCTTCCGTGATTACAAGAGCGAAGTTAAAAAAATCGTATGGCCCGGCTGGAAGGATGTTATTAAGAACACTGTTATCGTTCTTATTATGTGCGTCCTTGTAGGTGCGTTCATATGGTTGGTTGATTTCGGTCTCGGACGCCTGCTCGAACTTATTTTGGGCGTGTGAAGGCGGAGGTAAGCAATGGCTGAAACACAAGAAGCTAAGTGGTATGTAGTTCATACCTATTCCGGTTATGAAAACAAGGTAGCGAGTGATCTTGCAACAATGGTCGAAAGCCGCGGTATGCAGGATTTAATACAGGACATTAAAATTCCTACCGAAATCGTAACCGAGATAAACGAAGACAAAAAGCGTGAGGTTGAACGCAAGATTTTCCCGGGTTATGTCCTTATAAAAATGATTGTAACGGATGACAGTTGGTATGTCGTCAGAAACATCAGAGGATGTACGGGATTTGTAGGTCCGGCTTCAAAACCGGTTCCTTTAACTGAAGAAGAGGTTGTGGCACTCGGCGTTGAAAAGCACAGCGTACAGGTAGGCTACTCCGAGGGAGACAATGTAAAGATTATAAACGGTCCGCTTGAGGGTTACACCGGTGTGGTTAAATCGGTAGATACCGCAAGCAACAGCGTTTGCGTCGTTCTCTCTATGTTCGGCAGAGAGACTCCGGTTGAATTTGAACTTGATCAGATCTCTGTTGATGATTAATTTTGTTAATACGCAGAAATGCATATTATCGTCCGTAAATCGGACGGGTTTCCCCGGCACGGAAATAGTGCCACGGTGGGAGGAACGGAATATGACCGTTCCGCCAAGTACCGAAAGGTACGGTTACCACGAATAATGGAGGTGCAAATAAATGGCTCAGAAAATTACAGGTTACATTAAATTGCAGATCCCGGCAGGAAAAGCTACCCCTGCTCCGCCGGTAGGACCTGCTCTCGGTCAGCACGGCGTCAATATTATGGCGTTCACCAAGGAGTTTAATGAAAGAACAAAGAACGATGCCGGTCTTATAATTCCGGTTATCATCACTGTTTACGCAGACCGTTCTTTCAGCTTCATCACAAAGACTCCGCCTGCCGCTGTTCTTATCAAAAAGGCTTGCGGCATTGAGAGTGCTTCCGGCACACCTAACAAAACAAAGGTTGCCAAGATTACCAGAGAGCAAGTGAAGAAGATCGCAGAAACAAAGATGCCCGACCTTAATGCGGCAAGCATTGAAACGGCTATGAGTATGATAGCCGGTACAGCTCGCAGCATGGGCGTAGAAGTAGTCGATTAATTCTCTCTTGTGGGAGGAAAATTCCGATTTAACCACTTATTGGGAGGTAAACAATGAAACACGGAAAAAAGTATGTTGAAGGCTCAAAGCTCATTGAAAACGGAAAATTTTACGATACCGATGAAGCTGTTGAGATTGCCGTAAAAACCGGCACAGCAAAATTTGATGAAACAGTAGAAATACATGTTCGCTTGGGCGTTGACTCACGCCATGCCGATCAGCAGGTACGCGGTGCGGTAGTTCTTCCGAACGGAACCGGTAAAACAGTAAGAACGCTTGTTTTTGCAAAGGCTGACAAGGCTGATGCGGCTAAGGCGGCAGGAGCCGATTATGTCGGTGCCGAAGAGCTTGTTGCAAAGATTCAGAATGAGAACTGGCTCGACTTTGATGTTGTTATCGCAACACCCGATATGATGGGCGTTGTAGGCCGTCTCGGTAAGGTTTTAGGACCCCGTGGTCTTATGCCTACTCCGAAGGCAGGAACCGTTACTCCGGATGTTGCTAAGGCAGTAACCGAAGCTAAGGCAGGTAAGATTGAATACCGTCTTGACAAAACCAACATCATCCACTGCCCCATCGGCAAGGTTTCTTTCGGTGCTGAAAAGCTTCAGGAAAACCTTGACGCTCTTATGGGTGCTATTGTTAAAGCTAAACCGGCTTCAACAAAAGGTCAGTACATCAAGTCTTGCGTTATTGCAACAACGATGGGCCCCGGAATCAAGCTCAATGTAGCTAAGTTCGGTGCTTAACTGAGTTTTTACAGTGTCCGGTAAATTGATTTTCCGGACACTGTGCTTTTCTTCTTGATTTAAAGTTTTTTTAAAAAAAGTATTGCATTTTCACGGCGTTTAGTGTATAATAACATTGTAGCAGGTGAGACAAAAATATCGCGGAGTGGAGCAGCTGGTAGCTCGTCGGGCTCATAACCCGAAGGTCGTTGGTTCAAGTCCAGCCTCCGCAACCATATTGTAGGTGCAAAAAAGATACCTACCGCAGAAACCCACTAACCATCACGGTTTGGTGGGTTTTTTCGTGTCTGAAAATCACTTGGGATAAAAAGATACCTCCACCCCAAAAACAGCGTTAGGAGGGATTTGAACCGAACCACACAATTTAATACACAATTTAAGGGCAGATTTTACGAGATAAATCCTCGTAGAGTCTGCCCTTTTTTTGTTACAAAAAAATCAAAATACGAAAGGATGAAATCAATGGGCAACTACAAAATTTTAGTATACAGATTGGAGGAATGTAATATATGGCCTTGCTTTTTTCTGCGGTCATCGTAACCGCAGGCGATGAAGAAATTGAACTTATGGTTGGAGGAATACCGAGAGAATGCGATGACCTTGTGGGCTGGACAGCGTTTGATGGTTTTATAGAAAATATCGATACCGAAACCGAAGTCAGCGTACACGCCGGAGCCTATTTGTACGGCGGCGAGGAAATCGTAACGGCGACACCCGAAGAAGTCGCCTATCTGATGATGCGCATGGAAAGGGATGAAAACTTCCTTGCCGACCACTGTGACAATATCGAGGATGTCGACTTCTCCTTTTTACAATCGCCGGACGAATATTACGAAATGAAATTATAACGAAAATACAGAGGTAAACAGTATGAATGAATATGACCGCCTGTACAGACAGGCACAGAGGTACAGAGAAATGTATCCCGAAGGCACAAGAATTTTGCTGCTGCACATGGGCGATGATCCCCGCCCCGTTGAGGACAATATGCGCGGCACGGTAAAGTATGTGGACGATATGTGCGCCCTTCACTGTGCTTTCGACAACGGCAGACAACTCGGTATCATCCCCGGCGAAGACTCCTTCCGCAAGCTCACCGAAGAAGAGCTTGCCGAGGAGCAAAACGAAGATATGGACGAGGATAACGGCCCCGTTATGGGAATGTGAGGTGAAACAAAAAATAAACAGGCAACGGTCGGATAAAATATGCCGATCAGAGTTTTGGATATGTTTTGCGGAATGAGTGCATTCCGCACCGCCGCCGAGCAGATCGGCGGCTTTTCATTTATAGGTTACTGCGACAACGATCCCACCGCCGTCGCAGCTTATCGAGCCTTATACCAAATGAAAGGAGAATATTTTTGTAATGACGCAAGAGCAGTCAACACCGATGAAATCCCTGATTTCGACCTTCTTGTCGGAGGTTTCCCGTGCGTCGCCTTCAGCGCTGCCGGAGCAAGAAGGGCTTTCGACGATCCACGCGGAACTCTCTTCTTTGAGCTTTCCCGAATACTTGCAGCGAAACACCCTGCATATTTCGTGTTTGAGAATGTACCCCCGATCCGTACGATTTGCGAAGGCCGGGTTTTTACCGCGATCCTCAGTGAGTTATCTCGATTGGGGTATCTGTGCGAATGGCAATGTATTGACGGCGCGGCTTACCTTCCCCAAAGCCGAAAGCGCGTGTTCCTTGTCGGATATCTTGATCCACGATGTGCCGGAGAAATACTACCTATCGAGAGAAAAGGCGGAAAAGCTCTTTCCGAACTCACAGATCATCAGCCTCAGGGAAAGCGAGTCTACGACGCAGGCGGAGCAGCCATAACACAGACGGCCTCCTGCGGCGGCTTCGGCGGAAAGACTGGGCTGTATCTGGTGGATTACAATGAAAATTCTAAATTTACCGATACGGCGCGGTGTATTACCGCCCGACAGGATTCGGGAATGAGCCACCACAAGGGCGAACATTCCGCCGTGTTCTTTGAGTACGACGGCGTATATCCGGTCATCAACCCCGACCGGGAAACCATCCGGCAGAACGGCCCTCGCTTTCGTCCCAACGGCGCTCCGTCATATTGCCTTACCGTGGTAGACCGCCACGGCATTCTTCACAACGGCTGGATTCGGAAGTTACACCCGCAGGAGTGCTTCCGGCTTATGGGATTTTCGGACGAGCAGTTTTTTAAGCTAAAGAACGAACTCGGCCTGTCCGACAGCAAGCTGTATAAGTTGGCAGGCAACAGCATCATGGTGCCGGTGCTGGTGGATATCCTCTCCCGTCTCAAGGCAGTAAATGAAAAATATCAGATCATCAAGGAGTGAAAAAGCTATGCCAAATCATGTAGAAAATCATATTGAATTCAGCGGTGACACCCGGCAGATCAAGGCTATGCTGGAATCAATAAAAAACGATGAATACGGTATAGGTACGATCGATTTTAATAAGATCATCCCTATGCCGGAAAGCCTGCATATCGAGGCGGGCAGCAGAACCGACCGAGGGCTGAAGGCCTATCGGGATTTTATCGAAGTATTCACCTTCGGACGCCCGGCAGAGGATGCGAAGAAAGCACTTGAAAACATCCCGATCGAGAGTGAAAGCGCGTTTCTTCGTCAAAGGACAGATATTAAGTGTGACGAATGGGAGCTCGGAAAAACCGCATGGAACAATATCCGGCAGTACGGTGCGCCCACATGGTACGAGTGGTGTATTCAGAATTGGGGAACCAAGTGGAATGCCCACGGCTATGAGCCGGATACGGATTACGGCAGCGCCGACGCACTGACCTTCCAAACCGCATGGGCAGGACCGCATCCGATCCTGCAGCGTCTGTCGAAAATGTTTCCGAATATCGCATTTCGGCACCTTTGGGCTGATGAAGATATCGGAGCAAACTGCGGAGAGCGCTGCTATTTCGGTGGTGAAATGACCGATGAATATATTCCCGAAGGTATACGCGCGGCAGACTTTGCATTTAAGGTATGGGATTATGACACGTTAGAACTCGGCTTGGCAAAAAACAGCACCGGAACGGACTATATCAATATAGAAAACGAAAGCTATCAGTTGATCGAAATGTTCGGCAAACCTGCGCTGTTTTCCAACGAACGCATCACACCGAAGGATATTCCGGAAGGGCTGTATTGCTATGACCTGCGCCACAGCGATGACGGTGATCGTTTTTGCTCGGTCGAAACAAGGGTTACGGTGAACCACGGCGGGAGCATTATTACGGATGAACTGTTGGAACTCGGAGAAAACGGATATATTCCACTGGATGAAGACACCGAGCCGAACTTTTTGGGTGAAGACCTTACGCTTGCAGAATATATGAACGGAGAATTTGAACAGGGGCAAACCATGGGAGGAATGTGATATGAGCATAAAAACCGTAAAAGCAGAGGAATTACGCCGGATGAACGGTGCGGAAGGGCTTATTTTGCAAGGCTGCGGCGGCGATCCGCAGGAGTGGCTCGACGGCATCAACAGTCTCCTAACCGATGAGGGGATCTTAAAAAACGGCAGCAGATTTGAGAATATCTCGGTATTCCAAAACGGCGACCTCACCAATATCCTCTTTCCTTTTGAGGACGGCGTGGACATCGACATGGGAAAGCTCGCTATGTGGCGATTGCATTCCCACGAACAGTTCGGCGGCACTTGGCTTTCGGACTATGTCCCGAATCGGCTTGGCGGCTTTATTTCCGAGCATGAACCGAACAAGACAAAGCCCGACTGCAAGCTCATCGGTGAGGACGGAAATATCTATAACCTTATGGGGCTTGCCGCAAGAACTCTACGAAAAAACGGACTTACAGAACAGGCAACAGAAATGACCGAACGCATCACCGCGTGCGGCAGTTATGACGAAGCTCTCGGCATTATAGGCGAGTATGTAAATATCACCGGCGAGGACGAAACCGAAGATATGGACGAAGGGATGGGTATGCGCTTATGACCTATGACAAACTGCAAAAGAAAACCGCAGAGTTTTACGAATCCGGCGAGGTATATACTTCGCCGGATTTTCAATGCGACCAAACCGGCGGCTTCCCTACCTCTCTTTGTGTATGTTGGGAGCAAGGCAAGGCGTGGCTTGAGCTGAACGAAAGTCTCCTTATGGACAGGGACGATACAGAACTCGGCTATTACCGAGATCTGTGCGCCGAATACGGTATTCGACAATGCTGCGATATCGAGCAGTTCAACACTCTGCTTCAAGGACTCGGAGAGGACGCGGTGCAGTCCGCCAAGCTGTTCTCCGATGAAGTTGAGGAAATCACGATGGGAGGTATGTAAAATGGAGATCGCCATGCTGCTCATCGGTTTGCTGCTCGGCGGGTGTGTAACATTGGGTATAATGTCCGGCATTGCGCTGAACCGATATAACGACTATGAAAGCGAAATTCGCATGCTTCGTGCCAAGCTCAAAAGCCATGAAAAACAGTAATTAACTTGAAAACGGTATCGGTCGTAAAAAAACGAACGGTACCGTTTCGCTTTTTATACGACCGACCTTAAAAAGAGGTGAGAATTATCAGAACTCCTGTATCAAGAGTCGGTAATAAATCCGCAATTCTTCATATTTTATACGCATTGTTTCCTTTGAAATACGGTCGGTTTATTGATGTGTTCGGCGGCTCCGGCAGCGTGCTGCTCGGCAATCCCAATCCTCCGCCGTTTGAAGTGTATAACGATTTTGACCGAAATCTCACAAATCTGTTTCATTGTATGAAGGAACGAACGGTGGCAACTGTCAGGGAGCTGGGATTTTGTAATCTTAACTCACGTGACGATTTTATTGCAGTCCGCAGATTTTTCAAGGACGAACAGTTTGAAGATAAGTATTTTTCGGAAGAATTGCGCTTGACCGATATAACCTTTCCGCCGCCCGAAGCTGCAGAGCTTAAAGAAATACGAACAAGGATAACCAAGGATTACGATGTGCGCAGAGCCGCAATGTTTATGAAATTACTGCGATACAGTTATTCGAGCAGTTGCAAATCCTATGCCTCGCAGCCCTTTGATATCCGCAGGGTTTTCGGGCTAATAACCGAGCTTAAAAACCGAATGGCAAATGTGGTGGTGGAAAACCAAGACTTTGAAACCCTAATAAAACATTATGACCGTCCCGACTCCTTCTTTTATGCCGATCCTCCGTATTTTTCTACAGAGGATATGTATGCGGTAGGCTTTAATCTGGATGACCATGTACGACTAAGGGATACTTTGAAAAATATTAAGGGTAAATTTTTGCTGTCGTATAATGACTGTCCCGAAATTCGGGAGCTGTATAGCGGTTTTCCCCTCTTTGATTTCAGCCGTACCCACTCAATGGCGCAGAGATATGAAGCTGGCAAAGAATTTAGGGAACTGCTCATTGGCAACTATGACCTATATGAACGGGCAAAAAATCAGCCTGTTCAGCTAACCATCTTTGATGTCCACAGCGATGCGGACAGTGAAATACCAAATTACGAAAAAATATTAAAGGAGTGCATTGTATCGTGCAAAATAAAAAAATAACACAAGCCGTACTGTTGCAAATTTCAGCAGAAGATTTGAAAGAATCGGGCATTGACTTGTTCGGTGTGATCCAAATTACCGCAGAGCAAGGCAGAATCACCATTGAAAATGCAGACACGAAAAATGCACTTGTGTGTGACGAAAACTGTAATGACTGCCCTATTCTTGAAAGCGATTGCGATGAGGACTGTAATAACTGCCCTTGTCGTTTTGTATGTGAAGAGTCGGAGGTTGAAAAGAATGACTAAATTATACCGTCTCCTTGGCAAGCGCGGCCGTATAACCATTCCTTATGAAATGAGAAAGCGTGTCGGATTCACCTATAATGATGTGCTGTCATTTACCGAAGCTGCTGACGGAAAAACCGTAATTGTTAAGCGTGAGAAAATATGTGACAACTGCAACGGCGCAAGAAAGACCGATACTTCCGGCACCGTAACTCTTCTTGATTTTCTTAACAGTCTTACGGTTGAGGAAAAAAGTGCCGCCCTTGTGCATTTGTCGATGATGATGGCAAAATCGCAGGAAAAAGGCGGTGATTCCAATGGCTAAAGAACTTCAGTATCAATATTCTCTCAGATATGCTGTCAAGTACGGTGAAAAGGATGAATGGCGCGAAAGTCATAAGAAAAACTGCGAATGTGCAAGAGCTATCGAACAAGCAATCAATGAAAACTACAAGGATAACCGTTTAAGCGAATGCGCTACGGCTGTTATCGATTGCTATGGATTTGACCGTGTCAACTTCGTCCTTGCCAACACTGTAAAAAGGCTCAATGAAGACGGCAGAATATCCGAGCAGAATAAGTCTTGGGCTAAAGGCTTTTATATCCCGTACAGTGATGATAATTGGCACTATACCGTGGGAAGTCATCCCGGACTCGTTGACATTTTCGTGAATCAGGCAAGGGCTGCTTGGAAATCCCTCGGTTTATATGATATCACTCACTGTGAATCGGAAAAGGATGAAAGACTTGACTATACCGACCGTTTGCTGATTATTGATGCACGAATGCTTGACGATGAATGCAAAACATCCGACAACCAATTATTCTATGCAACAGGCGGTAACGGCTGCCGTCCGAATGCAAGAGGGCGAAAGATCTTCGGCAGATTTCTGAATACGGGAGAAGAAACCTATTATTACAGAGATAAATTTATTGGAGCAATCAAGGACGAATATATTCCCGAATGGGCAAAGGAAAAGCTTGAAGAATTCAACGCAACCGCCGAAGAAGAAACCGAAGACATGACAATGGGAGGAATGTAGGATGAGAATAAAAATTTATCAAATCAATCGGGAAAGAGATAAAAATGTCGTTAAATTTCTGCGATATGAGCATCTTGATAATTTTCAGGAAACCAATGATATTAACGCCTCAATCTATGACGAGGTTTTCAGCGGCGACGCAGATTGTGACAGTTTAGAGGATGTATACCGTAAATTTAATACGGAGGGACATCCTCTGCATCGCGGACATTCCCTATCCGTTTCGGATATTATTGTTACAAACGACGGCGCATATTACTGCGACAGCGTAGGATTTAAAAAGGTGGACTTTGACGAATCAAAAACACAAAAACCGGATAATCTTATGACGGTAGTTTATGTTGAACCCCATAAAGCTCCGTATGTAACCGAAATTGCTCATACGCTTGAAGCCGAGCAAAAAGCGGTCGGAGGTCTAATAGAGCCTGTATCTAATGATGACGGAACCTGTCTTGTGGGAAATGAAGAAGCAAAGCTTATCGGCATGGAGGGCAACCGCTATTTAGATGACGGGCATTCGATTATTGCCGGACCGTTCTTTATCTGCGGACTCACAGAGGACGATTTCAGAGGGTTGACCGATGAGGAAGTACAGAAATATATGAACAAATATGCAGAACCGGAGGATATCGGCCAAGATGATGTTGAAGCCGATACCGGTTACATATTCTATACTATGTAAAAATACGAGGAGGACTGTTTATGCCTAACAAGAAAAATAACAATAAACCCAATACCGAATCTTCAAAGCGGAAAGCCGAACTGCCGACCCTCTCGGTCAAAATCGACCGCCTTAATGACTATGAAGGCAGTAAAATCAAAGCATTTGCAAGTGCAAATATCGGCGGCTCATATGCTGTTCACGGTATCAAAGTTGTCGATTCGGATAAGGGTATATTCGTATCAATGCCAAGTACAAGCTATACTTCAAACGGTGAAACGCGCCACTCCGAAACATTTCACCCCATCACTGCCGAAGCAAGAGAAGACCTTAATAACGCAGTTCTTAAAGCCTATAAGCAGGAGCTTGAAAATCAGCAGGCCGAAACACAAGAGGAAGCTGAAGGAATGTCGCAGAATATGTAGAGAAGTATGCTGTAATTCTAAAAATTATCTGGACTTTTTTGAAAATTTCGGTATGCTTATATTAAAGGATGGTGTAAGCTATGAAAAAGACGCTGACAGCAGTAACTATATGTGTTATCATTGCAATATGCTTTGCCAGCTGTAACGGCATTAAAGAATCAAAAAATCTCGAAAGCACCACATTGTCGGTCAGCACCGAGGCAGATGCGGCATCGGACGATACGGATGAGCATATAAACAACGACATTACTGCCGATTGCAAACAACCTGCAAATGCAGAGCAAGCCGAAATACATTCAAAGGAAGACAGAGAAAAAATACAACAGACTTCCGAAAAGTCAGTAACGCCATCTCACTCCCCTGTCAAAGAACAATTCCAAACCGCAGAAAGCAACAAAAACGAGTTGCAGTCTACCGATGCACAAACGACGGAAGCTCCGAAAGAAACCGAGCCTGCACCTACCTATATATCCGCTTACGAAGTAGAGCAAAAAGTAGCCGAATATATAAATGCATATCGAAAAGCTCAAGGCGGCAGCCCTGCAACGGTACTGCCCGGACTGGCCGATGTGGCAAGATACAGAGCAGCAGAATTACAAACCGATTTTTCACACAACAGCAAGGCAGATGTATGTACGGTTTTAAAATACGGTGAATATATCGATATGACGCTGTTCGGAGGCAATGCCGAAGACTCATACTATCGCGGATACTCCAAAGAAGCCATCGGCAAAGGTGACCTGTTCGGAACGGCAGATCAAGTATCCCAAAGAATAGCGGCAGGCTTTAAAAACAGCAAAGGTCATTGGTCATATGTCGGCGATTCACAGTACAAATATATTGCGGTGGGAATTAAACTTGATGAACAACAAAATATGTGGTATTGCTGTATATGCGTAAGCACCGAGAATTACGGCGGGTAAACCCACAATTACTTTAAACAGCCCTTGTCTCATGACTTGGGCTGTTTAATTTTATCATTTTGAAAGGAAAAGATATTATGAAATTTATGAAACAGAAATTTTCAAAAGCGTTAGCTTTGGTTATCTGCCTTATAATGACAGTCATGTCACTGCCGATGAGTGCCTTTGCTGCCGTGGCTACCGATTTGCCCGAAAACATGGCAGACCATGCAATTCTAAGAGCGTTGGCATACACCGGCTATAATGTGGAAAAACAGAAATCTGACGGAACGCTTTATAAGACCAACAGTATCAGCAGCCGAACGCCTGCAAGTGTACTGTCAAAAATACATTACGGAACATCCACATCCGGTTTCGAAACCGTAACGGATTCTTCAACCGCAACCGGACTTGCGCCTAATATTGCAAGATTTGAAAAAAGCGGTCTTTGCTGTGCGTCATTTGTCACTTATTATATTTGCAACTATCTCCCGAATATTGAGGGTGTAAACACGCAGTTCATCACCGATGCGATTAAAGCAACCGGATGGAATTCACAGTCGGTTGCCACATGGGAAAAAGCCATGGCAAATCTCGAAAAAGCAGGTCAAATTGAAAAAATCGGAACAAACGCATCTAATGTGAACCGAAGCAAACTTTCCCCCGGAGATATCATTATATTCGGAAACAGCACCGATACCTCCGTTCATATTGCAATTTTTTCGGGAACATACAAAGGTGAAGATTTTATCATCCATGTAGGAAACGAACGCGGTCCCGAAATTTCCATAGCCCGATATATGGCACAGTCCGGCAGTAAATCCTCTACTCCGAATGCATATTACCATCTCCCTCAAGATTTATTTGAGCAAGACGGTGCAATTGAGGTTTATAAAAAGGATACTGACGGCAAAGCACTGTCCGGTGCATACTTCACCGCCACCAATACAAAAACCAACAAAAAATATGTTATCGGCCCCACAGACAGATTAGGCTATGCCAAAAGCGGAGATCCGATTCCGTTCGGAACATATAAAATCGTCGAAACTGTGTTTCCTCAGGATTATAGAAGCTACGGACAAAGCGAGTGGACTGTAACCATTGATAAAAATACACCCAATGCAACCGCCGCGGTTACTGCCGTAAACGAAAAAATTCCTGGTTCTTGCAAAATTGTAAAAACATCTGAGGACGGCAAGGTTGACGGTGTATCTTTTGTTTTAGAGGGCAACGGCGTCAAGCAAACCGTAACTACCAAAAACGATGGAATTATTCAGATAGATAATCTAAAGCCCGGCAATTATACGGTTACCGAGCCGACAGATAACAAATATGTACCGCAAGAAGTAAGAAATGTAACCGTTGTAAGCGGAGGCGTTGCAACCGTCACATTTAACAACATTCTTAAGCGCGGAAATCTTGCGGTAACCAAAACCGCAGAGGACGGATTGCATGAAGGCACAAAATTCCGTCTGCACGGCACATCGCTGTCAGGTCTTGAAGTGGACGAATATGCCGTTGTGGGTTCAGACGGCAAAGCCTGTTTTAACGATGTTCTTATCGGCACAAATTTCGTGTTAGAGGAAGTTGATGTTCCCTCTCGGTATGTTATTCCCGAAAGCCAAACCGCAGATATACTGTGGAATGATGTAACGCATAAGACCTTTGAAAATACACTAAAGAAATTTCGTGCGGATGTATTCAAGATTGACTCGGATATCGGCGGCGATACAGCACCGACAACGCAATCTATTAAATCAGATTCGATTGTTGATGAATTGGGAAAATCGTATGGCGAACACTCCGGCGATGCCACACTCGGCGGTGCTGTTTACGGCCTTTATCAAAACGGTACATTGATCGACACCTACATTACAGACCGCAACGGCTATTTTGTTACCGACTACTATCCTTGTTCCGTGAACGGCAGGCAAGTCACCTATTATATTCAGGAAATCTCGGTCTCTGAAGGTTACTTGCTCGATCCCGAAAAATATTATATAGATTGCTCGGCAGAAGATTATACTATCGAACTTAATACCGAGTTTCTTGATGTATATGAAAAGGTAATCACAGGCAAAATTGCAATTGTCAAGCACAGTGATGACGGCAGCACCAAAATTGAAACACCCGAATCCGGTGCTACCTTTGCCGTATATCTAAAAAGTGCAGGCAGCTTCAATAATGCCAAAAATACCGAACGAGATATCCTTGTCTGTGACGAAAACGGTTTTGCAGACAGTATCTATTTGCCGTACGGTGTATATACCGTACAGCAAACCAAGGGTGCGGCCGGAAAAGAGCTTATGCCTGCCTTTGATGTATTTATAAATTCCGAGGGTGAGATTTACCGCTATCTTATTAACAACGCCACCTTTGAATCTCTTATCGAAATTGTAAAAAAGGATGCGGAAACAGGAAAAATTATTCCTGCGGCCGGTGTCGGATTTATGGTTCGTGATGTATCAACGGGCGAATATGTTAAACAGCATATTAACTACCCGACGCCCATAGATATCGACACCTATTATACTGATATAACAGGCAAGCTTATGCTGCCCGAAAAGCTGTCATTCGGTCGGTACGAAATTATTGAGGTATGTGTAGGAAACGGTTATGTTCTCGACAGCACACCCGTACCCTTTGAGGTTGATGGCAGCAAAACAGTGGTGACGGTCGAAAAATATAACACTGCACAGAAAGGCACTGTTACGGTAAATAAAAGCGGTGAGGTATTTTATTCCGTAACCGAAAAAGACGGAATTTACTCTCCTGTATACAAAACCGCAGGACTTTCCGGCTCGGTATTCGAAATCTTTGCCGATGAGGATATTGTTACGCTTGACGGAACGGTTAGGGCAAAGAAAGGCGAAAAAGTTGCCACTGTAAAAACCGTGAACGGCAGCGCCACAACAACACCCCTCTACCTTGGCAAATATAAGATTTCGGAAAAAACAGCAGCTTACGGAACGGTGCTAAATACAGAACCGAAATATGCGGAACTCACATATGCAGGCGAAAACATATCCGTTACAGAAACTTCCGTTGATTTTCATAACGAAAGACAAAGGGCAATGCTTAATCTCCGCAAGTTAATGGAAACCGATGAAGTATTCAATATCGGTAATAACGATGAGATTTTATCGGTACAGTTCGGACTTTTTGCGGCTGAAACATTGACTGCCGCAGACGGCAAAACGATTCCCAAGGACGCCTTGCTCGAAAAGGTAATGTGTGATAAGAACGGTAATGCGGAGTTTAAAACCGACATCCCCGTAGGTGCAAATCTATATATAAAAGAACTCGCAACCGGCAGCCATTATATTCTTTCGGATAAAAAATATCCCGTAGCTTTCGCTTATGCCGGACAGAATATCACCCTTGTACAGCTTACAGCAAACAACGGCGAAGTCATTAAAAACGATATTCTTTACGGAGCTGTAAGCGGCCTTAAAGCAGACCGTGAAACAAACAAAACCGTAAGCGGCGCTATGTTTGGCTTATTTCCGGAAAGCACAACCGAATTAACCGAAACCAATGCTGTCTGCACCGCTGTGTCGGATGAAAACGGTGTCTTCACCTTTGCAAAAGTCCCTTACGGGAAATGGGTCATAAAAGAATTGCAGCCCGCGGAAAATTACCTGCCCAACGAGGAAATCTATCCTGTAACCGTAAGTGAAAACGGTCAAATTATCGAAATTACGGTTTTCAATGATCGCATTCCCGAAATTACAACTTCCGCCACCGTTAACGGTGAAAAAGAAATGTACGCTACAGAAACGGCATTTCTCACCGACAGCGTGTCCTACAAGCATCTTGTCCCCGGAAAAGAATACACCGTTAAAGGAATTCTTATGAATAAATCAACGGGAATGCCGTTACTTATCTGTGGCAAAGAAATTATATCCGAGATTGTGTTTAAGCCCGATTCCTCTTCCGGTGAGGTTGCCGTAAACTTTGAATTCGACTCAAAATTCATCAAGGCCGAAACTGAAATTGTAGTCTTTGAAACACTTTATACAGGCGGCTCCGAACTCACCTCGCACTGCGATATCAGTGATAAAGAGCAGACCGTAAAGATATGTGTTCCAAGGATCGGTACGACTGCCGACATCGACGGCAAAAAGCAAGCAACTGCAAACGGTGAGATCACGGTTAAAGACATTGTATTCTTTGAAAATCTTACCGCCGGTAAGGAATACACCGTCAAGGGAATTATTATAGATAAGGCTACGGGAAAGCTTTTCAAATCAGACGGAAAGGAAATTGCTGCCGAAACAGTGTTCACACCCGAAACCTCCAACGGTGAAATTGCTGTATTTTTTACATTTGCGACCGACAGCATCTGTGTCGATACAGAGCTTGTGGTTTTTGAATCGATTTATCGTGAAGGGGTTGAAATTGCAACACACAGTGATATTGAGGACGAAGGACAGACTGTAAGAATTGTTGCGCCAAAGCCTCCTGTACCTCAAACCGGAGATAACACAAATCTTGGATTCCTGATAGGGCTTGCTGCGTTTGCGCTCGGTGGACTCATTGCTGTAGTTATTATTTATTTCAAAGCCAAAAAGGACGATGAATAATGATGAAGCGTGTTTATATCTGTTCCCCACTCGGTAAGGATATTAAGGAAAATCTTCGCAAAGTACGTCGGTATACAAAATATGCACTGACTTGCGGTACTGCTCCGGTAGTACCGCATTTCTATGCGGAATGTCTTGATGACAGTAATCCGAAAGAGCGTGAGATCGGAAAAACAGCAGGGCTGTCCCTGCTGTGGTTTTGTGATGAAATGTGGATATTCGGAAATGAAATAACCGAAGGAATGGCTAATGAAATCAGATTTTGCGAGAACTTCAAAATTCCTGTTTGCAGAATCAAAGAAAAACAAATTAAAAAAATATTAGGAGGAAAGCATAAATGAAAAACAAATGCTTTAAAATTCTGATCTGTGCCGTATTGATGCTGTTGCTTGCGTCAATATCGGCTTTAACCGTATTTGCCGCCGGTGATGTTGCCGGAGCTATTGAACAGACATGGAGTACAGCAAAATCTCAAATTCAAACCGTAGTAAATAATGTTGTGTTTCCTGTGGTTGATATGATACTTGCTATCCTTTTCTTTGTGAAGTTGGGTACTGCATATTTCGATTATCGAAAGCATGGTCAATTTGAATTCACCGCACCGGCAATACTTTTTGCCTGTCTTATTTTCACTCTGACCGCACCTCTTTACATCTGGTCTATTCTTTAAATATCACCTTTTAATGACTTTTTAAGGAGGCGAATACCTATGTTTGATTGGCTCGGAGATATAATCTCCGGCATTGGTGATGTAATTAACAGCACAGTAGAAACGCTCGGTCAAAAGGTGTCCAACGCTATATTTGACTCGCTTCTGCAATGGTATTACGAGAGCATATATAATGCCATTGCGGATTTTTTCGCAATGATGGGCAATATGGGCGCAGAAATATTTGATCTCGCTTGGGTACAAGCCACAATCAAATTATTTACGCTATTTGGTTGGGCGCTGTTTGTTGCCGGAATGGTTGTTGCTGTATTCGATGTTGCAATCGAATACCAAAACGGCAGAGCAAACATTAAGGCAACCTCAATCAATATACTGAAAGGGTTCTTTGCGTGTTCAATGTTAGGTGTTGTTCCGGTAGAACTGTACAAATTTTGTATCAGCCTTCAAAACACATTCTCTCGTGATCTATCCTCACTTATGGCAAGCGGACTAACCCTCGATCTACCCGGTCAAAGCACTGCGGTTTTAGCCGGAAGCTTTGCAGTTTCAACCGATATTACCTTTGGCTTGTTAAATCTTCTTTGCATGATAGCGTTTGCTTATTGTGTAATCAAAGTGTTCTTCGCTAACATCAAGCGAGGAGGTATTTTATTGATACAAATATCTGTTGGCGCGCTGTATATGTTCAGCGTTCCGAGAGGCTATACGGACGGATTCAATCAATGGTGCAAGCAGATCGCCGCACTCTGCCTTACGGCATTTATGCAGACAACATTGTTGTACTTGGGATTGCTGACATTTCCAGATCATATGTTGCTTGGACTTGGCATTATGCTGGCGGCTAATGAGGTACCGAGAATTGCGCAGCAGTTCGGTTTGGATTCAAGTGTGAGAGTAAATATGATGAGTGTAGTTCATGCCACAACAACGGCGGTCAACCTGACCCGCAGCGTGGCGAGGGCAGCTTAAAGGAGAAAGTATGAATTTTTTTAAAAAAGTAAAGATATTTATGGAGAAATACGGCATTGATGCATTTAAAATTATTGCCGCATATGAGGAAGCAACGGACATTCCGCAGAGCGAACGCTATGTGGATTGGAACGGCGATTTCGGTATATTTGAACCGATATATAATGAAAATACAACCTGTGACAAGCTACTCGCAAGATACAACGCCGGGCTTAAATATCTCGGCATTATCAAAGAGCAAACGGATGCGGTATGCAGTGAATTTCTGTCCGAACAGTTGGCAGAGCATATTCGGGCGGAGATCAAAAAACATAATTCTGACGCAGAATACCGTCCGACCTCTATACTGACAAAAATGAAAACCTTTGAACTTACAAGAGGAATGCTCGAAGTTGACTCGGATATGGAAGTGGACTGTGATATAGGTCAGGAAATTACTGCGTATATCGAAACATGGTTTGATTCGGATAAAAAGTTCGGAATTGACACCGCTTCGGAGGACGGCACTTGGCTTAATATGTATGCCAAATACAACCCCTTTGCCGACACTTTGCGTATCGAATGCGAGATCAGCCGCGACAACGGCTCCTCGTACTTCGACTATGAGCCGACAACCGCAGAATCGCAGCTCATCAAGGACATGATCTCAGAAAAGCTCATGCAGACACACGGCCAGACGCCGCAGGAGTTTTGTGAGGATGTCGGCAATATGAAAATGGGAGGAATAACCCCATGACGCAATACATCTATCCGCAAAATCTAAAAGCAGTTGCAAATATGTGGCTTTGGAGCTTGAAAGACTTTGTAATTCTCGGCATTGCCGCCCTTTTGTCAATAGTAATACTTGTAGAACTCGGATTGGTTCTTCCTGCGGCAGTAACACTCGTTTATGGCTTTCTGACAATACGAATGGACGAAACAACCATTCTCGACTTTTTGAAATATGCGATTCGCTATTTCATTTCCACACAACAATATTATGAATGGAGGTAATAATCGTGAAAAAAGAGCAAAGAAAGAGAAAAGGTCATTCCATACAAGACCTTATTGGCATAAAAGCATTTACAAAATACGGCCTTTCGGTCGGCAGACACGAGCTGCTCTTTTACAGCGTAGCACCGACAAATATCTCGGTGCTTTCACGCGCAAATACAGAAATTAAAATTCACAAGCTGATGATGGTGCTGTCTGCAATTCCGGATATAATCATCACTTGTACCGATTCTGCCGAGCAATTCGATGACAACAAGAATTATATGACCGAAAGACTGTCCAAGGAACGCAATTCAAAGGTGCAAAAGATTATTAAAAAAGATATAGAATTCCTTGATAATATCCAAATGGAGATGGCAACCGCAAGGCAATTTTTATTTACCGCTTGTATTAAGGGAGACAAAGACAAGCGCACCTTTGATACTGCCAACAGAATCGAAAAAACAATTTCAGAGCAGGGCTTTGAGGTACATAGACTGACAAAAGAAGAAATTAAGCGTTTTCTTGCTCTTTATTTCGATGCGTCAATGTCCGGTGAACTTATGCCCGATATAGACGGCTCACAGTTTTTTGTCGAGAACGATGAAACGGAAAATTAGGATTTTTGTGGTCTCGGCATTGGCGTTGTTGCTCATCGGTTCGGTTGTTATGATATATTCGGAACTTTTTTCAAGGCAGAGAGAAAAAAACGATTTCAAAGAGCTTACCGAATCGGTGAGCAGACTTGAAACAAATGAGTTAATGCCGAGCAAAACGCACGAAAATCCATTAGTTAATACGGAGAAAAAGGGAGAGCTTAAAAATCTGTTGCCGCTGTTTGAGCAAAACAATGAATGTGTCGGTTGGCTGACAATTCCCGACAGCAGTATAAGCTATCCTGTAATGCATACCCCAAAAGAGCCGGAGAAATATCTCAGGCGGGATTTTTATAAAAAAGACAGTCAAAGCGGTGTACCGTTTATAGATTTCCGATGCAGCATAACGGACTGCAATATTATAATCTACGGACACAATATGAAAAACGGAACGATGTTCTCCGAACTGAAAAAGTACAATAACAAAAATTTCCGTAATTCACATGAAATTATCTGCTTGCAAACTGCGAACGGATTGCATAAATTCCGTGTAACTGAAGTTATATCCACTAACGTATATGATGATCGGTATAACGAAATTGCTCTTACAGGCACACGAAAGCTGTTACTTTCAACTTGTTACGGCAGAAAAAAGACCGACAGACTGCTCGTGATAGCAACCGAAGCCGATTAACTTACCTTACAGCCGCTTATGAGAAGTCATGGGCGGCTTAATAATTAAAATAATGATGAAAGAGAGGAATTTCAAGTGATTTCTAAAAAACAAAAAGAATTGACGCCGACAGAAATTGAAGAAATCAGGGCAAAGGATTTCTTTGACTGTATACTGCCCGGCACCGTCAAATTTTTTGCCGATCATTACATTTTAGGCGATAGCTACCGATGCGTGTGGGCTGTAAGGGAATATCCGCCATCCACCGAAGAACAGGCAATTCTTTCACAGCTTGCCGACAGAAACGGTGTAACTTTAAGAATCTATCACCGTTTGGTTGAAAGCATTGAACAGCGAAAAATTATACAGAATGCAACTCGCCGAAACAAAATGAAAAGCATCGGCAACGACATGAACGATACTATTGAAGCTGAGGGCAATCTGAAAGATGTTGTTGAATTGCTTGCAAATTTGCGTAAAAATCGTGAACCTCTTCTCCACTGCGCAGTATATATCGAACTCAAAGCAAAGAGTATGGACACATTAAAAGAATTACAGAGCGATATATCTATGGAACTTACTCGCTCTAAAATTTCGGTAGACAGGCTTACGCTCCGGCAAAAAGAGGGTTTTCTATCTGTCTTGCCGATAGGCTCAAATCAATTCGGCGCACAGTATGAACGGGTACTGCCTGCAAGCTCGGTAGCGAATTTATATCCTTTTAACTTTTCCGGCAAGACCGATCCGCAAGGACTTTATATCGGTCGGGATAAATTCGGGACGAATATTCTCGCGGATTTTGATCGCCGTGCCGAAGATAAAACCACAAGCAATATACTTATTCTCGGTAACAGCGGTCAGGGTAAAAGTTATCTTTTGAAATTGATAATCACAAATATTCGTGAGTCCGGAAAGCATATAATCTGCCTCGATCCCGAAGGCGAATATAAGGAATTATGTGATGGACTTGGAGGCTGTTATATTGATTTTCTGTCGGGAGAATACACCATCAACCCGTTAGAACCGAAAGCATGGTCAGAGCAAGCAGCATCGGGATCGGATAATGATGGTGTAAACATGGAAGTAAGTATGCAAGACGGATTTGTGCCGGACGCATTTAAAAAGGCGACAAAGCTAAGTCAGCACATTGCTTTTTTAAAAGACTTTTTTCGCAGCTATAAAGATTTCAGCGATGCGCAAATTGACACCATTGAAATACTGCTTACGAAGCTTTATGCTCGTTTCGGCATAACAGACGCTACGGATTACGGTAAAAAGCTACCCACCGATTTTCCGATAATGCAGGATTTTTATAAGCTTTGCGAAGAAGAATTTATGACCTACGATAAGAGTAAAAAATATCTTTACACAGAAGAAACGCTGCAAGAGGTATGCCTCGGAATTAACTCTATGTGTGTAGGCGCCGAAAGCAGGTATTTTAACGGACATACGAATATAACCGATGATGATATGCTTGTATTTGGCGTTAAAGGCTTGCTTGATACCAATAAACGCCTCAAGGATGCAATGCTGTTCAATATCCTTTCATTTATGTCTAACCAACTGCTTGGCAAAGGAAACACTGCGGCATCTATAGATGAACTTTATTTATTTCTAACAAATATGACGGCGATTGAATATATCCGAAACGCTATGAAACGTGTCAGAAAAAAGGAATCCTCCATTATTTTGGCAAGTCAGAATATCGAGGACTTTTTAATTCCGTCTATTCGTGAATACACAAAACCGCTATTCAGTATTCCGACGCATCAGTTCTTATTCAATGCCGGTCAGATAAATCCAAAAGAATATATGGATGCCCTTCAAGTAGAACCGTCTGAATTTGAACTTATAAAGTATCCGGAACGCGGCACCTGTTTATATCGTTGCGGCAATGAGCGTTATCTGCTTCAGGTAATAGCTCCCGACTATAAATCGGTTCTGTTCGGTAAGGCAGGCGGTAGATAATGAGTGCAAGCGTTGCTGCCGCCCTTAAAAAAATTGCTGTGTATGTCTTCACAGATAAAAAAGCCCTTAAAACCGTTACCGGAATTATTCTCGGCATTATTATAATTTTATCAACACCGATAATTGCTACTGTTGCGTTTTTAAACGGCGGCATCGAAATTGACACAGAACGTCTGCAATCATTGGTTGTTCAAAATTTATCTGCCGAGGAACAGGCACGACTGCAAAAAATTGAGGATACCATGCTATCCATTGAAACAGAGATGACATCGGCAGGTTTTGCAGACAAAATTAAGGATGCACAAGTGCTGTTTACGTTGGCTCTTTCCGATTATGCCGAGCAAGATGACTTTGTAACAAAACTTGTCGGCTGTTTTTCTGCCGATCAAACCGATGAGCAACTCATTGATACCGTAAACGCAACATTCGGCACAGAACTAAAAATCGAGGATTTTACAAACGCTATGGTAAATATTCGTGCAAAATCAAGTAACACATCAGATTCATAGCAAACTGCCGTATAGCAGAGTGCCTATTTTGCTATGCGGCAAAATGGCTGTAAAGCTAAAAAACAATAGAAAGGAAATAACGATATGGACAAAAATAAAATACGGCAGCTTGCCGATTATGCCGTCAGAGAGTGCTGCGACCATTCGGAGGATTGTCATTGGTCAATTTCCTATGATGAATTGTATTATCACTTCGGCGCAGAAATTTCGGATACAAATGAAAACGGCAGGCTTCTCAAAGAGGAACTGCGACAGAGAGAAGAAATCAACGAGCTGATTATGACCGAGGACTGCATTGAAATGACCTGCCACCTGCAATATTGTCGCAACTGTCAGATCGATCCAGTGAGCCTGCTCTCTGTACTCGGCTGTAACATTTATGACGAACACGGTCACGAGCCTGCGTATGATTCCTCCGACGAGGATCAGACGCAGGCTCTGTCTATGTAAAGGAGTGCGCCTATGATTATAAAAGCGGACTTAAAATACAAACAACCGGATTATAATCTGCCAAAGTATAGCATTGAGAAAGTAGTGCGTTTGTCCCCGAACGAATTTACCGAATTTGTTTCCGATCCTCTCGGCTATTACGATTTTATTCGTAAATTTAATGAAGAAGGACATAAAAATTACTCTGATCACACTCCGTGTCTGCTTTTGCTTGGCGAAGGTTATGAAGACGGTTATATTATCGACACACAGGGTTATGACTATGCACGCTATACGGCACATATTCCGAACGCCGAACAACTGGCGATTGCATTCAAATATCCAAGTCTCAATAATATTATGCGTGAAACAGCTTTGGCGGCGGATATCGAAATGTGCAATATGCTTGAAAACGGTAATAAGGAATATGTAATAAACATTGATGAGGTACGAAATCGTTTTAGGGGTGTGGGATTCAGCGAGGAGCTTTTATATGCTGCAATCAATGACAGACCGGAAACGGAATCTGCCGAATTTGACGGCGCACATATTCTTTGCAAGATAAAGGATGAATATGTTCGGCACGCAGAACCGTATCAAGAATCAACACAGGATGATGTGGAAATCGCAATCGCCAAACATATTTTGTGGCAAAATGATGCAGGCGGCGAACAGGCCGTCTTTTCAAACTGTGTGTTCAGAGAACTTAATTTATCTCACCATAATATGTTAAACGCTGTATTTGAAAACTGTGAATTCATCGGAACAGATTTCAGCGGGTCAGAACTCTGTTTTGCAGTCATGAATAACTGCCATTTTATCGGATGCGATTTTACCGGCGTTACTGCGGAGGAATCGGAGTTTAAAAAAGCAGTTTTTGAGGAATCGGTATTTAATAATGGCATATTTACTCACAGTAATTTTACAGGTGCGATGTTCAGTGATTGTGAAATGTACGGAGGCAGTCTGCAAAATTCCTGCTTTGACGCTGTGAGCAACAAAGATTTCATTAAAGGGCAAGTAAACACATCCGGCATCTCCTATGATGAATCCGATTGGTTGGACATAGAACAGCAGGGTGTAAATATGTTGATGTAAGGAGGATTTTATGGTACGAAATAACGGTTGGATTTATAAGGCAGTGAAAAAAGATGCAACATACTTATAGTTTTTTTACAAACGAGCAAAAATGTATCAGGGCTATACTTGACTTGCATAACGGCGGTAAAGAAATAGAACTTGATCCGATGTACAACAAAGGGATGTTTTATAAAGCTCTTATCAAAAAGCCACCGTTGCGCTATGACCTTAATGCAGAAAGCAAAAACTATGACGCAATACAAGGCGATGCCGCTTCACTGCCATTGCCGGACAATTCCGTAGGTTGTATGATACTTGATCCTCCGTTTATGTTCGGCACTCATGGGCAAACCAAAAACAGCGTTATGAACAAGCGGTATACAATGTTTGATACCTTTGAACAGCTAAAGGAATGTTATATCGGAATACTCACCGAAGCATATCGACTGTTAAAAAAGAACGGTTTACTTATTTTTAAGTGCCAAGATTATACGGATGGCAAGACAACTATGACGCATTGCCTTGTTTGGATGTGGGCAGTTAAATGCGGCTTTTATGCAAAAGATGTTGCTATTCTCAATTTACCGATAGCAAAGGTGTATAACGGAAGCCTACGCCAAAGGCATCTTCGCAAAAGCCATTGCTATTATTGGATATTCACTAAAGGCGGCTGTGACAAATTCACGGCCGCCGAAATTTTGAAAGGAACTGATAATATATGAAAAAAGCAACCATAACTATTTCCTATGATGAAGAAAAGCTAAATGCACTAAAACTATACCTCTCACAAAAAGGTACAACAGTTGAGGATGAGCTTAATAAGGATATGGATACGCTGTATACCAAATCTGTGCCTGTCGGTGTTCGCGAATTTATAGAAATGAGGAACGGCGCACCTCCGACAAAGCCTGCTGCTCCCAAGCAAAAGAAAACGAAAATTTCTGTTCCCTCTGCCTTGGGCGAAGCCACACAGGAGAAAAAGCCGAATGAATAAATCTGTAAATGAAGCATTTGAAATAGCGGTAATACATTTACATGATTCTGATGATGACATCCATTTAACAAGCGAACTTCGCAGTAGTCTATTTGAAATTGCCTATGTTTATCACTTTTTCATGAGAGCTGATGTCGGCAAAGTGACCCTTGACAGCCTTGCGATTAACTTCGGGGAATACACTCTGATAGACTTGCCGACCTTTGCAATTCTCAGTGATGCCATCGGTAAGGATGACCGCATCAAAACTATTGCTGACTTTGATTTTGAAGATAATAAGATAAGTATTTGGGAACAGGATAAAAATGTATGGAACACTTATTTGTTAGATGACATATCTGACGCTGTTAAAAAGGCAACAGTTGACCCGAATTTTTCTCTGGAAACTCAAATACAGATATTCAAAAATCATTTAATCGGCAAAGAGCTTGTGCAAAATTTGCTTGAAAGAAATATCGACAGCGAAAGTTATGAAACGGCAAATATAGAAAATTGCGACGATGATGAGTCGCCCATAATGACAATGTAGCCTTTCAGGGCGACTGTCAGACGATTTGTGCGAGGTTTGGGGACAAGACGGGAAAACACCCGACTTGCCTCATGTCTCGCCGTTTCGGGCGGTTTAAGAGCCTTGTTGCACCGAGCACAGGTGAACAATATACAAGGTCGAATTTTAAGCAGGTGAAAAGGCAGGCGCTACCAATGCGCCTTTGCCCGACTCACATCGGACGGCAGAGCCGACCGTTAAAGGCTTTTCAGGCAAAATTAAATCGTATTTTCTGCGTTGCTACTATATTCGCAGTTGCCCGAAACGGTTGCAAACCAACACCTAAAATCCGCTTAAACAAGGCACTTTCATAGGCGTCGAAATACCCAAAAGGAGATGGAAAATATGTCTGCAAATAAAGAAAAGCAACGAGTTTCAGCGTGGCTCTATCCCGAAACTATTGACAGAATTAAAGACCTATACCGTATGGACGATTGCCGAAACAGATCTGAATTTATAGAAAAAGCTATAAGATTTTATATCGGCTACCTTACGGCAGAAGACAAAACAAATTATTTACCGAATATATTTTTGTCAAATATGAAAAGCATTATTGCGGAAAGTGATAACCGCACAAGCAGAATGATGTTCAAAATTGCGGTAGAGCTTGCTATGCTGCAGAATATCATTGCTAACCTAAATGATATTGACAAACAGTCACTCACCCGACTGCGCGGCGGTTGCGTTGATGAAGTTAAAAGGCTTGGCGGCAATATCACATTTGAAAACGCATTGGATTGGCAGAAGGGCTGATTAAATGGCAAAGCTCATTACCAAATTCAAATATATTAAGCCGACAGAAAAAGCCGGTGAATATTTGAAATATATTGCCACCCGTGAGGGCGTTGATAAGATAGATGACAGCAAAAAGAATTTGCCTGCGACCGTAAAGCAAAAGCGGCTTATTGATAAATTATTGCTTGACTTCCCCGACTCAAAGGAAATGCACGAATATGAGGACTACCGAAACCGAATGACTATCGGTACTGCCACCGAATTCATTACAAGAACGCTTGAAGATAATGCAAGCGAGATGATGGACAGTAAAACCTATGCCGACTATATTGCTACCCGACCGAGGGCGCAGCGGTTTGGCGAACATGGTCTGTTCACCGATGACGGCGTTGCAATAAATCTTTCAAAGGTATCTAAAGAGCTAAATGTTCACAAAGGCAATGTATGGACGGCAATAATGTCTTTGCGCCGCGAAGATGCGGCGCGACTCGGTTTTGATAACGGTTGCCGTTGGAGAGATATGCTCAGGACGCAAACGCAAACTTTATCGGAGGCTTTAAAAATACCAATGGAAAATTTGCGTTGGTATGCCGCTTTTCATAACGAAAGCCATCATCCGCATATTCACTTAATCGCATATTCGGTTAACGAAAGCGAAGGTTATTTATCCCCAAAGGGAGTTAATAAACTTAGGTCGAGCATTGCAAAAGATATATTTCACCAAGACTTACTTTCGGTATATGAAAAACAGACCGAACATCGTAACACCTTAAAGAGTGAAACAAAGGAACTTATTGCCGAGCTTATCACTAAAATTAACAACGGTATATATGATAATCCTGCGCTCGAAGAAAAACTGACACTGCTTGCAAAGAGATTATCTAACACAAGCGGTAAAAAAGTGTATGGATATTTAAAATCAGATGTTAAAGATCTCATAGATTCTATTGTGGATGAGGTGGCAAAAGACGAACGGGTCTCTGCTCTTTATGATTTATGGTACGAGTGTAAAGAAGAAGTATTGCTCACCTATTCTCAAAGTCTGCCTAAAAGAGTTTCGTTATCACAAAACAAAGAGTTCAAATCTGTTCGAAATACGGTAATTGAAGAAGCGATGAATATCGTAATGAAAAATGCATTGACGGATGAAACGCTCGGTAATGAATTGCCGGATCCGGATTATTACATAACTGAAACAGATGATGTTCAAATTGACCCGGCAGACGAATCCGATAACTTTACGGAGAAAACAGAATCGAGCGATAAGTGGCGCCTATATGCTCTCGCAAAACGGTTGCTTGACCGAGAAACCGAATATTACAACCCAAGTGAAGCGGTACATTGCCTTATACAAGCGGCAATGCAAAATTTATCGGTTGCAAAGTATAGGCTGGGAAAGCTCTTTCTGAAAGGCGAGGATGTCCCACCAAACTCAACCTATGCCCTGTATTGGTTAGAAGAAGCCGTAAAGGATGACAATCCTTACGCAGAGTATCTGCTCGGAAAAGTTTATCTAAAAGGCGAATATGTCGATAAAGACATTGAAAAAGCCATAGAATTGCTTAAATCCTCTGCCGATCAGAATAACAAATATGCGGCTTACACCCTCGGCAAATTATATCTTGACGGAACAACTGCTCCGCAAGATATTGAGCAGGCCTTGAAATACCTTACACGTTCGGCAGACAACGGTTTCGCAACTGCTCAATATTTGTTGGGAAAATTATTATACAGCGGAGAGCTGATGCCTATAAACATCAATAAGTCTTTGGAATATTTATTGTCGGCTGCTGAGCAGGCCGATCCTTTCGCCGCTTATCTTGCAGGCAAAATAATGCTGAATGAAGATTCGGTGAAAAATATAAAAGAAGCAGTCAGGTGTTTTGAAATCGCCGCCGAGCAAGGAAATTCTTATGCCGAATACCAACTCGGAAAAATATATCTGTATGGCGTAGACAACGATAAGGATTATTCGCAAGCACTCGGTTGGCTTACTGCCTCTGCCGAACATGGCAATCCTTACGCTGTCCGACTGCTTCACAGCATCCGCAGTAACAGAAATCAGTATGCTTGCATGGTGGCAATCAGATTACTTCATCATATCAGCCGGATGATTAAAAATCGCTTGGATGATGAACGCAAAATCGGCGGCGCCGTTACCGACCGTAAATTGATGCGTAAAATTGAAGAAAAGAAACAGGCACAAGGAATCAAAATGGGCTAAAAATTTTAGTAATAAGGAGGCGATATTATGTCACGATACATTCATTTCAGCAACGCCGAAAAGGAAACCGCCTGCCAAACGGATATTGCCGAGCTGCTTAAAAGAAACGGCGAAAGGTTATATCGTAACGGTAAAGAATCATATTGGCTTGACGGAACATCAAAGGTATCTATTAAGGGTAACCTTTGGTATCACCAATACGAGGGAGTCGGAGGCAATGCCGTTGACTTTGTCCGTAGGTTTTACAATAAGTCCTATCCCGAAGCAATAACATATCTACTCGGCGGTTACGGCGGCTTACCAATACAGTCCGCACCGGTAATAAAAAAAGAGCCAAAACCGTTTGAAATGCCGAAAAAAAACGACAATATGCGCAGAGTATATGCCTATCTCATAAATCGCCGAGGTATTGACAGAAATGTAATATACACATTTGCACATTGCGGTTTGATTTATGAATCCGAAAAATATCACAATGTTGTATTTGTAGGCAAAGACAATCAAGGCATTCCCCGTCATATTCACAAGCGCGGCACCGCTTCGGAAAGCACATACAAAGGCAATGCGGACAGCAGTATTCCCGAATTCAGTTTTCACTGGAACGGCAAAAGTGATAAAATATATTTGTTTGAAGCCCCCATTGATATGCTGTCTTTTATTACGATGCATAAGGAAAATTGGCAACAGCATTCGTATGCAGCCTGTTGCGGTGTATCCGACAGAGTGCTTTTTCAAATGCTTAAAGATAACCCGAATTTAAAAACCGTATATCTCTGCCTTGATAACGATGAGGGCGGCGAAAAAGCAACCAAGCGTATATCCGATAAACTGTTTATACATGGGATAGATCACGAAATCCTCGTTCCGAATCTCAAGGATTGGAACGAAGATCTTTTGAATCCGACTGAAAGCGAGGAAGATGAATGTCCGGCGTTACAACTCTGATATTTGTAGGCGCAGTTATGTTTGCCGTGCTCGGCGGCGTAAACCTGCTCTCGCATATTTATAACCTAAATATAAAGGCAAAAACCGTCGGCAACGGTCAACATGGAACTGCTCGGTGGGCTACCAAAGCAGAAATAAATAAAACATACAGGCATATACCGTTCACACCGACAAAATGGCGCAATCAGGCAAAAGAAAATATAACACCGACCGCTACTCAATTTGTACGAAAAAAGCACAGCCTTAAAATGTTGCCTGCCGAACAGCCGTTGCCCCAAGGCATTGTTGTCGGTTGCGTCGGCAACACTACGGCATTGGTTGATACCGGAGATGTCCACGCACTTATGATCGGTGCTGCCGGTGTGGGTAAAACAGCATATTGGCTGTACCCTTGTATTGAATATGCGTGTGCAAGCGGTATGTCGTTTTTATCCACCGATACCAAAGGCGATATTATGCGAAATTACGGAAGCATTACAAAAAACTACGGCTATAACATATCTGTAATCGATTTGCGAAATCCAACAAAATCAAACGGCAATAATCTATTGCATCTCGTAAACAAGTATATGGATTTGTATCAGGCTAACCCCGACAATCTCGTATATAAGGCAAGGTGCGAAAAATACGCCAAAATTATATCTAAGACTATAATACTGTCGGGTATGGACGCAGCATCCTTCGGACAAAACGTATACTTTTACGATGCGGCCGAAGGCTTGCTGACGGCCACAATATTGTTGGTGGCTGAATTCTGCAAGCCCGAAGAACGCCATATCGTATCGGTATTCAAAATCATTCAAGAGCTGCTCGCACCTTCTCAAAGGAAAGGAAAAAATCAGTTCCAACAGTTAATGGAATTACTCCCAAACGATCATAAGGCTAAATGGTTTGCGGGTGCGGCCCTTAATACCGCTGAACAAAGTATGGCATCGGTAATGTCCACTGCACTTTCCCGGCTAAACACTTTCCTTGATTCCGAGCTTGAGCAAATCCTCTGCTTTGATACCGAGATAGATGCCGAGAAATTCTGTAACGAGAAATCGGCGCTGTTTATAATCATGCCGGAAGAAAATCCGGCGACATTCTTTATGATTTCTTTAATTGTTCAGCAGTTATACCGAGAAATACTTTCGGTTGCCGATGAAAACGGTGGCAAGCTCAAAAACAGATGCATATTTTTCTGCGATGAGTTTGGTACACTTCCTAAAATCGAATCCGCTGATATGATGTTTTCCGCATCGCGCTCAAGGCGTTTACAGATAGTTCCCATTATTCAGTCGTTCTCGCAGCTTGAAAAGAACTATGGCAAGGAGGGAACAGAAATCATCATTGACAATACTCAGTTAACCGTATTCGGCGGTTTTGCACCGCAAAGCACTTCAGCCGAAACATTATCAAAGGCGCTTGGCAGCAGAACCGTAATGTCGGGTTCGGTAAGCAGAGGAAAGAACGATCCGACGCAGTCACTTCAAATGATAGAGCGCCCGTTAATGACTCCCGATGAACTTAAATCCATGCCAAAAGGTCAGTTTATAGTTATGAAAACGGGTTTCTATCCAATGAAAGTCAAATTAAAACTGTTCTTTGAATGGGGAATTGAATTTGATGATGACAATCCGTATATGATTGAGGATCAAGGCAATCGCAAGGTAAAGTATGCCGATAAAAAGACAATTACGGACGGAATAGTTAAAAAATATCGTCCCGAACTGTTAGAACCAACCCCTCATATGTCTGATTGCGACAATATGGGTAGCCGGTCAATGCCGTTGGCAGAAAAGAATGCACCGGTAACCCACACCGGAAACAAGCGAAAAAATAATGGCGGCACCGCATTACAGCCGCATCCGAAGCACAAAATAACCGGAACGGAGATGAAAAATAATGGGCAAGCTTGATTTTTTATATCGTTCTGAACTTCCTCACCGAGCCGTTGCTGTTTATATCTATCTGTCCGACAGAGCCAACATTCAAAACGAATGTTGGCCTGCCATACCGACAATCGCTAAAGATATAAAATTATCGCCGTCAACGGTACGCAGAGGTATAGCCGATCTGCGGAAAGCAGGACTGCTTGATACTGCACAGCGCTACCGTAAAAAAGGCGGTAAAAGCAGTCTTCTTTTCAAGCTTAAGGGCTAAAAATTTTAACCGTTATTCTCCACAGGGCAACTATGTCAGTTAGGTGGTAGGTGCTACCTGTCACCATGGAGGGAGAAAGAGAATCTCCCACCTTAAAAGATAGAAGATAGAGAGAAAAACAAAAAAATATAAACTTATAGTTAGAAAAAGATATATAGTAAAAGCAGGCAATCTGCAAATTTTACCCATGTCCGATAAAACGGATATGGGCTTTTTTCTCTGTCTTCATGTAGGTGTGTTATTATTCTACAAAAATAAATAAAAGCAAATTGTCAGCCTTACTAAAAAGTTTACCGCAAGCAACAAAACTGCCGGCAGTAACCTTTATCATTGAATTTTTAATGCTATCTGTTGAATTCATCGCCCTTAAACAAATTGAATTCAGTTCCGGAGTGAGAAATAACAACCAATTTATCTGTGCCTTCCCTTTTGAAACTTATCTCGTCATTAACATAATCGCCCCAATCATTTGTGCATTTTAATTCTATTGTCATTTTCCCGTTTTGTTCAACAAAGCAAGTGCCTTCATATTTATAACGCAAAAACCAACTGTAATCTTTGCCCTCATATTGAATTTTTTCATCTGAATTCAAAAATTCGGGGTGGCTTGCCAAATCGTAATAATAATTCCAAGTTATTATTGCATGATCATTTTCATCAATAGCAATGCAACATTCCGAAAGATCTGACAAATCATACGGTGCTATGTAGTCTTTATCTGTTGAACGGAATATCCATTCTCTTTCGCCTTGCACGGGATTTGTTCTGTTTAACTCTTCATACTGCTCAAAAGTTTTTGTATCGTCGTTCCGTTTTTCATACGACGGAACACTTTTAGATGCAGGGTTTTGTGTGGTATGTGATGCAATTGAAGTATTTGCCTGACTTGATTTGTTTTCTTGCTGAGCATTATCGGCTTGATTGCCTTCTT